>Ga0099364_10000819_pt1 | contig 52583 bp, 57 predicted proteins | sample TergutTh196P3_FD_73070 | JGI IMG/M metagenome (GOLD analysis project Ga0099364, IMG submission 73070) | Microcerotermes parvus P3 segment gut microbial communities from Pointe-Noire, Republic of the Congo - Th196 P3 | ecosystem: Host-associated > Arthropoda: Insects > Digestive system > Gut ... | reverse complement strand
GAATATTAAACATGTAATTGAGGAATTTACCATGTTAGCAGAACAAAACCCACAAGTTGAAAAAACCGTTGTTCGTCTTATGGAGTTGTCCGCCGATGAGAAAACGCGTTTAGTTTACGAGTCACGCCATAAAATGGAGTGGGATAATTGGGCGCGTGAGAGAGCGGCTGTTGAGAAGGGCAGACAGGAAATCATTGAAAGGTTCAGACGGGGCGGCATGTCTGATGAGGAAATCAATAGGTTCTTGCATTAAGGTCTAATTGGTTTTTGTGAAATGTAGGGTACGGGCAAGCCCGTACCCTACAATAACTGTCAACTCTCAATTGTCAACTGTCAACTGTCGTCAGTTGCCTCACCGCCTTTCTGTCAACAAACAGCGTTGCGCCGATGTATACTGCCGCGCCTGCCGCAACGGATGTCGCTAACTTAATTACCTCGCCGCCGCCTATCGGCAAATGATGATATAGCATGTATGACACCCCTGCGCATAACAGAGAGTTTATTAACGCACTCGTAAAATGCGGCAAGAAGCAAAAACTTATGCCCTTGATGTGTTTAAGTGTGATTAGCCCTGTTACACTGATGAAGGTGTAACACAGTAGGGTGGATATTGCCGCGCCGCTTATATTAAGCTCAGGTATTGGAATGAGCAGTAAGTTTCCGCCAAGCTTTAACATTCCCCCCATAACCATAATTTTAATTTGCAGGTCTGCACGCCCGATTGCCTGAAAAATATTGAACAACGCGCCTGTCAGAGCTAAGAATATTCCGCCTGTGCTTAGAATGATTAGCGGTTTCACGCAGACCATTGCTTCGTCGGGTCTCGCGAAATAAAGAAGGTTCAGAATGGGTTCGGCGAGTACCGCCATTCCAAGACATAACGGGAAGCCTATTATGAGCGTTCCCTTAAGCAGTATGTTTAAGTTACGGCGAATTAAGGCTCTGTTTTTTTGTTCCCAAGCGGCGGCGATTGATGTGAGCGCGCTTTTGCTGACCATTGCCGTCATAGACGGAATAAGCCCGAAAAGCGAGAGTACTATTCCGTTATAGCTGCCGTAAATAAAGTTACCAATGTCGTTTATTGCTATGTCGCTTTTGAAGCCGTATGTGAAATTTTCGAGAAAGAAGTTTAGGTTTTTTCCGATTGCAACGTTAATGCAATTTGTTATGGTTAAAAGGTCGATAAACGAGCTTAAAGTTATAACAATTGCCCCTGCCGTAATAGGCAGGGATTCTTTAAGCAGACTCTTTAAAATTGTTTTTGTACTGTCAGGCGTTTCTGAAATAGTGTGTTTTTTCTTTAAAACTTTTTTTATAGATAAGGCTGCCACCGGCGGCTCGCCGGAATCTGCCGCCGGCGGTTTTTTTCCGGTCTCGTGCCATCGACTGTAGATGTAGAGTGAAAGCGCGCCTAAAGCTTCGCTGATGGTCAGCCCCAAAACCGCCGCCGCCGCCGCTAAAGGAAGTGAGTTCGTTCTTTCAAGCGTTATGTAGGCAAAAGCCACCCCTAATAAAGCCTTGAAGGTTGACTCTATAATCTGCGATATAGCAGTGGGCAGCATATTATTCAGCCCTTCAAAATAACCTCGATATACCGAGGCTATACAGCAAAAAAGAACGGCGGGGGCAAACAAAAGCATTGCGGTGATACTGTTTTCGGCGTTAGCCACATACTTAGCAAAAGGAGAAGAGACAAAGAAAATAATCGTCATTCCCGACAAGCCCAATACCGTGGCGGCTTTAAGAGCAACGCTTTTAATTTTCTTTATGTTATAGTGTTTTGATTGGGCAATGTTTTGAGCGATAAGTCTCGTCATAACTGTTGGAAGCGAAACGCAAGTGAGCGCGAAAATGGGCTGGAAAACGCTGAACGCCGATGAAAAATAGCTCATACCCAATCCACCCAAAATATTACCGAGAGGAATTTTGAACAGCGCGCCGATAATCTTTATAACAGTCATCGCCGCAAACAAGAGCATCGCATTTTGAAAAATAACATTATTTTTACGCATAAAGCCCCCCTAAACAGTTGACAGTTGTCCCGCTTTAATTCTATTGCAAAAAGGGGGGGATTATTACATTATATGGCAATTTTAGTTATAATGAAAACTCTTTAATGAAACGGCTGACCGGTTCTATGCAGTCTCTGCCGTGCTTTTCGATTATTTTTACAATCGCACTGCCTACTATTACGCCTTGTGCGAAATTTGCCATCTCTTTTGCTTGTTGTGGGGTGGATATGCCGAAGCCGATGGCTGTCGGGGTGTCTGTTACGGCTTTTACACGGTCTATTATTTCGGCAATGTCTGTTTTTATTTCACTGCGAACGCCTGTTACCCCTAACGATGAAACGCAGTAGATAAAGCCTTTTGCGTCTTTAACGAGCATCTCAACCCTTTCAAGAGAAGTTGGGGCGACCATAGCAATTTGTTCGATTGAGTGCTGTTGACATTCCGCCAAAAGCTCATCTCTCTCCTCAAAAGGTAAATCGGGGACGATTATTCCGTCTATGCCGCATTCTTTACAGTTCTTCATAAACCGTTCTTTGCCGTAAACGAAAATCGGGTTTATGTAGCTCATAAACAACAGCGGAATATCGGTTTTTTCGCGGACACGTTTGAGCGCGTCAAACAATTTATCAACAGTGCAACCGCCGCGTAATGCACGTTCGCTTGCTTTTTGAATGACAATTCCCTCGGCGGCAGGGTCTGAAAAAGGAATACCTATTTCGATTATATCAACGCCGGAGTTCGCCATTGCGATAATTAACTTTTCGGTTGTTTCTATGTCGGGGTCGCCGCCCGTGATAAATGCAATCAGGGCTTTTTTGCCCTCAAACGCTTTTGAAATTCTACTCATCAATTTTTACCCCCTTAAATCGTGCAACTGCGGCGACATCTTTGTCTCCTCTACCCGACAAATTGACGACGATAATGCTGTTTTTCGCCATTGTCGGGGCTAACTTTTTCAGGTAAGCCACTGCGTGCGCGCTTTCAATCGCCGGAATAATCCCTTCTGTGCGAGAGAGGTATTCAAACGCTTCCACCGCCTCGTCATCGGTAACAGCCACGTATTCTGCACGGCGTATGTCTGATAAGTGTGCGTGTTCGGGACCGATTCCGGGGTAGTCGAGGCCCGCCGAAATAGAGTGAACGGGGGCGATTTGCCCGTATTCATCTTGGCAAAAATATGACTTCATTCCGTGAAAAATTCCTACTGTGCCGTTGGTGATTGTCGCCGCATTTTTGGGAGTTTCAACTCCTTGCCCGGCGGCTTCACAGCCGATTAAACGAACCTCTTTATCGTCTATAAATTCATAGAACGCGCCGATGGCGTTGCTACCGCCGCCTATGCAGGCTATTATTGCGTTGGGTAGTCTGCCTTCGACTTTTAATAATTGTTCTTTTATTTCTTTGCCGATTACCTTTTGAAAGTCGCGCACTATAGTCGGGAACGGGTGTGGGCCCATAACCGAGCCTAACACATAATGGGTATCGTCAATGCGCGTTACCCATTCGCGCATGGTCTCGTTAACCGCATCTTTTAAAGTCATGGTGCCGCTTGTTACGGTGTGGACTTTTGCCCCCAACAACTCCATTCTGAAAACGTTGAGTGCTTGTCGCTCGGTGTCTTCTTTGCCCATGAATATTTCACATTCAAGCCCCATGAGGGCGGCGGCGGTGGCGGTGGCGACACCGTGTTGCCCTGCCCCTGTTTCGGCAATGACACGGGTTTTCCCCATTTTCTTTGCTAACAAAACCTGCCCCAAAACGTTATTGATTTTGTGTGAGCCTGTATGATTTAAATCCTCGCGCTTGAAATAAATTTTCGCGCCGCCCAACTCAGCGGTCATCTTTTCCGCAAAATACAGCAAAGACGGTCTGCCGGCATAGTTTTGCATTAAACCGTTAAGTTGTGCTTGAAAATCAGGGGCTTCTTTAAAACGCAGATAAGCCTCTTCAAGCTCTTTCAAATTTTTCATCAATGTTTCGGACACGTACTGTCCGCCGTACTCACCAAACCTACCCTTTTTATTGTGCATGTTTATCTATTCCTTTCGCGTTCTTTATAAATTTTTTTATTTTGGTTGGATTTTTGAGTCCGTTTGTTTCAACGCCACTACTGACATCAACCGCAAAGGGGGAAGTTTTAGCGATTGCTTCAGCCACGTTTTCGGGATTCAGACCGCCCGCCAAAAAGAACTCTCTGCCCGTTTGTTCGATTGAATTCCAGTCAAACGTTTGCCCCGAGCCGGGGGTTATACTGTCAAACAAAAGATAATCAGCCGGAGAATTGACATTCCCATATGCTTTAATAATCGGCTTATTGCTCAAACTTTTCAGTTTTAAGATATAGTCATCATTTTCCGCGCCGTGAAGCTGAACGACATCAATCGCCCCCGCTTTTAGTATTGACAGGATTGTCTCAATCATTTCGTTAACGAACACCCCCACAGGAACAATATCAGGGTTTAACAGCCGCCGCAATTTCAAAGCCTTGTCGGGGGTAATTTTTCTAACGCTTTCGGCAAAGACAAAGCCGATGTAATCAGGCTTTTCGATATTTACGGCTTCTATATCTTCAACGCGAGTCAATCCGCAAATTTTAATTTTGGTCAAAGTTTTAACTCTCTCTATCTATTAGTATTTTTCATTTTCAATAACTCTCAACTCTCAACTGTCAACTGTAGACTGCTTCTTGTACTCCCTATAATCCGGAATATACATCAAAGCACTTATTACAGCAAGCACGAGATTTAGCGAGAACAGCCCCAAAAGGGCACTGTCGGGAATGGAAATCCCCAAAACGTCGGGCAAGAACAAGACCCCCACCATGGTGAGAAAGAAGACAACGGTTGCCACCTTTCCGAACCATTTTGAGCCTTTAAATTTTACACCTTTCTTTACCATTCTGCCGACAAGAATAATCATCAACGACTCTTTTAAGAGAAACACGGCAAAAATCGGCCAAAACGTATTGAACTTTATTATAAAAACAATGCTCACCGTAATGTGTGTGAGCTTATCTGCCAACGGGTCAAGAATTTTCCCCACGGTTGTTACCCAGTTAAACTGACGGGCAAGCCAACCGTCAAGCACATCGGTAATGCCGGAAATCCCAAGCACAACCCCCGCCGTCACGGTTTCGCCCATTATTATATAGTATACAAAAACAGGAACCAACAAGACCCTTAAAACAGATATAACATTCGGGATTTGTTTCATTATAAGTTCTGCCCCTTCTTTAATTTTACAATTAATATTTATGATACCATAAAACAACAAAAAATGCAAGCGCGGATTAAAAAAATAGCAGAGTGCGTTATTTTTATTATTTTTAACCCAAAAAGCACATATATTTTAAGAAGTTGTCAAATCTAAACTGTTCTGACATCACTTTCCTCTGAAAAGAACTGTACAAAATCTCGAAAATAGTGTATAATTAGAGGAACTTGAGAAAGGGCGCGGTTAGGATGAAGTTTTGTTGCTCAGTTAAAAGGTTTGAAAAGATTAGAAAGTATATAATACTCAGCACTGTGTTTCCTGTTTTTGTCGGTGGGGTTGTAGGGGCTTTGCTCTTGCTGACGAATTTGAGGGCGTTTCTTTATAACGGCTATTTCGGCTTCTATATTGGCGCGGTGTGCTTCGGGCTGTCGGCGACACTTTTAATCTGCGCCGTCACCCTTTATATGACAGGCAAGAGAATAAAGCGACACAAACAATACAGTTTCGTTGAAATAGGGCTCAAAGAATTTGTTATAAGCCGCTATACCGGCGAATTAACTCATTTCGGAAGACGTTACATCAATCGCCGCTTGGCTGTCATCTCGTTTTCGGGAGTACAAGCCATCACGCTTGTTTCTAAAAGTGGGGATTTGATTATCAGCGGCGACTCAACGACACCGGTAAGAATTTATCACGATAATGTTCATAGGCAAGAATATTCGTTTCATGATGGCAAGGTTAAATTTAATAACAACTGGTATAATGACACGGGGTTTGAACTTAGCGACAATTTTTCGATTGAGCAGAGCCTCTTCCCCACAATAAAAATATATGACGAACTGCTCAAAGCGAAAGCAGTATTTGACAAAATTCCCCCGCCCGCCCCATATGAACATCGTGAAATGGATTTTGTTAGGTATAAAAAAGCGGTCAAAAAGTTCAAAAAGGGCTTGGAATAGGGATTTTTTATCAATAGAGGAAATCCTGTTGAAAAAAATGTGGAAAAGTTGTTGAAAATTTAAAAAAAATGTTGTAATTTGAAATCATTTATGTTATAATGTAGAATATATAGTATGCACTGAGAAAGGGAGGGGTAAAATATGGCAGGGTTATTCAATACTAACGCCTTTCGCGTGGTTGAACAAGGGCTTAAAATAATGACTGAACAAAATCGAATCATCAGCCACAATATAGCCAACCAGGATACACCGGGGTATAAAACCAAATATCTTTATTTTGAGGGAATTCTCAGAGAAAAGCAAAGGCTTCGCGAGGGCGCGAAATATAAACTCGACCTACATATGGGGACAGCGGTTCACGTTGACACCAAAACAAAAGGAAAACCAAGCGGAAACAACGTTGACAACGACACCCAACAAGCACTTCTTATCAAAAACACACTGCACTGGGAAATACTCAAAAACCAAATCGACTCCGAATTCAACCTGCTAAGGTCAGCACTAAGAAAGAATTAGCCGGCGAGCCGCCGGTGGCAGAATGAAAATATGTTTGTTTTGTAATTATTATAAAGAAGAAAGGTTGGCTGAATTATGGCTTTTTTATCAAGGCTTGACATTTCACTCTCCGGCATGATGGCGCAACGGCTTCGCTCTGAAATTATCGGCGAAAATATAGCCAAAGCCACTATTACAAGAACCGAAAACGGTGAGCCTTATCGCCGTCAAATTACGGTTTTTGCAGAGGACTTGCCCTATAAGAATATAAATATTAAAAACTTCTCACGTGGAAAAATTATAGGCTCGCCCGATTTTATGAAGGTGTTCGAGATGACACTTGAACAACGGCGTTCACGTCAAACAGCAGGGGTCAGGGTAATCGAAATTGTTGAAGACGAAACCCCGTTTGTCCCCGTGTTCGACCCTACACACCCCGATGCTGATGAAGAAGGTTATTACTATCTGCCAAATGTCGATATAGCAGAAGAACAAATTGATGCCTTAGCAGCAACCCGTTCCCACGAAGCGAATTTCGCCGTATATGAAGCAATGCTCACCATGTCAAAGAAAGCATTGACTATAGGAAAGTAAAGGAGTGACAAGACATGAACGTATTAACGCCTATTTATAATAGTATACCCCCAATTCAAACAATTGAGCAACAAAGAGCATCTAAAGCACTCGATTTAGAAGAAATGACGGTGTTAGAAAACCCTGGATTCCTTGACGTTTTTAGGGGGATTGTCGTCGGCGCAGCTCAAACACAAGAGCAAAAAACAACCGACATGCTCGACCTAATGCTCGGAAACACAGACGACATCGAAGGAATTCAATCAAACATAGCAAAAGCCGAAATAGCAACCGACCTCTTAGTAACCGTCAAAAACACCGTAGTAGACTCATACAACGAAATAATCAAAATGTCTATATAGTTAATTACATAGTTTAGGTGGTTTATAGTTATGGATAAGACTAAAGAAACTTTATTAAAATTTTGGGTTTCTACTAAAGAAAAATGGCAATCGCTGTCTAAAACAGTTCGCATTGTCACTGTCGCCGTGCTTTGCGCGGTGTTGGTGTCATGGCTTTTGCTTGCGATTGTTTTTAATCGAAATGACTACGTCACGTTATATGGCAATATGTCAACAAGTGAGGTTACTGAAGTCGTTTCGGCAATAAATGCGTTGGGCTTTACCGATGTGCGGATAAGTGGCTCTGATGTTTTGGTCCCCCAAAATGTCGAGGACAATATACGTATGCAGTTGTCTATACAAGGCTATCCCAAAAGCACATTTAACTATGATATTTGGGATAACAGCATAGGCATGTTCTCAACCGATAAAGAAAAGGCGGTTAAAGAACAACACCAACTTCAAGAGTTGATTATGGCGACTCTCAACACCATACCCGAGGTTGAACGTTCAAGCGTAATAATCTCCATGACCGAAAGAGACCCTTATGTCATAAGGGCAAATGAAAATTATGAGGTTAAAGCGGCGGTTATGGTGACTTTAAGGCGCGAACGTTATCTCAACGAAAGACAGGTAAACGGGATTTATAACTTGGTTATGACCAGTGTCCCCGGTCTTCAAATGGAGAACATATCACTAACCGATGGCAACGGCATACTCTTAATGTCCGACACGCCATCCGCTTCTGAACAACTTTTAGTGACACAAGAGAAATTTCGGATAAGGCAGGAATTTCAAAGCGCGCTTGAAGAAAGCCTTCAAGATGGCTTAAAAGAGCTGTTAACCCCGTTCTACCGTGAATTTGCAGTGAACGTGACCGCCACACTTGATTACGGCAACATAACCGAGGAGAGCAGAACATATACCCCTTCAATCGAAGAAGCGGGAACAGCCGGCGGAATGCTTTCGGCAACAGTTGACCAAAGAGCATGGGGCGGTTTCACCCCCGAAGGCGGAATGGTGGGTGCCCCAATCGAAGCTGACATTGCCCCCGATTATCCGACAATGGTTGCTGAGGGTGACAGCGATATATACTATCAAAGTTTGAGACAAGCGGACTATAAAGTTAATGAGGTTATTCGTCAATATCAATCGAGTGACTATACAGTCGACAGAATATCGGCATCAGTGACAATCGACTCTATGCCGCTTGCATTACCCGAACAAACGGCACTTGAAAACATGGTGGCAAACGCAATAGGCACAGACCCCGAATTTGTCACAGTTTGGGCAGGAAACCGCGTTCTCCCCGGCCCCGAACCGTTTGAAGGCCCCGAACCAGGCCCCGTCAGAAACACACTTATATTTATAATAATTGCGTTGGGCGTTATACTTATAATACTTTTCCTCTTGGCTATAATGACCAGCGGTTCAAAGAAACGCAGGCAAGTGCGCGCGGGATTGGCAGGCATTCCATCGGGAATGGGCTCAGCAGAAGGCATGGTTCCCGTTGGAATAAACCCCGATACGGGTGAGCCGTTCGAGACATTTAACATCACAAGCTTGTTACCCGAAGAAGGCGCGGTAGACACTAAAGACATAGTCCTCAAACGTGAAATACGCGACTTCTCAGCACAAAACCCCGACATAGTAGCACAGCTTATACGTCAATGGATGGCAACTTAATCGATAGGAAGGTGATTTAACATGGCGGGTGAAATAAATAGTTTGCAAAAGGCGGCGGTGGTTATTTCTTCAATTGGCTCGGAAAATGCGTCACTTGTGTTTAAACATTTTTCTGATGAAGAGATTGAAAAGTTGACCCTTGAAGTTGCTAAGATGGAATATTGGCCCATGAATATTGTTGAGGAAGTTCTTAACGATTTTTATGAGATGTGTCTTACCCAAAAGGTTATTTCAGAGGGTGGGGTAGAATACGCGCGCGAAGTGCTTGAGAAAGCGTTCGGCTCACAACAAGCGGCGGCAATGTTTGAGAAGATATCCAAACAACTCAAAACCAAAGCCTTTGCATTTGTTCGCAGAGCTGACTATAAAAACCTGTTGGCGATTGTTCAAAACGAACACCCACAAACAATCGCGCTCATACTCTCATATGCGCGAAGCGACCAGGCGAGCGCGATATTGGGCGAGTTGCCTAAAGAAACACGCATAGAAGTGGTTGAGAGAATCGCCAAAATGGATGCGGCATCGCCCGATGTGGTTAAATCAATTGAACAGACCCTTGAAAGAAAATTCGCAAACCTCATCACAATGGACGGAATGGAAGTGGGCGGTGTGAATTATATAGCCGATGTTTTGAACTCGGTTGACCGTGCCACAGAAAAGTCAATATTTGACGAACTTGCATTGCGTGACCCCAAACTTGCCGATGAAATCCGTCAAAGAATGTTTGTGTTTGAAGACATTACATCGCTTGACTCTATGTCTATTCAAGCGTTTCTTAAAGAAATCGACCCCAAAGATTTGGCAATCGCTATCAAAGGAAGCACCAGCGAGGTTGCCGGCGCGATTTATGCCAACATGTCATCTCGTCAAAGAGAAAGCACTCAAACCGACGTCGAATACCTGCACAATGTTCGTATGCGTGACGTTGAAGATGCACAACAAAGAATAGTTGCAATTATACGAAAACTCGAAGAAGAAGGCGCATTGACAATTTCTAAAGGTGGAATGGACGAGATTATAGCATGACGAATGTTATATAAAAGGAGGTGCCGCTTATGGGAGCAGAGATGGAATTTGAAGCTTTGGATTTTTCAACGACAGCAGAGCATATAAATTCACAAACAGACATGGAAGTTGGGGATTTGGATTTGCCACCGGCGGCTCGCCGGCTGAACTCACAAACAGAGATGGAAGTTGGGGATTTGGATTTGCCACCGGCGGCTCGCCGGTTGAGGGGTGGTGGGTTTGAACCTTTAAATCCCGAAGAGTTGAGAATGGGGCCGAAAAGAATGACCGGTATTGAGCGAAAAAAGCCAATCGGAACGGTTGGCGGTTTCGCTGTGCATAATAACGAGAGAGAGCCTACAAGAACTATGCTTAAATCGGGGCCGGGGCTTAAACCCGAACGTTCGCGTTCGCGTTCACCATTGCGTGCAGGGAAAAGCTCACCCGGCGGTGCTATGCGACTAATCGGTGAGTTTGATGACGGGCTGCCCGAAATAGAGATGATAAGCGAAGTGACATCTAAAACTCGCGAAGAAATTGAAATAGAAGGCGAGATGATAAAACAGACATATATAAATGAAGGCATACAGGCGAAAAATGAAGCAAAAGGCTGGGCTGACAAAATGGTCGCTATGGCGAAAACCGATATAGCAAAAATGTATGCAGAACACAACAAAGAATACGAGCAAATTAAAGCCGATGTTTATAAAACCACCGAAGAGCTTGCCCGCAAAGACGGCTATGCAGACGGAAACGCCAAAGGCTATGAAGAGGGCTATGCAACAGGTCTGCGCAAGTGCAAAGAGACAATGCAAGAGCTTGTCGCCGCGCTTGAAGATGTTGTCAACAGCAAAGACCAAATCCTTAAGGAATATAAGCAAGAGCTTTTCAACTCAATTTTCACAATCTCAAATAAAATCATAGCAGACAGCCTAAAACAAAGAGACAAAGCGGTAATCACAAAGATGTTACAGGCGGCGGCAAAAGGTTTTCGCAACTCAGAGTACGTGAAAATCACACTTTCAAAACTTGACGTTGACATAATGTCAGAAGCAGATATGGATTGTCTACGCAAAGTGTTCAGAGACACACAACATATAGAGTTTGAAATTTCAAAAGACGCGCCGAGTGGCACCATGATTTTAGATAACGGCAGTGAAATCACAGACGCAGGAACAGGAACTCAACTCAACATGATTAAAGACCTCGCTGAAGGAAAATTTAAAGATAATTGATAGTGGGGGCAAAGATGAATTTAACTGGTCTTATTGAAGATTTAAAAACTTTTGATAGTTATCGAAACATGGGTAAAATTGAGAAAATTATCGGAATGACTATAGAAGCGAGTGGGCCTAACTGCAATATCGGGGACGTTTGCCGCATTTATGAAAAAGACATGAAGAATTTCACTTTAGCTGAGGTGGTCGGGTTTAACTCCGAGAACGTGTTGCTCATGCCGTATACCGATATAGAAGGAATCGGGCCGGGTAGCATTGTTGACAATACAGGCGATAAGCTTATGGTTAAAACGGGGCAAGCTTTAGTCGGGCGAATTATTGATGCTGTCGGACGTTCCCTTGACGGCGGACCTGAACTTGAATATACCGGTGAGTCACCGATAACCGGAATAACCATAAACCCGTTAACTCGCCCTAAAATTTCCGCCCCAATTGAGTTGGGGGTAAAAGCGATTGACGGACTCATGACGATTGGCAAAGGGCAAAGAATAGGTATATTCGCCGGTTCAGGGGTGGGAAAGTCAACCCTTATGGGAATGATTGCTAAAAAAGTTAAAGCCGACATCAATGTTATAGCATTGGTGGGAGAGCGCGGGCGTGAAGTTCGGGAATTTATAGAAAACGATTTAGGCGAAGAAGGCATGGCGCGTTCTGTAGTGGTGGTTGCAACTTCAGACCAACCCGCAATGATGCGCAACAAATGCCCACAGACGGCAACGGCAATCGCCGAGTATTTTATGTCACAAGGCATGGACGTATTGTTAATGATGGACAATCTTACTCGTTTCGCAATGGCACAGCGCGAAGTGGGACTCTCGATAGGTGAGCCGCCAATCGCAAGGGGTTATACCCCGTCAATCTATTCGGCTATGCCCAAGCTTCTTGAACGTGCCGGGTGCTTTGAAAAGGGCAGCATAACAGGAATTTATGCGGTATTAGTCGAAGGTGACGACACGAACGAGCCAATCGCCGACACCGTTAGGGGAATTATTGACGGGCATATAATATTATCACGTAAGTTAGCGGCGAAAAACCATTATCCCGCCATAGACGTGTTGGGAAGTGTCTCACGTCTTATGCCGCTCATCTGTTCAGAAGAACACATTGACATTGCCAACCGTTTGAGAAATATTATGGCACTTTATGAGACCAACGCCGACCTTATAACCATAGGCGCGTATAAAAAAGGCACAAGCGAGGCATTAGACGATGCGATTGACAAAATTGACGGCATAAATAAATTCTTAAAACAAGGAACAAGAGAAGCCTTTGACCTTAAAGACACAGTAGAAATGATGGGTGCAACTTTGACAGTTGACAGGTGACAATTGACAATTGACAGTTATAAAGAAAGGGCTATCTGAAGATAAACGAGTATGAAGAAATTTGAATTTTCGCTTTCAAAGCTTAAAGATTATCGCGAGCGGGTTTTAGACACCGAGAAGAATACACTTTCTGTAATGCGCCGCGAGTTAGCTGTTATGTATGAAGAGTTAGAGGCTCTTTATAAGCTTATAGAACAAAAAAGTGATGAGCTTTTAAAAACCATGAGCGAAGGGACAACTCCGCAAGAGATTTCGATTAAACGACGATTTATTTCGGTTAAACAGCAAGAGGTTGTATTCCAAAATCAAAGGATTGAGCGACAACAAAAATTAATCGAGAAACAACTCGGCTTAGTTGTTGAAAAAACCAAAGACGTTAAAATCCTTGAGCGGCTTGAAGAGAACAAGAGAGAAGAATACAGAGTCGCCGAGGTTAAAGAGCATGAGTTGTTTATAGAAGAATTTGTGAACAACACCACAATTCGCAACGGCAGTTAGCCTATAACACAGCTTTTCAAAAAAAATTAAAAAATTTATTTTATTTACACTTAAATTGTTGACTTTATTTGTAAAATTGTGTATAATGGTTGAATAGGGTTATACCTGTTGTATATTAGGCTCGATAATGAGTTTGATATAAGGGCCCGCGGTGGGTATCTTTATTAAGAAAGGAGGAGAAAAATGCTGCATAACATTTCACAAACGGCGTTCATGCAATTTGGGGCGACAGCCACAAACACTCTTGCGGCGGCGGTTGACGATGATTTATTTGCGGCGACACTTTTAGAAAAGTTTAACCTTTTAAGCGTGAGTGATGCTGAAACCGAAAACGAAAACTATGGAAGCTCTATCGCAAACCTTGTTGGCATTAAAAACCCCGAATTGCAAAAACCCGAATTGCAAAAGCTCGTGCAAAAAGAAGGGGCGTTATTTGAAGGGACATATGAAGAGTTTGAGAGCTACATAAAAATTGTGCTTGTTCAAACAATTCGTGAGAATAAGCTTGAGGCCCAAGAGGCCGATGCGGTTATAACACGGCTGTTAGAGCTTATAAAACAGTTGTGTGAAAACACAAGCGAACCGGATTACAAAGCCGCGCTTTTGCAGGTAGCTCAAATTGTCGCCGATACTCGCGCCAATGTTCGCGAAAGTGTTCGTGAAAGTGTTCATGACACAACGCTAAAAACTTTCGAGTACAAGGCGACTGTCAGCGAGGTCAGCGTCACCAAAAAGACAGCGTTCGGAGTTTGGGCAAACGCTTCACGGGTTCACGACTTACGCGAGTCAAGAGATGAGTTGTTGCCAAAGTCGAATGAAAACCCGGAACAACCCACAATCGTTGACACTCTCGACAGCGAAATTCAATCGGAGCAACAAGTCGCTGTCCCTCAACAAAATGTCTACACCGAAATACCGCGCGAAAATAAGCAACCTGTGCAACCCGAGCAACCCACGCAAGTCAACGCGCAAGAGCAGGTAAACTTTGACGACACAATCAAGCAAAAGCCCAAAAAAGTCAGCGCGGTGCCTGTTGGGGTGAGAGAATCTGAGACCAGTAGTTCGCCAGAAAAAGTCAACACAGCACCTGTTGAGGTGAAAAAATCTGCGACCGGCGGCTCGCCGGAAAAAGTCGACACAACGCCTGTTCAGACTAAAGGCAATATCGAAGCAATGCCCGTTGAGATTAAAGAGACTTCTGCAATCGACTTGCCGATTAAAGAACACGACAGCCAAAAAAGCCCACCTTTAAGAGAAGCACTTGACATTCCGACAAAAGAAAAAGAGCATAAAGTTACTTTGAAAGAAAAAGCGACTAAATCAGATGGCGTTATGAACAAGGCAGTTGTCGAACTCAGTGACAGCGTGAAAAACACAACGGTTTTCCCGAAAAGCAACACTGTCGCGGAAAACAACCCCGTCTTTTTGAGCGAGGAAACTACACTCAAAAGCTTTACGCAAAAAGACAAAGAAACCGTAATCACCGAAAAGGCGCAGAAAATTTTAGACAAAATTGTTACCGCCTTAGCAAAACCGCAAGCACAGCCTGATGAGCCGGTTAAAGTCTCATACACTGTTGGCGAACAAGGCGCGACTTATGAAGAGCAGGTAAACGAATTTAAGGCTCTTAATTTGTTTAAGCCCGTTAAAATCAATAAACCGACAGAGTTAAACGAGGTTTTGGAAAACTTAGGTCTTCAAAAGCAAAAGCAAAAGCAAATGCCGACACAAGCCCCTGTTGAAACCCCGCTCTTTCAAAATAACTTATCAATTCAACAGATGGAACATGTTTTCGAGAAGGCTCAAACTCCCGTGTTAAGTCAAATCACCACGGAAATTTTAGCTAAGATGGAAGCACTTCCACCTAAGGGCATGACATTCGAGATGGAACTCAACCCTGCTCAATTAGGCAAAATCGTTATAAAATTAGTGTCTCAAGCAGGAAAGGTAAGCCTTGAAATTACGGCAGGGCGACAAGAGACGGCGGCTTTACTTCAAAATCGCGCCGAAAACATGACGGCAATATTACGTGCGAACGGCGTTGAGCTTGAAACCTATCAAGTTAATACAGACCAAAGCGAGCATTATGACAGAGAGCGAAACGACAACCAAAGCAACAAACACAACGAGCGACAATCAAACGAAAACCAAAACGAACAATCAGAGACAGACACAGACTTCAGCGAATTCCTGAGAATGGCAATCTGATACAGTGGACAGTTGAGAATTGACAGTTGACAGTTATTGTGTCCGCTTACGCGGACGGATTTGAATTTTAACAAAGTTCGTATCAAAAACAGTATAATCAAAATTATAAAGAAAGGAGGAGAGAGTTATGATTGACAGCATAGGCAATGCAAAAGATAATTTCGCCAAATTTTCACACCGCTTTGAAGATTCAAAGAGAGACACTATATCAATGGACACTTTTTATAAACTGTTAATGGCAGAGATGGCTAACCAAGACCCGCTTGAGCCTATGTCAAACACCGAGTTTATCTCACAAATGGCGAGTTTCACATCGTTGCAGACACAGCAAGACGCGCTTTATTATAACAACGCGAATTACGCCCAATCGTTAGTCGGTAAAACAGTGACAGTCGCGGCAATGTCAGGCGGAAGCCTTGAAAGCGACAACGGCGTTGTCACCTCTATGAGCCTTCAAGACGGAAAGTTCAGAATAAAGGTCAACGGCAAAGACTACGACCTGTCAAACATCATGGAAGTGCTTCCGAGTAGCGACCCGTTCGCGGTTGACGGAAAAGACGGGACGTTCGGTTCTTCACTAATCGGCAAAATGGTGACGGTTGAACACTTCAACAGCGAAGGAACAAAAGTCACAGAAACAGGAGTCGTCTCTCACATCGAAATCAAAGACACCGACGTGAGACTAATTATCGACAATTTGGCATACCCCATTTCAAGCGTGGTTAAAGTCGAAAATGCCCCTCCGGGCGCGCTTGAGCCCGACATTGACGAAGATGAAGAAATACCTGCCGATATGTCGTTGGTTTCATACGCAGCATCGCTCATCGGCAAGAAAGTCACTGTTTCTGATACAGAGTTAAGCCATGTTACTTATTCGGGGATTGTCGACAGCGTAGTCGTTTCAGAAGGGCAGGTTTATATCATGGTTCAAGGCGACCGTTATCCGCTTTCGGTCATTCGATTTATAGAATCGGTTACCACCGAAAACAACACGACAGCACCGGCACCAACCGAAACGCCGCCGCCGCCGCCCACAGACGACACACCGCCGCCACCGCCAACAGACGACACACCGCCACCGCCAACAGACGACACACCGCCGGGGACGGGAGATGCACAAACCACAGATTTATCAGATGAAATGGACGAATTAAACAAGCTATTCGGATTAGAATAAGTGAGCTGTTTTAAAAACGGAGGTGTTATTATGTTAGTCAGCGAATACCTGTTAACGCGAAACAGGCAGGTTGGGCTTGAAACCAAGCTACCACAAACCGTTGTCGATAATAAGCCCGCCAAAGAAAATAAAGCAGAAAAGTCCTTCGCCGATATATTAGAAGGCAAGCTTAACAAAGACAGTGAGCTTAAATTCTCAGACCACGCGCTTAAACGCATTTCAAGCCGAAGCATAGACGTTGTTTCGGGCGCGAAACTTGAAAGGCTCAACAAAGCAGTGGAAATAGCGGCAGGAAAAGGCAGTGAGGACGCGCTTGTTTTAGTTGATGAGGCAGCTTTTATTGTCAGCGTAAAGAACAACAAAGTCATAACCACCCTCTCACGAGAGGATATGTTGGGTAATATCTTCACAAACATCGACTCAACAGTAATAATTTAACCGGCAAATTAAATTTATAGGGAAAACCCGGCTATATAAAATGTTGGACTTTAAGTTTTAATTTCTTAAAGAGACATAGTCGCTCTGATTGATTGATGAGCGACAACCGGATTTGTCCCTTCTATGAAAGGATAGGGAAAACACATTATGATGAAATCATTATACTCCGGCGTTGCCGGACTGAAAACCCATAACGTAAGAATGGACGTTATCGGTAACAATATCTCTAACGTAAACACAACTGCTTATAAAGGCAGCGCGGTAACGTTTAAAGATGTCTATTATCAAACAAGAACCCGCTCATCGGCAGGCGACAATGTCACCGGTGGTATTAACCCCGCTCAAGTTGGTTATGGTGTTTCGTTGGGGACAATTAATCAGATTATGTCACAGTCAGGCTTCACATATTCAGACAGCGTGACAGACTGTGCCATTGAGGGTGAAGGGTTCTTTCAAGTTATGGACCAAGCCGGCAATATCTTCTACACAAGAAACGGTAACTTTGTTATAGACAACGTGGGCAACTTAGTCGACCCAAAAGGCAACATCGTGCTCGGCGTTATGGGCGACCCGACTAATGCGGGCCCCAGCTCACAAAGAATAAGCATGTTAATCCCCGAAGTTCAAGATTCACAAGCGAGTGTCACTAAGACTGTCGCGGGCGGATACGATGTTACTGTTATGGCGGCAGGTTATGGCCCCAACGGGAATATCTCAATTTCAATTACTCATGGAATGTCAGACTTTGCTACTTTAAACGGCTCTAACCTTAGAATCACCATGGACTTAAACCGTGAATACGCCAATGCACAAGAGTTTCAAGGCGCGCTTAACGATGCTATAGCCTCGGGTGGTGTTAACTTAGGCGATGATGTATTGCCGTTGACCTGTACATTCAGCTCAATCCCACCGAACACCTCACCCTCACAAGCGAGCAATGTAATGTCCTTCATCATAAGAGAAGGTGTTGGTGAAGAACAAGAAGTGGAAAGTTGGTATCTGCAATTTACCGCAAGAGAACCGGGTGAATACGCCAACGCTTATAACATTAATATGAGAACCTCTGCCACTGCTACAGGCGTTACCGCAAGATGGCAGGATAACACCTTGACTATAACCGTTCCCGGAAGGGCGACCACCGGTGAAGACGACGAAATTCCTGAAGTAACTGTTGAGATGATTCAAAACGCTATTCTCAGGGCGGCAGGCGTGCCTAACGCTAACGAAGATGACCCCACCGCTGATTATGAGCCTATTGACGAGGCTGAATGGATTGAGCGCGGCGTAAATCTCAGACGAATTATAGATGTTATGGCTATGACCAGAAACGAAGATGGCTCTTATGAAGAAGGCGGCGACATTGACGACCTCAACTTCTTCAGAGCAATCGGGACAAACACAAAAAGATTAGGGCTTCACAACGGTGAGGACAGCTTTTGGGCAATCGCGGCACGTGATATGGCGACATTAAGACTTGAAAACGGGCGTTTTCAAGCAGAACAAACGGTAAGCGACCTTGACGTTCTTTATATCGACAACGACGGCATTATCTACGGCGAACACCCTGTTCACGGCACTTTGTTGCTCGGGCGTATTGACTTAGTGACTTTTGAAAACCCTGTCGGCTTAAATCAAGCCGGGACATCTTATTGGACTGAATCAATGGCATCGGGCGAACCTCAAATTAAAGTGGCGGGGACGTTTGGTTCGGGGCTTATTGTCTCGTCTGCTCTCGAAATGTCAAACGTTGACCTTTCACAAGAATTTTCTGATATGATTATAACCCAAAGAGGGTTCCAAGCAAACTCAAGGATTATCACAGTTTCAGACACTATGCTTGAAGAGTTGATTAACCTTAAAAGATAACTAAGTTAGCAGTTGTTAGTTGACAATTGTTTAACGGTTGTCAACTAACAACTATAATGTAGAAAGGGCATGTTTGCGAGTATGATATTTCTTACTAAAATGGGCGGAAAAGAAGTGTTGATTAATGAACAACTTATTGAAACCGCTTCTGAAACACCTGACACGGTCATTGTCATGAGCAACGGGCATACATATCTTGTCACCGAAACGCTAAGTGAAATCATGGAAAAAATTAACGAGTTCAGAAAAAGCGGTTGTTAAATCTTAAATTTTAAATCCGTTTGTCAATTGTAAATTAGGGGGGGAAACTTTTGAATATCACCTGGATTATCGGCTTCGTTTTAATGATGGTGCTTATCGTTTTGGGGATTTTGGATGGCGGTACCATGGAAATGTTCATCAACATACCATCAATTCAGATTACAGTCGGTGGGACTATAGGGTGTATAGTCGCTACAGTTCCGATGGACTTACTTAAGAAAACAGGTAAGCTCTTTAAAATCGCGTTATTTCCGCCGAAATATGACGCATTCCAAACCATAAACGATATGGAAGCATACGCCACAACAGCAAGAAGCAAAGGCTTGTTGGCACTTGAAGAAAGCGCGAACAAAGCAGAAGACCCGTTCATGAGACAAGCGTTGATGCTGATTATCGATGCGAATGACCCCGATAAAGTCAGAGAAATGCTTGAAAACGCGATGGAAACCACCGCCGAAAGGCATGAACAGGCAGCATCAATTTTCGCAACAGGGGTAGCTATGGGACCCGCCTTCGGGATGCTCGGGACGTTGGTGGGGTTGGTTATCATGCTTAACGGAATGGCAGACAATCCCGAAAACTTGGGTAGTTCAATGGCTATTGCGATTATTACCACCTTTTATGGCTCTATGCTCGCCAACGTTGTTTTCGCGCCGCTTGAAAACACGCTTAAAGTCATTCACCAACGCGAAGAGCTGTGTCGAAACATGGTTTTAGAAGGCGTTATGGCGATTGCGGCAGGGGCGAACCCCCGTTTTATCCGCGAAAAACTTGAATTTATGCTCCCTCGCAATGAGGTTGAAAAGAGAGCAGTAAAAAAAGCTGAAAATTAATAAGCGAGATTTAAAAAAATCTCTTGCGTTTTGCGCAATTTTATGTTATAATGAAATAGTTTATAATAAGGGGGGGGCGTTGTGGCGAAAAAAAAGGTTAAAATACCGAAGAAAACCGATGGTTGGATGACGACATATTCAGATTTGGTTACCCTCTTGTTTTGTTTCTTTGTGTTGCTTTATGCACAATCGTCACCCGATAAAACAAAAATTCAATATATTTTTCAGGCGTTTCAGTCTGGCGGCGATTATCTGAACACGGTTATCAGAGACCAAGACCCAACCGTGAGAACCCTTGGTGAAGCAAGCCCCAACCCCAGCGCGGAGGTGGGCGACGATGTTCAAGAGGGCTATTCGCCGGGTGAAGAAGTTAACGAACAATCCGCTGACTTTTCTGACCTTTTCGATGTGTTGACACAAGCAATCGACTCTTCTGAAATATCAGAAGCGATTGAAATTAGCGGAACGCCTACACAAATACGCATAAAGTTTGATAACGATGTCTTGTTCGCTCCCGACTCATATTCGTTGAGCGCGACAGGCAGAGAAGCACTTAACATAGTGATTCCCGGAGTTAGGGCGTTGCAGGTTTGTGTGGCATCTATACAGGTTCAAGGGCATACGGCAGATATACAGGGCGCGCTCTCGCCGGTGAACGATTGGGACTTATCCTCTCTTCGCGCCGCCGCAGTAATAAAATATATGGACACACAACGAACCGTCGCAGGGGAGAAATTTATTTCAGAAGGTTATGCGCAGTTTAGGCCGCTCATGGCAAACGACACCACATCGGGCAGGGCTGAAAACCGCCGCGTGGAGTTGTTAATCAATAAAGATACCACAGTTCAGGGTTCTGAATTATTTGATGATATAATGACTTTCGACTATAACCAACGCTTGTTTGTGACCGATGCGGACGGAAACAGGATAAGGTTAGACCAAATAACACACGATGATTTAATTTCACAAATCGTCAGCACTATAAGAGAAAACCACAGGGGAGGAATTGAAGCAGATGACATTCCACCCGAACAAACGGGCCCTATCCCCGGGGCGGACAGCATGATTCATATATTCGACTTTGAGTTAGTTCCTGTTGAAGAAACAGAAAACGGCGAGGGTTCTGAAAACCCCGAAGGCTCTGAAAACCCCGAAGGCTCTGAAAACCCTGAAAGCCCCGAACAAAACGAAAACAGCGAATAGCAAAAACAAGGATAAAGGACGGGAGGTGATTTTATTGCCCGAAACATTATCGCAAGAGCAGATTGATGCGATGCTAAACAACGCCTTTAGCGGCGGCACTTTAGACATACCCGATGACCCCAAAAATGAGGTCAAAGAGTATGATTTCCGCTCACCCAAGAAGTTCACTAAAGAGCGGATGAAAATTCTTGACAGCATCTTTGAGAACTATGCGCGGCTGTTGTCATCATATTTTACGGGATTGTTGAGGCTTTATTGTAAAGTTACCCTCGCTTCTATCGAAGAACAACGTTATTTTGAGTGGAACAATGCATTGCCCGACTACGTTATGATGGGAATGACTGAAATGCAACTTGACAACGATGAAATAGAGGACTTAACCACTATAATTCAACTGTCAAACTCAATTACCTTTATTGTCATAGACCGACTGTTGGGGGGCAAGGGCGAGTATAAAGACTCAGACCGCGACTTTACCGAAATCGAAGTCAGCATTATGGACAGCATATTTAAAAGCATGGTTGCTATGTTGCGTGAGCCGTGGGAAGGCTATATGGAAGTAAGACCCGTGCTTCAGGGCATTGAAACCAACTCACGTGTAATCTCCACCGTGGGCTATGACGACACAATGATTATTGTCGTGCTTGAAATTGTAATCAGTGAGACTAAAACTTTGGTGACGGTGAGTATGCCGGCGTTGGCTTTAGATGAAGTAATGCAAAGGTTCGCCAATAAAAGCTCACGTTCACCGCGAAAATTCGACCCCGCCAGAGAAAATGAGCGCAAGGGCGACCTTCTTAAAAACATAACACACACCGACTTAGATGTGACCGCAATTTTGGGGCAGGTTGATATTGACATGCAAGAGGTTATAAATTTACAGGTTAACGACATTATTCCCCTTAATAAAAATACAACAAGCAATGTGGCTATCAATGTCGGCGGCGAAAAGTGGTTTGACGGCAAAATGGGGACGGCTAACAACAAAAAGGCCGTTAAAATCGAAACAATCTATCACAATATATAGAATGATAGGGAAAAGGATAAGCATAATTTATGGATTCAGTTAAGTTTACAGATATGGAAAAGGATGCCATATCCGAAGTTATGAATATCAGCATGGGGAATGCGGCCACCGCCGCATCTGAGTTGCTTAACGCTAAGGTATGGATTACCACCCCCAGAGCAGAGGTCATAAAATCGTCTGAACTGAAAAAAGAATCTCTTGAGCCGGCGATTTGCGTTAAAATCGTTTATGTCAAGGGAATTTCCGGCACCAATTTTATGGTGTTAAAACAAAATGATGTCCAAATGATTTTAAACCAGCTGATGGGTCAGCCACTCGAACTTGACCCTAACTTTGAGTTCGATGAGTTGAACATAAGTGCTGTGTCTGAAGTCATGAATCAGATGATGGGCTCGTCAGCCACCGCGCTTTCAAGTCTTTTAGGGCTTCACATTGACATTTCAACCCCAACACCTTATATAATGGACAAAATAAATCTAAACGACATTCAAGACCAAGAACCTGACGATTTAATTGTTTCAATTACATTCGACTTGACGGTTGAAGGGGTAATAAAATCAGAGTTTGTTTCTATATTAAACATTGATTTAGCGAAGATGATTGCAAATAAAATGCTTTCGTCCGCAACCGGAGAAGAAGAACCGGCACCACCTCCTCCTGCAAAACCTGCCGCAAAACAAGCGCAACCGGCACCGCCGCCACGTGCGGCAACACCTCCCCCACCGCCACCCCCCATGCAACCACAACCAATGCAACAACCTATGCAACCTATGCAACCTATGCCGCCGATGGACCCTACGGCGGGAATGTATGGAGGAATGCCGCCGATGATGCCTCAACAAGGATACTATCAGAACCCCTACGGCTATGGATATGTCCCGAATATGCAGCCGATAAATATACACAGTGCACCGCTTTATCAGTTTGATGACAGCCTTCAAGAACTTTCGGGCGAGCAAAAAGACAACCTGAAACTCTTGATGGGAGTTCCGCTTCAAATTTCGGTGGAAATCGGAACAGCGCGGCGAAAAGTGAGAGACATTCTTGAATTCGCGCAGGGCACGATTATCGAGCTTGAACGGCAAGCCGGCGCACCCGTTGACGTAGTGGTAAATGGAAACCTCATCGCCCGGGGCGATATTGTAGTTATTGATGACAACTTTGCTGTCAGAATAACAGAGATGATAAAATCAAAATTTATGGATTCTTTAGGTAAGGAGTAACAGCTCATGGAGAAAAAAATTCTATTGGTAGACGATGCGGCATTCATGCGGATGCTTATCAAGGACACACTGACAAAAAACGGTTACACCGGCATTTTAGAAGCAGCTGACGGCGAAATTGCCTGTCAAGTTTATGATGCCGAAAAACCCGACCTCGTAATCATGGACATCACCATGCCCAACAAAACGGGGATTGAAGCATTAGGCGACATAAAGAAAAAACACCCCGAAGCTAAAATTATCATGTGTTCTGCTATGGGGCAAGAAGCGATGGTTGTTGAGGCGATTAAACTCGGCGCGCTTGACTTTATCGTTAAACCCTTTAAACCCGACAGAATACTTCAAACCGTTACAAAGATTATCGGTTAAGGGGAATTTTGCCGCCGACGGCTTGTCGGAAATAGCTTTTCGCTGACGCGCCGTCACGGGCGTGAGCGTTTGCTTTTCTTGAAGTTGAAAAAGAGAAAGCACGTGAAAGAGAGGGAAGCAGATGGAAGTCCTTCAGTTAGTTTTGTCGCTTTGCGGGATTTTAGGGCTGATTTTCTTTATGTTCTTTTTCTTGAAGAAGCTTCAAAAAGGGGGAAATCGTCTCTTTCAAGGCAACAGGCTTAAAGTTATTGACAGAATAGTCGTCGGGCGCGATACCGCTATTGTTGTGCTTTCGGTTTGCGAGAAACTCATGCTCATCTCTATAAGCCCCACGAAAGTCGAAAAGCTTAGTGAGCTTTCAATGTCCGAGGAGGAATACTTGAGCATTGAGCAAACGCAGGAGAAAAAAACATTCACCTTTTCAGAGGTGTTGGGGAAACTTTTGAATAAAGACGACAAAAATCAAGAAAGCTAAATAAAAGAAAGCTATATAGGCCACAACTGTCAGCGGGAAAGGAAGACGGTTAGTTTGAAGTTAAATAGTTTTAGACAACCGACAGGCAGTCGGGTTTTGCCGCCAACCGGCAACATAAATTATTTCGCGCGGGCTTTTGCGGCGGTTGTGGTATGCTCCATGCTCACTTTTATGGTTTTCACGGTGAAAGCTTTCGCCGAAACGACTATAATTCCGGGGGATGACAATTCCCCTGTCAGCGAAGTGGCAGTCATGGACGAAAATCCCGATGCGCAGTTGGCCCCGAACGAGACATCCGCGCTCTACGACTTAATAGGGGTAGACGGCTCTCAACCGCTTGAGACAATATTGTTGATTACCGTTTTGTCGGTTGCACCCTCAATTTTATTGATGGTTACTTCATACACGAGAATCATCATAGTTTTGAGCTTTTTGAGAAATGCAATGCAAACTCAGTCAACACCCCCCAACCAAATTTTAACCTCTTTAGCGTTGTTTTTGACAATATTTATAATGTGGCCGGTGTTTCAGCAGGTGAACGAAGTCGCATATCGCCCTTATGAAAACGGCGAATTGACAATGGGTGAGGCTGTTAGTGCGGCGGGCGAGCCAATCAAGACATTCATGCTCAAAAACACCACAGACCGCCACATGATGTATTTCATCAACTTAGCCGACATAACGATTTATGCCCCCGAAACGCTTGATGCTGACGAACCGACTCCCGTTAACTTTGACACGGCTGTTGAAATAACCCCCGAAAACTATCAAGAACAGTTGGGGTTTGAGGTGGTTATTCCCGCCTTTATGATAAGCGAGCTTAGTCGCGCGTTTCAAATGGGGTTTATGTTGTTTATCCCGTTTTTGATTATAGACATTGTCGTTTCAAGCACACTCATGGCGTTAGGTATGATAATGTTGCCGCCGGCTATGATTTCAATGCCGTTTAAGCTTATGTTGTTTGTGTTGGTGAACGGTTGGCAGATGTTAGTGGGGACATTGTTTACTTCATTTAATCGATAGCTCGGAGGTGAAATTGTTATGACAGAAGACCAGGTAATTGAGCTTTTTACTGATGCTTTAGGTTTGGCGTTTATGCTTGCCGCCCCGGCATTGGTTGCTTCTCTTGCAGTTGGGCTTGTTATTGCAATCTTACAGGCGGCGACACAAATCAACGAACAAACGCTTTCGTTCGCCCCAAAGGTGGCGGCGGTGGGTTTAGTTCTTTTGGCACTCAGCCCGTGGATGATTAACAACACGACAGACTTTTTAAATAAAATCTTTGAGATGATGGCTGTAAACACGTTGTAGAGGATGCGTTACTTGTGTTTGAAATTTGGGACTTAATTTTAAATAACTTCATGGGGTTTTTGATTGTTGTGTTCAGAATATCGGGGATATTTACCTTTAACCCCATATTCGGCAGAACCAACACCCCCATGGTTATAAGAGCCATGATGGCAATAACCCTTGCGGCGATGATGTTCAGTTATATGGGGGGAACGACCGGCTATCAGCCTCAAAGCGTAGTCGGGTTTATCTCCATTTTAATGGGAGAAGCATTCATCGGGCTTGTTTTCGGGGTAATGGCTAACCTCATTTTGACTGTGTTGGTTATTGCGGGGGGCGTTGTTGACTATAATGTCGGGCTTATGATGGCGCAGACATTTGACCCGAGCACAGGAATTCAAATGCCGGTGTTCGCAAACATGTTTTACTATATATTTATTATATACTTCTTTGTTGTGGGGGGGCATCTTGATTATATCAGGCTGTTTTGGCTGTCTTTTGAGTTAATACCCATAGGCTTTGAATTCACCTTAGCAACAGGGCGAATGTTGGCGATTATTGTGGATTATTTAGGTACGGTTATGGAACTCGCTTTAAAATTGGCAATGCCTTTAATCGCCGCCGGAATGGTTGTTCAATTTTGTGTCGGAATTATGATGAAGGCTGTTCCTTCAATTCAAGTGTTGGCAGTAAACTTTCAGCTTAAATTGTACGTGGGGTTATTCGTGTTAATGGCAATGGCTCTACCCATGTCAGAATTCTTACAAAGACTCTTCAGCATCATGAGAACCAACCTTTACAGTTTAGCCGAAGGATTTATATAATTGACAATTGACAATGGACAATTGACAATTGTGGAGTCGCCGTTGGCGACGGATTAGAATTTATAACAATTGTTCCCGATTTAAAACCGTTCGCGGTAGCGAACACAATAATTATCAAAAACCGTCCGCGTAGCGGACACAATAATTGTCAATTGTCAATTGTACATTGTCAATTGCCATCGGGAGGGATTTGTTATGCCGGCGGGTGAAGGTGGTGGCGAAAAGACTGAAAAGGCTACACCGAAGAAGCGCAAAGATGCACGGGAAAAAGAAGGAAACGTCCTGCAAAGCAAAGAAGTCGGGATTGCCGTGTCGGTGTTCGGCATTTTTATCGTGATGTTGTTTATCGGGCATTATATGCTCAGAATGTTAACCAATGTAATCAGTAACTGGGTTGGAAAAGCCGGAAGCGTAGGGGAAATGACATCTGAATTTGTCACCTCAAACGCAGTTGAAATTATAACTTATATCGTGCTTATTGTGGGGCCCTTGCTCTTATGTGCTATGTTTTTCGGGATTTTGCCCGGGGTTATTCAAACTAAAGGGCTGTTCACAATGAAGCCGCTGAAACCTAAATTTTCGCGTTTAAGCCCCATTAACGGGTTTAAAAAGTTGTTCTCGGCGCAGTCGTTTGTCGGCGTTATAAAAGGCATTATACAGATTGCCATAATTTTAGTCATCGTTTATTTGAGAATACCGCAAATGTTAACGGAGATGAAGAAACTCCCCGAAATGGAGCTTATTCAAGGCATTGTTTATACGGCGACAGAAATATTTTGGCTCGTGATGACTATTGTAATAATGCTTGCCGTTGTTGCCGCCTTAGATTTTGTCTTTCAGTGGTGGCAGTTTGAAAAGAAACTTAAAATGTCTAAACAAGAGGTTAAAGACGAGTATAAGCAAATTGAGGGTGACCCACACATTAAAAGCAAAATCAAGCAAAAACAAAGAGAAATAGCGCAAAACAGAATGCTGCAAGAAGTCCCGGATTCGGACGTTGTGGTGAGAAACCCGACACATTATGCAGTCGCGCTGAAATATGAGCCGCAAAAATTAATGGCGGCACCAATGGTGGTGGCAAAAGGGCAAGACCATTTGGCACGAAAAATTATCGAAATAGCGACAGAACACAATATAAAAATAGTAGAAGACAGACCCACAGCAAAATTTCTCTACGACAAAGTAGAACCCGGCTCAAGCATACCCGCTGAGCTGTTTCATATAATAGCGGAAATATATGCAGACATTTTGGAGTTAAAAAACAAGTGACGAACAATTGACAATGTACAATTGACAATTGACAATTTTGGTGTCCGCTTGCGCGGACGGATTTAAAATTCTAATCTGTCGCCGTAAGGCGACACCGCAACTGTCAACTATACACTGTCCACTGTCAACTGTAAAGAGGGGTGAGTGCGATTAAACGAATTCTTGATAATGTGTTTGCGGTATTTGCTATTGTTATCGTGCTTGCTATTGTCATTCCCCTAAATGAAGTTGGGGATGGATTTTTAATAGACTTCTTGTTAATGCTTAATATCTCTATTTCTTTGATTATATTGCTTATGACAATGTATATGAAAGAGGCATTAGAGTTTTCAATTTTTCCGTCAGTTCTTTTGTTGACTACAGTGTTTCGATTGGCACTCACCATTTCAACCACGCGAGGGATTTTGCAGGACGGTTATACCGGACAGGTGGTTCAGACCTTCGGCGATTTTGTAATGGGCGGTGACGCAGTTGTCGGCTTTATTATATTTGTAATCATTGTTTTGGTGAACTTCTTGGTTATCACAAAGGGTGCCGAGCGTGTGTCTGAGGTTGCGGCACGATTTACGTTAGATGCTATGCCGGGCAAACAAATGGCAATAGACGCGGACTTAGCCGCGGGAGCCATTACAGACGAAGAGGCTAAAGTCAGACGTTCCAACGTTCAAAGAGAATCAGACTTTTTCGGAGCAATGGACGGTGCGACAAAGTTTGTTAAGGGCGATGCCATTATGGCGATTATTACCGCTATTATCAACTTAGTGGGTGGCTTCATCTTAGGCTCAATGGACGGAACGCCGTTTTTAGATGTTGTTAATAAATACAGTGTATTGACGGTGGGTGACGGGCTTGCTTCACAGCTTCCCGCGTTGCTGATTTCTGTTGCCACAGGTATGGTGGTAACCCGCACAGCAAGCACGGGCAGCTTTAATGAAGAGCTTAAAACGCAGTTTAGCAGAAACCCTGTCACATTCGCCATTGCAGGAATTGTAGTTTTAGCACTTATGATGATTCCGGGTTTTCCCTGGCCGGCTATGCTTATTATCGGCGGCTCTTTGATTTTCGGCTCTGTTGTAATCGGGCGACACAGAAGGGAGTTAGCTTTAGTTGAAGCCGAGGCTCTTGAACAAGAACAATTGGCACAAGCAGAACAAACCCCAACGGGAGAAACTTCGGGAGAAGATTATTATCGCGATATAGATAACGTGTTTAAACTTTTGACGGTTGACACTATAGAGATGGAATTCGGATACAGCCTTTTGCATTTGGTGGACGAGAGAAGCGGCGGCAACTTTATTGAGCGGCTTGTGTTGTTCCGAAAAGATTTTGCCGTGAATATGGGTATGGTATTCCCGTCAGTGAGAATGAGAAACAACCCCGAAATAAATCCCAACCAATATATAATCAAAATAAAGGGCGAAGAAGTGGCACGCGGAGAAATTCTCGCCGACCACTATTTGGGATTGGACAACGGCGATGTTGTTGCCCCTGTTGAAGGCATTGACACCATAGAGCCGGCGTTCGGAATCCCGGCACGCTGGATAAGTGAGGACAAGAAGGTAATGGCAGACGTTGCCGGTTATACCCTAATCGACCCTGTATCGGTTATGATTACCCACCTGTCAGAGGTAATTCGCCAACACGCTCACGAAATTATCTCACGCCAAGACGTAAAGACAATGGTAGAGAACATTCGCGCTGTCAACCCCACTTTGGTGGACGACTTAATTCCGGGGACAATCAGTTTGGGCTATCTGCAAAGAGTGCTTTCGATGCTCTTGCGCGAAAGCGTTCCTATCCGCGATATGGAAACAATTATAGAGGCTTTGTCTGAAAATGTTCATAACATTAAAGATATAGACATTACCGCCGAATATGTAAGACAGGCACTCAAACGGACAATAACAAGGCGGTTTGCCGAGGCGAACTCGTTAAGGGTTGTCACCCTTGACCCCAAAATTGAGGACATGATAATCGCCAACGTGAAGAAAAGCGAGAGGGGAAGCGTGTTCGTCCCCGACCCCGAGATGGCGCAACAGGTAATAGCACGCTCTAACGAGGAATTCTCAAAGGTAAAAGATGTTCTTCCGAGTGTGATTGTGCTTACATCACCTATAGTAAGGTTTTATTATAAAAAATTGATTGACCAATACATTCCAAACCTATATGTGCTGTCATACAGCGAAATAGAAAACGACACCCAAATTCAAGCAGTAGGAAACATATCACTTGGAGGTGGTTGATATGGTGACAGACCCCCATGCATTGTTACGAAAATACGCCAAGCAAAAAGATGATGTTGAGCTTAGAAACGAAATCGTTCTGGCATATATGCACATCGTAAAGATTGTGGCGGTGTCGTTGCGCAATGCGTATGCTAAATACGGCGAGTTTGATGATGTGGTTAACGAGGGGGTAATAGCCCTGATTAATTCAGTCGAAACCTTTGACATTGAACGCGGAGTGAAATTCGAGACATATGCGAGCGTTAAAGTTAAAGGCGCGGTAATCGACTATGTCCGCAAGCAAGATTGGGTTCCGCGACAGGTGAGACAATTGGGCAAAGCCATTGAAGAAGCATACGCGTATCTTTACATCAAGTTGGGGCGGTATCCTAAAAATCGCGAGGTTGCCGATTATTTGGAAATAAGCATGGAAAAGTTGGCGCGCGCTATGGCAGACATTGCAGGGGCAGTGACACTCTCATTTGAAGAGCTGATTTATGAAGACAATTTTTCAGATACAGCGTTCGCCCCCGAAGCCGACTACGGCATTTATGAGGAAGAGAAGAAAAAGGTTCTCACACAAGCAATAAATTCACTCAAACCCAAACAAAAACAGGTAATCACCCTTTATTATTATGAGAAATTAAAGTTCTTAGAAATAGCCAAAGTCTTAGGGGTGACCGAAAGCAGAGTCAGTCAAATCCACGCTAAATCTGTTTTGATTTTAAAGCATAAGTTAGAAGCATATATGAAAATGTAAAGGAGAAATCTGAAATGCTGAGAGGGTTTTATAACGTGGGTCAGGCGATGATTTTAAAACAACGCCGACTTGACGCAATAAGCAACAATGTTGACAATATCAACACTGCCGGTTATCGCAAAGATGAATTGGTAATCAACACTTTTATGGAGGAGTTGATTTTAGTTGATGCACGCCGCAAAACCAGCGGAAGGTTCATGCAAGCTTATGCCGACTTTACAAAAACAAACCTTGAACAATCAAACTTTGAATATACAGAAAGCAGATTTGACGTTGCTATTTGGGGGAATGTCTACTTCAACATCGCCAACCCAAACGGTAATATCTACCAAACGAGGAACGGCCAGTTTGAGCTTGATGATGAAGGCTATTTGACCCTCGGCATCTCAGGCAGGGTTCAAGGGCAAAACGGAGACATCTATCTCGGAAACGATGACTTCGAGATTGACAATAACGGCGTTATACGCAACGAAGATGGGATTGTTGACACCCTCGCGCTGACTTATATACCGCCCGACGCAGATGTAATCAAGTTCGGCAATAACTTGTTCACCTATCAAGGAGACGAGCTTTTGCCCGAAGGCGAAACGTTTGATATAATACAGGGCGGTTTCGAGAAGTCAAACGTTGATGCGAACAAAGAAATGGCAATGGCAATGGAAACACAGCGACATTATGAAGCAAACAGCAGAATGTTGCGACACTTTGACACAATGAACGGAAGAACTGCCGGCATGGCGGCGTTGGTGAAAGGGTGATAGGCGACAATCGTGGAGGAACAGCGTTGCTTGAAAGACCAACAGGCAAGAAACGTGTTACAGATGATGCTTGGAAAGAGGACAAAAAACGAGAACAAATTAAACCAACTTTTATCGGCAACGAAAATCAAACAGACTTTCAAAACGCCGCAGATATAGCTTCAATCGAGTATTATCCTAATCTTGCGAATCAATTTTATGTATTTAATGATGAGTCTTCCGGAGGAATTCGTGTTACAATATCAAATGAATATGATGGTATAGAAATTACGGTTTATGATAAACATGTTCATATAGACCATGTTAGATTTGATTCTAATAATCAAGGCGTTGGAAATGGAGCTGCATGGTTTGATTCTGTTGTTACAAATTCGATAAATCAAAATAAAGAACAAATAACCTTAAAAGCGAGCAAAAGCGAAAATGATAATGGTTATTACACATGGGCGAGACTTGGTTTTGATGCTCCGATAAAACCATATATGATAGCTGAAGCAAGAAACATAGGAATAGATGCGTTTACAGTAATGGATTTAATGAGAACGCAAAAAGGTAGGGACTTGTGGAAGAAAAAAGGTCATGGTTTTGATTATATGACTTTTAATTTATCAGAAGATAGCACCAATATGCTTGCGTTAAAAGTGTATATTGATGAGAAAAGGAGGGATTTTAATGGATAAAAAAGGAGCATATTGCCCAATTGCTATTGACGAAGATGAAGAAATTTTTAATAGGTCATGGGATATTGTAGATAAAATACTCAAAGAGATGGACGCAGAAAAATCTAAAAAAAGGAACGAAGGCGAACAAACAATTGTCAACTATAAATTATCAATTGCCAACTAAATAAAAAAGGAGAATGTAAAAGGATGAATATTTCTTTTTATGGCGCGAAGTCGTCGATGATCGCTCAGCAGCAGGGGCTTAACATTTATGCTAACAATATTGCTAACGTGAATACTGTGGGGTTTAAGGGGTTGCGCCCTTCTTTCGCCGACTGTATCTATACCATTCGTCAGCAAAATCGCCCCGAATGGGAGACAGGTCATGGACAATACCTCATGAAAACCGATTTAGTCTGGTCAGAGGGTAACTTCACCGCCACCGAACAACCGCTTGATTTCGCGCTTGCCGGCCCCGACTTCTTCATGGTTAGGGACAGAAACGGCAACACGTTTTTGACTCGCGATGGCAGCTTTAATATGAGCGCGAACGAAGACGGAACATGGCAGTTAGTAAACGGCAGCGGTGATTTTGTGTTGGGTTATGACGGTGAGCCGATTACGATTCCGTTTATGAGCGAGGAGGTTGACGGCGTTCAAAATGTCACGAGTGAGCCGGACTATTTGGCGGTTGAACAGATGGTCGGGGTATTTTCTGTTCCGAATAACTGGGGGTTAGAGCAGACGAATAATAACCGCTTAGTCGTCACCGAACGCTCAGGACCGCCGATAGCTAACCCCGATGCCGAAAAAATCAGCGGTGCTTTGGAAATGTCAAACGTTGACCTCGCCTCCGAAATGGTTCACATAATCGAAACCCAACGTTCATATCAATTAAATGCCAAGATTATTCAAACGTCTGACGAGTTCATAAACACAGCGAATAATTTAAGAAGTTAGCCGACGAGCCGCCGGTGGCAAAAAGCAAGCTGCATACTCAAAGAAAGGATAAGTTTTAAACAATGTTAGAAAAATATGAAGACCTGAATGAAATGCACATGGATGTGCTGAGAGAAATAGGAAACATCGGTTCAAGCAACGCCTCAACCGCGCTTTCAAGCATGATAGGAAGAGAAATTAAAATTCAACTGCCTGCTGTTAAGATTTTGGGGTTTCAAGCCGCTATAGACCATTACGGCTCGCCTGAGGACTTAATTGCCGCAGTTTTAGTGCGCCTTAAGGGTAATATCTCCGGAATGATTTTATTGTTAATCAACAAAGCGTTCGCCGAGGTTGTGTTAGATATATTTTTCGGCAAAAAAGAGATAGACCTTATGAATTTAGATGAAAATGAAATATCCGCGCTTTCGGAAATAGGGAACATCATGGGCAGCTCTTATATGAACGCCATCGCAACATTAAGCGGTCTTAACATAGGCGTTGAGGCTCCATCTTTCACCGCTGATATGTTAGGGGCGGTAATGAGTGTTCCGGTGATTGAATTCGGTGAGGTTGGGGATAAACTTCTTTGTATTGACAAAGATATTCTTATAGACGGAGTTCCTTTAAAGTCGAACATGATGTTAATTCCCACCGTTGATTCTTTATCGGAATTATTCGGGAAATTGGGGGTTCTATGAATATCAGTGTGGGAATTTCTGACTGGAAAACCTGCAAACCGCCCGACGTGTTAGTGACTTATGCGTTAGGCTCGTGTGTGGGAATCTGTCTTTGGGATAAAATGAACAGAGTGAGCGGGCTGTCACACGTTATGTTGCCTGACAGTTCGACTGTCTCAAAAGTCGGCGAAAACCGTATGAAATTTGCCGACACCGCCGTCCCGGATATGCACAAGAAGATGTTGCAAAGCGGGGCACTTCAACGTAACCTTGTCGCTAAAATTGCCGGCGGCGCGGTTATGTTTGCATCGGCATCAAGCCAGTTTAACATAGGCGAGCGCAATGTCGAGGCTGTAAGGAAAGTGCTTAAATTTTTACAAATCCCGATTATAGCGCACGATACAGGCAAAAATTATGGGCGGACTGTCTTCTTCCACCCCGAAACAGGCAAGATGGAAATAAAATCGTCTGCCCACGGGGTAACTACGTTATAGGAGTCTATCAGGAGTGTATTTAGGAGTGCGTTTTGCGAATATTAACACTTATAGAAAACACAGCGGCTATTGATAAGTTGTTTGTTGAGAACGGAATTTCATTTTATATCGAGGCAGGCGGTGCTAAAATCTTGTTTGACACAGGTGCCTCGGGGCGTTTTAAAGTCAACGCCGAAAAGATGAAAGTGACACTCTCACAGCTTGATTGTGCTGTTATTTCACATAATCATACGGGACATGTCGGTGGACTTGACACCTTGCTTGAAACTTGCCCCAATATTAAAATATTCATGCGTAAAAGTGCGCAGACAACGACTTTTAAACAGTCGGGTCTGTTTAAAATCCCTATTGGGCATCCGCGCGAGTTTTATGAGAAAATCGCCGATAATATAGTCGCGTTTAATTGCTTTCAAGAGGTTGCCCCCGGGGTGTTTTTAATGTCAGACGAAACGCTTTATCACGCGCGCAACGACATTCCCCTTCTTATAAAAAGGCAGGGTGACGGGGAAGAAAATTTCACTCTGAAAATTGAAAAAGACACCTTCGCGGACGAGGTTTTCATGGTAATTTTCCCGTCATTAGACGAGAAGGACGGTTGCGTTGTGGTTTCACCATGCTCTCACCGTGGCATTGTCAATGTGCTTAAGAGCGTGCAAAACACCTGGAAATCTGCCCCCATACTGTCAGTGGTGGGGGGCTTTCATCTTATGGGGAAAAACAGCCGCAAATTTTATTGCCCACCATCGGACATCGCCGATTTGGCCGATGAATTAGCCGATTTGCACGTCGGTATGCTTTACACCTGTCACTGCACGGGGGAAAAGGGCTATGAGCTGTTAAAAGAGAAATTAGGAAACCAAATACAATATTTGCAGGCAGGAGAGGAGTTGGAGTTTTGACAGTTGACAGTGGACAATTGAGAGTTGACAGTTATGGTGTCCGCGCAAGCGGACACCAATAGTATGTAGGATATTTTTACTTATGGTTGCCACAGCCGCCGCAAAACATGTCGTTTGCTGAGTTTTTCTTTGCGCATCTGCTGCAGACCCAAATTCCCCCTTCGACACGTTGTTCTCTCACCGGGGTGACTCTATTTGTCACGGTTTCAATTCTTTCTGATGCGTCCCCCTTAGTTTTGTTGTTAATTTCTGTTGTGTTGCGGCAAATAATGAGAATAACCAATGAAAACTCATAACCGAGCCTGAGAATGACATTCCCAAAAACCAACACAAATATTGAATAAAGAAAATTGCTCGGCAAAATCACAAAAAGGCTAAAGAGTGTGACGATACAAGCCGCCATGAGATAAGTTATTTTTAAAAGCATTTCGGCTAACATTTTCTTGAAGTTTAAAAACTCATAAAGCCAACCTGCGAAGCCCGAAAATTTCCCCTCATTGTTTTTGTTAAGAAACAAGGTGTAGAGAAGAATTCCCCCCACTATCCCCAACGCCACAGCAAGGACTGCAACCGTTCCTGCACTAAACAAATCGAACCCACCGCGGGAACCGCCATAACCATAAGGCATAACTTAAATCCTCCTAAAAAATTAAAATTCGCAAAATAATTCGCGCGATTAGCATTATAACACAAAATATGGCAAATGTCAACCATTAATCTAATTTTTTCTGAAAATTTACGACTTTTTGGCTACCCCGTCAAAAGCAAACGCTTTGTGTAGCTGTTTTTTTGGTGAAAACGCTGTCATGTTCCACAAAAATCATGGTTGGGGAATGTGTAAGAATCAACTCCTCAATCTGTATGCGTGAGAGAACGTCTATGAAATTCAGTGGTTCGTCCCAAATATACAAATGCGCTTTTTCGCAAAGACTTCTTGCAATCAGCACCTTCTTTTTTTGCCCGGCAGAAAAAACCGACATGTCTTTCTCAAATTGCGTTCGTGAAAAGTCCAATTTGCGTAAAATTGCCTTGAATAAGCTTTCATCGATGTCGCACTCGCGCGCATAGCCGGATAAATCGCCCGAAAGAAAAGATGTGTCTTGCGAAACATAAGATATTTTCAGCCCGCTTGCCGATTGAAATTTACCCGTGTGTTTTATATTATCGCCGCAAATCAATTTCAGCACACTTGATTTGCCGCACCCGTTCTTCCCACACAACGACACTCTTTGCCCCTGACTCACAGCAAAGGTGACGTTCTCGCAAACCGCTCTTTCGCCATAGAAAATCGAAACATTGTCAAGCGCGACTAAGCAGTCGGCGTGGTGAGCAAGAGGAGCAATTTTCAAGCTGTCTGCGCTTTCAATGTTCTTCAAAAGGCGCGCCTTATCTTCAATTGCCGAGTTTTGTCTTGCTTCAATCGCCTTGCTTCGCTTCATCATTTTCGCCGATTTATGACCGATGAAACCGCGGTCAGGGCGCAATCCCGAATCGCGCGTGCCGTACTTTGTCTTTTCAACTTTATCAGACCATTTCGCCGTGCGTTGAGCCGCAATTTTCAGTTTGTTAATGTCTTTTTGCAACCGTTCGTTTTCGGCAAGCTCAAAGCTGTCCCTTCGTTCTTTGTTTACAAGCCACGATGAGAAGTTACCCTTTTGCACTTCAATGTTCGTCTTGTTAATTGACAAAACATGGTCTATGCAATTATCAAGAATGTTGCGGTCGTGTGATACAAGAATAAAGCCTTTCTTGTATTTCAGATACTCGCAAATTGTTTGTCGCGCATTTGAATCAAGATGATTTGTTGGCTCGTCAATCAGCAGAAAGTTGTTCTCTTTCAAAAATAACCCTGCCAACAAAATCTTTGTTTGCTCGCCGCTTGAGAGGGTTTCAAATGGACGTTCCAACACATTATCGTCAACGTCAAGCAGGGATAGTTCACGATTTATTTCCCACAACTGTGCGTTCGGGGCAATGCTCTCAATTATACCGAGGGTGGGTTGCGATTTGTCACCAACGTCAAACGGAAAATAGTCAAAGCCGACCGATGCCGCAATGGTTCCGCTATACTCGTGTTCGCCCATCAGCAGTCGGAGCAAAGTTGTCTTTCCCCTGCCGTTCCTGCCGATAAATCCAAGCTTCCAATCGGTGTCTAACTGCAACGAAACATTCTCAAACACATGAACATAACTGCCCTCGTAGGCGAAAGTGAGATTTGTAATTTTTATAATAGCCATATAAAGAGCATACCATATTTCTTTTGGAAAGTCAATAATAAATAAATATAAATATTATTGTCACAAACTTCAAAAAAACCGCCCTGGAGGGGCGGTTTTTTCTTTGAATTTGGTGAGTCGACCTCAATCCCACATCTCCTAACCCAATGTCAAGCATAGGGGGCGGCTGCAGCCTTTCAGCCCTCAAATTCACAGAACAGTTCTGTTTTCATAATTATATCACAGATTTATTTTTTTGTCAACACGTTTTAATATGTCACTTTTTAACAAATTCTTGACAATCCTATCACGAACTGTATATAACGAGCGCACATAATATTTACCATCTCCGGAAACTCTAACGGCGACTTTTATGTACTTGCTTAAATGTTTTATATACTCAATCGACCCATCATCGGTTTTCAATCGCACATAGTCGGGAGCGGATAAAATAAGATGGATTTTATCAAAATAACGGTCAAATTCATATTTATGTTCATTGGCTATATGAGCGATATTGGTCACTCCTATGTAAATATCCGTCCCTGCAGAAATGTCGAGATTAAGCAACTTTACAATTTCGGGAGAAAACTCCCCTATTTTTTCAGTCATCATTTTTCCCTTTTAAGTTTGTTTCTCTCATTAAAATACAATCTTCTTTTTTATTATATCAAATTTAATGCGATGTGTCAATGGTTTTTTCGGAAAAACGACATTTTCCTTTTATAAGCTCACAAATTAGAAAAAACCGCCCTGAAAAGGCGGGTTTTAATTCGCGTTAGATTCGGGACGGGCAAGCCCGTCCCCTACATTTAATTGTCAATTGTCAATTATACATTGTCAATTGTTCGTCAACTGTTCGTCAATCGGCAAAAACTCTAATTTAATTTTCATGTTCATTGCCGCCGCCAATCTTTGAAGTGTTTTAATTGACGGATTTGCGCCGCCGTTTTCGATTCTGCTGATGTCGCTTTGTGCTATTCCGGTCTTTGCCGCAAGCTGTGTTTGTGTAAGACCGGTGTTTTTCCGTGCATCAATCATTGCTTGAATGATAGTGAACTCCGGCTCAAGTGCTTCATACTCGGCGCGAAGCACGGGGTCGCTTTTAAGCCGTTTGTCTCTGTACTTTCTCCACTCACTCATTACTTATTCTCCTCTTTGGCTCTAACCCGTCAATAAATAACTGTGCAGGCTTTTCGCCGTTGCCCTTTGTGTAGAACACAATATCAAATTCTTGCACTCGTTTCACCTTCTTCAAATGGTTCTTTACTATCATTATAATAGAATATACCCCATATTGTCAAGCGTTTTTTAAAGTTCTTTCAAAAAACCGCCCTTCAGGGCGGTTTTTGTTTTTGGGGTTGGATTGGTGATTGGGTTCTAATTAGGCAGAACCGATTGTTAAACCTCGCGCCGGACCGGCAGAAACAACACCCCAACCATCAGTAGAGCCTCTCTTAGAAGCACCCGGAAGAGCATTGCTTTCGCTTATCGGGGTCATATTCGAAAGCGGCTGAGGGGTAGTCTCAATAAGCGAGGATAGCACTCTCGCTGTAGCACCGGGATTTGATAAGTCAACTGTTTCGGTGAACACGCAATCCATTACACGGTTGCCCCAAATTCCGAATACAGCAGAGCCATCGCTTATTCTCGAACTGATTATTTGTCCTTTGATTTCTTCGGAAAACTCAACAATCCCATTTGAGTTCCAGTCTGAGTCTGTTGTTGATGAGGTAATAGGTGTAGCAACATTACCTCTAACAGTATAAAAAGTCGGAGCACCTTTTACAATTTCAACGCCTATAACTTGCACGGTATTGATTTGTTTCCTGTCACGACTATGGACATAGGCTTTAGCCATGGCACCGTTTGCGGTGTTTCTGATTGTGGTGGCACCTGCGGTAGCAACAAATGCTTTATGGCTAAGAAGGGCGTAATTTATATTGTCGCCCGGGGTTATTAATTCCGTCAACTTCTCGCAACCATTAAACATCCCGCTATTAATTGTAACTCTGCCCAGAATGGTCACTCTCGTTAATTCACTGCAACCTCGAAACGCCTCATCGCCTATACTTGTCACGCTGTTGGGAATTGTTATTTCCGTCAACCCCGTGCAACCGCTAAATGCAGAATTGCCTATACTTGTCACGCTGTTGGGGATTGTTACGCCTAAAAGACCTGTATGATCGAAAAACGCTCGGTCGTCTATACTTGTGACTCCCTCCGGTATGTAAACATAAGCGGCATTTCTACCATTACTGTTAGTACGGGGACTCGGTTCTGCGTTGAAAGTTTGTCCTATACTTGTTACCGGCATACCCTCTATGGTGTTGGGGATACGTACTCTAAGCGTGCTACCCGTATAAGTTAAAATTTCAATCCCACCCTTGCCGTCAGAGCGGTATTCAAAATCGCTTGCAGGGTTTTCCGGTATATTTGGCGGTGGATTATTATTTGTAGGTTGATTAGTGCTGTTATTTGCGCTCGCTCTTCTAACCGTTACCCGACATCTCACGGTAACACCGTCAACCCTCGCGGCTACGATTGCTCTGCCGGCGGCTATTGCCCTAACTTGCCCTCTTTGGTTGACCCTTGCGACCCGACTGTCGCTTGAACCCCAACGCACAGTGTTTTTTGAGTTTGTTTGCACTCTTAGCTGAAAAGAACTGCCCTCTGCAACGGTGACACTTGTTCTGTTGAGCCTTAATGTCGTTTGCGCCGAAACCGGAATCACAAACAGACTCAACGCCACCGCCACCACCAAAACCACACTTAAAATTTTCTTACTTGCTGATTTAATCATTGCTACCTCCTAAAATTCGGTAAAATTTACCGTTGATATAAAGATTATACTACATATGCGACATATATGTCAACCCCTTTAACAAAACTTTAATAAATCCTCTTTATGTTGTACAATTAATGTATTATAACATTCAATCGCAATAGGGAGGTATAAATGAAAGAAAACGTAGTTCTTGCTCATATAAATAAACTGTGCGATAAAAAGGGTTATAGTAAATATCGCCTTGCGAAAGAATCTGATATATCACATTCCACACTTAATAATATGTTCAATCGCAACAACGAGCCGTCTTTATCTACGTTAAATAAAATTTGTGTAGGGCTTGGGATTACAATGTCTGAATTTTTTGCAGAAGATGAGCCGGAAACTCCGAAACTGAACGCTAAACAGCTTGAAATAATACAGCGGTATAATAATTTACCACGTCAAGACAAACAATTGCTTGAAGCCTATTTGCTGGGTCTTGAAAAGCAGAGTAAAAACCCCAATGACAATCGTCTCAATTAACTCTTGACTTATAGGTGATAATGTGGTAGAATGGGTTTAAGATAATTTAAGGGAGCGAATTTATGCTTGATAAAGTTGAGTATTGGCTTGATTTATGTGACGAGGATATAATAGTGGCGAAGTCCATGTTAGATAAGAAACATTATTTATGGACAGGTTTTCTTTGCCATTTGGTGGCAGAAAAAGCACTTAAAGCCGCTATTGCTAAAAAAACGGGTAAAGTGCCGCCAAAAGGTCATGACTTAAGGAAACTCGCCAATAAAGCCAATGTCTATGAGGATTTATCAGAAGAGCAACTTACGTTGTTGGAGCGACTAATGCCGTTTCAAATAGAAGCACGTTATCCTGAACACAAAGTTGCTATCGCTAAAACAATCAATGCCGTGAGCGGCAAACAAATACTTGAAGAAACTGAGGGGTTTTTATGTTGGGTAAAAGCGAAGTTAGAGAGATAGCACAAAAATATTCCGAAGAGGTGAAAAAAGCACTGAAACCTGTATCGGTTATACTCTTTGGCTCATACGTCAACGGGAATCCTCACGCTGACAGCGACATTGATGTAGCCGTTTTAGTCAACAATATCGCTGATGATAATTGGTACGACACTTGCGTTTTATTACAAAGACTTAGGAGAAACGGCGATTTTCTCGACATTGAACCGCACTTATTAGACCCCAACCAAGACCCAAGCGGTTTTGTCGAACACGTTATCAAAACAGGTGAAGTTATATATCAATCTGCATAACAAAATAAAAACCGCCCTGAAAAGGCGGTTTTTGGTTTTGGGGTTTTGGCAATATTCATCAAGTCACTCTGACACTAACCCTCTTTGAACTCGTACCCACGGTTACCGTTATAACGGCTGTGCCTTTTGCTCTTGCTGTTACTCTGCCGTTATTGGTTACAGATGCTATTGAAGTTTTGTTTGAGCTATATGTCGCCGTGCCGCTCGAACCCGTCGGGATTAACGCCGCGCCAAGGTTTAACGTGTCGCCTGTTCTTAGGCTGATTTCAATTTCAAACGAAGTCGCGGCAGGGGCGGCTCTGTTGTTTTCTGTAGGAATTTTATAAAGTTTCATCATCGTGCGAAGAATTGGATAGCCATTGTTAACTTGTGGGTGAATATACCAAACGCGGTTAAAATCTAAACCCCTATATGTTTCTTGCTTTTTAAAGTCACCAATCGGCACATTAGCTCTAAGTTGCTCCGTATGAGTATTTTCTGAAGGATAACCAATAGCGGTTCTGCCTGTAGTCGCACTGTTAATAATGCTTGTTATTACGCTTCCGCGGTTATAAGTTGCTGCGCTTGTTTCTCCCAAAATTCCACCTGGGGTATGTACAGTTTGAGAGTTTGTAATTTTCACTGTTCCGTAATTATAGCAATTGTTTATCCGACCACCGACAAAATAGCCTGCAATTCCGCCGGTATGTGTTTTTCCGCCTATAATTGTTCCTGCGTTTATGCTATTTGTTATTGATGAAGAATCCCCAACATTAACAACTTCTCCTGACACCGACATATACCACGAAGCATTTGAGCCGAGAATCCCACCCGGTCCGCTTGTAGTAGTTACAGTCGCCATGTTTAAACAATTATTAAAAGTTATGCTCGCCGAAATATCATAACCGCCTTCAATTCTACTAACAAGACCTGCGGCTACACTATTTATATCAGTGCTTAAGACCTTCCCTGTTACATAACAATTCTCTACAACTAAGTTTCCATTATATATTTTCGCCAATGCCCCTGCATCATTTGGGCTTGTTATATCTACGTTGATTAAACCAAGATTTCTTACTTTGCCGCTTAACCGGTGAAATAATCCACCTTCTATACTCGTGAGGTTTCTTATAGCAAAACCGTTGCCGTCTAATTCGCCGCTGAAACTCGAAATCGGCGACCACAATCCAAAACCTTTCAAGTCAATATCTCTTGTAAGATAATATTTGCTTGAGCCGATAATTTGCGACAGCTCCAACGGTGTGGATATTTTTATGTATCCTTCCCACTTTGAAGCCGAAACCGGAACCACAAACAGGCTCACCGCCACCGCCACCACCAAAACCACACTTAAAATTTTCTTTTTCATCGCTTTTTCTCCTTAATTCATTATTTTATTTTAGCGGGAAACACCGCCTTATTAATATTATACTCAATATGTTAAGCATAGTCAAGGGGTTAAGTATGATAAAATAATAATGGTGATGAAAATATGATAAGTTACGAGCCCTTTTTCAAGACTTTGCTAACCAAAGGAATAACTGAATATCATTTAATTTATAAACAAGGGTTTTCCGCAAACACTATCCACCGTATTAAACACGGTAAGGACATTAACACGAAAACCCTTGATGCTTTGTGCTTTGTTTTAGATTGCGAAGTATACGATGTAATAAAGCATATAAAGGAATGAGAGGACAATCGATTAAAATTTCTAACACCTATTGACATCTTTTAAAAATCATGTTAAAATGAAACAAAAACAATCGGAGGAATTAAAATGCCGGAACAAGAAATCACCTTGAAAAACACCAAAGCCGAAATCTTAGAAGCACTCAACAAAGCCAATAAACGTGCGGTGGCGGCTGAAAAAGGCAAGCTCAATCCCGAAAAAGTCGAGAAAGAAGCCATTCAAAAGAAAGCAGTTGAGACTTCTAAAAAGGCGGTCGAGCAGAACATATTCTCTAAAGAATTAATCGACAAATGGAACGACTTGCAGACCGCTATTTCTACCGAAGAAAACAGGTTGCAGGAGTTGTACGGCGTTGGGAACGAATTGCAAAAACTCGCATTAATCATCGAAGCGGGGAAAGAACGTGTCGCGGAAATTGAGGGCGAAAAGTCCGCAAAAGAAGAAGATGCTAAGAAAGCGTTAGAGCGGTTGCGTGGGGACTACAGCCTTAAAAATGCGACATTGCAAAGCGAATATGAGGAAGCGGCGAAAAAGCTTAAACTCGAACGTACTCGTGAAGCTGAAGAATTTCAGTACAATCTGGTACGAACTCGCGAGAAAGAAAACAATTCGTGGGCTGACGAAAAAGCGGCGCGGCAGGCGGAATTATCAAAACAAGAAGAACAGGCAAAACAGCTTTTGTCAGAAGCCGAGAGCAAAGCAGATTATATTAAAGAACTCGAAAATAAAGTTGCCGGAATTGGCGAGTTAGTCGAGAGCGAGAGAAAGGCATTTGCGGAGTCAAGAATGGCAGAATTGCAACGCGAACTTGATTATAAATCCGCGCTGAAAGAGAACGATTTCAAAAATACAGTCACAAGGCTTGAGGATAAAATCGGGCATTTAAGCGGCGAACTCGAAACTGCGAACAAGTCTGTTGTGATGCTACAAAATAAATTAGACAAAGCATACGCCGAGCTACGTGAGTTGGCGACCAAAACCGTTGAGTCGGCAAGCGGTGTGAAAATTATCGGGAATACGGATAACAAATAATGGGAGCCGGATTGTGTAGCAGTGTGAGTTTTTAGAAAAAGCTTAAAACATAAAAATAACGAAATGCCCTATAACCCCCACCGAAACCCATTTCCGCAAGACATTCCAACAAAAAAACACCGCCCAACACAAAAGTGCCGGGCGGTGTATAATTTTCGCGGTAATTCGGGACGGGCAAGCCCGTCCCCTACATAAACTCTCAACTCTCAATTGTCAACTGTCCACTGCCATCAGTCCGACTTTTCTTTGCGCCTTAGCAAGTGTTCGCTTTGCTATAGCGGCGGCTTTTTGAGCCCCTGTTTTTAGGCAGTCGTTGATGTATTGTTTGTCTGACGAAAGGCGGTTGTATTTTTCTTGAATGTCTTTTAAGCCGTCGGCGACAACCTCACCAACCGCTAACTTGAACTCGCCGTAACCTTTTCCCTGCCACTCGGATTCGGTTTGTACTATTGTTTTTTCGGTGAACGCACAGTAAATCGAAATAAGATTGTTAATTCCGGCTTTGTTTGGGTCGCCTTCGCGATAACTTACTTGAGCTTCGCTGTCGGTTACGGCGCGCTTGAACTTTCTTATAATAGTATCACGCTCGTCTAAAACAAAAACCGTTGCGTTTTGGTTTGAGTCAGACTTCGACATTTTTTTGTCGGGAACAGCAAGCGACATGATTTTAGCCGTAGCAGGTGAGGTATAAGGTTCGGGGAGTTTAAATGTCTCGCTGAAAGCCCCGTTGAAGCGTGCCGCTGTGTTGCGCGCTATTTCTAAATGTTGTTTTTGGTCTATTCCCACAGGGACATAGTCTGCTTGATAAAGCAAAATGTCCGCTGCCATCAACACGGGATAGGTGAACAATCCGGCGTTAATATTCTCAGGTTGTTTTTTTGATTTGTCTTTGAATTGAGTCATTCGTGACAATTCACCGTAAGGAGTATAACAATTAAGAAGCCAACACAGTTCACAATGTGCCGGAACGTGGCTTTGAACAAACACCGTTGATTTGTCGGGTTCAATCCCCATTGCCAACAGCAAAACAAAACTTTCAAGTGTTTGCTTTCTGAGCATTGCGGGGTTCATGTCAGCGGTAATTGAATGAAGGTCTGCTATAAAATATAGTGCATCAAATTCGCGGCTTAATGTTACCCAGTTTCTCATCGCCCCTAAGTAGTTGCCTAAGTGTGGCGTGTTGGTAGGCTGTATGCCGCTCAACGCACGCTTTTTTTGTTCTTGCATTTGACATTCCTCGCTTAATAAAATAATTTGGCGACACTTGATAGTATTTCGACGCCTTTTTCAATTTGCTCCTCGCTTGGTGTCGAGAAGTTCAACCTGAAATCGAGTGACCTTTCGCTTTCATTGACTAAGAAAGCGTTGCCCGGAACAATCGCCACTTTTCGCTCAATGGCGGCACGGCAAAACGTGTCAAGTTCGCCGTGGGGCAAAGAACCCCAAATAAACAGTCCGCCCTGCGGTTCAGTAAAAGTAATTGACATCGGCATCGAGAATTTAAGACTGTTTAGCATAAGAGAGCATTTTCTCTTATACAGCTCTCTCAAGCTTTCGATATGCGCGCCGAAATCGGTCTGGCTCACAAAACGCCAAACGAGCATTTGCGCCCATATGTTTGTGTGAACGGTGGACGTTTGAAGCGCGGCAACCGCCTTGTTGACAATGTCGGCGGGACCCACCATATAACCCACGCGCAAGCCGGGTGCCATTGTTTTAGAGAAAGTCCCGGCGTAAATCACATGCCCTTTTTTGTCTAATGCTTTAATGGGTGGAATGTCTGCCCCGTCGAATCGCAACTCGCCATAAGGGTCGTCCTCTAAAATCATGACATTGTGCTTATAAGCAAGCTCTAAAACTTCCTTGCGCCGTTCAAGCGACATGGTTTTGCCTGTTGGATTTTGAAAGTTTGGGATTAGATAGATAAATGCGCAACGTGGATTTAAAGTTAACGCCCTGTCTAAAAGCTCAGGGTTAATGCCTGCATCGTCCATAGGAACGCCCACGAGCTTTGCATTATAAGAGCGAAAACTATTAAGTGAGCCTATAAACGTGGGGGCTTCACAGATTATAGCATCTGTCTCGTTGCAGATGGTTTTGGTTGTCAGTTCCATTACCTGTTGCGCGCCCGCGGTAATAATCAACTCATCGCCGTTAGGGTTGAAAATCTCTTTTTTCTGCATATCAGCTTTCAGCCACTCACGCAACTTAGGGTAGCCCTCAGATATAGAATACTGGAGCGCGGCAACCGGTTCTTGGCTCAAAATGTCTGCCGATATTTTAGCGATTTTCTCTTTCGGGAAAGATTCGGGCGCGGGGTTTCCTGCCGAAAAGCTGATTACAGAGGGGTCGGCGGCGAACTTAAACATCTCTCTTATTATCGATGGCTGAAGGTTCTTAATTCTGTCTGAAAATATGTTCATAAATTTAGACCTGCCCTTTCTGCACAAGCGTGCGATTAAAATTTTCGTTTTCCACACTTTCAACAATGTTTTCAACAATTTATTAAACACTGCTAAAAACAACTGAAAAAACTTAGCGACTCGCTCTGTTTAATTTTTGGAAAATCAAATGGCTTAAACAATGGGTTTTTAACATTTTCCACAGAGTTTTCAACATTAAAACTCTAAAACCATTAAAATTTTAACAAAATTAACTGTTGAACTGTTGAAAACTGTATAAAAATTATGTTCGTTGTTAATAATTCAAGTGAACAAAAAAGAGAGAGGGGGGGTTAAAATATGTTAAAAGGTGTTAACAAGCTAATAGTTGAGGTGAATAATACTAACAGCGAATATTTTGAACGGGCAATCTTTTTCGTTCGCCCCTCAAAAATCAACACAAAAACAAACGACATTGACCGCGACACCGATTTGATTTTAAGCGAAGCTGAATTAAAACAAAGCGGCAAAGCAAAGCGCGAAACTATCATACAAAAAATTCTGTTATGCCTTCTAAGCGGCACAACGGCAACGGTGGTGACGATGTTGTTGAAAGGCTAACTGTTTTTAGGTGTATGCGGCTGTTTTGGAACATTTATCACAGTACAGGAAATGTCATGCCGCTCTTTTAATTGCGTGGCGTTAACTAAATCAAAAGTAATGTTGGTAAATTCTGTGAATCTTTCGTCTTTTAATCCCGTGGGAACATGACCGCTGATTTTTGCTTTTAATCGTCCGCGTTCTTCTGCCCCTAACGCATCAAAATTTACAAATAATAGGTAAATAACTGCTTTGCTGATTTTCTCGCCTAACGCATATTTACGAAGCAAACTGTCCTTTATGGTTTCCCCCATTTCAAGGACAAATATTGACTTCCTATCACCTTTTTTCTCGTTCTTTTCTTTCATTTTAGTAGCAACGCCAAGTTTTTCGCAATCAGACCTACGATTTTCATCTGTTGCGCACGGATTTTGAAAATCTTTGACCTCTATAAAATATAGATTTTCTATAGTTTCTGCGACAAAATCAGCAGCCTTCATTCCATCGGCGTTCTTCTCTTTATCGTCAAATCTTTCTGCGTTGGTATAGCGCGGGGAAAAACAAAACCTTAAATTTCCTTCTTCAAGTTTAAGCATTTTTGCGCACCCCCATAGCATCAGCAACGATAATGTCAAACAATTCTTCGCTTGCTGATTCAAGAAGATTATCACGCAACTCAAGGTATTTTGGCTGTGAATCACAAATTATTTTCCCCTCGTCATTTTTCGACAGGTTATGAAACATCACCGGGATACTTTTGTCTTGTCTTACGTCAAAATACCGCGCAAATTTATAATCGTGCGTAGCAATGAACATCTGAACGCCATTTTTTGCTAATTCAAGCAAAATGTCAACAAGTTTCGATACAAGCTCGGGGTTTAGGCTATTCTCCGGCTCGTCCCAAAACAGAACGGTGCCGAATTTTATTTGTTCATTGCGGATGAGCAATGCAAGCAGAGCAAATTTTCGATAGCCCGAAGCCTCTGAAGAAAAGGGTATAGGTTCATCAAAATCAAAGCGTTTCATAAAAAAGCTTTGTCCGTCATGTTCAGGTTCGCCGCCGAGCAGGTTGCAGATTTTACGATATAGCGGTTGTTCGGGGCATTGCGGAAGAACACGCGCTTTTTTAATGATTGCAATTTCGGTTGCCAGTAAATCGGTTTTAGCGTATTCATAACTTTCGGGTAACCCTCGTGCAATAGATAACATGTCTTTTTCGGGAATAAAGACGTTTTGGATTATCTTATTGTTATCTTTAATAACAGTTGCGCGTTCTTTATATCTGTGCAAGGCAATGTCGCGCCCATTGTCGCGTTCAATGTCTCTGTAAAGGGTGCGCAGTAGAGTCGTCTTCCCCGTGGCGTTGCCGCCAATAATTACGTTTACTCCGTGGCAAAAGTCTGCCGCAAATTCACCTTTAAAAACAAGAAAATCGTTTATTTCCACACGTTTAATAGCCATTTTTATATACTCTCTTTCTTTCGATTGTCATAACCTCTACTCCCACACCACAGGCTCATCTGGATTATTGTTGTTTGTTTCTTGTAATGTTTCAGCGTTTTGAATCAAAGCATCGAGAATTTTGTACATTTGCGGCAGGGAATTATTTATAGTTCCCCACAATACATCTAAGTTGACCTTGTCGTAATGATGAATAAGCACAGAGCGCGTTTTGCTCAACCCCTTCCAATAATAGCCGTCTATAAGATTTATTATGTTTTCGGATAATCTTTTGGTCGGTGAGGTTTGCAAAGTCCCGAACGCTAACTCGTATATTTGAGCGATACTGAAACAAGTCGCTTTCAATGTCCGTTTGTCTTGTATAAAGTCATCATAAGACATGTTTTCAACAAACTCAAAAATGTCGTCCATGTGTTCAATGATTTTAATGAGGATTACTCTATCCGTTTTTCTCATAAATAACTACACCCTCTTTTTTGACACTGTCGTAAATTTCTGTGTTTTTTATTAATTCGGTGTTGGCTATCATGTCCACGGACTTTTTTAAGTCTTCTTCTACGTCAGCCCACATTGCGTAAAATTTAATGTTTTTCATTTCATCGTCACAGTCAATCACCATGTCCAAATCGCTTTCGGGAGTCATATCGCCACGCGCATATGAGCCGAACAAAGTCGCTTGATTAACAGGATACGAATCAAAGATAGGGCGCAAACGCTCTTTGATTGTATCCAAACGATATATCACTCTCAATTTTATTCCCCCCTCACTTCATCAACGCGATAAATGACCTTGCCTTACCTACGATTACTTTGTCGTTCTCGTATGTAAGGTATTGTTGTGCTTGCCCTATTTCGACCCATTTAATATCGCCGATTTCTTCTTCTTGAAGCCTGATGTCATTGGTTTTGGCTCTTCCGACAAAATATACAACGGTTTTTGATGTGTCGCGGCGCGGTGAATAGGTGACGGTTTCACGAAAGCCGGTGTCGATAAAAACCTCTAACCCCGTCTCTTCTCTGATTTCGCGTTTAGCGGTTTCTAATTCAGTTTCGCCCGGCTCAATATGCCCTTTCGGGAACGACCAATATCCCGATTTAATGTGCTTTATTAATAAAATTTCAGTGTTCCCGTGATATTTTCTGTAAATAATAGCCCCGCATGATTTTTCATAGTTCAAGTCAACCACCCCTCTCTCCCAAAATGGCTCTTTGATAAATATTGTTATAATTATAACACAAAGCCATTGCAAAATCAATGTTTTTATTATATAATAATATAAATAATAATATAAATAGGGGGGCATGTTGAAAAATGCTGACGGAAAAAGGGCTTAGTCGCGCTGACGTTGAGTCACGGCTCAAGAGTGGGTTGGTAAATAAAACCTCAACCTCACCCGCTAAAACGACGGCGCAAATAGTGCGCTCTAATACAGTCACGTTTTTTAATATTCTCAACGCTTCGCTTGCGGCCCTCGTGCTTGCCTTTGGCGACATTATAAACGCCCTGTTTATGCTTATCATCATCATAAACACCGCCGTGGGAATAATTCAAGAAATACGTGCCAAACGGGTTATAGACAAGCTCTCGCTCATCTGTTCGCCCAAAGTGCGGGTGTTGAGAGACGGGGTTATTCGAGAGATTAGGGTTGAAGAAATTGTTTTGGGGGAATGTGTAAAGCTCACCGCCGGAATGCAAATCTGCGCTGACAGTGTTGTCTTAGAAGGCGAGTGCGAGGTGAACGAAAGCATTATTACCGGCGAGAGTGAACCCGTAACCAAACTGAAAGGCGATGAATTGTTGTCCGGCAGTTTTGTGGTCTCGGGCGCGGCGAGCACCGAAGTAGTAAGAGTGGGCGACAATAATTTTGCCAATAAAATTATAAACAATGTGAAATATATTAAACACTCGCGCTCACAGATTATGAACAGCATGAACCACCTTATAAAAGGAATTGCCTTTTGCATTATTCCTATAGGGGCTATTTTGGTCTGGAAGGCGTTGAACGTGTTAGCCGAAACCCCCGAAAACGCGGTAACGGCAACCGTTGCCGCTTTAATAGGAATGATTCCCGAGGGCTTGGTTTTGCTGATTAGCGCGGTCTTTTCAATAAGCATAATAAGGCTGTCACGCCATAAAGCACTCGTTCGCGAATTGCACAGCGTTGAAACCTTAGCAAGGGTAGATGTGCTTTGCCTTGACAAAACAGGGACTATTACCACAGGAAAGATGAGTGTGCGTGAAATTATACCGCTTAAATCTGCCGGCGGCGGCTCGTTGGAGTCTACCATAGCTCAAGTGAAATCAGCGAGTGAATTATTGCAAATAAAGCATACGGGTTCCCGGTCTGACAGCGGCGGCTCGCCGCAAGAAATTGTGGGTAGGCTTATGGCGGTGTTGCCTGATGAAAATCCCACGGCCGTTGCCTTAAGAGAGCGTTTTCCCTGCGCCAAACAAGACATTCCACAAGACGTTAAACAATTAATCGCCTTTTCTTCTGCTAAAAAATGGAGTGGGGCCAATTTCAGTTCTACCGGCTCATATATAATCGGCGCGCCTGAAATAATCGCAAAGTCCGACAAAAACTCAGCAAACATTACAGAGCGTGTTGCAAAGGGCGGCGGTAGAGTGGTTATGCTTGCCCATTCTCCTTTAGCGTTTGAGAAAAATAAATTGCCCTCGTCCGTCACCCCGTTGGCGTTGTTCGTTATATCAGAGGAAGTACGCAAAGAGGCCCCCGAAACACTGAAATTCTTTCGTGAACAGGGGGTCACTATTAAAATAATATCGGGGGATAATCCACTGACTGTTTCAGGAATTGCGGGCAGGGTGGGGCTTCATGACTATGAGCGTTATATCGACATGAACGGCGTTGCGCTTGAAGAAATTAGTGAAATAGCTGAAAAATATTCGGTGTTCGGAAGGGTGACTCCTGACCAAAAGTTAGCTCTCATAAAGGCGTTAAAAGCCAAAGGGCATACGGTGGGAATGACCGGTGACGGGGTTAATGACGTGTTGGCACTTAAAGAATCTGATTGTTCAATCGCCATGCAGTCGGGGGCGGATGCGGCGAAAAACGTCTCTAACCTTATTTTGCTTGAAAGCAACTTCGCGGTGCTGCCAAAAGTAGTGGCAGAGGGCCGCCGCAGTATTAATAACATTGAGCGCAGTGCGGTGTTGTTCTTGTCTAAAACCGTATACGCCGCGATTATAGCGTTGTGTTTTCTCTTTATTAACAGCCCGTTTCCGCTTATTCCGTTTCAGATGACAGTAATCAACGCTTGTTTTATCGGCGCGCCGAGCTTTTTGTTGGCACTCGAACCTAATACTAAACGACAAAGCGGGCGATTTATTTTAAATGTCCTTAAAAAGGCACTGCCTTTTGGGGTTTGCAGTTTGTTAAGCGTTTTGGCAGTTACCTTCATGGGGAACATTCACGAGCTTTCAGCAGATGAAATCAGAACAGTTTCAACCTATATTTACGGCGCATCATCATTCGCAATTCTTGTCAGGGTTTGTATGCCGTTTAACCTGTTCAAGGCGGTGATGACGGTCTCTCTCGGTGGAGCGTTCGTGGCGGCGATGGTTATATTCCGCAAGGCACTTGAACATGTGCCGCTCACAGAAGACATGACGGTAATAACCTTCGCCGCATGCGCCATAATACTGCCACTAATAATCTTCCTGCCGAATATGAAGCGGTTGACGAACAATTGACAATGTACAATTGACAATTGACAATTGTGGTGTCCGCTTGCGCGGACGGATTTGAATTTATAACAGCTACACCGCCCGGCAGTTTTGTGTTGGGCGGTGGTTTTTTTTGGAATGTCTTGCAAAAATGGGTTTGGGTGGGTTGGAGAGATGGTCGTTTTATAGCAGTTACACTTGAAATGGGGATTTCAGCCAAAAAAACAATCAAAAATCACACAAAACATTG
>Ga0099364_10000818_pt1 | contig 52617 bp, 54 predicted proteins | sample TergutTh196P3_FD_73070 | JGI IMG/M metagenome (GOLD analysis project Ga0099364, IMG submission 73070) | Microcerotermes parvus P3 segment gut microbial communities from Pointe-Noire, Republic of the Congo - Th196 P3 | ecosystem: Host-associated > Arthropoda: Insects > Digestive system > Gut ... | reverse complement strand
GCTTTTATCGCAGGGGGTGTCTGCACAGGATTTTTCATCGGTGGACAACGATCTGCAGCAGCTAGAAGACTTGATCAAAGATACGATAGCCAACACCGAGGAGCAGCAGAAATTATTAGACAACTTGAGGGAGAGCTTGAACGAGAGCGAGACATTAATAGTCGATTACGAGAACAGAATAACCGAGCAAGAGAGCTTACTACAGAACTTACAAGCACAGCTACAAGCAATGTCCGAGACTTACAGTCGGCAGTCAGCCTTATCGGGGAGATACGAGCAAAGGTTAAGATTTTGGCGGAATTTTACTCTGATAGGGATACCGGCGACAGCGATCATTAGCGGATTATTTGTATGGGCAGTTGCGAATTAGGAATGTATATTCCATAAAAAAATTTATATTAGGAGAATGTTTATGAAAAAGAAAAACAACCAAATGATTATCGCCATGGTGGCGGTAATCGCAATCGGATTTGTTGCACTGTCTTTGACAGGGTGTAGCGGAAGCGGAGGCAAGACTTTTACTGATGCCGAGAAGGTGGAAGATTGGCTTGCAAAACAAAAAGGCGGAGCAAGTGCTGACGATCCCATACCTTTCAGCGTTAAGCTAAACCTGCAAAACATGGCATCCCCTGAAAGCAACTGGCAAAAACTGCTTACCTCAATAAACACCGCAGGTTTGTATGTTGCCCTTGATCTTTCAGGAAGCACCATGCCTGGCACCGAGTTTGATGCTGACGGCGGAATTCAAAATGGAAAAAACTTTATAGTGTCACTTGTTTTGCCCGACAGCACGGCAAGCGTTAAAGGAGTCCTGTATGCACACTTTAACAATCTTAAGATAGCAAGTGCGAGGAATATTGACATTGATATTATTGGAAGTATAGGACCCGCCGGAGGGCGTATATTTTATGACAAAGGAGAGATTTCAGACGGCTGGCGATATTTGGAAGCGGCTCCGAAAGAAATGCAGGTTAACGCCGTATGGGGTACATATGGTCAGAATGTTGCAGGAACGGAACGAGGCATAGGAACAGGTAAACGGAACACTGAATTAATAATTGCAGGTGACCCAAATGCTGCTGCCGCCAAAGCTTGCGCGGATTACAGGGGAGGCGGTTTTGATGATTGGTTTTTACCGAGTAATGAAGAACTAAATCTTATGTATGTAAATCTTCGCAGAAACGGTATTGGCGATTTTGGTGACAACCACTTCTGGTCGTCGTCGCAGTACAATAATGGTAACGCGTGGAGTCAGCTTTTCGACAATGGCTATCGGGACTACTACTTCAAGGACTACAATACTTACTATCTTTCAGTCCGTGCCGTCCGGGCTTTTTAGGCGTGCTCACAAGCGACGGGGTCACCATTTAACGCGGATTTACGCCGATTTTACTGATTTACGCGGATAGCTATGAGAGCTAAGATGTCTAATTCTATCCTAGATATATTTATCTTAACAATCTAATATCTGGCTCACTGCGTTCGCCGCTGGAAAGGAAATTATTTAACCGCAGACTACCGTCTGCTCACCAGATCCGCGTTAATCAGCGTTCAATCCGTGTTAATCCGCGTTTCATCGTGACCCCGTATGTTAACCCCGCCTCACAGCCCACTGCCAGCCGCCTGCTCGTAACTTATTGTCAGAAGGTGCTGCTGTCGAATTTGTACACAAAATAACAGGGCTGTCAACAGAAACAATACAAAGCCTGTAATTAAACCTGACCTGATTATTAGATTAGTGAGTTGTATCTGTTTTGGGTATATCAGGTAATTCCAGGCTGATTATCCCGCAAGCAAGAGAAAAAAGCACAATTTGAATACGGTTGTTCAGTCTGGTTTTTCGTTTTATATCAACAAGAATGTTCCTTACGGTACCGGCACTGTAATTTAAACGAGCGGCTATTTCTTTGTCAGAAAGTCCTTTGGCAATGTACATTACAATAGTGCGTTCCGTTGGGGATAAAGACAATGAAAAGCGGTAAGGCTGTTTTACAAGTGAAATATCACTATAAAAATGCTTAATGTATGAAGCGCTGATGTATAACCCGTCCTTACTTACAGCTTTTATGGCATGGATTATTTCGTCAGTATCGGTCTCTTTTAACAGGATTCCCTTTATTCCGGTACTGTAAGCTTTTGTTGAATCAATGTATTTCTCGCACATTAGGATAATTGATGTAGCCGGTGTTTTTCTGTGGATAATAGCCGCAAGTTCCAATTCATCTATTTCGGATGGTTTTAAATCTATAATTAAAAAATCCGGTTTAAGCTGTCCGGAATTAATTATCGTACCAACCTCGTCCTTTTCAACCCCGGCTATGGAAAAGTTCTTTTGCTTTTGCAGACCAGCCAAAATATGGTTACGAGCTTGTTCATTTCGTAATGCAATAAGGATATGGCTTGTTTTACTCATTATTATCCTCGCATACTTTGCAATACTATCATATTTTTATGCTTATTTTTCAATTTATAGTGTTATTTTTTATTTATATTTCTAATCTGTTTTTAAGCCTCTGTTCCTATTGTCCAAATTGACGATTTTTCATATAATGTCGTATGGCAAAGAAAGGAAAAATCGAAATTGACCGCGAGTTGTGCAAGGGTTGTTTACTGTGTATCCGCGCCTGCCCGGTAAAAGTATTAGAACTCGATACAGAGATGAATTCGCAGGGGGTATATCCTTCCAAAGCGGTGCAGGCGGACAAGTGCATCGCCTGCGGTAATTGTTACGAGGTATGCCCCGATGTCTGTATCGAGGTATATGAGCTTGGAGACTAATATGAGTGAAAAAGTATTAATGAAGGGCAATGACGCAATTGCAGAAGCCGCCATTAGAGCGGGCTGTGGTGCGTATTTTGGCTACCCTATAACTCCCCAAAATGAGCTGATTGCCTACATGGCAAAACACATGCTTGAAAAGGGGCGCATCTTTATTCAGGCGGAGAGCGAGATTGGCGCCATGATAATGGTTTACGGCGCTTCCTGTGCCGGCGTAAGAGCGATGACCTCGTCTTCAAGCCCCGGTATTTCTCTTAAACAGGAAGGTATGTCCTATGCCGCAGGAGCGGATGTTCCGTTGGTGCTTGTAAATGTGTGCCGCGGCGGACCCGGGCTTGGAAATATTGCGCCTGCGCAGAGCGATTACATTCAGGCAACCAGAGGCGGCGGACACGGAGATTACCGCTGTATTGTGCTTGCACCCAAAAGTGTGCAGGAGTGCGCAGACCTCACCTACCTTGCGTTTGATTTGTCGGATAAATACAGAATGCCGGCAATTATACTTGCAGACGGAATGATTGGCCAGATGATAGAGGGCGTTGTATTGCCGCCGGAAAAAGAAGTGCCAAACCGTAATTGGTCTGTAGGAAACGGAAAAAATAGAGATGCTATTCACATAACATCGATAGAACTGGTTCCGGAAAAACTGGAAGCGCAAACAGCGGAACGGTATAAAAGATACGAAACCGTTAAGGCAAATGAGGTTCGTTTTGAAGATAACGGCTGTGACAATGCAGACCTTGTAATGGCGGCGTATGGAACAAGTGCCAGGATTTGTCTTGGCGCTCAGCAGCTTGCGGCAAAAGAAGGCATTAAACTTGGAATTTTCAGGCCGATTTCGTTGTGGCCGTTCCCGTATGAAGCGTTAGGTAAAATTATTTCAAAGGGCAAACCCGTATTAACGGTAGAAATGTCATTGGGGCAGTTGGTTGAAGATGTCAAGCTTGCGGCTTATGAAGCCGGAACGGCGGATGCTAAATCCAAAATTCATCTTTTGAGTCATTCGGGCGGTGTTATTCCAACCGAAGAAGAAGTTTTTGCCAAAGCAAAAGCCATTTTGAAAGGATAATTAATTAAGGATAATTTATGAAAAAAATATTAGGACATCCTGAAAGTTTAAAAAAAGTTCAAACCAAATACTGTGCCGGATGCGGACACGGAATTGTTCACAGGCTTATTACCAGTGTGGTTGATGAATTGGGGATGCAAAAAAATGCAATTATAACCCATCCTGTAGGCTGTGCAATTTGGGCGGATTTATATTTTGATTTTGATTCCGTACAGCCGCCCCACGGCAGAACTCCGGCGGCAGCATCCGGCGTAAAGCGGGTTCACCCTGACCATTTGGTTATTTGTTATCAGGGGGATGGCGATATGGCCGCCATCGGAACTGCGGAAATGGTCCACGCCGCCAACCGTGCGGAAAAGTTTACCACGATATTCGTTAACAATGCCATATATGGAATGACAGGCGGGCAAATGGCTCCCACTACCTTGATTGGGCAAAAAGCCACAACCGCTCCCAATGGCCGTGATGCCGATGCGGCGGGAATGGGCTATCCCATCAGGGTTGGCGAGATGCTTGCCACTTTGGAGGGAACCCGCTATATCGCCCGCGGAGCCGTAAATAATGCGGCAAATGTCCGCAAGACAAGGCAGTATATCAAAAAAGCATTTGAAGCCCAAATGGCGGGCGAGGGCTTTACTATGGTAGAAATACTCTCTCCCTGCCCCACAAACTGGACAATGGAATCGCTTGCGGCAATGGAATGGCTTGAAAAAAACATGATTCCCGTCTTTCCGTTGGGCGAAATTAAGAATAATTTGAGCTCTGTCCCTCAAGGAGGCTCCAAATGACAGAAAAATCATTTTTTGCAGGATTCGGCGGACAGGGTATCATCTCTTTGGGGCAGCTTTGGGTGTATTTTGCCATGCAGGAAGGGAAAAATGTTACATTTTTCCCATTTTACGGGGCAGAAAAGCGCGGCGGCATTGCCAGGGCAAGCGTAATTGTCTCGGATGATGAAATTGCAAGCCCCTTGGTGACCGTTCCTGACTCGGTTTTGGTCATGAACAGCGATTCTTTGCCTATTTGTGAAAAAATGGTCAAAGACGGGGGCTTAATCGTTATAAATTCAAGCCTTGTTAAGGAAAATCCCGGCAGAACCGGCTTAAAAACCGTTAAAATCGAGGCTACAGGCATAGCCGAACAGATAGGAAATGTCCTTTTTGCCAATATGGTAGCCCTTGGAGCTATGGCAAAGCTAACGGGAGCCCTAAAATTGACCGATATTGAAGGTATCTTAAAGAAGTTTTTTCCGGCGGATAAGCATCAGTTTATTCCTTTGAATATTCAGGCTATCCAGGCGGGATATAAGGCAATTTAATAGAAATTTACCTTAATTTTCTTGACAGATTTTCCTATTTCTTGTAAAATAGAGAATAATTGGTAAATAGTAGGAGTTTCGATGGGCTCAGTACATGAGTATAAACGGCTGGAAAATAAGCTTGTTCAAAGGGTGAAAGAATTCGCCGTAATTGCGATTAATTTCATTGCTGATATTTTTAGAGCTTTTGGAAGGCTTTTAACACGACGATACACAGTTGTTTTTGTTCCTCATTCAGAAAAAAAAGTTTATAACTTTCATGTTACGGTATTATCGATCTGCTGTTTTCTTCTTGTTGGTTTTGGAATTTTGGGAGCATTTCTTTGGTACGGTGCGTCATATTCAAGCACAATGTATAATATGGCAAGTAAAGACAGCCAGCTTAGGGCTACGCAGGGTTCGCTGGATGAAATTCGTGATGAAGCCGTAAGTCTTATAAGTGAAATAAATGTTTTCCAACATGCTTTTGCAGAAGTATTGCATACAATGGGATATAACGACAGAAACAATCAAACAAGAAATGCACCAGGGGATTTAAGTACATCTTTGAGTATTGGGGAAGCACAAGAAGACAGTTTCAGGGAAGTTGATAATATAAAACGGATAACCGCTTATTTTCAACAAGCAAGAGCACCTTTGGAAGAACTTGTTGATGTATTAAATTCACAAAGTGCTCTTCTTACAGAGATTCCAAGCATTTGGCCGGTTAAAGGCGGAATTGGACATATTACAATGTTCTTTGGTCAAAATATAAATCCTATTCATGGCGGTTATTATATTCATAGGGGTATTGATATTGCTACACATCGTTCAGGCGATCCTGTTGTAGCGTCTGCAGACGGACAAGTAGTAACTGTAGAGTATGCTTATGACTTTGGCAATTATGTAATTATTCGGCACAAGCATGGTTATTATACCCGTTATGCGCATTTACAGAGATACGGTGTAACCGTTGGACAAAGAGTTCAGCAGAATGAAGTTATCGGCTGGATTGGCAGTACGGGCATATCCACAGGACCTCACCTGCATTATGAAGTTCATATAGGTTCCGATGTTGTTGACCCTTACAGATACATTACCATTCGTTCAAGTACGGCTAGAGGACGCTAATTGACACCTGATAAAAACAGCGATTTTTCAATTAACACTATAATTGGACCCAATACCGATTTTACAGGTAATATTGATACCGGCGGCTTTACCCGTATTGACGGCAGTGTCCGCGGTAATGTCAGAGCAAAAGGCAGGGTAGTGCTTGGTGAACGCGCAAGAATGAAAGGCAATGTCACAGGTACTAACATTACAATTGGCGGGGTAGTAATAGGCAATATTGTAGCGGATGGACACCTTGTTATACTTTCTACCGCTATTGTTATTGGTGATATTATTTCACGGCGTATTCAGGCAGATGACGGTTGTTTTATTAATGGCCGTGTAGCTGTATGTTCCACTGATGAAAGCTGGTCAAAAACAACATCTGAATACCGTGACGCGCAGGGTATAAGATCGACCCTGCCTGTTTTCCAAAAATCATACCATTCGTATGGCTAAAGTTGAAGCCGATAATACCTTTTATATGAACCCTGCGGCTTATACACATGTTAAGCCGGAATCAAAAAAGAATAGAGGGGTCAGCGGCAAAAATTTTTCCAATATATTTGAAAATTTACGGGGTAAAACCGCAGACGAAATAGGTCCTTTGAAAGATATCCCTGCGTCTGAAGAAGCAGTGGTTTATTTAATGGACGATGTCCGTTCTACAGGAGATGCTTTAAAAAGCCGTCCTCTGCCGGAAGAGATTATGCGTTATAAACAAGCGGTACGCAATTTTATAAACTATGTTGTACAAAACAGCTATAAGCTCGAACATGATGACGGTATCTTAAATAAACTAAAACCGCAGTTTAAGGGGAGGCGTAATACTCCTGATGCTGAAAACAGGACGGGATATACCAAAATTCAGGTAATTGATAAAAAGCTGGAAGACCTTGCTGCTATGCTGCTATCCGGTCAAAAAAAACAAATGGAGATAGTTTCAAGGCTTGAGGAAATACGAGGTCTTCTGATAGACTTATTACAGTAGGTAAATATGAGTAATTATGATGAATATGAAGATATAGAAGATGAGATTCTCGAGGACGAGCCGCTTGATAACGAGCATAATAAAGAGCGTAATGTTATTACCGGGGCAGAAGCGGGCATTGAATCTATTGCACCGGATACTCCCATTTATCGTCTGCGGCTGATTTACTCCCATGAAACTTTTTTGGCTGTTTACCGCGAGGATAACCTTACTCCAAATACCTTCGTAATAGTGCCAACCCGATATGGACGGGATATGGCGCAGGTAATTGGTTCTGTTCGCGGGAATCTTCCCCCTGTTTCCGAGATTGCCTGGATTGTTCGTGCCGCGACTCAGGAAGATATGGATAAAACCTGCAAAAATCACCAGTTGGAAAAAGAAGCTTTTGAAATTTGCAGAAAAAAAATAGAGAACCATAAACTGGAAATGAAACTGGTGCTGGTTCATTATCTTTTGGAAGAGCCCAAGATTTTATTTTTCTTTACCGCAGAAAACCGCGTTGACTTCCGTGAACTTGTTAAAGACCTTGTCAGCGTCTTTAAAATGAGGATTGAGCTAAGGCAAATTGGGGTTCGCGACGAAGCTCGTGTTATAGGCGGTCTTGGCGTTTGCGGGCGCGGATATTGCTGTCATTGTGTTTCCGATAAGCTAAAGCCTGTATCAATTAAAATGGCAAAAGATCAAAAGCTTTCTCTTAATTCGGTAAAAATTTCCGGTCCATGCGGACGCCTTTTGTGCTGTCTTTTTTATGAATACGGTTTTTATTGCGAGGCACAACGCAATCTTCCGCAGGAAGGAATGCGTGTTAACCATTCAGGGGAATCTTGGCGGGTTGCCGATGTTAACCCCATTACCGGTCAGATAAAGCTGGGAACTGACGACGGCAGAATGTTAACAATTCCCGTCTCTCAATTTGAACGAGTGGATAACTACTGGCGTATTAAGGCTTGATATATAATACTTGTAACCGCAATATAGATCATTGACAATTTTTTTAAATATAGTTATAATTATTAAAATTTAAGACAGCAGGAAAGACTGCAAGGAGAAATTTATGTTATCAGAGAAAATTAAAAAACCTAAAGTAATTCAAAACTATTTAGAAGTACTTGAGAGCCCTAGGTTTTTTACAACCCCATTTTCGTGGTTGTATTTGGTTTTGGCGGCAGCTTTTATTGCTTTGCCAATATTTGTATTGACAAAAGGGATCGATGCCGGAGTTTTTAAGGTCGAAGGAAACATCCCCTTTGCATTTGTGTTGGTAGTATTGGCTGCTTTTATTGCAGGAATAGTCTCAGCCTTTGTTGCATTGAATGGTCAAAAAAAAGTTTCGTTAAGTAAACTAACCATTGATTTTATTGTTGCCGAAATTGCAGAATTAATTGCCTTGTGTATTAAATCCGTTGCGCATTTTATTGGCATTTTTGGGTTTTTTGCCGGGCTTATTGCTCTTATCTTTGCCAAAAACATACTATACTACTTACCTGGTGTAGATGTCTTTGGCAGCCCCGTATATGTAATGGTTGGCTCATTATTGTTAGGTTATGCTTTGGTTTGGTTTTCCAAACTGGTAAAATTCTTATTTACCTTACTTGTAATGGCTTTAATTGTCAGGCCTTTCAAATTTATTGTGTTCTACGCTATCAGCAAAATATATAACTTTATTGCTCACATCATTAAACAGTTTTTTGACTATGGTTTCATGGTTATATTAGCTTTTGTTGACTTCATGGTTAATGGACTTAGAGTTGTTGTTGCCTTAGTAGCGCGGTTTGGCAGATTTTTGCTTGCCTATGCACAATCCCCATTCGAAAACAAAGATCTTAACAATGTGAAAGTCACATATAACGAATAATTGGAGGGTTTATGGCAACATTAAATTCTAGTTTTCCTTTACTGGAAGATGAAAAGTTGGTTGTGGAAGCAGGATCAAAACTTTACATGACCAGTTCATGTTTCCTTCTGCGTATGATATGGGGTATTTTACGGCCAATATTACAAATACTTGGTTTTGGCAGAAAAGGATACCTTATTGTAACTGACAAACGGTTGGTTGTATTATATACGCAGACAATATTTTGGTTTATAAAATTTAGAAGATGTGCAGAAAGCACCCCTCTTAATAAAATTGAAAAAACCATAAACTATGTTAAAAAAGGAAGGTTTTTATTCTTCTTCCGTGCATATCAATTATACTTTGACCGTTGTAAAAGACGGGTTTACTTTATCCTGAAAGGCATGGAAGAGAACGAGGTTCAGAAACTTTCTAATCGTCTGTTCCAACAGGTTGCTTCTGCAAAATAAGCAGAATTGTTAAAGGTGTCCGGGGAGTGTAAAACACTTATTCGGACACCTTTCTTTTTTTTATTTTCCGTATCTCCGACACTAAATAAAACGATCCTGTTCCCAATATAGGATTTTTATTCCTTTGTGCAAAGTCAACCGCCTGTTCAACCGCTTCCTTTATATCCGTAATTAGCACTACGGTCTCTTTTTTATATTTTTCAAACGCTTCGTAAACTTTTTGGGGATCGTTTGTTTTAAAGGAGCCTATAGAAGTGATGATTATTTTTGAAAAACGATTGGTTGCTATCTGATTGCAAGCAATCTTGGCCATTGCGGATGCGTCCTTGTCTGCGGCACAGCCAAAGAGCAGGACACCGCCTTCGCCGTAAAGCGAGCAAAAAGTTTCTATACAGCCGTCTAAACTTTCCGGGGTGTGCGCTCCGTCTATGATGAAGGGCGGATTGTCCGATATGTGCTCAAAACGGGCGGGGATTTTTAAGTTTGTAAGCCCGTTTTGGATAGCGTCATCGTTTATATGGGGGAATGCGGTTTTTATGGCGGTGATGGCAAGAGCGGCGTTTTCTGCTTGGGTTTTGCCTTGGATGGGAAGAGAATAGGGAGTGGGGGAAGAGAGAGCGAAACTTGTGCCGGTGGGATTTATTTTTATGTTTGATATTTCTGCTGTGTCCGGGAGATAGTATAGGGGGCTGTTTTTTTGTTGTGTTGTCTGTTTGAAAATTTCCAAAGCTTCATCGCTTTGTTTGGCTAGGATTAATGGTTTACCCGGTTTTATGATGCCGGCTTTTTCTGCTGCTATAGCGGCGATTGTATTTCCTAAAAATGCGGTGTGTTCCAGTTCTATCAATGTAATTACAGAAACCAGCGGATCCAAAACATTGGTGGAGTCCAGTCTGCCGCCCATGCCGGTTTCTACTGCCATTACATCGCATTTGCCATGTTTTGCGCACAAGAAAAAAAACAGAGTTAATAGTTCAAAATAAGTGGGTTCACAGCCTTCAGGGTTTGTTTCGTTAAAGAGGGGGTTGCCTGCGGCGGGGAGTTTTTTTTCTGCCAGTTCACGGAGTTCGTTTCCGGCAGAGCAGTAAACCTCTTCGCTGAAATATTCGCTTCCAAGACAGATTCTTTCACGGATATCCACTACATGCGGCGACAAAAAACGCGCAGCACGGAAGCCTGCCGCTGTTAAAATGCTTGTCAGCATACTTGTAACAGAGCCCTTGCCCTTTGAACCCGCAACATGAATAGAGGGTGCGCATTTTTCAGGATGCCCTGCAAGTTCGCACAAAAACTCCATTCTATCAATACGAAAACTCTTAGGCTTTTGTCCGCGTTCAAGATTGATAAACTGATCCAGCCAAGAAAATACTTCACTAGATGTTAAAAACATATTAACTCAAATTATAAGTTTTCCCGTACTGCACAATCTGTACATTAGGATAACCGTTTTCTTCCAAATACTTTTTCATAAACGCCTGCGCTTTTTTTTCACCGTGTACCAACAGAATACCTTTTAACTTTGTTGTATCAACTTCTTTTAACCATTCCAGCGTTTCTTTGTAATCGGCATGGGCGCTGAATGCGTTTATTTCCTCTACATGGGCGTTTACCTTAAACCATTCGCCGTGGATTTTTACTTCTTTTTCACGGTTGCGAATTCGCCGCCCCAAAGTATTTTCCGCCATGTAGCCGACTGTCATTATCGTTGTGTTGGGGTCTTGTATGTTGTGAATAAGGTGATGCTGAATGCGGCCTGCTTCGCACATTCCATCCGCGGAAATTATAATAAGCGGTCCTTCATGGTCATTTAACGCTTTGGATTCCTGAACGCTTGTTGTAAAGTGCAGACTGTTAAAACCAAATGGATTTTTGTGATGCCTAATAAACGCTTGCTTTATTTCTTCGTTATAACATTCAGGGTGTACCTGAAAAATTGTTGTTGCATTAGTTGCCATTGGGGAGTCAACAAAAATCGGTATTTCAGGAATAATGCCGTCATCAACCAAAAGATGAAAATAGTAAACAAGTTCCTGGGTGCGTTCAATCGCAAAAGAAGGAATAAGTATCTTACCTTTTTTGTCATAAACCCGCTTTGCAATTGCTGCAAGTTTTTCCATAGCATCATCTGTAGATTCATGCTGGCGGTCGCCGTAGGTGCTTTCCAAAATTATATAGTCCGCCGCAACTTGCGGAATTGCAGGATTGCGGATTATAGGTTTACCTTTTCTGCCAAGGTCTCCTGTGGCAAGTATATTCAGCTCTTCACTGCCTTTTTTTATTTTTATATGCCCAATCGCAGAGCCCAAAATATGCCCTGCGTCATGGAATTCTAAAGACACTCCGTCGCCAATCAATATCGGTCTATTGTACGAAACCCCGACAGTTTGGCTGACGGCGGTAATTGCATCCTGCTCGGTATAAAGCGGAGTCCAATCAAACTTTTCGCCTTTTTTTTGCGCTTGGCTTTTTAAGTATTTTGCATCCCGTGCCTGAATGTTGGCGGAGTCCATCATTATAAGACTGGCAATATCTCTTGTTGCCGGGGTGGCGTAAATGTTCCCCTTGTAGCCTCGTTTTGTTAAAAGAGGCAAAAGACCGCAATGGTCAAAATGCCCATGCGTAAGAACAACGCTTTCTATGCGATCTTCGGCAATGCCAAAGTTCCTGTTCTTGCGATCTGCTTCGGCTCGTGAACCTTGAAAAGCTCCGCAGTCAATCAGATAGCTTTTCCCGTCAATCTCAAGCACATGCTTGGAACCTGTAACCTCTTCGGCAGCGCCGAGTGAATAAAATGATGCGTACATATTGGAATTATAACATATTATGCTATAATAACAATATGCAATTTCGATCTTCCAAAGGTCTATCTCCTCTTATTTCTTACAAGGACGCAATACTTAATTGTTTGCCCAATGACGGCGGTTTATATGTACCGGATCAAGCGCCTGATTTTCGTCAATATTTTCTGCACATGGATGAAAAAACAAGTTTTAATGAACTGGTTGCGGCGGTAACCCCTTTGTTTTTTAGCGCCTGCCTTAATCCTGTTTCAGCTTCTAGAGTTGCCCAAAGCGCTTATAATTTTGAGCCTGAGCTTATCAGGCTGGATGATAATATATCAATATTGAATTTATTTAATGGGCCTACCGGAGTTTTTAAGGATTATGGAATTGCTTTTTTGTCTGCGGCATTGGAAGAAATTGTTGAGCAAGGCCGGCAGGTTATGATTTTGGCAGCCGCAAGACCGGATACCGGAGTGAGTATGGCTCATGCGTTCAGCGGAAGAAAGGGTATTTCTCTTGTTCTGCTTTATCCGTCCGGGCAGATATGCGGGCTTGACCCTTCGGCATTTGTGCAGAACGGCGGCAATATCATTCCCATTCAGGTAAAAGGAAACTTTGACGATTGTCAACGGCTTATTGTAGAAACAATTTTAGACCGTGATTTTTCCGCAAGGTACAATGTAACAAGCGCAAACTCAATAAACCCCGGCAGGCTTTTTCCGCAGACATTTTACTATCTTTATGCCTTTACTCAAATTAAAAATTTTATAAATGGTGATTTAATTTTTAGTGTTCCATGCGGTAATTTTGGCAATTTAATATCCGGGCTTTATGCATGGAAGTTCGGTATGCCTGTAAACGGCTTTATTGCGGCAATGAACTCCAACAATTCACTTACCGCTTATATACAGGGCAAGCCCTTTAAGCCTTCGCCCCTTGTTACTACCAATTCACCCGCTTTGGATATAAGTTATCCGCTAAATTACGAAAGGCTTGCTTCTTTTTACAAAGAAGCCCCTGCCGTTATGCGTAATATAGTTTATCCCGCGTCTATAAATGATGAGACTACCATAATGACAATAAAACAAGTACATAAAAAATATGATATTTTTATTGATCCTCACACTGCCGTAGCTTTTGCCGCAGCTCTTAAAATGACAGAAAGCGGCAATGAACACGCGCATACCATTGTTCTTGCAACAGGCGATCCTGCGCGATCTGTAAATACAGTAGAAGAAGCTGCAGGAAGAGCGGTTAAAGTGCCCGGCTCTCTTATTATGCTGCAAAGAAAGTGCGACCCTGTTGCCATTATTCCGCCGCAGTTGGACGCATTTGAAAGTACCGTGGCCAGCTGCTTTTAGAGGTTCCCATATATAAAAAATTATACTATAATGTTATTATGAAATTTAACAAGCTTTTATTTACTGCATTTGCAGTCTTATTGTCGGCTGTCTGCCTGACACCCCCTGTGTGGGCTAATGGTATCTTAGAAGATTATGAAAAACCTGATTATGCGGAAATGCGTCCGCAGGTTCGTGCTTTGGATGAGCTTACCGTGGTGTTTTCTCGGCATAATATCGAACTGGATTTTAGAAAATCCCACTTTGCACCGGAAGCGCAGATTTTTACGGGATTGTACGAAGGGCTTTTTTCTTATCATCCTGTTACATTAGAGCCTGTTCCGGCTTTAGTGGAAAGATGGCAGCTTTCCGAAGATAAAAAACAGTGGTCTTTTACGATTAGACGAAACGCCCGTTTTTCAAACGGAGACCCTTTAAGAGCAGAGCATTTCCGTGAATCATGGCTTTCTATTCTTGAGCCCGGCAAGGATTATCCCTACTCAAGTTTATATGATGTAATTGAAGGCGCACGGGATTATCGTAATGGAACTGCAAGCGATCCAAACAGTGTAGGGATTATTGTTCAAGATGAAAGAACTTTAATTATAAAATTAAATGCTCCCACTTCTTTTTTTCCGGCAATGCTTTGCCATCATTCATTCAGTCCTATTCATCCTTCAATGTTAAACAAGGAACGATGGGCTCCGGCGGCGGAAGAAAGAAACTGGACACCTCCTGTTACAAATGGTCCTTTTCGCATAACAACAATGAACGAAGAAAGTATGGTTTTAGTAAAAAATGAGCACTACTGGGATAGAGACAGGGTTGCGTTGAATAGAATTACCGCAAAATTTACAAGAGATGGAGACGAAGCGGCAAGTCTTTGGAATTCGGGAGAAGCCCGATGGATTGCCGGAGATGTAAATCTTGACGCATTAACAGACCGTTCCGGTATTCAGGTAAATGTTCTTTTTTGCACACATTATTACTTTATTCGCTCAGGGGAAAGTCCTTGGGATGATCATAGAATTCGCCGCGCTATGACTCTTGTTTTGCCGTGGCCTGAAATTCGCGGGCCATATTATCTTCCTGCGGAGTCATTGATATTCCCCATTTCCGGATATCCTGAAGTTACAGGAATTACCGAAGCTGATTATGAAGAAGCGCAAAGATTGATGACAGAAGCAGGGTTTCCCGGCGGAGACGGAATACCAGAGCTTGTAATTAGGCTGGCTCCTTCGCAGGATGCCGCTCGTGTCGGCGGACTTATGGCAGTGGCATGGAAAGAAAGGCTTGGCCTTAATGTTCGTGTAGAAGTTATTCCTTTTGAAAGATATTATGCGTCATTAAAAGAGGACAATTATAATGTTGGCTTTATTACATGGATAGGAGATTTTGCAGATCCTTATACATTTTTGCAAATGTGGTTAAAGGATTCCAATTTAAATGATTCTCGTTTAGATGACCCCGATTATGACGCATTGATTGACAGATCTATGATGGAAGAAGGGAGTGTCCGTCTTGCGACTCTTGCGGAAGCCGAACAGCTTTTATTGGACAGGGGTGTTGTATTGCCTATTTATTACAGCCCTGCTTTAAACATTATAGACCTTGGCGAAGTTGATGGATGGTTCCCAAACGCAATGGATATTCATCCGTTTAAATATATGTCATTTAGAGGGTATCGTCCTCTTCCCGGCGTTGTTATGGCACGGTAAGCCAAATGACAAAAACCGGGCTTGGTTACGACATTCACCGTTTAAAAAAGGGCAGACGGTTCTTGCTTGCCGGTGTTGATATACCCGCGCAAAAAGGAGAGCTGGGGCATTCGGACGGCGATGTGCTTGCCCATGCAGTATGCGATGCCCTCCTTGGAGCCAGTGCGTTAGGCGACATTGGAGAAATGTTTCCGCCCGGTGATCCTGCATGGAAAAATGCGAATTCTTTAAAGCTTTTAACCACTGTTTTTGCGCGGGTAAAAAGAGAGGGGTGGCGGCTTGTTAATTTGGACTGTGTAATAATTTGCGAGACCCCAAAAATTTTGCCGTACCGTGAGGCTGTCCGCGCTTCTCTTGCAAAGGCATTGGAAGTTACGGCGGACAGCGTTTTTGTTAAAGGAAAAACAAAAGAAGGGCTTGGGGCGGTCGGAAAAGGCAAAGCTGTTGAGGCTTGGGCAATATGTCTTCTGGAAAAATAGCAAAACCCAAATGGGATAAAATATTTGCCGCGCTTGAAAATTGGTACAAGGAAATTTCTTTTATTAAAAATGATACGGATGGAGTTAATCCGTCTGTCAGTACAATAGCTGAACATTACCGAAGAAATCCGTGGGCGGTGCTTGCCTCTACAATAATCAGCCTGCGAACCAAAGACGAAGTTACCATTGTTGCATCAGAGAGGCTGTTAAAAAAAGCGCCAACTCCCGTTCAGCTTTCCGCAATGAAGGAAACCGCAATAGAAAAATTGATTTACCCTGCAGGATTTTATCATAACAAAGCAAAATCACTTAAAAAAGTAGCGGGGATTTTGATTGATCAATATAAAGGCAAAGTTCCTGCTGCAATGGAAGAGCTTCTTGCTCTGCCCGGCGTTGGAAGAAAAACCGCAAACCTTGTGTTGAGCGAAGCTTTTGACATAGACGCAATCTGCGTTGATATTCATGTTCACCGTATTTCCAATCGTACAGGCTGGTTGGAGTCTAAAACCCCCGAAGAGACGGAAATGATTTTGCGAAAAATATTGCCTGTTAAATATTGGAAACGAATAAATTACCTTCTTGTATTGTACGGGCAAAAACTCTGCCGCCCTGTAAGCCCGTTTTGTTCAAAATGCATTATTACAAAATTTTGCAGCCGCTGCGGGGTAGAGAAGGCAAGGTAATTCCATGTTCCGTGCAGCCTGCCTGCTTAAGTGTTTGCACAGCTATATCGTAATTTCCGTTAATATGTTCCGCTCTATGGGCATCCGCTGTTATTATTACAGGAACATTATTTTCGCGCAACATTCGCAAAAATGACAGTGATGGATATACCTCGTCTATTTTACCTCGGTTAATGCCGCCTGTGTTAACTTCTACGGTAATCCCCGCTTTGGCGGCTGCGATGGAAACTTCCTTTTGACGGGCGGCTTCGGCTTTTGTATCCCAGGGTTTTTCATTTCTGTAATTTTTTTTAATAATGTCAGGGTGAGCTAAAATGTCAAAACCGCCAAGTTTGATCATTTCAAGAGAAGCATCGTAATAAGCGTGAATCAGCGCATTCATATCGCCGCCAAAACCGTTATTAACTCCTGTTACAAGCTCTTCCAATGAGCCGTCTATTGTAAAGGGTTCCGTGCCGTTTGGAGGAACAATAAAGTGGACTGCTCCTATTATATAATCAGGATTACAAGAGGTTATATCTTCATCTAAAGCAGACCGTCTGCCTTTTATATAATCAACTTCAAAGCCAAGTAACACTTCCAATTTCCCTTGCCACCGTTTCTTTGCCGCAAGGACAGCTTCTATATATTCGTCTTTTTTTTCTTCAGGCAAATTCCAAAAAGTTTTTATACCTGCTGTTTTTTCAAGGGGAGCATGGGCACTAAACCCAATGGCGTAAAGGTTTTTTTCGTATGCGGCGCGGCACATGGTTTCTACATCGTCTCTTCCGTCGCAGAAAATGGTGTGAGTGTGCATACTGGAAAAAACAGAAGAGTTCATGGTATCTCCTTAGGGTTTGCATCTAAAAATTAGAGCACCGCTTTTTGAATCTATTTCATTTGTAATGATAAAATCTTTTACAAGTGTGCCTGATTTAACCCTGTCTTTATTATGTTTATCTTGTTCAAGTAAGACAAGCCCCTGTGCGGAACATCCGTAACAGCCTGTTTTGCCGCCGGGAAGATTAAAAATATCTGAAATTATGCGAACAGATTGCGCTGTTTGTTTTTGTGCTGCGCTTGTTAATAGATAGCTATACACAAGCCGCTCTTTTGGAAGCCTTGCGGCGGCGGACAGGCGGACGAGCTCTTTTGGCGGAGAAAAATCCTTGTGAGCAAAGTGGCACCATTTTTTGCCTCTATAGTCCGCAAGAGGGCATACCTCTGAATGTGTGCAGGGAGCCGCCGGTATTCTGCCCAAATTAATAAATGCTTCTCGTAAAAACGAGATAAACCTTCCTGATTGCGGAACCCCCGGCTCCACTGTAAGAATATAGCCGTTTTCTGCCGTTTGAGCGTGCATTAATTTTGCGCAGTCAGCGGCAATTCGTTTTAATTCATGAGTATTGGAATGCGGTACTTTTTCATAAATCTCGTTAAATAAATTTACAGCACAAACAAGCTTTGCATTTGTGCGATCTGTACGGCCTGCGGTTGTATTAATATTTTTACGGATAAGATTAATTTTCCACGGTGAATCTTCTGCAAGTACGGAAAAGAATTTTTTCCCCGCTTCTAATGCCTGTCCGCTGCGGTCGATACAATTTATTTCAAGCGGTATGGTACGCAAATCAGGATGGGCAATCCAAAGGGCGGCAGGAAAGGCAAGAGGTCCGCTTCCTAAATCTGTAATTATGTCTCCTTTGGAAAGATTTATTTTTAAATTCTGCAATAAAAGACAAAGGCGGTACAAGTTCCACGGTAAAAAATAATGCAAATAAGCAGAAAGAAAATTAGGCCGTCCTAAATAGGAAAGAGATCGTTCGCCGCGTTTGTTTGTAAACCCGCGCGATAACTCCGCAATATCAGCCGGCAGTTTGCTTTTGAACCGTACGGGAATGGGAAAGGTTTTATTGATTAGAGCGGGGATGGAGTGTAATAACTGGATCATCTTGGAAAATCTGACACAGGTATAATTTCAATTCCACTGCGGGCAAGCGCATCCAACAGTACATCTATTCGCTGATAAAGATATTCGTCTCTGCCGCCGCTTAAAAGTCCAAGGCGGACAGGGATTACCGCGTTTGTTCTTCTATTGCCGGTAATTTGTTCAATATTTTCGGAAGGAGAAACCTGACGAAGCCCTAACCGCGCCGATTCCTCGCGCGATACCCAATCCTGTAAATCAAGCGTTCTTGGAATATAAACATACCCGGCGGAAAGAGCCGCAGAATTTATAAATTCAGAAGTACGGTAAAACGGAGGATGCCACAAAAGCCCAAGTTCTTTTCCCGTGGCATTATAAAATTCATCTTCGTTTCGTGCAAGACCCTGAACAATAAATTCCCGTGTTATGCGATAACGGGAATCGGATAAATCAATTGGCGCGTAAAACATGGATGCTGTTTCATGTCCTGCTTCCGCAATGGCGGAAGCGGAATGCGGGTTACGGCGTATAAAATCACCGTTAAGAAAAAAAGTTGCTCTGATATTATTTCTGCGTAATGCCGATAAAACATAGTATAGTCCTGTATCATCATCATATAGATCAAAACAAAGGGCGATTTTTAATGAATCTCTTTGCGGGTACGCTCTGTTTGCAGTATGTCTTGATAAAAGCGAAGTTGTGCTGACAGATTGAAGGTTTCTTACCATTGGTATATTTCGTTCAAGAAAAACACGGTAACGGTCGGTAGCAAGAGAAACTTGCCGCAGTTGGGGATCGTTAACAGGAGTCCAGCCGCCTGCGGTGTCAGTGGCATACCACTCTGTTCCCACTCTTGCAAGTACCCGTGATTGTCCGCGTGTGATTGTTTCAAAACCAATTTCATCCGCACTAGAAAGGCAAATTCGTCTTTGTGTAATGTTTGAGCCGGATATATTTATTTCTTCGATTTGTTTTGCGGTGCCGATTACAAACCGTCCATTGTTAATCCATGCGCAGGATAAAACAGGCTCGCTTTTTAATTTTTGTATCAGCCGCCAATTTGTAAAATCCCAAAGCTCAAGTCCTTGTTCCCCCCAAAACAACGCTCTTGATCCGTCAGGCGATAAAGCTCCGTTTGACGATAAAGGAACAGTATTTGATTGAATAGGTCTTGCATTATCCTGGGTTATCTCAAAATGTGCGGCTGTAATGCTATTCCTTGCCGAATAAATAATCGAAACTTTTCCTGATGGCGCCCAAAGAACGGTTATATTTTCAGCTCCGGGCTGAAGCGCAATATGCGGAAGCGTAATAACACTATTACCATTGCCGGTTCTTTCACCTAAAAAAAACAGGAACATTCCTTTTTCATTTTTACTTATTAATACGGATCTTGAATCCGGCGCTGTCCAGTAACGGTCAAAACTTGAATCGAATTCAAAAGGAATTGTTATAGCTGTATTGCCAATCGATAAAAAGTCTCCGTAAATTGTTCTTGTAAAAAGCTCAGGGTTTCTTACCTGATACAGCGAATTTCCGTTAAAATAAAAGAACTCTCCCCTTTGTCCCCAAATTATTGAATTGATACTGCCTTGTCCCATCAATCTAAATCTTTCATCAATTAAAACAGAGAGGTCGCTTAGAATGGGAAAGTAATAAAGCCGCTTGTCTTTTTCATACACAAAAAGCCGGGAATCCGGGCTCCATTTTACGGGAAAATCCCGGGCAGGCAGTTCAACTCTTTCGCTTACAACCCGTTTTGTGCCGTTGGAAGTATTTACTATAAAGAGAGTTCCGTAAGCGGGGCTTGTCGGCTCTATGTAAACAACCCATCTGCCGTCATTGGAAGCGGCTGCCTCTTGAAGTCTGCCTTTTAACGGCATATTCCCCTGGGCAAAAGAAGGATAGCCGGGGATTTGTGCAGGAAGCCCGCCTGCGGTTGGAACTTTCGTCATTCCAAATCGATCCATTACAAGGATCGATCTTCCATTATCCACAATTTGGAGTTTTTCCGGAAATACGGTTAATTGCTGCATCGAATTGTTGTTTAAGGTTGATAAAAAAACAGCGTGCCGGGATTCAAATTCAGCTTTAAACAATAAACGGTCGTCTAAGGAAAGGTTAAGTTCGCTGAAGTTTACCCCAAACAGAGATATAGCCGGCATAATCAAAAAAAGGGTAAAAACGGCTAAAAATAGGGTTCTTCTGTATTTCATTGCTATTCCCTGTTTTCTAAAAATTCGTCCAATTCTCTTTCCATATCAGAAAGGCGATCTTCCATAGCTTGAATCCGCTTGATTGAGTATTTTATCTGCCTGTCTTTCAGTTTTTCGCAGGCTTGGTTAACCACTTCTGTAAAAGAATAAACTCCGGGTATAGCCGTGGATTTCTCGTTTAGTGTCATATTTTAATTGTAATATATCTTATTGGTCAATTTCCACTAATTTTGTACGGAAACGCTTGTTTCTGTAATATTTGTTTCTTGAGCTTCCGCCTCTTCAAAAGCGCGAATAAAGGTAAACAGTGCGATAAACGCTAAAAGTATCAATATAAGTTTTTTCATAAATTCCTTATTTTATTATGACAAATTTATCTTAACAACTCAAGGGGGTTAATCAATCTGTTGTTTTTATCGTAAATGCTAAAGTGCAGGTGGGGACCTGTGCTGTAGCCCGTATTACCCGATTCCGCTATCTTCCTGCCTCTTGCAACCCTGTCTCCCTGCCTTACCGAGTATATATTTAGGTGGGCATAAAGGGTTTTATAGCCATTATCATGGGTCATGATGATATGTTTGCCGTATAGCCAGTTTTCGCCAATTATAGAGACTACTCCGTCAAGGGCTGCCACAACTGTTGTGCCTGTATCTGCCCTAAGATCGATGCCTGTATGAAACGCCAAAACGCCGCTTATGGGGTCTTTTCGCATTCCATAACGGCTGGTTACAAACCTGCTTGGAACGGGGTACATAAAAAGCTCCCCAAGGCTTAAGCTTAAGTCAATGTCATTCATTCTAGCGCCGGGGATAAATAGGGTTTCGCCCTGCCTGATATTGTCGCTTTTTATGTCATTTACATCCAAAATAACTTCCAAGGGTACATTGTATGTAACCGCGATTTTGGAAAGGCTGTCGCCGTTTCTTACCTGATGCGGAATTCCGTCAATATTGGGTATTCTTAAGCTCTGTCCCTCTCGCAGGGTTCTGGCATTGCGAATATCATTGGAAGCGATTATCGCCCCCACGGAAACCCCGAACCTTTGGGCGATTGAGGAGACGGAATCCCCCCTTCGGACGCTGTATTGCTGCCATTCAAAGACGATTAGGTCATCTTGACCCGAACTTGCAGGGATTTGCGCCTCGTTGGAAACCGCTGTTTCTTCGGCTGTTGGCAATATATTGGCAAGCCCTGTGGCGGCATATTCCATAGTATGGCGCTCGGCTTCTGTTTCCAAAACAGGGGCAAAAGCAATATCATTTGGCAGGCTTATACTCATGTTTTCCCAATTAAAAGCGGCAAGGGCAATTACAAACGCTCCTGCGGAAACTGCCAAAATTGGCAGAACGGGAATATTAAAGGTAAAACCGGGCCTAGAGTCTTTTTTATAGTTTTTATTGGTTTTAGCGGTCTTTCTAACAGTCTTTTTGCCGTTTATACCGACGGATTGGGTAAAACCTGCCGATTTAACAGCAGGTCTGTTAATACGCCGCCTTTTAGCGATGTGTTGATTTTCGATTATTGCTCCCATATAGGGTTTATCGACATATAATAAGGCTAGGTTAAGGTATTAATGGGTTGAAACCCCTGTTTTGCTTGCGAATTTATTTACGAGCGTGGTAACCAACGGGATTACCATTTAACGCGGATTTACGCAGATTAAGCACTGATTAGCGCTGAGATATTAGCTAGTTAAGATGATATATCTAACCAACCAATCTTAAAAATTTAAATTTTTAATATAGCTATGATAGGATTAGTTATCTTAGCTCTCATAACTATCCGCGTTAATGCGTGACCCCGTCCGTGACCACGCCCTCCAATCCGCGTTAAATGGTAACCCCGTTCTTCCAGCAAAGTTGTTGTTTGTAATCTAAGTTGCCTGATAATTGTATTGCAAACTCCCTGTTTTCATGGTATATTGAAAAACATGGAAATAAGTATCAAATGTGTTCCTTCTGCATTTAAGCATGGGGTAGCAGAGACCGATATTCATATGGCTTTTGATAATGTTTTATATGATGAGCGTTTAGATGAAAGTGACGGAGAGGAAGAGTTTAACGGAAAATACTTACTTATCGGGTTTGACCGAAACGCTAATCCTATTGAAATATTGTATAATGTCATTAATGAAGATACAATTAAAGTGTTCCATGCAATGAAATGCAGAAATATCTATTTACCACGAATAAGGAGTAAGTTATGGCAGATTTAACTGATGAAGAGTATGATGCCTTGGATGAGTATTACACAAAAAATCCACCAAAAATAGATCCGGCAAAAAATGGAACAGGTTTTTTTACCCGTCGTACAGCCGCAGCTCGAACAATAACAGTTGATAGTTTGTCTGCAGATTATCTGACAGTCAAAGCTATGGCAACACAAAAAACTCCGGCAGAAATCATTGGCGAATTGGTACGCAAAGAACTTATCGCCGCTTCCGCCTAATTAAAATATCGCATAAATCCGTGGTAACCATGGAACGCGGATTAGCGCGGATTTTACTGATTTACGCGGATTGGAGGGCGTGCGACTGCACGCCAGTATAATAAATTTCCACACCAACGGCGAACGAAGTGAGCCTTAACTACGAGAGCTAAGATGTCTTATCCTATCATACTCTTGCGAAATATAGTCAGCGGTGCTATACTATAGGTGTGAATAAACGAAAACTGTTTCAACAAATACTGAACAGCCAAAAAAATGTTAAGTACAACGATTTTGTTGTCATTCTTGAGGAAAAGTAATGAAGGACTATCATATAAATATATTCTATAGCGATGATGTGCGGTTTTTCTACTATTTCAAATTGATTTGAGCATAAAAAAAGCCGTATTCGGGAAACATGACCCAATGGATCGTCCTCGCATACACGGCTTTTACGGCTACCGCCTATATATAATATCGCATATTTGCCCATTTTTGGCAAGCCCAATAATCCCTCGCGCGGAGAGCGCAGAGGGCAGGTAGGCGGAGTCACCCATTAACACAGATTTGCACTGATTGAAGATGATTTAATTACATTAAAGTTCTTCATTGCCAGTGCCGCTCTTTTTTGGTAGTATTCTGTTCTTTCTGCCGAAGTCATTCTCTTTGTTTCATCATAGATTTTAAGCCGGATAGCGTGTACTTCTTTGAGGGCTGCCGGTTCATCGGCAATATCTGGATCGTTCATATAATAATCAAGCGTTTTATTCATGGTCTATTACCTCCGCCGGCGTATGAATAAAAACCCGCTTAAAACCTTCGCGGATATTTATAACTTCAGTTTCAAATATTGTTTTATGCTTCACAATATGTTTGAAATTTAAACTGACAACAAAATCAAAACCGGCAACAGTTGCCGAGGCAATATGTAAAGCATCAGTCCCATACTTTGCCGGTATTATTCCCGCACTTACATAAATATCAGCAAGCCGTTCAGCTTCTTCACTTACAGGGATCACCGTTATCCCATAATCGGCTATCAAGGATTTCATTTTATCCAGTTTAGCCGTGTCTTTTGTGTCGTCTAATTCTAGTATAACATACTCAGATGTAAACGGCTTGAATTTTCCGGCTTTTATCTCTGCAAACAACCTAAGCGTATCAGCCTTATACTGCGGGGCATCATCGGCAAAGGGAAAATTAAAAATCGTAGTCTCAAGATAAATTGTCGGTATCCTAGCCATAATTTTATATCTCCTCTTTTAAAAGTATAATATAAACCACAGATTGGCAAGTCCAATAATCCCTCGCGCTGAGGCGCAGGGGGCGCGGAGTTTACCTAAATGCTTTGTCTATTGCTTCTAGGCTTCGGCTTGGAATCGTTTTACAATATTTGGATCATCACGGACAATTTCAAGCAACCTCCGGGAAGCTCCTTCCGGTTTATTTCTGCCGTTTTCCCAGGCTTCTATGGTTTTAGGAGATATTCCCAAAGATCCGGCAAACATAACTTGACTTAATCCGGTTCTTTGGCGTATCTGTTTAATATCTTTATTATTGAATGAGTCCACAGGTTTTATGGCAATTTTTGTTTTTCTAGCGTTAATTTTTCCCTGTTGATAATCTACGGCTTCGTTTAAGCCCTGCATAATACTTTCGTAAACACTCATTTTTTCTTCTCCTGTTCTTTCATACCTTGTTCTAACTTTACGATCATCTTGGCGATTGCGTTTCGTTCTGCTTTTGTCAAATTGTCTTTCTCATTTTTAGGATATGCGGTTATTAAGTAAATTGTTTTATAGATAAAAAAATCTATATATGCAACTCTGCCGCCACCTCTTTTACCTTGCCCCTCAAAAGCGATGCGTAATTTACGCAAACCTTTAGTTCCAACAATGACCTTCCCTGCATTAGGGTTTTTAAGCAGGGTTTCTTGCAATTCTTTGAGATCGTCATCATTTAAGCCCATGCTTTTCCACTGACGATCAAATTCCGGTAACATTACAAATTCACGAATCATATATCTATTATTAATATACCCTATTTAATAGGGGTTGTCAAGTAATGTGATTTACCTCCCCCGCTCCCTCTCCGCAAAGGCTTTTACTACGGATTTTATGGGAGTTAGGGTTTCTTGGGGCAGGATTTTTAGGTCGTCTAGTATATCTCTAAATTGTAAGTAGTCGGAAATGTTCACTTTTTGTTTATATTCTTTGCCGGTTACCAGATATTCCACAGAAAGCCCAAGGGCGGCGGCCATCTTAACCGCAATGTCAGCCGGGGGCATGGATTGCTGCGGTCCCAAATAAGCATCCAACGCCCGCTTTTTTATCCCTGCCTTTGCCGCAAACTCTTTTTGGCTCAAGCCGATATATTCAATTTCTGAGCGTAACCGCCTGCTAAAACTGGTCATATACTTGAAAAATAACCTAATTATGTCAAAAAAGGCTTGCTAAGCACCTAATTACAGTATACAATTTCAATAAGACATAATTAGGTATATTGTAGCTAATTGGTTGTAATTATGTCTTAAATCAATTTTTTATTAGAAGGAGTTTTTTATGAAAAGAATGACTACCAAATCAGGAAATACCACTGTGAAAAAGTATATAATCATTATAATTGTATTATTTACAGCAGTATTGGTAGGGTTTTCATCTTGTCCCGAATCAAAAGAGCGCAAAGTCTCATATCCTGCATACATTGTTTTTGACAATACCCAAGGGTTATACACAGCGGTAGTTTATGAAGATCACCGCAGAAGGGAGCAGGATAAAATTATCGAAATCCCGGCAGGGCAAATTGCTTCTTCAATAGAGTGGATAGCTTCTAGTTCATTTTCTTTTTATTTTGAATATATTATAAGATTAAAAGATATAAGTGGATTTTCATTTAGATACATACCAGAAATAGGTAAAGATCAAGTTGCGGTACGAATAGATGCAGATACAACCACCACTATTCCTATCCCAAAACTGAATGAAACACTTTCATCACCAAATCAATTACTTTCCAATAATAGTTATATATTAATTCAAAATAATTCATCTTATTCTTCTGAATTGCAAAGGGGAAATTCACCTATCAATCCTGATAATACTTCATCGTCACGAGTAAATCCGGGAGAAAAAGTGCAATATACTATCAATCCCGAAGCATCTTCCGGTTACCGCCTGTTGGTTGGTGCTGATTATGTAACATTTCCCTCTACTCTTATTTTTGAAGCGGGCTATATTTACAGTTTTATTTTTGACGGCGGTATTTCTTTAATAACAGAAACTAAAGCTGTTCTGGAAAATGTTGCAGATACTTCCGGAAACATTGCGGTACCTAAAACTCCTAGTGTGCCTGTTGTAGTAGCATCGGATAAAATGATAATCCTGCATTGGAATATTGTTGAAGGTGCTGATTATTATGAAATTTATCTTAGCACAACGCAAAATCCTCCGGCTGTTCCGGTAAGAACAGTTCCGGGAACTGCTGTTGTTTTAACAGAAATTACCAATAAAACTATTTACTATTTGTGGATTAAAGCTGTTAATGATAGGGGTTCAAGTGACTTTAGTCCACGCGCTCGTGTTATCCCATGGCCGGACAATGAAGTTCCCGCAACTCCGCAAAGACCTGTGATAATTCCGGGAGTAAACGGTCTTACTATAAACTGGGAAGAATGTGGCGGCGCTGAACATTATGAAGTTTATATCAACACAAGAACAACTGCACCGCAAGCGCCGGAAATAATTACAAATGAAACCAGTGCTGTTATATCTAATTTGGGAATCGGCACAATTTATTATCTATGGGTCCGAGCGGCAAACAGCGCGGGAAAAAGCAACTACAGTGTTTTTGAAATAGGTGTCCCCATAAATCCCACTGTTCCCCCGGCTTCACCTGACAAGCCTGTTTTGACAGCGGGCAGCCGTGAAATAAAAGTTTCATGGCAAGCGGTTGGAATGGCGGCGGCTTACGAAGTATGGCTTGGAACCTCCGACAATTCCGCGTTAGCTGAAAAATATGGAGATGACATTACCTATACAGAAACTGTTTTAACAGGGCTTAACAATGAAACTGTTTATTATGTATGGATTAAAGCAAAAAATATTATTGGCACCAGCGGCTTTAGTCTTTCTGCAAACGCAACACCTTCCGCTTTTGCAGCATTACCCATAACGCCCTCTACGCCAACTGTAATTCCCGGTTCAGGGGAAATATCTATCAATTGGCCGGAGACAGAAGGAGCTTTGTCTTACGAAGTTTGGAGCAGCATCGGAAACAATCCCACAAGCGCAGAAAAACACGGAGCAGATATTTACGGCACTTCTGTAACACTCACAAATCTTATTAATGGAACAACATACTATATTTGGATAAGAGCAAAAAACAATATTGGCACAAGCGGTTTTAGTCCATATACAAGCGGGACACCTTCTGCTTTTACTATATTGCCATCTACACCACAAACAGCGCCTATTGTAACCGCCGGAGTTGGTCAACTTTCAGTAAACTGGCAAGCAGTAGAGGGAGTGCTTGTTTATGAAGTTTGGACTGGTACTACAAATAATCCGGCAAGTGCAACACAATACGGCGCAGATGTTTCCGATCTGTCTATTTTCATAACCGGTTTGAATAATGGTACTACCTATTATGTTTGGATAAAAGCGAAGAACAATATTGGTACAAGCGGATTTAGCCCTGTGGCAAGCGGAACGCCGCAAGTTTTTGCAGTTGCTCCGCAATCTCCGGCGGTTCCTATCATTGTTATTGGCAATGAGCAAATAGATATTTCATGGGCGGCTGTGGAAAACACAGCGGCTTACGAGGTCTGGCTGGCAACAGAAAATAATTCTGCCTATGCGACAAAATATGGCGCAGATATTAGTACATCGCTTTCCACAATAATAGGCGGTTTAACCAATGGAAACACATACTTTATCTGGCTTATAGCCAAGAATGATTACGGCTCAAGCGGTTTTAGTCCTGTAGCAATCGGTAAACCCATAGCCAATGTTACTGCCCCATCTTTAACTTCCGGGAACACCCAAATTACCGTAAACTGGTCTGCAACAGCCGGAGCAGATCAATATGAGATCTTCTGTGGAACCGGGGTAAACCCACCGCAAACACCTGCTTTGACAATTAACGCTCCGGCAACATCATCTGTAATTACCGGTCTTGTGAATGGTACAACTTACAATATATGGATACGCGGAAAAAATTCCACCGGAACAAATATAATGAGCAGCCCTGTCAATGCCAAGCCTATTGGTGATATGGAAACTGTTACATTAACCGCAGGGAACCAACAACTTTCATTAACTTGGTCTGCTGTTACCGGCGCTGATGAGTATGATGTATATTACAACACAAGTAATTCATTGCCAAGCACTCCAACACAGACAGTTTCAACAACATCGACAACTATCATCGAGCTTACAAATGGAACAACTTATTATGTATGGGTTATAGGAAAAAATTTCAGCGGAACGAGCAGTACAAGCGCAGTTGTCAGTGGCAAGCCTTTGGGTACGCCGGAGGCACCTGTTTTGACACCCGGGTTTAGGTTATTAGCTGTGTCATGGACAGATGTTCCCGGCGCAGATGAATATGAGGTGTACTATGGAATTGGAGCACCAACAACTCTTGCTGTAACAACAACGGAAACTTCGACAACCATTACGGGGTTGACTGCCGGTACAACTTACCAAGTAAGGATTAGAGCAAAAAATGAGAATGGGGTTTCTGAGTTTGGGGAGAGTGCAAGTGGAATACCTAATGATGCACTAATCCCAGGATTGTACCGTGGAGAAGAGAGAATTGGCGATCAAAGCCTTGCCTCTGCCTTATCCTGGATTTCAGCTAATTCGATAGATGGAGATGAGTTTTTTATTGTTCTTGGTACAAATGAAACTATTTCACCTGCAACACTTGGTTATTCAAGCAAGAATGTGAGCATTACTCTAATAGGATCTAGCAGTGAAAGAACAGTAACACTTAGTTCAAATGGTAGTATGTTTACAGTTAACGCTGGTGTTACCCTTACGCTTGATGAAAATATTACGCTTGTTGGTCGAAGTGCGAATAATGCTTCTCTTGTGAAGGTTAATCAAAGTTCAACATTGATAATGAATGATGGAGCAATGATAACTAGAAATAATCTGTCATCATATTCTCATAACGATACTTACGGTGGAGGTGTACATATAGATGGCGGCACTTTTTCAATGAATGGTGGGGTAATATCTAATAATATCTACTCATATTCATCTTATGGTGCAGGAGGTGTATATCTGAGTAATGGAATCTTTACTATGAATAATGGAGAAATATATGATAATCAATCATTTGCTTTCATATCTTCCGGTCATTGTTATTCTTATGGTGGTGGAGTGTATAATAATGGAACTTTTATCATGAATGGTGGTAAAATATTCGGTAATCAATCAATTGCTTCTTCATCCAACGGAGGCGGTCATTCTCGCGGTGGTGGAGTGTATAGTAATGGAACTTTTATATTGAATAACGGAATTATCTCAGGTAATAACTCCATCGGTATTGGCAGTGCAGGTATTGCTAGTAGTTCCATGGGTGGTGGAATATATGTTAACAATGGAACTTTTACCATGTCTGGAGGAATAATTAGTGGGAATATAGCAGATCATGCTGGAGGTGTATATTTATTTAGAAATAATCCTCCTACAAGTTTTTTCATAAAACAATCAAATATCAATGGACAAAATAGTGGAATTATTTATGGATCTGATGCAGATGGTATTGATGACAATGGAATACCATTGAGAAACACAGCCAATGTTAATGGTCATGTCGTTGTGTATCATGATAATAATGCACCATCCGGAGTGCGTAATACTACAGCTTGGGAAACGGATCATATTGATAGTGCAACCGGTAGAGGAACAAGTGGAAATGGGGAGCCACCGTTTAGGTAGTAGTAGGAGGTGGTGACAGGGATAGAATAACTTTGAAAGAGACGAGGAACTTGCACGGTTCTGATGCGTGTGACCGGACTTCGTATGAGGGACGAGAAATTAAAATATTTTAATATGTTAAGAGGTGAGTATGAAAGATATTTACAGGGATTTTTGTAGACTTTGTATTTTAAAAGGGAATGTATCTGAACCAGTAAAAATATGCGGTTGTGAGATTAAATATGTCGATTGCCAGCGTGATAATGAAGATGTAAAACAGAATTTTCTTCGAACACTTAATAAAGAAGATGCTTTTTTATGGGCGTTACAGAATGTTGAGCTATTACACTGCCCTTATCTTGATGAAGAATTTGTTAAACAAATGAATGTAGGAACCTTTGAGATGCCTAAACCTGCAGGTAGCACCAAAGAAGATTAGCGGTGATAAAGCAGAAGTAAAATAATTTCATTGGTAGCGCTTAATGTTAATATTAGGCGTTACCATAATTTATTGATTAATAAAAGGAGAGGTAAACATGAATCATTCAGACCAAGTAAGAGACTATTGCTTGAATAATTACATAATGCCAGCAAGAAAACGAGGCGATAAGACTATCTCTATACGAGCAGGTGATATTCATAAAGAAATGAACCTTAAAAATAGATTGCCACTAGTTTGTTCGGCTCTTGGAACGCAAACATTTGAAGAAATGGCAAATGTTGAGAGAATATCTATTACCGGGCCAACAAATGGAGCAAATACGATATTTACTTTTATGATGAAATAAATTTCATAGGAATTTTTGACAATTCAGGTGACAGCTCTTCAGAAGTAAAAATAATTAATACTCCGCCAATAAATAGAAATTATGGTGATACTTGGGAGTGTGATAACTGTTCTGTAATAAACCCAATAACATCCTCATCCTGCAAAGGCTGCGGTGAATATAAGTAAATTGTATCTTTGCGATCTTTGCGGCTTTGCTGGAAGCTGCGCTGCAAGTAGCGTGAGGAAAATAAAAAAAGGTATTGACAAATCCACCCTCATACACTAGCATTAAATTATCTAGCGTTTATCGTTATGGGTACCTATCTAACTGCCTTATCGTATTGAAATTAAGGCAACGACAAATATGCCGACATTTTAAAGTCTCAAAACAACCCACGGAGAAGGATCTTTGTGGAAAAACAAGGAGAGTCAAATGGCTAAAGAATTGGCTGTAGCAAGCACAATAGAAAGCAGGATATTCACCATAAGGGGTCAAAAAGTAATGATAGATCGTGATCTGGCTGAATTGTATGAAGTTGAGGTTAAAAGGCTCAACGAGGCTGTAAAACGCAACATAGAGCGGTTTCCGTCTGATTTTATGTTCCAACTGACAGATATAGAATGGGATAATTTGCGGTCGCAATTTGCGACCACAAACAAGAATATCTCTAAAGTAAGATTTATTCCCAATGTGTTTACAGAACATGGGTTACTCATGTTGTCAAATGTGCTTAATTCAGAAAAAGCGATAAAAATGAGCATACAAATAATAAGGGTTTTTGACAAGTTAAGGAAATACGCTTTAAGTCAAACATCTAATGATGAACGAATAAAAGAACTGCATAAACTTCTCATGCTTCATATAGAAAGCACTGACAACAAACTGACAAAGCATGACAAAAAGATCAACGAAATTGTTATGGCCCTTAACAGCTTAATTGAACAGCCAAAACCTGCCAAGCGAATCGGTTTTGGAGCTAATTAGTAGGGGAAAGAAGAAACACTGTGAGGGTGTGAGGGGGTTAGACTGCTAATTGATGTAATTATAGGATGAACGGGTTTTTGTAATCCTTTCATAATTGTATTTATAATGCGTAACCCTTAGGGTGTCAAGTTAGTCGGTTTGCCATTAACCCCATGAGTTAATTAATACAGGCAAGGGTTTAAGCACCAACCGGATTCTCGCCGTATTCCGTAATAGGGCTAGGATACGAATAAAGCAAGACTTTTTTCTTTTTTAATGTTATACTGAAGGCATGAAGAAGAGTGTGATAAAAGATTATTCTGAAGTAATAGCCATCATAAAAGAAGCTATCCTTAAAAGCCGTTATCGTGCGGCAGCTCTTGCAAATAGAGAATTGTTATCTCTTTATTTTGGAATTGGCAAATACATTTCTGAGAATAGCCGCAAGGGGTTTTGGGGCACCAATGCTATTGAAACAATCTCTGAAAAACTACAGCATGAATTGCCCGGATTACGCGGTTTTTCGGCAGGAAATATCAAAAAGATGCGGATATTTTTTGAGCAATGGGATGAATATATTGAAAATCGTGCATTAGTAACGCACGATATTAAGCAGAGCAAAAATCAAGAAATTGAATTTCGTGCGTTAGCAACGCACAATCTGAATAAATTGCCTTTGGGATTTTTAAATATAGGCTTTACTCAACACTATGAAATTCTCAAAAAAACAAAAATGCTAGAAGAACGATTGTTTTACATAGAACGCTGTGCAAATGAATTTTGGAGCGTTGAGAATTTACAATACTATCTAAAAAGCAACCTTTTTGAAAAACAGGGAAAATTACCAAGCAACTTTAAAACCGCTATTTCTGACAAAGACCTGAGAAGAAAAGCCCTTTTATCATTTAAAGATGAATATCTGCTGGATTACATAAATATTGAATCGCCGGAAGATGAGCCGGACGAACGAGTACTGGAAAGTGAGATTGTTAATAATATTAAAAAATTCATAATGTCACTTGGAAAAGATTTTTCATTTATCGGTAATCAGTATCGTTTAATGGTAGAAGAACAGGAATATTTCATAGATTTGCTTTTTTTCAACCGGCAATTACAAGCACTGGTGGCCATTGAATTGAAACGAGGAAAATTTAAATCTGAATATTTGGGAAAAATGAATTTTTACCTTTCGATACTTGATGATTCAGTACGCCTTCCGCATGAAAACCCTTCTATTGGTATTATTTTATGTAAATCAAAAAATCAGCGGATTGTTGAGTATGCTTTCCGTGATTTGACAAAACCGATGGGAGTAGCCAGCTATAAACTGGCATCCGAACTGCCGCCAGAGTACAAAAACATTCTCCCTGATACGGAACAGCTTAGAGAGTTATTATAGAAGAAACGATGTGAGGGATGAGGGGCGTGGAATTTAGACTGCTATTTTTGAAAAATACATATCCAAACTACGCAGATCTCCTAAAATACTCTTCATAGCTTTCTTCTATCACATCATTATATGTGTTAACAAGCGTGTCAAAGATATAGTTCCAGTCTTTGGAGAGGGTGTCTTTGTATGCATTTTGAGCAAGGCTGCGGCGCAGAGCATCATTTTCCATAAGTGTAATGATGTTATTTGTATACGCTGTATCATTGACATCGCACAGAAGAGAATTGCGGTTATGTGAAAGAAAATCCAAAACTCCGCCGCTTGCTACTCCTGCAACAGGTAAGCCGGAAGCCATTGCTTCTAATACCACATTGCCAAAAGTTTCTGTTCCTGATGGAAAAACAAAACAATCTGCAGAGGCATACATTTCAGATAACTCTTTTCCCTTCTTAAAACCGGTGCAAAGCACATTGGAATAGCCGCAGTTTTGGATAGCTTCAGCATAAGGGCCGTCTCCTGTAAAAACAAACACTGTCTGCTTTGGAAAGCGGCGCTCAATTTCATTGGCACTAGAAAGCAGTATATCCAGATTTTTTTCTCTGGAAAGCCTTCCTACATAAAGACAGATAAATTTATCTTTTCCTAGTGTGTTTCTTAATTCCTCATTGCGGTATTCAGGATTAAAACTTGCCGTGTCTATTCCTCTTGACCAAATATCCAAATTGCTATACCCCTTGCGGAAAAGCTCTCCCATAGTAAACCGTGATGGTGCAAGCGTACGAGCGGAAAAACTGTAAAACCATGCCAAATATTTTTCCAAAAGCGGAGCAAACATCTCCAGATTATGATATTTTAAATATTTACAATAATCTGTATGATAACTCATTACAAGCGGAATATTTCTGGATAGCGCATAACGCATCCCCCTAAAACCAATTCCAAGTTCTGTTGTAACATGAATAATATCCGGCTTAAAATTATCACAAATTGCATCAATCTCCCAAAAAGCAGGAAACGCCAAACGGCTTTCAGTTGACAGCGAACTAACCAAACCTTTATATCGGCGGATCTTCCTATAACCGGAATTAACTTCAGGATTATCAGTATCATATTCTGGGGCAATAACCAACTGGCTGATGTGCCTGCTATCAAGATATCTCCCAAGCTTCAATAAAGTATTAGTAACTCCGTTAATTTCCGGTGCATAAGTATCTGTAAAATACGCAATTCTCATAAACACTCCCCTTTCTGGAATATTAATGAGTTATTTGTAATGGAGAAGCGTTAGAGTTGTATTAGAGAAAAATCAATTTTTTGTAAAATATCAAGCTAATTTAGCCTCACCCCTTCTCCACATCCTCATCTGCTGCAAGGATTTTCTCATCTATTTTATTAAAATCAATAAAATATAACATTTTGGCCTCATATTTATCCCGCGCTGTCAAGTGCAAATAGGTGCTTCTAATTTGGGTATTTTAACTTAAAAGCACCTAGATGTTCTTGAGTATGATATGAGTCTACTGTCTTATAACACTTGTAACAGTGGCAGATGATCTAACTGCTCTAACATTTTTTGTTCATAGGTTATTATAGCAATAACACCAAGGAATGTAAACACCTGTTAAGTAACCCCCCCTGCCCTTCCTTCTATATCATTATCAAATTCCATGCTATAATACCCCAATGACAAAAACAATCGGGAAAGCTGTTAAAATCACTTTACTCATTTTTACTGCAACGGCAGTCTTATCGATACTAATCAATATAGGAATGGTTTTGGCTGCTAAAAAATATGTTTATAAGAATATTGATGAAATTCCTGAATGCACAGTGGTATTGGTGCTTGGTGCAATGACTCACGGGAAGCAATACTATAAAGGGGAAATTGCAGATGGCGAAAAATAATGTGATTCAAAAAATAATTAATGATCAGATCCATATAAAGTAAAATAAAAATTAAATAATATGAATGGAATGTATAACTATATTGATAATACCAATTAAATGTTTGATCTGTGTTGTCCCAAATAATAGAAAAATACGAAAAGCCTAATTCATTGGCTTTTTTAGCTTTAGGGCGAAATTTCATGTAAACTTCATATTGAGTGGGCTTTTCTATGGTTTTATAGTAGGCTTCAATAATTTCACTGTCAAGAACCGGTAGAAGCCCTTCAAAGTTTTTGTATTTTTTGAATTAACAACTCCGTTAATACTTAATGTTGCAGTATTACCATTATATGAATAGAACCGGTGCTGCCATTCCCTGCCTTCTATATTCTTCTGGAATGTATTTGTTTAAATAATGTTTATTAATATCATTATCTGTCACCAGTCTGCCATTAAAAGCAATTCTTGATTTTCTTCTGCAATATTTTATTTTTTCACATTGTGGTTTTTCACTTTCACATTTTTCACTATAAGAATAATACCATTCTATTGGTTCATAAACACCCCTTACAATACCATCAATAACAGCCAAAACAAAATCTACTTGTTTTGCTCTATTTATATCATTTCTCCAACAAGAACGCACTGTTTTATAAATGTCTCCATTGTTTTGCTCAACCCTTTCCTTTCTTATTTTTATAATAACACATCTATCAATAAATTCTGTGATTGTGTCAATGTTATCTATGACTTTATCCATACCATGAACGGGTTTGTCAAGCGTAATTTTTATTATTATGTTTTGACCATCAAAACCAATTTCAGGTTGATTTTGTGTATCATGCCAAGACATCATAAGATGATCACCTTTTAATTTTTTCATAAAAAACTCCTTCATTCTTTTCGTATATTTTTTATGTTATATATTCCTCTTAATCAGATCGCACAATATTAGTTTATTTTCATTACCCCCAACGGCAGCAGATTGCAGATATACATTCCAGCCAATAACTTCAATCTGGTTATAACTTCCATGAGAAACAATTAGATTCTTAGTTTTCCCGTTTGTATTTGTAAATGATACAGTCTTTTTCTTTAAATTTATATTAAGATACTCTGCGACAGAATTAACTACAGTATTCCCATTTAAGAACATAACTTCAAATTTCTTGTTAAGTAAATATTTCAAAACAGGTAAATCATTATCTAAATGCCTTTGTTTAACAAATGGAGAAAGGTTATTCCATTTTTCATACGTTGCCCATTGTACCAAATCCAAATGCACACAAGTATCATTATAATATGAATACTCACCGTAATTTCTGATAAAATAATCAAATGGCTTAAACCACAAATCATAAGGTCTTAATTTGAAATAATTGGTACAATATTTTAAAACAGTTCTAGCTTCATTATCAGTTAATTTTTCGTTATCGGATTTATGCAGTTGTTTTCTTGAACACAACCTTTCAGAATCTTTATAATCAAGCAAAATATCTGAACTACCAACAAATTCTTTATTGCTTGGGTTTAGAGAAATCGTACAGGCTTTTGCTTCATCATAATTACCAAAATATATTATCGGCGTTGATTGTGGTACAATGTATAGTCCACTTTCAATTTTTCTTTTTATCCTTTCGATAATCATATAGACAACCTCTTTTAACGATTTTATAACCTTGAAGCTCTAAGGATTTCTAATCTATACACATAGAACTCTTTTCTTCTATAATAAACCTCTTTCCACGTTGATGTAAAATCATAGCCAGCTTCTGCCCATTTCTCGGCAACTTCTGCCCATTCTGCATCATTTGCTAAAGTGGCTTTACCAGTTGATTCGTCAGCCAATCTATCACTATTCTGAGCAAACTCATACAGTGTATCTGCTCTTTTACGATGATTTCGTAATTGTTCTCTTGAGAGAAATGAAGCAAATATTTGAGCAACTTTATCATAAGCCTTTGATAAAAACTCTGCATAAGCCGCTGCTTTTGCAGCATCATCTAAATATGTTTCAAAATCGACACTTTTGGAATATCCATTTCTTGAAATCATTCTCACATGTTGTTCAAACCTATCGTCAACTTGATATACTCTTTCCCTAAATTGACCATTAGTTTCTTGAGCTGAAGCAATAACCGCAAAACTGAAAACAATTAGAGAAAATGCAATTTTTTTCATTGTTAACCTCCTAGCCGTCTCCAGGCGGCGTACATATCAATCCTTAATTTTGCTGTAAAACAGAGACTTCCCTTATAAAAAGCCACTATTCCCAGAGCGTTTTTTCATAGAAAAATACCACTCTTACTAAGAACATATTATATAGCCCTAATAGATATTTGTCAATACTATAGCTCTAGTAGAAAAATGTCTATAAGCCTATTAGGTAATATGTCAATTAGGACAGTAAAGATGAAAGGAAAAGATTTAAGGGCTATTTTAAGCAATAATATCAAGCTTTTTAGGGGTCATCATGGGTGGTCACAGGCTGTTTTAGCCGAAAAAGCGGATATTTCGATTACCTTTCTAAGCAGTATTGAACGAGGCGTTAAATGGCCATACCCGGAAACCATAGTAAAAATAGCCAAAGCCCTCAAAATCGAGGAATTTGAGCTTTTCCGTCAGAATAAATCCATAATTAACGATACGGCAACCCTAATCGACAGGCTTGTTGCGGATATTTCAGTTTCAGTGAGTGAATCCATTAAAAAAACACATAGACAGTATAAAGGAAAGGCAAGTGGGTAGCAATACTACCCATTGTTATTATCCTTAATAATGACCAACAAGCAGGAAGCTTAATGGTTTTTAAGGAATCATCTCCCCAAATCTCCCAACGGAAACTCTCTCATTAAAAGGCATTTTATCGCGCTTTGAACCCGGGCCGTCGGGCAGGCCGATTGGCAGTACTACACGCAAGTGATACCCATCAGGTGCGCCCAGAACTTTGAGGGCGGCTTTCTGTTTGGCTTCATCAAAATATGGGCTGTCCAACCATAATGAAACATATCCCAAAGAAACTGCTGCCAAAAGCATTTGAGTTGCGGCGGCGGCATAATCTTCTACTTCAAAATTCCACTGGAACTTTTGGGCAGAAGGATCTGTTAATACCGCTATTGCCGCAGGTGCTGTGCTTAGACCATCCGTCGGAGCGACATCACAAAGCGGCTGCAAAGCGGTTCTGTCCGGCAGTATTACCAATCTAACATACTGACTGTTGTTTCCGGTTGGTGCTGCTAAACCCGCCTTTGCTATCTGTTCTAAATCTTTAAGCGGAACTGCATCCGGCAAAAACTTTTCTTTGTGGGAATATCTTTTTTCTACAGTTTCAAAAAAATCCATATTGGGCTCCTTATTAATCCTCATCATTCCCCCCATTCCTTCTCCGCATCCTCAACTGCCGCCAAAATTTTCTCTTTGGCAGCCTGGGCGGTAATTAAACCGTAAAAGGTTTCGTCCATGCATAAAAAGTTAATCTCTGTTAGTGCGTTTAAGTGCTGTTTGGGAGAGTCAGAGACAATTAAAAAAATTGTGCTGACAAGATTATTGTCAGGGGTGCCCCAATCTAACGGCTGCCGGAGGAACGCAATTGCCACAAATGGCAGCTCTCCTTCTTCAAGTAGCGGGGTACGGGGGTGGGGCAGTGCTATTCCATTTTCTATCCCGGTGGAAATGAGCGCTTCCCTTTCCATTACGGTGTTTAACAGTACATCGCGTTTACTAGGGGGTAGAGTTGCTGCCGGTAAAGCATTTATCAAATTTGACATGATTTCTTTTTTGCCGGAGCCTTCTAAATTATAAAAAATACCGCCGCGGGTTATTAATTGCGCCAGGGTATCTGTTTCATTTTTCATTTTTTATCTCCTAAAATCAATCTTAAATTGTGGTTTGCTTTTTCCATATCAAATCTGCCAATAAAATCGGCACCCAATTCAGTTTGAGTTGTCTGTTTTTGTGCAGCACTTCCTGTTTCATAAACTGCAAATAATTTTCTAAAATGACGGGGACCGTCAGTATGCTCAGGAGGGGAAGCTCCTTCACCCGCAACAAAACGGCAAACTTCATCTTTGCCGCCCTGATACGATGACATAATAATTATTTTTACATTCCACCTTGAACCATATTCATAGATAATTTCTTTTTTACCTCTAAAATCAACATCGCCAAGCTGTATTTTATTATGCAAATATTCTTTTGCACCGTCAGATAACTCAATATAAAAACGGAACCGCAATGTACCTTTCCAGTCCATTCCGGCTTGAATAAGTTTATGTAATTCTTCCATTGTACATTCATGAGAAATAATTGCACGCCTCCAGACATCAACTCCGGAAATACTAATTTGAATCATTCTCCAAACTTGTCCGGGATCATTCCCGCCGTGAATAATTGTCAGATTGCTTCTTCTAAAATTATCCATTGCGTTGTTTATAAGTTCCTTGATCTCTGAAAAAGTATCAACCATACTGTCAGAAGAATTGTCCATTGCAATAAGATCTCCGGAAGCGGGAGATTCATCAAATGCAAGATCTTCTAAGATGGCGGCAGCATGACCTTGAATTTGAGAAAGAACAATAAAAGTGTGCCTTGGAAGCCATGCTGTTTCAATTTCCCCTTTTTGCAAATTTGCAGAAAGTTCAATTACCGCAGTGTGCAATTCCAAAACCCTTTGACGGACAGGGCCCGGTCCCTGATCCAAAAAAAGCGAGTAACTTCTGTAAAAATCTTCCATGCCTTCATAAATATATTCCGCAAAAACATTCCATTCATCTTTTTTTAAAGGTATCACAGGCGGAATAATGCGGTTAATTACATGTTCAATTGTAGTTTCATTACGGAAAAACGCATCCCGTATATAAGAAAGAATTACAAATTCAGAAATTGGAATATTTTTTTTGAATAACAAATCTTCTATGTATGTTCTGTCAGGCGGGACAGCATAATTTTGAAGTTGCCCATAATCCGGAATCTCCCTGCCTGCAAACCAAAAGCGGGATTCTATTCCAAAAGGAACAACTTCCACCCTGTTAGATTTTTCATAAATAAATTCTTCCAAAGAATAAGCGGGAATATCCCTCATTCTTTTACCGCCAAACCAATATGCAAAGGCAGCCTGCTCTTCCGTGCTGGAAGCCGGGCCAAGCATGGCAAAGCTGTCTTCAAAACCGTTCTCCGCTTTTTCCAGCCACTCGTCTAAATCCGCACGAGACCACGCATCCTTATCAACTTTTTCAAGCTCAAACCTACATTCCTTCCAGTCCAGTGTCCGCACAACAAATCTGTCTCCGGGAATAAAACCACACTCAAGGTAAATGCCGCGCATATCAAGAGTATGAATCGATACTTCCGGCGGATCTTCATAGGGGTCTGCGTTATACGCTTCTTCATTTTTTGGATTGTCTCTTGCAATATATTGAGGAGAAAACTCTTCGCCATAAATACAATAAAAAGGGTAAAGCTCTTCCGGCGGTGCTTCTGTTGTTGTTACCGGAACAAACTTGCCCTTCCAAATGAATCTGTATCGGTTTGGCAAAACCATAGGATTGGCAAAAGGAACGCACCTGTGTCCCGGAATAAGTATTCCGTTTAGCAATTCCAGCCGTGTGGGAGAAATTACAAATACAGCAGGCTCAAAACAATTTCTGCGGGAAACCCAGTGAGTTTTATCAACCTTAAAAGCAATTTTCCGCGCTTCTAAATAGGCGGCTAATTCCAGAGCCAAAGCCTTGTTGCGCCTTTGCCCGGAAGCCTGAACATAGGTAGTAATATCCTCCAGCGTAAAAGGCCGGATAGCATTTTCCAGAAATTCGTATAAAGCTTCTTCTTGATCCAGTTCCATATTATTTAATAATACGATAAAATAAGATCATTAACAACAAAACAATTCAGGGGGAAATCATGAAATACGGCTATTTTGATTCTGATAATCGGGAATATGTCATAGACAAGCCAGATACGCCCGCACCCTGGGCTAACTATCTGGGCTCCCCGGCTTATGGAGCAATTATCTCCAATAATGCGGGCGGTTACAGCTTTGTAAAAAGCGGCGCGGCAGGAAGGATAATCCGCTATCGATTTAATGAACAGGACAAGCCCGGGCGTTATATTTATCTGAGAGATGACGAAGCCAACGACTACTGGTCGGCTTCATGGCAGCCTGTGGGAAAACCTTTAGATCGATATAAATCGATCTGCCGTCATGGAACAGGCTACACTAAAATCGAAGCATTGTATAACGACATTCATTCCGAGGCAGCCTATTATGTACCGCAGGATGCCGAGTATGAAATTTGGCGGGTTAAAGTTACCAACAAGAGCGATAAGGCACGGAAAATCTCCTGCTTTGGTTATGCCGAATTTACTTGCGAAAGTTTTTATGAACAGGATCAAGTTAATCTTCAATATACTCAGTTTATTACCCGCACTTACTTTAAAGAAAAATTCATTTTACAAACAATAAATGAAAACTGTTTGAACGCCGTTAATGAAAGCCGAGTGGAAACCCGCATATTTGCCCTTGCCGGTGCGCCAGTAACATCTTACTGCGGCGACCGTGCTAGTTTCCTTGGCAAATACCGTGACTACGGCAACCCCATTTCTATAGAAAACGGCAAACTGGACGGTAAACTCAACTACAACATGAACCCGTGCGGCGCATTGCACACTGCGTTCGAGCTTAAACCCGGCGAAACAAAAGAGTTCTGTTTTATTCTTGGACAGAAGCGCGAAGCGCAGGCAAAAGAAATTGTTGCAAAATATGAAGATGCCGGGCTTCCTGACCGTGAGATTGATCAACTTAAAAAATACTGGCATGGCAAGTTGAGTAATTTAAAAGTGCAGACTCCCAACGACAACTTTAACAATATGATCAACACATGGAATGCGTATCAGTGTTTTATTACATTTGTTTGGTCACGGGCGGCATCGTTCTCCTACTGCGGAGCGCGCAATGGTTACGGCTACCGCGACACCGTGCAGGACATTCAGGGGATCATCCATCTTGATCCGGCAATGGCGTTGGAAAAAATAAAGTTTATGATTTCCGCTCAGGTGCATCACGGCGGCGCTCTCCCTCTTGTAAAGTTTAACCACAATGCCGGACATGAAGATATGCCGGAAGATGAATCCTACCGCAAAGGAACGGGACACCCCTCTTACCGTGCTGATGACGCTCTCTGGCTCTTCCCCACAGTTTGGAAATATATTGCTGAGACAGGCAACACCGCGCTGTTAGATGAAGTTATCCCCTACGCCAACAAAGGTGAAGACACAGTATTTAACCACCTTAAAAAAGCGATTGACTTTTCACTTAATAATTTGGGTATTCACGGACTGCCTGCAGGTCTTCACGCTGACTGGAATGATTGTCTGCGGCTGGGAGAAAAGGGCGTATCGGTTTTTGTTGCGCTGCAATTGTACTATGGGTTTGAAATTATGATCCGTTTTGCAAAATTCAAAAAAGATGAAGCAACAGAAAAACAAATGAATGAGCTAAAAGATCGTTTTGGCAAAATTATAGAAGAAAAATGCTGGAACAAAGATCGATTTGTGCGCGGCATTACGGAAGATGATTTTGTTGTAGGCAAAGCAGGAGACCCGGAAGCTTCAATGTGGCTGAATCCGCAAAGCTGGGCGGTAATCTCAGGTTATGCAGATGAAACGCGAGGCAAGGCAATTCTTGATCTTGTTCACAAAGAGCTGAACACCAAATACGGCGCACGCGTTATGGCTCCGTCTTATCAGAAGCACGCATTTGAAGGTGCGCTTGCTCTTTTATTTAATCCCAGTACAAAAGAAAACGGCGGTATTTTCCTGCAGACTCAGGGCTGGATAATTCTTGCGGAAGCTCTTCTTGGAAGAGGCGGCCGTGCGCTTGAATATTATTTAGAAAGCTGTCCTGCCGCTCAAAATGAAATTGCGGACACTCGTCTTATGGAGCCTTATGTTTATTCGCAGTTTACGGAAAGTTCAGAAAGCCCGTTTGAAGGCCGCAGTCATGTTCATTGGCTTACAGGTACCGCAACAACGGTTATGGTTGGCAGCGTAGAGGGTATCTTGGGTCTTAGACCGGATATTGAAGGGTTAACAGTTGCTCCCGCAATTCCATCGTCATGGAAATCTTTTACAATGGAAAAAGTTTTTAGAGGTAAAAAACTTAACATAAAAGTAAACAACCTCGACGGAAAAGAAAGCGGATGCAAAAAACTGACAGTTAACGGCACGGCAATGGAAGGTTGTTATATACCTGCTTCCGTTTTGGAAGCAGAAAATGAAATTATATTGGAGATGTAACAATGATTTACAAAACATTCGGTAACACAGGAAAGAAAGTTTCGGCTCTTGGTTTTGGCGCTATGCGCTTGCCAATGAAGGAAGTTGACGGCGCAAAAATCGTGGATGAAGATTTAGCGGTTCCGCTTATGCAAAAGGCGTTTGAGATGGGCGTTAATTATATTGATACCGCCCCCTTGTATTGTGAAAAACTCAGCGAAGCGGCGGTCGGCAAAGCGTTAAAAGGCTGGCGTGACAAAATTTATCTTTCTACCAAAAACCCAATAGAGGATAATGACGGCGATAACTGGACAAAGCGGCTGGAAAATTCGCTTAAAAAACTGGACACCGACTATATCGACTTTTATCATTTTTGGGGTATCTCCTTAAAAAGTTTTAAGGGCTGGCAGGGTTTAAAATACGGACCAATTGAAGCGGCGTACAAAGCCAAAGAACAGGGGCTTATTAAACATATTTCTTTTTCGTATCATGATGCAGCAGAAAACTACAAGCCATTAATTGACTCGGGTATTTTTGAATCAACTTTAATTCAATACAACATGCTTGACCGCTCCAATGAGGAGAATATAGCTTATGCAAAATCCAAAGGGCTTGGCGTTGTTGTAATGGGGCCTGTAGGCGGCGGCCGTTTGGGCGCTCCCAGTGAAAAAATCCAGGGGCTTCTTAAAGATAAAACGGGCGGACAAGGTTTATCCAGCACTGCAGAAATGGCTTTGCGCTTTGTTCTTGCCAATGAAAATGTTGATATTGCTCTTTCCGGCATGGGTAATTTGGATATGTTAAATGAAAATTTTGCCGTTGCTTCCCGTACCGGACATTTAACAGATGATGAACTGCAGCACATCAAAAAGATGATGGAAGAAAACAAGGAGCTTGCAAAATTATATTGCACCGGCTGTAATTATTGTTTACCCTGTCCGCAGGAAATTAATATTCCGTATCTGTTTGAAATTATGAACAGGCACAAAGTTTACGGCTTAACACAACACGCAAAAGAAGCTTATCATGAAATGATGATGGGTTGGAGTTGGATTAAGAGCAAAGATGGTTCAAAGTGCATAGCCTGCGGCTCATGTGAAAAAAAATGCCCGCAAAAACTGCCAATTATTGAACAGCTCAAGGAGACTCACGCCGTTCTGACCGCTTAGTTTTAGTGGTCAGACAAGTTTAGCTCCATAGCGTAATCTTCCAGCACAAAATCTCCAAGCGGCTCATCAATGGTTTGTGTAATTACATAACCGCGGTGTAGGTACACATCTATTGCCTGTTTGTTGTTGCGGTTAACACGCAGAAAGAGTTTTGTTTTGCCATTGCTCCGTGCAGTCTCTTCAAAATGGTCAAAAACTTTTGAGGATAACCCTTTGCCTCGGCACTCTTTTTTTAAGTAAACCTTGCTTATGTAAAGGCGCTCTTTTTCAAGTGTGTAGGCAAAGTACCCAACCGGGGCATTGTCGTGCTCAATAAAAAAATACTGCTTGCCTTTTTCAATTTCACTTGCAATTATATCTTTACCCTGATAGTGAACAAGCATATAATCAACCTGAGCCTTCCCAATTATTGGAATAAACACCTCAGGCCAAATTTCATGGATTAGAACGGACAAAGTGTCCCTGTCTTTTTCTGTATTAACCTGCTTAAACTTCATAATTACTATATTATTTAATATTTTTAACATAAATAACAAGTGGCAGTTGTAGTAAAACTAATGTAATATCCTTTGACAATTCTCCCCAAAAATAGTATGATTAAAAAAGTATTATAAATCATCGGGTTTTTTGAGCTTGTTTCGGCAGCCATTAAAATCGGTGTCAGTTTGCCCGCAGTTTTGTGGTCAAAAATGGTGTATCTTCCTCTTTTTATTATTATTTTCCGGTTTTCCCTCCGGAAAAATTAAAATTTTGCCCAAAAATTCGATAATTTAGTATCGATCTAAATAAAGGAAACATGAAAGGAATTATTCTTGCAGGCGGTTCCGGCACCCGCCTTTATCCCATAACAAAGGCCGTCTCCAAACAAATACTCCCGCTTTACGACAAGCCCATGATTTATTATCCGCTTTCTGTTTTAATGCTTGCAGGGATTCGTGAGGTATTAATTATATCTACTTTGCGGGATTTGCCTTTTTTTAAAGAACTTTTTGGCTCAGGTGATTGGCTGGGCATTAAATTTGAATACAAAATCCAAGAAAGTCCGCGCGGTCTTGCAGATGCTTTTATAGTAGGTAAAGATTTTATTGGTATCGATACTGTCGCGCTTGTGTTAGGTGACAATGTTTTTTACGGAATGGGGTTTACACAAAGTTTAAAAAATTCAGTAAAAAAAATATCAGAAACCGGAGGCGGCGCAATATTTGGCTATTATGTAAAAGATCCATCGCAATACGGCGTAGTTGAATTTGACAATGGCGGAAAGGCGCTTTCTATAGAAGAAAAACCTGTGCAGCCAAAATCGCACTATGCGGTACCCGGTCTTTATTTTTATGATAATGAAGTTGTCCAAATTGCAAAAAATATCAAACCCAGCGCCAGGGGAGAAATTGAAATTACGGCAGTAAATAATGCGTATCTGGAAAAAGGTAATTTGTCTGTAGAAGTTCTTGGCCGCGGTATGGCATGGTTGGATACAGGTTCTTATGACGGTCTTTTGGAAGCCAGTAATTTTATAAAAACCATTCAAAAAAGGCAGGGGATGTATGTTTCCTGTATAGAAGAAATTGCGTTTAACAATGGCTGGATAACAAAAGATAACTTACTGCATCTTTCTGCAGGTTATAAGACAGGGTATGGGGAATATTTAAAATATATTGCGGAGAATGCCTAGTGCCATTTACTTTTTCAGAATGTCCAATACCCGGTTTGTTAGAAATACAGCCCAAAGTATTTGGAGATGAACGCGGGTATTTTTTTGAATGTTATTCAGAACAGGATTATAAAGATGCGGGGATAAAAGAAACTTTTGTACAGGATAACCAGTCAAAGTCTTGTAAGGGGACACTGCGGGGGCTTCATTTTCAGACTGAACATCCGCAAGGGAAATTGATTCGTGCAATTCAGGGTGAAATATTTGATGCAGTTGTAGATATTAGAAAAGGCTCTGACACCTTTGGAAAATGGCATAGCGTAATTTTAAGTGGAGAAAAACAAAACCAGTTTTATATTCCGCCGGGATTTGCACATGGTTTTTTAGCATTAACGGATAATGTCATAATTGCCTATAAGTGTACGGATTTTTATTATTCGCAAGATGAAAGCGGAATAATTTACAATGATCCTGCAATTGGCATAATATGGCCTGATATTGGAATGGAATATATATTGTCCGATAAAGATCGTAATTTGCCTAGATTTTAGATTGTAGTGGGTAGTGAATAGTGGGTAGTTAGATATGGTATGGTTGATTGGGTGTAGGGGGATGCTTGGTACTGAGATTTCCCTTTTGTTAGACAATCAGAATGTTCCCTATATGGGAACGGATAAAGAAGTTGATATTACAAATGCTGCGGAGCTTGATAAGTTTGCAGAGGGAAAATCTATCACATGGTTAGTAAACTGTGCCGCATATACGGCTGTTGATAAAGCAGAGGACGATGTTGAAAGTTGCAAGCTGTTAAACACAACAGGGGCAGCTAACATTGCTTTATGTGCTAAAAAAATTAATGCAAAATTGATACATCTTTCTACCGATTATGTTTTTGATGGAAAGGGCAGTGTCCCATACAAAGAAGATGAAAAACCCAATCCTATTGGTGTTTATGGTTTAACAAAACGGGACGGAGAAATTGCTGTTTTAGAAAATAATTCTAATTCTTACATAATCCGGATAGCATGGCTTTATGGAAAACACGGTAATAATTTTGTACATACAATGATAAAACTAATGAATGAAAGAGATGAACTTAAAATAGTAAATGATCAATATGGCAGTCCGACATGGTCTTATGATTTGACAAAAGTTATTTTAAGATTTGTTAAAGAGTCAGATTCCGGCAAAAACATACCTTTTGGAGTTTACCACTTTACAAATGAAGGGAAAACCACATGGTGTGATTTTGCAAAAGAGATCTATAAACAGGGAAGAGAACTTGGGCTAATAAAAAACCGGTGCAATATTCTGCCATGTACCAGCGCAGAATTCCCTGCAAAAGTTAAACGACCTATGTATTCTGTACTGGATAAAGAAAAAATAAAAAATACCCTTGGAATTGAAATTCCAAATTGGGATAAAGGTTTAAAGGAGTTTCTAACATCATGCGTAAACTAACAAACATACTTGTAACGGGTGGCGCCGGTTTTATTGGCGTAAACTTTATTCGTTATTTACTTGAACAAAAAGAAAGTTTTTCCGGCAGGGTAATTAACTTGGATGCGCTGACTTATGCCGGGAATCCCGCAAGCCTTGCGGATTTAGAAAAACAATGCGGTGGGACTTGTTATTTTTTTGAACATGGCGATATTTGTGATCGTGAATTTATAGAAAAAATATTTGCAAAATATAATATTGATACAATTGTGCATTTTGCTGCAGAAAGCCATGTTGACCGTTCTATTCATGGGCCTGAAGCTTTTGTTAAAACCAATGTAATGGGGACTTTTACTTTGCTTGATGTTGCGCGTAATATATGGAAAGATAACATGGAAGACAAGTTATTTCACCATGTCAGTACAGATGAAGTATATGGTTCATTGGGAGAAACCGGTTATTTTACAGAAACAACCCCCTATGATCCTCGCTCGCCATATTCTGCAAGCAAAGCGGCAAGTGATCATTTGGTTATGGCATACAACCATACATACGGATTACCGGTTACATTATCCAATTGTTCAAATAATTACGGACCCTATCAGTTCCCGGAAAAACTTATTCCATTAATGATTCTAAATATGCTAGAAGGTAAGCCTTTACCGGTATACGGTGATGGAAAAAATATAAGAGACTGGCTGTATGTAGAAGATCATAATAGCGCGGTGTGGAGTATTATGCAGAATGGTAAAACAGGGGAAACATACAATATAGGCGGAGAGAATGAATGGGAAAATATCAAGCTTTTAAATGTGTTAATTGATATTGTAGTTCAAAAAACAAGAAAAAATGCGGAAACAATAAGAAACACAATTACTTATGTAAAAGACAGACCCGGCCATGACCGCCGTTACGCAATTGATTGTTCCAAATTAAAGCGGGAACTTGGCTGGAAACAATCCGTTAACTTTGAAGAAGGCTTAAGCCGTACAATAGACTGGTATCTTAAAAATACGCAGTGGATAGACAACATTCGTTCTGGTGAGTACAAAAGCTGGGTGGAAAAGAATTATGGGAACAGATAAAATGACAAAAATATTTAACAAGACAATTGAAAGAATAAAAACTTTTTTTAAATACAGGGAGCTTTTTTTTCAGCTTGTATCAAAAAATATCAAGCTAAAATACCGTAGGAGTGTTTTTGGTTATCTTTGGACAGTGCTTAACCCTCTGCTTTCCATGCTGGTAATATATACTGTATTTTCACAACTATTTTCCAGAAGTATACCAAATTTTCCAATTTATATTCTTAGTGGGCAGTTGATTTTTCATTTTATGACTGGGGCTGTATCAACTGCAATGTCATCCATAACAGGACACGCCGCCTTACTAAAAAAAATATATATTCCAAAATATATTTTTACCTTGTCACAGGTAACAAGTGAACTTATAGTTTTCTTTTTTAGCCTAATCTCATTTTTGATAGTTGTTATTATTTCTAAAACTCCCATTACAATACGTTATTTATATGTAATTATTCCAATTATTCAATTATATGTCTTTTGCATTGGACTTGGCTTATTCTTAGCGCAAACTGCTGTGTTTTTTAGGGATATTTATTATATTTGGCATATAGTTAGTACGGCATGGATGTTTTTAAGTTGTATTTTTTATTCTGTAGATATATTACCGGAAAATGTAAAACATATAATAACACATTATAATCCTATGTATTTTTATATAACTATGTTCCGTAATTTTACAATGGGTGCCCCTGGTATGGGCAGCCTTGACCTTGTCATTCGCGGAGCTGTTGCCGCTGTATCAGCTCTGTTCTTAGGGCTTGTAACTTTTTCTATTAATAAAAATAAATTTATTTTATATATATAAGGGCGTTATTATGGAACCAGTTGTTATTAAAGTAGAAAATGCTACCGTGCGTTTTAATATTGCATCGGAAACTATCGATAGCATGAAGGAATATTTTGTAAAACTTGTAAAAAGACAAATACGTTTTAAGGAATTTCTAGCTTTAAAAAATGTAAATTTAGAAGTAAGACGCGGGGAATCCTGGGGTATTGTTGGTGCTAACGGAGCCGGAAAATCAACATTGTTAAAAATAATTTGCAATGTAGTTTCACCTTCTTCCGGTGGTGTAACGGTAAATGGCAATATATCTCCAATGCTGGAGCTTGGATCCGGGTTTGATCCGAATTTAAACGCTATAGAAAATATATATCTTCAAGGAGCTCTTCTTGGTCATAGCAAAAAATTCATGAAAGAACATTTAGATGAAGTTGTAGAATTCTCGGAATTACAGCAGTTTTTGGAGATGCCAATAAAAAATTATTCTAGTGGAATGCGTGCACGTTTGGCATTTTCTGTAGCAACTGTAGTAGATCCTGAAATTCTTATTGTTGATGAAGTTCTTTCTGTGGGAGATGCGGCTTTTAGAGCTAAATGTATGAAAAAAATAAAAAAAATGATAGAAGGTTCTGTAACACTTTTATATGTATCTCATAGCAATGAAACAGTAAAGCAATTATGTGAAAAAGCAATTTGGCTAAAAAATGGTGAAGTAGTAATGTCCGGCTCTTCCGGCGAAGTTTGCGATGCATATATGCAGAGTGTTAAATAACATGGCATGCAATATAGATTTAAAGGAATTGTCTCTAAGAGAAAGTGAAAAGGTTGAATGGAAAAAGAATGGTGATGATCCGGATATTGTTAAGAGTATTGCTAAAACCATTTGTGCTTTTGCTAATGATATTGCAAACATGGGCGGTGGCTATGTAGTCTGCGGTGCAGAAGAAATAAAAGATGAATTTGGGTTCCCCAAACTTGTCTTAAATGGTCTTTCTGCAGATAAATTAAAAGAGATTGAAGGTAAAGTTCTTCAATATTGCAGGGATTATATTAGTCCTTCTATTGCGCCTATTGTTGATGAAATAGAAAATCCTAACAACCTGGAAACAAGAGTATTAGTATTTACAATTCATGCCGACAGAAAAGCCCATAGCTTTAGAGATGGAGAAACCACAGCTTATTATGTAAGGATATCCAGAGAAACAAGAGAGGCAAGAAATGGTATTTTTCAACAACTAATGGAAAATAAACAGGAAATAGAACCTTTTGATAAACGGTCTAATCCTAATGTGAATGAGAAAGATATTGATACGCTTTATTTAAGAGAATACTTGATTGATGCCGGAATTTATAAAGAAGATAAGCCAATAGAATCTTATATTTCAGATACTATAAGAATTGCAGAATTAGTTCCTCCGCTTTGTGCAAGAAAAAGTTTGGATGGCGGTTTATGCCTTAAAAACTTTGCATTATTAATGTTTGGAAGGAAAGAATCAATGTATCTTCATTTTGAATATATCTTCAGTGTAGTTTCTTTTTATAACGGCACAGATAGAAGTGATCCTACGGGTAAAAGATATGAAATTTTAGGTACTATATTAGAACAAGCAAGAAAATTATTAAGCATGATAGATACCTTAACATATATTAATTTTGATAAGGAAAGTGATAAACCAAATAAAGAAAAATACCCTAGAGTTGCTTTACAAGAAGCTATTATTAATGCAATTGTGCATAGAGACTATCAACTGCACGAGCCCATAAGAATAACGGTTTTTTCTGATAGAATAGAGATTTATTCTCCCGGGGCTTTACACTGGAGTGTAAATAAGGAAAATTTTAAAGCTGGTAAAGCGGGACCATTCTGGAGGAATCAAAGTTTTGCATATCTTTTTAATAAATTAGAGCTAACTCAATCTGAAGGCCAAGGAATTTCTACAATAATACGCTCAATGAAAGCAGAAAGATGCCCTGAACCTGTATTTGATATTGGGTTAAATAGCGTAACATGTATATTATATGCAAGTAAGAAAACTGTTTATGAAAACTGATATAAATCTGCTTATTGAAAGAAAAAGAGAAAACGCGGAATAATATAAAATGTAAACGCGATTGTTAAGGCAAATGGCACGCCAAGAATTTTATAACAGATAGGGTTCTGAAATTAGCCGGTAGTATACTCATTGGGAGATTTTAAGTATCAAAGTGCTGTCATTATTGCAAACCGTATAGATGTGGATTTGTATGATGTTATAGACAAAGTATACACATGTGATTTATTTCACAAAGATTAAGATGGTAAGTAATGATTGATATTGCGAAAGTTTATTGTATTATTATTGGCGCTGATTTTTGTGGGAGTGTTATCGCATGAAAATTAGCAGAAGAAGGCAAAAAAGTCTTGCTTTTTGAACGCAGGAATCATATTGCAGGTAATATGTATGATGAAATTGATAACAATGGCATTCTTATACAACGATACGGCCCGCATATTTTTCATACCTATAGCAAAGAGGTATATGATTTTATAACAAAATATGGAAGATGGAATGATTATCACCATTATTGTGCAGTCGAGATAAATGGGATCACTACATCTTCTCCTGCTAACTTTAAAACTATTGAGTTGCTCTATAATAGTGAAGAAGCAGAAACTCTAAAAACACTTTTACAAACACGTTATGCCGGGCAAAAATCTGTTACTATTCTAGAGCTTCTAGAAAGTGATGATGCAACCATAAAAAGGTATGCACAAACATTATTTGAGTCTAATTACCGTCCATATACAGTAAAACAATGGGGTCTTCCCCCAGAAGCAATTGATCAAAGCATACTAAAACGTGTCCCTGTTCGCTTGGACCATACCAACGCATATTTTGACGATCCATATCAGATTTTGCCGGAAAACGGTTATACTTCTTTTTTTAAGCAACTGCTGGATCATGAAAATATCGAGGTACTGCTCAATACAGATGCTTTGGACATGCTAAAAATTGATCTACAGCAGAAACAACTATTGTTTGAAAATAAACCTATTTCTGTTCCGGTTGTTTATACAGGCACCATAGATGAGTTGCTTAATTATCGTTATGGAACACTTCCCTTACAAAATGCTCCAGGGCTTAGTACAATCGCATATGAATACCCACTGGCATCAGATAAAGCCAAAGGCAATGAACC
>Ga0099364_10000817_pt1 | contig 52684 bp, 41 predicted proteins | sample TergutTh196P3_FD_73070 | JGI IMG/M metagenome (GOLD analysis project Ga0099364, IMG submission 73070) | Microcerotermes parvus P3 segment gut microbial communities from Pointe-Noire, Republic of the Congo - Th196 P3 | ecosystem: Host-associated > Arthropoda: Insects > Digestive system > Gut ... | reverse complement strand
ATCCCTTGGCCGCAAAGCACTTCGACCTTCCTCAAGATCACGATGATCTGCTCCGGCGTATAGTTCCTCTTTGGCATTCTGCTTCCTCCTTTTCAAAACTGGTTACGACTATCATATCCTATCTTAAAAAGTGGTATGAATCTTGGGGGGGAGGTCACGCCAATGCGCCCGCACCACCTATTGCGGTAAGGGCCGTGATGTTGCTGATATTGACAGTACCGCTATCGTCACCATTGCCGCCGCCTATGCCCGCACCGCCATCGCCGCCCGTGGCCGTAAGGCTGCCGGTGCCCCCGATTTTGAGCTTGGCACCTGACGGCACTTGGACGCCCGATGCACCAAAACCCCCAGTAAGGGTGTTTTCGCTGCCATCCGCAAGAACAATCTCCGCTTCCGCTCCGTCGTTCAGCAACAGCGGCGATTGGCCGGCGTCAAGCTCCGTAATGGAAACGCCGTTCAACGTGATTTTCGCTACGGCGTCCTCTGCCACCTCTATGCGTCGCTGAGTGGGGTCTGGCAATTGATTGTCGCCTACGACCTCAATATCCGCGTCGTTAAATACCGTGTACACTTCCGTATCGCCGTCCCATGCCCATTCGATGCCGTAAGGCGGCGGGTCGCTTTCGCTTAGGTCTATGGTGGCGGTCGGTGCGACCGCAGGATTTTCCTCAACCACGCCCTCAACCACACCGAATATATAGCCCTCGTTGGTAAACGTGATGTCATCGTATATAGACAAGGCTTTCCACTGGGGAATAATAATGCTTCTGTCATCGGGGATGGTTGCGTCGTAGTTTATCTCTATAGTATCGCCGCCATACCAATTCATCACGCCCCCGCGAACCAATATGCCGCCGGCTTCGTCATCGGAGGTGACCGTAGCGCTTACGCTGTTTGCGAACACTATGGCGTTGCCGGTCATGTCTAAGGTGCCAGGGGTGCCGGAGGGTCCAAAACCACCGATGCCCGTTGCGGACGCTCCGCCCGTGGCTATGACCATGCCGCCGCTTATGGTGATATCGCCACCATTGCCATTGCGACCGCCGCCTATGCCAGAACCGAATAGGGTGGTGTTTCCCACCGCCGTGACCATGCCGCCGCTTATGGTGATATTGCCGCCGCTTACGCCCTCGCCGCCACCGATTCCTGCGCCAAAATAGCCGCCTGTGGCTTTAAGTATGCCTGTGCCGCCGATTGTAAGCGTTGTACCTGCGGGGGCTTGGATGCCCGCGCTGTGGCTGCCCGCCGTAAGGGTGTTTTCGCTGTCCTCCGCAAGCAAAAGAGTCACATTTGCGCCGTTGTTCAGCAGCAGCGGCGATTGGTAGGCCTAAAGACTTGCGATGGTGACGCCGTCCAGCGTGATGGTAGCCGTGGCACTCGCCGCGACCTCTATGCGGCCGTTATATGAAGGCGTACCGGTGATGGCGATATTTGCGCCGTTGTTTACGGTAAGGACGGGGGATGCCCAAGACGTATTGTTCGCGGCATGGGTGGAGCCGTCCGTGTATACGCCCGTTTGGATGTTGAACGTGGCGGTGGGCTCAACAAGCGGAGCGAGCAAGCCACCGTCACCATCGAGGATGTCACCGTTCAGAGGGGCTATGCGGCGGTCCGGCCCTTGCGGGTCGGAGCCGTAGCCGCTCCCTAGATTTGCATTGCGAAACCAGCCTGACTCCGCTTCACTTAAATTGTCCCTGTCACCTAAGGTTGAGCACCGGCAAATCGTAGAGTGGTCTTCGGGACGACCCGCACCAAAATCGAGAGCGCCGTATAGCCCGCATTCACCGCCATCGTCCGTATCCGTGGGTTCGGCAAACGCCGCACCCGCCGGTATCATCGTAAACGCAAGCACCAGGGTCAACACCCATGCCGCAAGCCCGTACGCCCTATTCCCTTTTGCAAATGCTTTCATCTTCCTTACCTTTCTGCTATCACCTATCGTCATTATTGCGGGCGGCATGTTGCCGCCCCTACGCTTACCACTCTTATCACCGCTCCTCCTACCGTCACTCAATCAACCAAAACAAAAACAGAGCGTTGCCAAGCGGCACGCTCCGTTCCACTGCAAATCAAATTATTTACGGCACCTAAAAAATACCCCCCCCCCCGAACATATGTTCAAGGACGGTACGTTCACCGCCAAGCTCTCGTTGTCAGTACGATTGTTGCACAAAACCCTTGTCATCTGTTACGTACGTCTCACGCTCTGAACCATTTTTATATTGAACTTTTGGCAGATCTCATCAAGCCCGTCAGAGTAATAAGCCTTGCGTTCGTCAGCACTCATGCCTTTGGTTTCGTCGTATATCTTCAGACGTATGGCATGAACCTCACGGAGCGGCATCGGCTCATTTGCGATGTCGGGGTCGTTCATATATGCATCAAGATTATTCAGTGTCATTGTCGACCACCTCCATCGGCGAGAATATATCTATCTTCCTATAACCATGGGCTGTGTTTATGTATTCAGTCCCGACCATGGTTTTTTTCTTGACAATATGGCGGAAATTCAGGCTTATTATCATGTCCAGACCGTTTATCGTGGCTATCGCAATATGAAGTCCGTCCGTTTTGTACTTTTCGGGTATTATCGCTTGCTTGACATATTCGTCCGCAAGTCCCTCTGCCTCTGCCGACAACTCCACTGTCGTTATGCCATATTCGTCAATGAGAGCGAGCATCTTGTCCCGCTTCTCTGTCGGAGCGTCACGCAATTCCCTAAGCACGTAGGCGGAGGTAAACGCCTCGTACTTTCCCGCCTTAATCTCATCGAACAGCTTTACCGTGTCGGCGTGGGCGTCACGGTCTGTGTCGAAGTAGTAATTGAAAAGCGTCGTTTCCAAATAAATCTGCGGGGTACGCATAAACTTTTCCTCCAAAGAAATTGTAGCATAAATATCGAGGAGGGGCTAGGGGGGGTAGCGGGGGGGTAGCGGGGGTTTAGCGGATGTTCACCTTTATGTTGTAGACGGTGGGGGTGGTCATGGCTTTGTTCTTGGCGTTGCGTAATGGGATGACTTTGCCGGTGGCGGGGTCGAGGGCGGGGAGGGGCTTGCCGGTAATTGCGTCCGTTTTGGGAACGCCGTTCTCGTCCTTCGCGACCTTGTACGTCCCTTCCGCCCAGAACTCCACTCGGATTGGATAATTGCTGTTTAGCTTGGTTGTGGTTTTGGTGGTGGGGTAGTTTCTGTGGAGGATGGCGCCTGGCGCGATGCCGTCCTCGAAGCTGAGGGTGTAGGTGGTTTCGCCTGTGCGGGCGAGGACGAGGCCGCCGTGGTGCGGGCCGGCGAGGTCACCGTACTTTTCGTAGCCTATGCGGGTGGTATCGCCGTCGGTTACGTTCACGGGCTTGCCGAATCTGATGCTGTCGAGGCGGGCTTGGTCAATGCCGTAATAGCCGAGGGACGCGCCCGCGGGCGTGCCTATGAATGCATCGAACGCCGCCCCCTGCAAGGGTTGGCTTCGGTAGAGCGTGACGGTGCGTGACGTGGCCCGCTGCACGGCTTGCAGGGCGGTCACGCCTATGGTTCGGTCGGAATTTCTGCCCTTGGTGTTGAGTGCCGTCCAGGAGTTTAAGACCTGGCCGTTGGTGAGGGTGATTTGCACCGATAGGTTTTGGCGGACTTTGGGGACAACCTCTGGGTTGTTGGGGTGCTTGGCGATGTTGAACGTCAATGCTCCTGTCACCTCGGCGATAAAGTCCGTGCTTTCGGTGGGTCGTGCTTCGCTGTTGCGTTCGGTCGGGTAGAGTTTTACGCTCGCTATCTCCGCCGTTGTGCCGGTGAGCCGTACGGTGGCGGTCTGGAACGAATCGGGGTTCGCCACGTCTATTCTGGTTCGGCTGTTCAGGCTGACGGTGAATGTCGGGTTGTTTGCGGTGAACGTCAGGTTGACGGCGAAGGTGCGTACTCCGCTGTTGTTCCGTATCTTGTCCGAGCCGATAAGCATACGGTAGGTCATATTGCGGTAGGTCATGCTTGTGGGGGTGGTCTTGCCACGCTCCATCAAGTCCTCAAGCGCCGCTTTGTGGGCGTAGAGCCGTATGCCGCTCTTATACGCCTCGACACGCACTGGCGGGATTTTCTCGTTGTTTGCGTCGACGAGTTCTGGGAACAGCTTAGTTCCAGGGTTGTCGGGGTCATCTTCGCCCGCATCGGGGTTGAGCCATGGCGTCCGTGTTTTGGACGTTTCGCTGATGCTTTGGGCTTTCCAATCGCCGAGCGCGATATTGTCGGCGTTCAGGCCGATGGGTATCTCACGGATTATCCACTCGGTTTCGTATTCATCATCGCTGCCGTCCTCAACCAGTCGGCTGACGTGGTTTCGGTTGACCGCCACTGGCGTGGCTTTGTTCGTGACATTCAGGGCGGTGACGGCACGCGAGGTTATCCTTAGATTTCCGAGGTTGCGGAACTTGCCATTGTTCGACCAGTCTGACGGGTCATCGAATATGACCCTTAGCTGCACGGTGGACGGAATGCCTGTGCCCGTGGGCACGAGCTTCACCACGCCTGGCTCGTCCTGGCTGTAGGCCACGAACAGAAGCCCTTCGTCCGCCGCCCTTTTGCTCGCTGCGTGGCTTGGGTTCAGCACCACGGCCTTTACTTTGTAGCCGTCCTCGAAAACGCCGTTCCGCACGCCTGATATGAGATTTATAACGGCGGGCGTGAAGTCATCCCTAAGCAGTTTGTTCGGGTTGTCGGGGTCGGGCTCGATATTTTCTATAGGTGTGCCTGGGTAATGCAGAGCCACGGAGTTTCTGGCGAGCCGTACGTTGGGGGCAGCGTTCACCACCTTGACGTTCATCGCCACTTCCTGTGGTTTGAAGCCTGCGACTTGGACTATAGCCCGACCCCTTTGGGTGCCGGCCTTGGCAAGCACGGGTTCGGGGGCGGTGGGGTCCGTGTTCTCTTTCAATTTCAGGTTCACCGTGGCGGGCTCGCCACCGAAGCTCGGTGTCAGGGCGATATTGTTTCTGAACGTTTGCGTCTTTGCGGTCTCCACGAGGCTTAACACGTCCACCGCCCCCGCCGTGCTTGTGCCGTTCACGGTCGCACCCACGGTCGGGAACAGCAGGTTCAAATCGCCAGAGCGTAGGGTCACTTTGGGGAATTTGTTCGATACCGTGATGTTGAACTGCCCGATGACTGGGACACGGTTCGCCTCGACCTTCCAGACCTCTGGGTCGGTCGGGTCTAGCGGGGGTTCGTTCGCTTCCGCCCGTAACCGTAGTATTTGCAGGCGTACGTTTTTGGTATTTTTCGCAAGCCTTTCAGACCCGACCGGCACTGTTATCTCAAGGAAGCGGTCATCATCATGGGCTATTTTCACGCTGTACCCTGCGACCACCCGCTCCTTGTTGCCTGTGCCGGTCACTAGACGCATCGCCCCTATCGCGGGCAGCGACGGCATGGGCGGTTCGGGTTCGTCAAGAGCCCCGACCCCGCCGTCATCGCTGAAAGCCCCAAGCCCCATATCCGCCGGCTCTTGCTGCGTTATCAATATCGGCACAAGCGTGCCACGCTCCATCGCTCTGTTGACAGCAACCGATGGCTCAAGCACCCGCACCGAGGTTTGCAGCCCCGTCTGCACATCCGGCGCCCTTACCGGCAGTCTGTCGTCCGGTATCAGCTCTATGGTCGCAATAGCCGTATAAAGCCCATCTTCGTAAGATGCCCGCACCCGTATGGTATGCGCCTTGCGAGCCGGGTTGGTTTTCCATGCTTCCGCCGGCATTACCGCCGCGCTCTTTCTGTCCGCCGCGACAATGACATTCGCCAACGCCATTCCGCCCACGCCCTTCTCGCGGACTGCAAGCGAGTTGTTGACCTGCGATATTTCATACTCCACGCCAAGGCTTCCGCTCACCACGTCCACGTCCCAAGACACCTTGCCGAAATCGAAGAAGTCCGCCGGTGCCACGACCGCGCTCAAAACGGCTGCTTCGTTCGAGCTTTTTTCCGTCAATATGGCATGGGTCGGCGAGAGCCGCAGGGTCGCGGGCTCGACGACCACATCCGCCAAACTATCAAGCCTTACGTATAGATAGCCTTTCTCCGTCGCAAAAGCCTCGGCGTTGTCGAAGAACATGGTGCGTACCGCTTCGACATCGACGGGGTGGGTGTTCTCCGACGGGTTGACCCAATAATCGTAACCCCCTGTGACGGTAATGGTGCCGCTCGTGTCGAGCGCTTCGTGGCCGTGGCCGAGCGCCAAATCGTTTAAGTAGTATGCACCGCCTGCCGCGGTCACCGATCCGCCGCTGATGGTAATGGTTTTGCTGCCGCCGAGAACGCCGCCGCCGATGCCCGCTGCGGCATCGCCGCCCTGCGCCTCAATCTTGCCGCCGCTGATGGTGATGGCATCGCTATCGCCGTAGCTGCCGCCGCCGATGCCCGCTGCGCCTTCGCCACCCGTTGCCTTGACATCCGCCGAGCCGCCTATGGTGATATTGACGCCTGCACCACTTCGGCCACCGCCGATGCCCGCGCCTAGATCGTCGCCCATGGCTACGACCTTTGCCTCGCCCTCTATGGCAATGGTGCCGCTGCTGCCCCTATCGCCGCCACCGATGCCTGCGGCCCACACGCCGCCCGTGGCCGTGACCGTGCCGCCGCTTATGGTAATCTCGCCGCCTGCACTGCCGAAGCCACCGCCGAAGCCACTGCCGATGCCTGCGCCGCCGCCTATTAGCGCATCGCCGCGTTCGCCGCCCGTGGCTATTACCGTGCCGCCGCTTATAGCGATAATGCCGCCATCGCCCAATGCGCCGGCGCCGATGCCCGCTGCGGCATTGCCGCCCTGCGCCGTGACCATGCCGCCGCTGATGGTTATTTTGCCGCCATCCGTGCCGTCGCCGATCTCGTCCCCGCCGCTGCCTATGCCCGCGCCACCTATTCCGCCTGTGGCGTTTACCGTGCCGTTTGTGATAGTGACAATGCCGTTGTCGCCTCCAGCGCCGCCGCCGATGCCCGCCGCGCCGTAGTCGCCCGTAGCCGTGACCGTGCCGCCGCTGATGGTGATATTGCCGCCTGCGCCCCAGCTGCCGCCGCCGATGCCTGCGCCATAGGTGCCGCCATCTGTCGTGACCGTGCCGCCGCTTATGGTGATATTGCCGCCTGCGGCGCCGAAGCCGCCGCCGATGCCTGCACCACTGACATTGCCCGTGGCTATGACCGTGCCGCCGTTTATGGTGACGATACCGCCGTCGCCTCGGTTGCCACCGCCTATGCCTGCGGCACTGCCGCCGCCCGTCGCCTTGACCTCTGCTGAGCCGCTTATGGCTATCTCGCCACCATCGCCGCCGTTGCCGCCACCGATGCCTGCGCCGCCTGAGTTGCCCGTCGCCGTGACCTCCGCATCGCCGCTTATGGTGATTTTGCCGCCGTTGCCGCCGTAACCATCACTACCGTCGCCACCGCCGATGCCCGCCGCGCGTAAGCCGCCGTTTGCCGTAACCTCCGCCTCGCCGCCGATAAGGATAATGCCACCGTCGCTTTCAAAACCGCCGCCTATGCCTGCGCCGTTAGTGCCGCCCGTTGCCATGACCTCCGCCGAGCCGCTTATGGTGATATTGCCGCCTTCGCTATAATAGCCGCCGCCTATGCCTGCGCCGCCACGACCGCCCTTTGCTTTGACCTCCGCCTCGCCGCCGATAAGGATAATGCCGCCATTGCCGCCTGCGCCACCGCCGATGCCCGCACCACCGATGCTGCCCTCTGCTTCAACCTTTGCATCGCCCTTTATTGTGATGATGCCGCCTGTGCCGCCTGCGCCGCCGAAGACACTGCTGAAGCCGCCGCCAATGCCTGCGCCGCCGCCAATGCCTGCGCCGCCGCCCGTGGCGGTGATATCTGCCTTGCCGCTTATTGTGATGGCGCCTCCTGCGCCGTCCCTGCCGCCGCCTATTCCCGCACTCATGTCACCGCCGTTTGCCGTGACCGTGCCGCCGCTTATGGTGATATTTCCGCCGCTGCCGCCTACGCCATTGGCACCTTCGCCGCCGCCTATGCCCGCACCGCGTTCGCCGCCTGTAGCTGTGACATCCGCCTCGCCGCTGATGGTGATATTGCCGCCTTCGCCATAACAGCCGCCGCCGATGCCCGCACCGCCGTCGCCGCCTTTTGCCGCGACCGTGCCGCCGCTGATGGTGATATCGCCGCCTTCGCCATAATAGCCGCCGCCGATGCCTGCGCTTCTAATGCCGCCCGTTGCCTCGACCTCCGCATCGCCGCTTATGGCAATGGTGCCGCCATCGCCCATAGTTCCGCCGCCGATGCCTGCGCCGTTGTTGCTGCCCTGTGCCGTGACCGTGCCGCCACTTATGGTGATGGTGCCGCCTGCGCCACCGCTGACGCTGCCACCATCGCCGCCGCCGATGCCCGCGCCCCCACCGCTACCCTGTGCCTTGACCGTGCCGCCGCTTATGACGATAATGCCGCCATCCCCTCCCAAGCCGCTACCGATGCCTGCGCCGTTGGCGCCGCCCTGTGCCGTGACTGTGCCGCCGTTTATCGTGATATTGCCGCCGCTAACTCTGTCGCCGCTGCCGATGCCTGCACCTTGGCTGCCGCCCGTTGCCTCAAGGCTGCCCGTGCCGTCACCTGCGCCGTCAATCGTGAGCGTGGTGCCTGCGGGCGCTTGGATACCCGCCATGTAAAAGCCTGCCGTAAGGGTGTTTTCGCTGCCCTCAGCAAGCAGAAGCTCCACTTCCGCGCCTGCGTTCAGCAGCAGCGGTGAAATATAGTTGGACGTAGGCATGAATGTTGTGATGATGGCGCCGTCCAATGTGATGGTCGCTTTGGCGCTCTCTGCGACCGCTATGCGTCGCAGGCTTGCGGCAGGCTCTTGATTGTCGCCCGTGACCCGCACGTTCGCGTCGTCCAAGACTGTGTAAACGCTTGTGGTGGCGTTATATTCCCACCCGTCGCCATAGGGAGCAGCCGGGTTGTTCAATGGGTCGGAGTCGCTCAGGTTTATATCGCCCGGCGTGACGACATCGTTCCCCGTCACTTTGCCCACCACCACGCCGAATGTATAGCCGAGGTTTGCGAGCGCAAAGCCCTCCTCGATAATTATGCTATTGCCACGTGGAATAATAAGGCTTCTGCCCGCGGGGATTGTTGCGTTGTAGTCTATGGTTATTGCATTGGGGCCGTACCAGAGCGGGTTGGTGCCGATGACCAATATGCCGCCGGTTTTGCGTGTGGCGTCCGTGTCGCTTATGTTGCTTGCGAACACTATGGCGTTGCCGTCCATGGTAAGGGTGCCTACGTCGCCGCCGCCGCCACTCCCGATACCCGCACCGCTGTTGTCGCCGCCTGCTATGACCGTGCCGCCGCTGATGGTGATGGCGCCTCCGCTGCCTATGGCGCCGCCGCCGATGCCTGCGCCGTTTGTGCCGCCATATGCCGTAACCGTGCCGCCGCTGATGGCGATATTGCCGCCGCTGCCCTCGAAGCCGCCGCCTATGCCTGCGCCGGCAGTGTCGCCCGTAGCTGTGACCGTGCCGCCGCTTATGGTGATATCGCCGCCTGCGCTACCGCTGCCGCCGCCGATGCCTGCGCTGCCGATGCCGCCATTTGCCGTGACCGTGCCGCCGCTGATGGTGATATTGCCGCCTGCGCTACCGCTGCCGCCGCCGATGCCTGCGCCTTGGACGCCGCCCGTGGCTGTCACCGTGCCGCCGCTTATGGTGATGTTGCCGACACCGCCCATAATTCTGCCGCCGATGCCTGCGCCGTTGTTGCCACCCGTGGCCGTAAGGCTGCCCGCGCCGTCGATTGTGAGCGAGGTGCTGTCAATTGTAAGCGTGGTGCCTGCGGGCGCTTCGATACCCGCCATGTTTGTGCCTGCCGTAAGGGTGTTTGTGCTACCCTCCGCAAGAAGAAGTTCCACTTCCGCGCCTGCGTTCAGCAATAGCGGCGATTGGTTGTTATTAAGGTTTGTGATGATGGCGCCGTCCAGCGTGATGGTCGCTTTGGCGTCCTCCGCGACCTCTATACGTCGCAGGCTTGAGGCAGGCTCTTGATTGCTTCCCGTGACCCGCACGTCCGCGCCGTCCAAGACCGTGTAAGTGCTTGTGGTGGCGTTATATTCCCATCCGTCGCCGTAGGGAAGCGAGCTTGGGTCGGGCTCGCTCATATCTATATCGACCGGCGAAACGGCCGGTTTTATCGTCACTTCGCCCACAACCACGCCGAATGTATAGCCGTGGTTGGCGAGCGCAAAGCCCTCCTTGATAATTATGCTATTGCCCTGCGGAATAACAAGGCGTTTGCCCGCGGGGACGGTTGCGTTGTAGTCTATGGTTATTGTATTGGGGCCGTACCATTTCGCTTCGGTTTCGGTGTCGAGGACCAGTATGCCGCCGGTCTTGCGTGTGGTGTCCGGGTCGCTTATGCTGTCCGTGAACACGATGGCGTTGCCGTTCATGGTAAGGGTGCCTACAGTGCCAGTGCTGCCTCTCCCGATGCCCATAGCGGTATTGTCGCCGTGTGTGGCAATGACCGTGCCGCCGTTTATGGTGATATTGCCGCCGCCGCCCATGGCGCCGCCGCCTATGCCTGCGCCGAACCCGCCCTTGGCTTCGACCTTCGCATCGCCGCTTATGGTGATGGTGCCGCCGCTGCCGTTGTCGCCGCCGCCTATGCCTGCGCCGTTTGCGCCGCCTTCGGACGTGACCGTGCCGCCGTTTATGGCGATATTGCCGCCTGTGCCATACCGACCGCCGCCGATGCCTGCACCGTACCGACCACCCTTGGCTTCGACCTCCGCATCGCCGCTTATGGTGATGTTGCCGCCTGTGCCGCCGCCACCGCCGCCGCCGATGCCTGCACTGCCGCCTTCGTCACCTGCGCCGCCCGTCGCCTTGACTGTGCCGCCGCTTATGGTGATATTGCCGCCGTTGCGCGTACTGCCGCCGCCGATGCCTGCGCCGTTAGTGCCACCCGTGGCTGTGACCGTGCCGCCGCTTATGGTAATATTGCCGCCGTCGCCACCGATGCCGCCGCCGATGCCCGCAGAGCCATTGTCGCCCGTGGCTGTGACCGTGCCACCGTTTATCGTGATATTGCCGCCGCCGCCCATGGAGCCGCCGCCGATGCCAGCGCCGTTGTTGCCGCCCCTGGCCGCAAGACTGCCTTCGCCGTCGATTGTGAGCGTGGTGCCTTCGGGTGCTTCGATACCGGCCCTGTCTGGACCTGCCGTAAAGGTGTTTGTGGTGCCGCCCTCAATCCAAAGCGTAAGGTTGGCGTTTGTGTTCAGGAGCAGCGGCGATAAATCCTCGCCACCACCAATTTCGATGGTGATGCCTCTTAGCGTGATGGTCGCCGTGGCGCCCGCTGCGACTTCTATGCGGCGGTTGGATGTACTCGTGCCAGCGACGGCGATGTTCGCGCCGTCGAGAAGGGTGAGGACCCGGTTGTTGTCCCAAGTTGTTTTGTTTGCGTCATGGGTGGAGCGATCCGTGTATTCACCCGATGGAAAGAGGAACGTAGCCGTGTAGGCGGGGGCGTCGGCGGCGACGAGCGGAGCGAGGGGGGTGTTATCGCCGAAGGGAGTGATGGCGTCATCCTCGTCGGGGGTGGGTTCGTCCGCAAGCGGGGCGAGGGGGTCGTTATCGTCGGGGGTGGTTATGTCAGGGTCGAGGGGGTCGGTGTCGCCATTGTCATCACCGACGTTGGGTGGGTCATCGCTCTGGGCGGGGTCATTTCCTACGGCTTCTCCGTGTTCGCTGGATTGCTTCGTCCCTTCGCTCCTCGCAATGACGGATGATGTGCCCCCATCCGTGGGTTCGCCGAACGCCGCCCCTGCCGGTATCATCGCAAACACCAACGCCAGCGTCAGCGCCCATGCCACAAACCTGCGAAAACCATTGCCATTAACGTTACCATTACCGTTATTATTCATCACGAAACTATCTTCCCCAGCAATTATTCAGTTGCGAAATTACACAACGATGTATATTACCATATTTTCAAAGCCTTAAAAATGGTGGCTTATCCCCGCCTGTTTTATTATTTTGTTTGCGATGTGCCGAATCTTTATCTTGCTGTCCACAGGGAATCGTTGCTTTGAAATCGGGCTGTACCATATCTCGTGGTCGCCTTTGCCTTGCCGTACAAACGTGCAGCCATGTTTACGCAAGACTTCACGAACCTTTTTTTCGTATTCGGCCATTATATCGCTTGAAGAAGCCTTTCGGCTTTGAAATGAAGCATGGTCTGTTCCGAAGTCTTTCCGTTCAATTCGAGGATTTCAGGGGTCGCAATACGCACCCGCTCAATCAAGCCGTCCAGCGACTCGGACTCCAACGCCAAAGGGATGTCATCGCATACCGCTCCCCAAGCTTCGGCTTCATTGTCCCAAAATAAGTCTACGATGTATTCTTTCATACTGCTATGATACGATATTTCGTATATGTCTTGCAAGGGGAAATTGCAGGGGGGGGGTCAGATTTCTTGCTGAACTATCTTTCCGTTCTTTAGCTCGTCGTGAAATAGGTCATAAACGTATGACGAGCCACATAGGTAAAGCCCTGTTTCGGCGTCGTTCAACTTGCCAAACACCTCGGAGTTGTAGAGTTGCGACATTGCTTCTTTCATGTCTGCTCCAGTGTCAACAGCATGGTACTCGATAATATCACGTATGATGTACTCCATTAATTGTTCGGCTTTACTCATCCAATACACCTTTGTATTTCAACGTTGCTATTGCTTTTTCCGTGTGAAATGAATACTGGTTTGTGAGTTCGCAAAACTCCAGGTCCCGCGCAAGCGTCTCAATCGTGATAAATTCCTCGGCATATTGCCTGAACAGCAACACCATATCGTCATTTGCGATGGGTCCCACAACGATATCGTACTTTGCGTCATGGTTGCACTCTGACGAGCCTGTTTCGTCGAAAATCCTGTTTCTGTTGTTCATTACGAAGCGGGCCCATTCAATGCTTGGCTTGGCGAAGCTGAGGGTGTTCAGGCCTGTTGCCGCTGCTTCGTCAAACTCGAACGTGCTGACCGCCCCGCTGCCACCGTACAAGCGAACCACCCTTGCTGCCATGCGTCTCGCTTGGTCGGGATATGTCGTAAGGTAAAAGCCTGCTCCAAAATCCCTGTATGGGCGGCATCTGGCGAGCTCGATTTCCTCAACAATCATGTTGGAGCCGTGGTACAGAATCATGCAATCATGCCTTCGGATCTTCGGGTGATTGTTATTAAATCCTCAACGGCGTCGTGGAGCGACAAAAGGTGCTCCGTGTCATAGCACTCGATAAGGAAGTCGATTCCGCCGTGGGCTTCCAGATAGCAAAACGCTTCTTGGGCAGAAGTACCCGTTGCACGGGCGAACTCGCCAACGCAGGCCACAATGTATGCGATTGTTTTTCGCTGCTCACTTCTCATAAGGGTATTGTAAACCGCGAAACATTGAAAAACAAGGGGGACAATTTAGGGGGGGTTAACGGAGGTTCAGACGGACGTTGTAGACGGTCGGGGCGGTGACTGGGCGTTTGTTTGTGGGGTTTTGTAATGGGACGACTTTGCCGGTGTCGGGGTCGAGTTCGGGACGCGGTTTTTTGGTAATTTCGTCAATAATAATATCGCCGTTCTCGTCCTTCGCGACCTTGTATGTCCCTTCGGCCCATAACTCCACTCGGATTGGATAATTGCTGTTTAGCTTGGTTGTGGTTTTGTTGGTGGGGTAGTTTCGGTGGAGGATGGCGCCGGGGGCGATGCCGTCCTCGAAGCTGAGGGCGTAGGAGGTTTCGCCTGTGCGGACGAGGGTCAGGCCGCGGTGGTGCGTGTTGTCGGGATTGCCGTACTTCACGTATTCTATGCTTGTGGTGCCGTTCTCGGTCACGAGTACGGGCTTGCCGAAGCGGATGGCGTCGAGGCGGGCTTGGTCGAGGGTGTAATAGCCGACGGACGCGCCCGCGGGCGTGCCTATGAATGCATCAAAGACCGCCTCCTGAAGCGGCTGCGCCCTGTAGAGGGTGACGGTGCGTGACGTGGCTCGCTGCACGGCTTGCAGGGCGGTGACGCCTATGGTTCGGTCTTTGTTCTTGCCGTTCTTGACTTCCGTCCAGGAGTTCAGGATCTGCCCGTTGGTCAGGGTGATTTGCACCGATAGGTTTTGGCGGACTTTGGGGACAACTTCCGAGTTGTCGGGGTGCTTGGCGATGTTGAACGTCGATGCTCCAGTCACCTCGGCGATAAAGTCCGTGCTTTCGGTGGGTCGGTCGGCGTTGTTCTTGGCGGTCGGGTAGAGTTTTACGCTCGCTATCTCCGCCGTTGTGCCAGTAAGCCGTACGGTGGCGGTCTGGAACGATGCGGGATTCGCCACGTCTATTCTGGTTCGGCTGTTCAGGCTTACGGTGAATGTGGGGTTGCCGGCGTTGAATGTCAGGTTGACGGCAAAGGTGCGTACTCCGCTGTTGTTCCGTATCTTGTCCGAGCCGATAAGCATACGGTAGGTCATATTGCGTGGGTTGATGGTGGCATCGTAGGGCTTGGTCTTGCCACGTTCCATCAAGTCCTCTAGCGCCGCTTTATGGGCGTAGAGTTTTATGCCGCTCTTATATGGCTCGACACGTACTGGCGGTATCGGTTCGCCATTGCCGTCGAGAATATTTTCGCCGAGCCATGGCGTCCGTGTCTTGGACGTTTCGCTGATGCTTTGGGCTTTCCAATCGCCGAGAATGATATTGTCGGCGTTCAGGCCTATGGGTATCTCACGGATAATCCACTCGGTTTCGTATTCGTCTGGGCTGCCGTCGGCAAGTCGGCTGACGTGGTTTCGGTTGACCGCCACTGGGGTGGCTTTGTTTGTGACGTTCAGGGCGGTGACGGCGCGCATGGTCACCTTTAGGTTCCCTATGTTGCGGAACTTGGTGTTGCTGTCGAGGTTCGTCTGGTCATCGCCGAACGCTGGGTCGTGGAATACGACACGCAGCGGCACGTTCTTGGGAACTGCGCCGAGCGGAGTCAGCTTCACCACGCCTGGCTCGTCCACGTTGTATGGCTCGATTCGTAGGTTGAATTGGTCAGGGTTCGTATGGTTTATCTCCACACGTTTCACCTTGTAACCGTCCTCGAACACGCCGTTCCGCACGCCTGATATGAGATTTACCACGGCAGGGGCGAAGTCATCCTTCAGCAGCTTGTTCGGGTCGGCGGGGTCGGGCACTGTCGGCAAACCGTCTATGGACTCGCCAGGATAGTGCAACGCCACGGAGTTGCGTGCGAGCCTTACGTTCGGGGCGGCGTTGACCACGCGGACGTTCATCGCCACTTCCTGGGTCTTGAAGCCCTCGACCTGGACCGTAGCCCGACCCCTTTGGGTGCCCGCCTTGGTTAGGACGGGTACAGGGGCGGTGGTGTTTTCCGTGTCGGGTTGCAATTTTAGGCCGACGTAGACGGGCGGCAGGTTGCCGATGGCGGGCGGCAGGTTGCCGCCCCTACGTAATTCGATATTGGTTTTGAATGTCAGGGTGCTTGGGTCGATGTTCAGCACGTCAACCGCCCCCGCTGTGCTTGTGGCGGTCACGGTCGCACCCACGTTCGGGAACAGCAGGTTCAGGTCGCCCGCCCGTAGGGTCACTTTGGGGAATTTGTTCGATACCGTTAGGTTGAACTGCCCGGTGACTGGGACACGCTTCGCTTCGTCCGCCCAGTCCGCATCCACCACGGCACCGTTCTCGCCGCTGCCGTTGATGCCCGCACGAAGTATCTGCAGGCGTACGTTCTTTGTATTCCTTGCGGTCGCTTCCGCCGTTATCTCAAGGAATCGGTCATCGTCCGGGGCTATTTTCACTTCATACCCTGCGACCACACGAGGGCTCGCAGCGGTGCCTGTTACAAGACGCATGGCTCCTATCGCAGGGAGCGACGGCATGGGCTGTTCGGGTTCGTCAAGAGCCCCGACCCCGCCGTCATCGCTAAACGCCACAAGCCCCATATCCGTCGGCTCGTGCTGCGTTATAAGTATCGGCACGAGCGCGCCCCTTGCCATGGCACGGTTCACCGCCACGGTCGGCTCAAGCACCCGCACGGATGTGTGCAGCCCTGTGCCGTCCCCCTCTCGCACGGGCAGGCTTGCGTCAGGCACAAGCTCTATGGTCGCTGTAGACGTGTAAAGCCCGCGGTCGTAATCAATTCGCACTCGTATGGTGTGCGCCTTGCGGTCGGTATCGGGGGCGTTTATCCATGCGTCCGCCGGCCTTACCGCCGCGGTCTTTCTGTCCGCCGCGACCGTGACTGTCGCCACATCCACGCCATTCGCGCCGCCCTCGCTCACCGTAATCACGCTGCCGTCCCGCGCGGCGTCATATTCCACGCCAAGGCTTCCGCCCACCCCATCCACGTCCCATGACACCCTTCGGAAATCGAAAAAGCCCTCCGGCGCCGTGACCGCGCTCACAACGGCGGGGGCGTCGCTTTTGTTCGTAAGTACGGCATGGGTCGGCGAAAGGCTGAGGGTGGCGAGCTCTGCCGAATCAGCCGACAGATCCTCAAGCTTTACGTATAGATACCCTTTGTCGGTCGCGAATGTCGTTGCGTCGGGGTCGGCAAACACGCCGAATGTCGCATTTCCGCCGGGATGCTCGCGCTGCTTGTCGTTTACCCAATAATCGTATAGGCCTGTAACGGTGACGGTGCCGTCCGAGCCGTCCATGCCGTTGCCGAGCGCCAATGGAGCCTTTTCGCCCGTGCCGCCGACTGCGCCTGCCGTGGCGGTAATGGTGCCGCCGCTTATGGTGATATCGCCGCCTGCGACGCTGGCGCCGCCGGTGCTGACGTTAAGGCCGCCGCCAATGCCTGCGCCGCCGTCGCCGCCCGTTGCTTCGACCGTGCCGCCGCTTATGGCAATGGTGCCGCCGTCGCCGTTTAAGCCGCCGCCGATGCCTGCGCCGCCATCGACGCCTTGTGCTGTGACCGTGCCGCCCTCTATGGCAATCTCGCCGCCATTGCCGCCTCCGCCGCTCCCGTTGCCGCCTCCGATGCCTGCGCCGTTGCTGCCGCCCGTCGCCTCGACCTCTGCCGAGCCGCTTATGGCAATGGTGCCGCCTGCGCCTCGATTTCCGCCACCGATGCCTGCACCGCCGAGGCCCACGCCGCTTTCGCCGCCCGTCACCGTGACCTCTGCCGAGCCGTTTATGGCAATGGTGCCGCCTGCGCCTCGATTTCCGCCTCCGATGCCCGCTGCGGACTCGTTGCCATCTGCCGTGACCTTTGCCGAGCCGCTTATGGCAATAGTGCCGCCATTGCCGCCGCCGCCGAAGCCGTTGCCGCCTCCGATGCCCGCGCCATATGCGCCGCCATCTGCCGTGACATCCGCCTCGCCGCTTATTATGATGCTGCCGCCATTGCCGTTATTGCCGCCGCCGATGCCCGCGCCGCCGCCGGCGCTGCCGCCCGAACCGCCTGTGCCGACCACGCCGCCGCCCGTCGCCGTTACATCTGCCGAGCCGTTTATAGTGATGGTGCCGCCATCACCGCCGTAGTTGCCGCCGCCTATGCCCGCACCGCCATCGCCGCCCGTGGCCGTGACCGTGCCGCCGCTGATGGCAATGATGCCGCCATCGCTGCGATTGCCGCCGCCTATCCCTGCACCGCTGGAGTCGGTACCAAAGCCGACGCCGCCCTTGGCTACGACCTCTGCATCGCCCTTTATGGTAATGGTGTCGCCTGCGCCTTCATTGCCGCCGCCAATGCCCGCGCCAAGCAGGCTGCCCGTGGCTTCGACATATGCGTCGCCCTCTATCGTGATGATGCCGCCTGCAGCCTCATCGCCGCCGCCTATGCCTGCGGCGCCGCTATTGGTCCAGTTTGTGCCGCCGCCCTGTGCCGTGACATCTGCCGAGCCGTTTATGGTGATGATTCCGCCGGTGCCACCGTAGCCGCCGCCGATGCCCGCGCCTCCGCCTGCGCCGCCGCCTACGCCGCCCGTGGTCTCGACCTTGCCGCCACTTATTGCAATCTCGCCGCCATTGCTGCCTAAGCCGCCGCCGATGCCCGCAGAGCCGATGCCGCCCGTGGTCGTGACCGTACCGCCGTTTATAGTGATGATGCCGCCCATGCGACCACTGCCGCCGCCGATGCCCGCGCCGCCTTCGGAGGCGCTGTTGCCGCCCGTGGCCTCGACATCTGCCGAGCCGCTTATAGTGATGGTGCCGCCTGTGCCAATCCTGCCGCCACCTATGCCCGCGCCGCCGCCTGTGCCACTTGCCGTGACATCTGCCTCGCCGTTTATGGTGATGGTGCCGCCATTTCCGCCGCCGGAGCTACCGTTGCCGCCGCCGATGCCTGCGCCGTCGCTGCCGCCCGTGGCCTCGACCGTGCCGCCACTTATTGCAATCTCGCCGCCATTGCCGGCGTTGCCGCCGCCGATGCCTGCGCCGCTACCGCCGCCCGTCGCCGTGACCTTTGCCGAGCCGCCTATGGTGGTGGTGCCGCCATTGCCGCCGCCGCTGCTCCCGTTGCCGCCGCCGATGCCTGCGCCGCTGTTGCCGCCCGTGGCCGTGACATCTGCCGAGCCGCTTATGGCGATAATGCCGCCATTGCCGCCTAAGCCGGTGCCACCGGTGCCGCCGCCGATGCCTGCGCCGTTGTTGCCGCCCTTGGCTTCGACCTCTGCCGAGCCGTTTATGGTAATGGTGCCGCCATTGCCGCCGCCGGAGCTCCCGTTGCCGCCGCCTATGCCTGCGCCGTTGTTGCCGCCCTGTGCCGTGACATCTGCCGAGCCGCCTATGGTGATGGTGCCGCCGTCGCCGCCACCGCCGCCGCCTATGCCTGCGCTGTGGCTGCCGCCCGTCGCCGTGACATCTGCTGAGCCGTTTATAGTGATGGTGCCGCCATTGCCGCCGCTGCCGCCACCGCCGATGCCTGCGCTGCCGCCCGTCGCCGTGACCTTGCCGCCGCTGATGGTGATGGTGCCGCCCGCTCCACCATTGCCGCCGCCTATGCCCGCGCTGGTTTCGAGACCGCCGCTGCCGCCCGTCGCCGTGACCGTGCCGCCGCCTATGGTGATGGTGCCGCCCGCTCCACCGCTGCCGCCGCCTATGCCCGCACCGCCGGAATAGGTGCCGCGGCCACCCGTGGCCTCGACCGTGCCGCCGTTTATTGTGATGGTGCCGCCTGCACCGCCACTGCCGCCGCCTATGCCCGCACCGGCTTCGTAGTTGCTGGCACCGCCCCTGGCCGCAAGGCTGCCCGTGCCGTCTATTGTGAGCTTGGCATCTGCGGGGACATGCAGCCCCGCCACACCGCTGCCGCTTCTGAGCGAGCTATCGCCCACAAGCGTCAAAGCGACCTCGGTCGGTGCGACCTCGGCCCCGCCTATTATGTCAAAAGCGACAAAGCCGGGCGTTGTTCCTCCATCAATAGTTATTCCATTTATCTCGATATCCGCCTTTACGCCCGCCGCGACCGCTATGCGGTCTGTGGTGGAAGCCCCCTGCCGGCGCATCGAAATGGTGTGGCTGCCGCCCTCCGTGATGGTCAATATCCGCTCGTCCAAATCCACGGTATAGCCCACGCCGCTGTCGTCGTTTGCCATAAGGTCGAACGCGTCCGCTTCAAGCAATATATAACTATAATCTTCGCTCCACGGGAACTCCCCGTAGCCCCTTGTTTCTTCGGGCGGACGTACTGCGTGCTTGTTCATCAAATAATTGTACAGACCGATAAAGGTGGGTGGGCTGCCCGCAGTGCCGGCGTACCCGTGGCCGATGGCAGGGGCGCTCTCGCTGCCGCTTATCGCCTCGATATCGCTCATGCTGATGGTGATGTCGCCGCCCGCGCCCCCATACCCGCCGCCGATGGCTGCGCCAGAGTAGCCTTCGCCGGTGCTGCTTTTTGCTTTTACCGTGGCGTTTTTTATGGTGATGATGCCGCCGTCGCCTTGATGTCCGCCGCCGATGCCCGCTGCGGAAACTCCAGATACGTTCCCTGGGCTTTCGGCATCGACCGTGCCGCCGCTGATGGTGATGGTGCCGCCGTCGCCGTGCCTGCCGCCGCCGATGCCCGCGCCGCCGCCGGCGGCGCTCGTGGTGTCGCCCTTTGCATTGACTTCAGCAGCGCCGCCTATGGTGATATTGCCGCCCGATCTGCGATGGCCGCCGCCGATGCCCGCGCCGCCCTCGCTGCCCTCCGCCTCGACCTTCGCCGTGCCGCTTATGGTGATGTTACTGTTTGCATCGTCGCTGGTTCCATACGTCCCGACGCCGCCGCCGCCGATGCCCGCGCCGCCGTAGTAGCCGCCCTTTGCCTTGACATCTGCCGTGCCGCCTATGGTGATGTCGCCACCATAGCGCCCGCCAGAGTTCGTGTTTCCGCCGCCGCCGCCCACTCCCGCGCTGCCGTAGTTGTCGGTCGCCCCCATGCTGCCCGTGGCCTCGACCGTGCCGCCTGTTATGGTTGTGACGCCGCCTGCGCCGCGTCTGCCGCCGCCTATGCCTGCGCCGCCGCCTGCGCCCTCAGCTTTGACCGTGCCGCCCTCAATGACAATGTTGCCGCCCTCGCCGCCTGTTTCGTTGCCGGCGCCGCCGCCGATGCCCGCGCCGCCCCTGCCCGAAGTGCCTGTTCCTGCGCCGCCCTTTGCCGTGACCTCTGCCGTGCCGCCTATGAAGATGTAGCCGCCTGACCCGGCCGAACTGTTGCCGCTGCCGCCGCCGATGCCCGCGCCGCCGGTGCCGTTGTCGCCCGCTCCTGCGCCGCCATTTGCGGTCACCGTGCCGCCCGTTATCTTGATGCCCCCGCTGTTGCTGCCGGGGTTGACTAGGCCGCCACCGCCGCCGATGCCCGCGCCGCCGGTTGCTATGGTGGGGTCGTTTGTGATGCCGCCGTTTGCAGTCACCGTGCCGTCTATTATGGTGATTTCGCCGCTGTTTTCGCCTGAGTTGCCGCCGTTGCCGCCGATGCCCGCCGCCTGCGCGCCGCCCGTAGCCGTAAGGCTGCCCGTGCCATCTATTGTGAGCTTGGAGCTTTCGGGGACATGCAGCCCTGCCCTGTATGTGTCGCTTTTGAGCTCGCTTGCGCCTACAAGCGTCAGTGCGACCTCGGCTCCGCCCATTATTTCAAAAGCGATATCGGAGCCAGTGCGCTCGCTCACGTCGATTTTTATTTCGTTTATGGTGATATTTGCCTTTACGTTCCCCAAGACCGCAATCTTTTCTTCGGTGGTGGTGGTCCCGGGGTCGCGCATCGTGATGGTGTAGCTGCCATCCTGCGTGATGTATATTGTCCATGTTGTCCCTGCACTGATGTATTCATGATAGCCATCCTCGCTGCCATCGTCGTTGGTTATCATAAGGTCCATTACGGCCACTTTAAGAGATACATATTTGTAATTGCCCCAGTGGAAAGAGTCGGTGAGGTCCGGCTCGTCGTACGGTGGGGATGGGGGCGATGGGTCATCCCAGTTCACTATGTAATAATACGCGCCGATGAAGGTGGGGTAGGCGTCGCTGCTGGATGGGGGGTCGGCGCCCTCACCGTAGCCGATCGCATTGGCGCCCGAGCTGCCGGCTATTGCCTCGATATTGCTCTTGATGATGGTGATGGAGCCGCTGTCGCCGTTTCTGCCGCCACCGATGCCCGCCGCGCCGTTGCCGCCGGTGGCTTTGACCGTGCTGCCCTCTATGACGATTGTGGTTGACGAGCTGGCCGCGGTACTTCTGCCGCCGTTGCCTATGCCTGCGCCGCCTCTATTCTCTGAGCTGCCCGTGGCTGTGACCGTGCCGCCCTCTATGACGATTGTGCCTGACGAGTTGCCCGTTAAAGCGCCGCCGCCGCCGATGCCCGCGCCGCCGGTCACGGACCCTCTGCCGCCCGTGGCCGTGACCGTGCCGCCCTTTATCGTGATGTTGGCCGATGTATTGCCAGAGCCGCCGCCTATGCCTGCTGCGCCGTTTGAGTTGCCGGTGATTCCGCCATATGCGGTGATGTTGCCGCCGGCTATGATGATTTCGCCGCTGCTGGTGCTGGAGCCGCCGATGCCTGCGCCGGTCCCTTTGCCAGTGGCCGTAAGGCTGCCCTCGCCGTCGATGGTGAGCTTGGTGGTCTGGGGGACAGCTATGCCTGCGCCCGAGTTGCCGGCCGTAAGCGTGTTTGCGCCCTCAAGCGTCAGGGTCAGTTCCGATCCAGGGCCCAGGCTCAAGAGGGATGAATCCAGGGTATCGGCGATTGCGAGCGAAAGGTCTTTGAGCGTGATGCTTGCCTTGGCGCCCGAATCGATTGCTATGCGGCGGCTGTCCGTGCCAGAGCCTGCATACGTGCCCGTGACTATGATGTTTGCGCCGTCGCGAAGGGTGAGGGTGCCGTAGGGGTTGGAGCGGTCCCAGGTGGTGTTGTGGGAGTTGGAGGCGGCGGTGTTGCCGTCCGACCACATAAGCGTTCCGATGTTGAAAGTGCCAGTGGGCGTGTCGGAGAAGGGGGTGAGGGGCGGAGCGAGGGTGTCGTCATCGCCAAGGGGGGTGAGAACGTCATCCGTAGGGGCGACCGACCCCGGTCGCCCGCCCCCGTCGGTGGGGTCATCGCCGTCATCCACGGGGTCACCGCCGGGGGTGTCCACGCCGTCACCGCCGGGGGTGGTCATGTCATCGCCGACGGGGTTACCGCCGTCGGGGGTGGTTATGTCATTGCCGACGGGGTTACCACCGTCGGTATGCGGGCGACCGGGGTCGGTCGCCCCTACGGGGTGGTCACCGTTCGCAATGACGGATGATGTGCCGCCGCCCGTATCCGTGGGTTCCGCGAACGCCGCACCCGTCGGGGCTATCGTGAATACGAGCGTCAGGGTCAGCGCCCACGCTACAAACCTACGCAATCCCTTACCATTACCATTCTTATTCATCACAAAAACCATCCTCCCAGTTCTCAACTGCCTTCCTCACGCATTCACGCTACTCTAGCTATTATTTCGCCAATTATTGTTCTACCAATTGCCGCCCCGCCAAACCAAACAAAAAAGAGCGCCGCCAAGCGGTACGCTCCCTTCCAATTACAAAACGATTGTTTGAGGTGTCTAAAAAACGACACCCCCCCCCCGAACGTATGTTCAGGGGTAGCGTGCTCGCCGCTGCCACCTTGCTGTCATTACGATTGTTGTCACAAAATCTTTTCAGCCTACCGTTCTCCTGTGAAAACCGTTTGCGCTTTCGACTATTTTGAAGCCGTATTTCTGTGCGGTGGCTTCGCCGCTCTTGCGATAATACTCCGTAATTTGAGCAGGCGTCATGTCCTTTATCTCGTTGTAAATAGCAAGGCGGATTTGGTTGACCTCTTGCACTATTGGGCTAATCGTTTTCATCTTCGACCACCTCCATTGGTGAGTAAATCTCCACGGCGCGATAGCCGTTCAGGGCGTTTATTTTCATTGAAAAGCGTTGTTTCCAAATAAATCTGCGGCGCACGCATAGGCTTTTCCTCCGAGAAGATTATAGCATATTTCGGGGGCTAACACAGGTTCAGGCTTATAGGACAAAAAACAGCACCCCCCGCAGGGTGCTGTTTTGTTTTCGTAGGAATGCTCCTTTGGCTGCCGGTCACGGCGGCCCGGCCTTTCCTAAGCGCATTATAACGCAATCGCCTACTTGATTTCAAGTTATAGCTTATAGCGGGGGCGGGCGAAACTCAAGAATACACCTTGCTTCTATGCCCCACCCTGATGATGTTTATGACGATTTCGGTTTCGCGGATTTCCGCAACCAGCCGGTAGTCGCCGACCCTGTAACGCCACAGGCCGGATTCGCCTTCCACAAGCCCCTTTCCGTGCATTCTGGGGTATGACGTGCCGATAAGGTTTTTCTCTATCCAGCTAATAATAATTTTGCGCTGAAAAGCGTCGAGCTTCCCCAACTGACGGCGCGCTTTCACAGAATATGTAACTCTATATTTGACCATCTAAACCAAACTCCGCAAGAATTTCTTCGTGAGTGTAGAACTTCTCTTTCCCCGCTTCTCTCCGCTTCAGGTACGCCTTGTACTCCCTTATGTCCATTTCGTCCTCAAGGCGCTCAAAGAAAGCGTCGCGCATAATCTTGGAGACAGACTCGCCCTGCGCGGCGGCGTACTTCGTAATCATCTTTTTTTCGTCCGGCGTCACCCTCATCGATACATACATGACCTTACCACCCTTTCTTTATATATGACAAATTGTGCAACATTGTTGCACAAAAGTCAAGTGTGCTAGGCGCTACCAACGTTTTCAGGGTTCACACAAAGCGTACTTCGAGCTGTTTCCCCACCGCTTTTGCGATTTCGCTCAAAACACGATATGAAACATTCATGTTCCCATTCTCTATTCTGGCAATTGTGGACTGGGGTTTTCCGGCTTTTTCGGCCAATTGGCGTTGCGTAAGCCCCTCTTGTTCCCTAAGGAGCATAAGGGCGACGGCCACGTCGAGTTTTTCGCCTTCCCTGCGAAACCCTTCCGCAAATTCGGGGTCCTCTGATATTTTCCGCTCGATGAGCTCGCTTACTTTACCCGTTCTCGCCATTTTTCACTTCCTCCAAAAATTCTGCCATTATGCGTTTTGCCCGTTCTATTTCCCCTGCGGGGGTCTTTTGGGTCTTTTTTGAAAACCCGTGGGTTATTATGTATCTGTTGCCTACTTGGTGAAAGTATATGGCTCGTGTTATGTTGCTCCCGTACTGCGCCCTTATCTCGAAAAGCCCTTCCCTTAGCCGCCCGACCCACTTCATTTTGATGGCTATTTCCATGCCGTAGGTCTCTATCCTGTTTGTTAAGGCTAAAAGCTTTTCCTTTTCCTTTTGGGGCAGTGAATCGAGAAATTCCTCGTACACACTCGTCCCGTCTGCTCTTTTTATCCATTCAAATTTCGGATGTGTCATGGCAATACGATAGCATATCCGCTATCAGGTGTCAAGCGCCATCATAAATCAAACCCGTATGCTTATCTCGCCGAACGAGAGGGTATGGCGCGCGCCGTCATCGGTTTTCACTATAAGGCGGCCGATGTCGTCTATGTCCACGGCGGTGGCCTCGTAGGAAGGCACAGGGGCGTCCTCCCCCTCCGCAGGCGCCCCGCCCATGACCATTATCCGTTTGCCTAGCATCATCATGCGTTTCTTGTACTTGCTGAGCATTTTGCGGGCATTGGGCTGCGCCTCAAAGCCTGTCATCCTGTTCGCGATTTCGGCGGCAAGGCGGTTTCTCGTGGTGGAGGGCGGCTCGTCCGCGAAAACGGCCCCTGCCTGCGACAGCCCCTCGCCGAAGCCGCCTGGCGGGGTGATGAAGTTGACGCCTATGCCGACGACCATCCACTCTATCCGTCCGCTCTCAAAGTCGGTGACCGCTTCGGTCAGGATGCCGCATATCTTCTTCCCGTCCAGAAAGACGTCGTTGACCCATTTTATCTCAGGTTTTTTGCCTGTGGCTGTTTCGACCGCCTCGCATACCGAGACGGCGGCGGCGGACGTGATGATCGTCGGGGTGCTTGCCCACAAGCCAACGGGCTTGAACACGAAGCTCATGTAAACGGCGCAGCCGGGCGGCGAGAAAAACGACCTCCCGTAGCGTCCGCGGCCTGCCGTCTGTGTCTCCGCTATTATGATGGTGCCATGGGGGGCGCCTGCGATGGCCTGCTCCTTCGCCGTCTTGTTGGTGGACTCCAGGACGGGGTATAGGTGGATGTCGCTTGCGGGCGTGCGCCTCGAAAGGTAGGGCGCCATGCCCTGGGCGGACATGATATCGTTGTCCTCGGCGAGGGAATAGCCCTTGCTCGCGGTGGAGTCTATCCTGTACCCATCCTTTCTCAGCTCGCTTACGGCCTTCCAGACGGCGTTGCGCGACAGGCTGAGGCTTCCGGCGATCTGCTCGCCCGAAACGGTGTGGCCTCTGTTCTTTTCAAGCAGAGTAAGGACTGACATCTTGGTGCTCATATGAACAGCATAACAAAAAACCTTTACATAATAAACAACGCATGATAATATTTCTCTTGCGTTCGTGGCAGGCGGACACGCAGGGCGGCGTACGTGCAGCTCACCGCTGCACACCGCCTGCCCGACGCAATGATGTGCCTCTTTAGCTCAGTTGGCTAGAGCACCTGACTCTTAATCAGGGTGTCCTCGGTTCGAGCCCGAGAAGGGGTACCAGAGCCGCCGGCATGCTGGCGGCTCTCGCTTTTTTCAAGACGCCTTCAATAGGTTTTGGGCATATGGATAAGTTTTTTTCATTGGTATGGACGGGTATGGATAAGTTTTGTTTTTCCTCTTGCGGGGCGGGGACAATCACTGTATGATGGTATCTGCTATGAGACAGAATGCGGAGTTGTGGGAAAAGACGCTGGCCCTGGCGAAAAAGGAGCTGAGCGGCAGGGAGTACAACACCTGGATAAAGGGTATGCTTTCGCTTGTCCGGTATGACCGGGCGGACGGGGTGCTTTATCTGGGGGCGGAGTCGGAAATGCAGAAAAGCCAGCTTGTCTTCAAGTACGAGGAGACTTTGGAAAAAGCCGTGGAGGAGGTGTTTGGGTCGGCATTGAAGCTTCGTTTTCTCCTGCCGGACGAATCGCCTCCGGACAAAGTGAAGGTGCGGGCCATGGACCCGCCTGGCGACGAGATCATCTTCAACCCGCGCTATACCTTTGAGAATTTCATAATAGGGGACAACAGCCGGTTTGCGGCCGGGGCGGCGCAGGCGGTGGCCGAGGCGCCAGGCAAGGCTTACAGCCCTCTTTTCATCTACGGGGACTCGGGGCTCGGAAAAACCCACTTGATGAACGCCATCGGCATACATATACTGAAGAACTTCCCGAGGCTGCGGGTGCTTTACGTTTCGTCCGAGACGTTCACGGAGGAGTTCGTGACCGCCAGCATACGCAAAGAGATAAACCTTTTCAAAGAGAAATATCGTGGCGTCGACGTATTGTTGATAGACGATATACAGTTCATAAGCGAGAAGGAAAAGACCATAGAGGAGGTTTTTTATACCTACGAGGCTTTGTACAAATCCGGCAAGCAGATGGTTTTTACGAGCGACAGGCCTCCTCGCGAGATACTAGGCCTCGACGAGCGCCTCAAGGGGCGCCTCAGCGAAGGCCTGCTTGTCGACCTGCAGCCTCCCTCTTACGAGATAAAGGTCGCCATACTAAAAAATAAGGCCAGGCTCGACGGGGTTCCTGACAGCGAAGGCCTTATGGAGGTTATCCATTTCATTGCGGAAATAGTCAAGTCCAACGTGCGGGAGCTTGAAGGCGCCTTCAACAAGGTGGTGGCTTTTGCGAAGTTCGCGGAAAAGGATTTCTCCAAGAAGTTTGCGAGGGAGATACTTTTTGACATGGTACGGGACGGGGACGGGCCTTCAGGCAAGGACATAAAGAAGGTGGTGGCAGGTTATTTCAACATATCTGCCGTACAGATAGACTCAGACGACCGTTCGCGGGCTTTGTCCACTCCTAGGCAGGTGGCTATGTATCTCTGCCGCGAGCTGACAGATATGTCTTTTCCTAAAATAGCCGAGCTTTTCAAAAAAGACTACTCCACTGTGCACCATGCCCACAAAAAGATTGGCAACGATATAGGCGAGAACGAGCATTTAAGGAAGGTCGTCATGGAGCTGACCGAAAAAATACAGGACGAGTACTAGTTTTGCGCATTTTATGAAAGATTTATAGATGGGTTTATAGATAGGGAAAAAAGGCAAAGAGCATTGAAAAACCTTTTTCCACAGGAATTATCCACATATCCATAGGCCTAACAACAATAACAAAAAGATAGATATATAAAGAAAGGGTCACGGAAAGATGAAAATTATTTGCAAGCAGGAAAAATTGATAAAGGCTCTGAACATAGTTTCAAAGGCAGTCTCTCCAACGTCGACCCTGGGGATAACAAAAGGTATTTTGATAAAGACAGAAGGGGACATGAAAATATCGCTTTCTGCAACAGACATACAGATTTCAATAACAACAGCTGTGGACGCGATTGTTAACGAGAAGGGCGGCGTGGTGGTTTCAGCCAGGCTTTTCACGGATTTGGTGAGGAAGCTGCCGGCTGGCGACATACTTATCACGGCAGACGAAGAGAACATAGTGGTGGTAAAGACGGAATATTCGGAGTATAAATTGCAGGGCAAAGTCGAGGAAGAGTTCCCGAGGATGGAATCGGACGAGAGCGGAAGGCAGCTTCGCATCGAAAAAGAGGAAATACGCGACTTGATAAACGGCACGGCGTTTGCGGCGAGCACAGACGAGTCGCGTGGAGTGATAACAGGCGTCCTTTTTGAGTTGAAAGAAGATAAGCTGTCGCTTGTGGCTCTTGACGGGTTCCGTGTGGCCATAAAAAGGGAAAAAAGCGAGGCGTACAAAGGGGAAAGCGTAAAAGCCATCATACCAGCAAGGCTTGTAAGGGAGATTTCCAAGGTAATTGCGGACACAGAAGGGGAGAATGAGGCTTTGCTCGACATAGGTGAGCGGAGGATAAAGGTTTTTGTGGAGGAGACATTGATAAGGGTAAACCTGCTCGAAGGGGAATACATAAAATACAACGATGTGCTGCCGAAGGAAAACAAGATAAAACTGGTTGTGGGGAGAAACGAGCTTCTGGGCGGAGTGGAGCGGGCGGCAATGCTTCGCAGCGAAGGGAAAAACCCTTTCGTGAGGTTTTCCGTGGAGGAAGGAATGCTTACAGTTTCGTCGCGGGCGGATGAAGGGCGTGGCCACGAGAAGATAAAAGCCCAAAAGACAGGGGAAGATCTGGAGATAGGGTTTGACGCCAGATTTTTGACCGATGTGCTCAAAGCCATTTCAGACGACGAGATACAGATGCAGTTCAACACGAGCGTCAGCCCATGCCTCATAAGCCCTGTGGAAGGGGACAGATACGAATATCTGATACTGCCGGTAAGGCTTTCGACGGTAAGCGTTTAAAAACAAATGGTTCTTGAGACGCTTGAGCTGAGGAACTTTCGCAACTATGAGGCGGAAGAAGTCGTTTTTCACGAAAAGATAAATATTTTGACGGGGCGGAACGCCCAAGGAAAGACTTCGTTGGTGGAGGCTGTCGGGTTGCTTGCTCTCGGCAAGAGCTTCAGGACGCGGCGGGAGCAGGAGATGGTGCGGTTTGGGGAGGCCGAGGCGCGGGTGAGGGGCGTTTTTGAAAAGAAAGGCAGGCCGCATACTACGGAAGTGAGGCTGGGCACGGGACTCGGAAAGGGTTTGGTTCCGGGCGGCTCGCCGGGCTTGAAGGGGAAGAAGCCTTATGTGGTGAACGGGCTGGAAACAGGGACTGTGGCAGACCTGCTCGGCGGCGTGTACACCATCGTCTTTTCGCCGGAGGACTTACGCGTGGTGAAGGGCGACCCCGAAACGCGCCGACGCTTCCTGGACAGGGAGCTGATACTCCAGCGGCCGCTTTACTACCACAAGCTGAAGAAGTACAGGCATGCGCTAAAAAACCGCAACGCCTTGCTGAAGGGCGAGCAGGTGGACGCCGCGGTTTTGGATGTCTATGACGACCAGTTTGCCGAAGCGGCATGTGAGGTGATGAAGGAGAGGGCGGCATGGGTCTTGGGCCTGTCTGAGGCGGCCTCGGCAGCCAGCGCCCTTATAACTGACGGCGTGGAAGAGATAAGCGCGGAATACAAGCCGTCTTTGGCGGGGACTATGGGAGAAAAAACAAATTGTTTATCGAAGATAGACGATAAAGCCTTAAAATCTGCGATTTGCGACGTGCTTACACGAGGCCGCGAGCGGGACATCCAGTTGCGCTCTACAGAGGCAGGTCCGCACAGGGACGATTTCGCGGTGTTTGCGGGCGGGCTTGACCTACGTGTGTACGGGTCGCAAGGCCAGCAACGCACGGCCGCCCTTTCGCTGCGTCTTGCGGAGCGTGAGCTTATAAAAAAAGAGACAGGGGAGGATGCCATACTGCTTCTCGACGACGTTATGAGCGAGCTTGACCGAGGCCGCCAGGACAGGCTGCTGGAAAGCTTTGGGGACAACCAGATATTCATCACTTCGGCGGAACACGGGCTTTTTGGGTCGGGCGGGCGTCTGGCCGCCCTGCGAGGGGCCAAAGTGATGAAGGTCGAGGGGGGGCGGATTGTTTAAACCGAAGAAAATGTCATACAAAAATGAGGCGGTTTTTGTTGACTTGTGCGTTGGAAAGTGGTTAAATGTCTAGACTTGTGTGTTTGCGCAGCCGGCGCAGAGGCCCGTATTGAAATTCAGGTGGCGGGCAGAAGGCAAGGTAGGACAGGAGAGAGCGTATGAAAATGACATTTCAGCCGAAGAAGCGGCAACGAAAGAGGGAGCATGGCTTCCGCAAAAGGATGAAGAGTCCCGGCGGGCGCAACGTCCTCAAAAACAGGAGACAGCGCGGCAGGAAGCGCCTCTCCGCGTAGGCGGGGCTGGCTGGGTCTGTTCGTGCCATGGCGCTGCGGCCGGATGTCCTGAGGCGAAAAAAGGATTTCGATCGGCTTTACAAGAAAGGCAGGTCGGCCGGTGACAAGTACGTCGTCGTCTTTCACATCGAAAACGGGCTAACGTACAACAGAAGGGCGTTTTTGGCCAGCAAGAAGGTCGGAGGCGCAGTGGCGAGGAACCGTGCGCGGCGGCTGATGAAGGAAAGTTTCCGTAATTTGGGGCAGAGCATAAAATCCGGCCGGGATGTGTTGGTCATAGCGCGCGGCACCATCGTGGATGCGGGGTGCCCCCAGGTCGAGGCTTCCATGCGGAGAGCGTTTACAAAAAGCGGGCTTCTATTATGAAAAAATTGCTGATTTACATTATCAAAGGGTATCAATTGTGCATTTCGCCGTGGTTTCCGGCTGTGTGCAGGTACTATCCGTCATGCTCGGCTTATTGTATTGAGGCGATAGAGGAGCATGGGGCCGCGAGGGGGCTTTTGCTCGGGTTGCGGCGCGTGCTCAGGTGCCACCCGTTCCGTGCGGGCGGGTACGACCCGGTGCCGCTGGCGGCGGAGTCAAGGAGGGTTTAATGCAAGCATTTTATGGGCTTTTCTCGTTCATAGCGACGCCGATGGGGTATCTGCTCGATTTTATCTACGGCTTTGTGGGAAATTACGGGATTTCAATAATCGTTTTCACATTGATCGTGAGGGGCTGCCTTTTCCCGCTGTATGCCAGCCAGATAAAAGGGCAGCTGAAAATGGCGGAAATGCAGCCAAAAATGCAGGCGATCCAGAAAAAATACGCCGGCAACCGCGAAGAGCAGGGCCGGGCAATGCAGAAATTGTACAAGGATGAGGGCTACAATCCGCTGATGGGCTGCTTGCCGCTCCTGATACAGATGCCTATTTTGATGGGATTTTTCTATTTGCTCAGGAATCCAGGCATGTTTGTGCCGGGCGACGCGATAATAATGGCGTCGCACGAGTCGTTTTTGTGGCTGCCGGATCTGTCGCAGCCGGATATGTGGCTGCTGCCGGCCATCACGGGCGTGACGACCTTCCTGTCGATGTCGATGACGGGGATGATGGGGGGCGGCGCGGCGGCCGCAGGGACTTCGGATATGTCGGCGCAGATGGCGCCGATGATGAAGATGATGCGCATATTCATGCCCATCTTCATATTTGTGTTTGGGCGGCAGATGCCGTCGGGCCTCGCGCTTTATTGGTGCATGGGCAACCTCTTCACGATATGGCAGACGTGGTTGCTGAAAAGGATGCGGAAAAGAGCCGAGGCGGCGAAAAAAGCCGCAGAAGAGTAAGAGCGGCGGCGAAAGTCGCAAGCGAGCAATAGCACAGAGAGCCGGTATTGGAATTTAGCGCAGAAGACAAACGGAGGAAAAAATGGAATATTCGGAAAAATACGGAAAAGACGTCGACGAAGCGGTGCAATTGGCGCTTGAGGAGCTTGGGCTTCGCGAAGACCAGGTGATGGTCACGGTGCTTGAGGAGCCGTCGAAGGGCTTCTTGGGCGTCGGCGGAAAGTACGCCAAGGTGCGCGTCGAGAAAATTGAAGACGTGGAAGGCGACGTGGAGGACATGTCGCAGGCGGAGGCGCTTGCCGCAGCCGAAAGGGCGAAACCACAGACGAAGGCGATGCACGACTTCCGCAAGAAAGGAAAGCCGTACGGGCAGGACGGCGGCGGCAGGCAATCCGGAGGCTCAGGGTCTGCAGGCGGCGGGCGCGATAGGGACAGGGATCGCGACAGAGGCCGGCGCGACAGGGACAGAGACCGCGACCGCGGCGGGCGCGACAGGGATCGCGGACGTGACCGCGGACGTGAAAGGGAGTACGAAATAGATATAGATCTTTCAGGGATCGAGCGGATCAGCGAGCCTATCGAGAACCTTGTGCCGGACCCCGACAACAAAGCGGCGAAATTCTTTGCGGAGTTGATTGAAAAAATGGGGCTCGACGTGCAGATTGAGGGGTTCCGCAACGATGATTGCTCATATATCGAGGTGAAGGGCGAGGATTCACGAATCGTCATAGGCAAACGCGGGCAGACGCTTGACGCGATGCAATACCTCACAAACTTGGTGTCGAACAAGGATACCGAGGAATACGAGCGCGTCATCGTGGATGTCGAGGGCTATCGTTCCAGGCGCGAGAAGACGCTGGAGCAGCTTGCCATAAAGCTGGCGAAGAAGGTGCTTGTGACCGGCAGGAACGCCAAGCTTGAGCCGATGAACCCCTACGAGCGCAAGGTCATCCATGCGACGCTTCAGAGCGTGAACGGGGTTTCGACCAAGAGCGAGGGCGAGGAGCCGTACAGAAGGGTCATTATCGAAAGGACATGACCGGCGACACAATAGCCGCTGTTTCGACGGCGCCCGGCGAGGGCGGAATAGGCGTTGTCCGCATAAGCGGGGACAGGTCTTTGGAGATAATGGGGCGGGTTTTTGTACGGGTCGGCTCGTGCGGGACGGATTTCGCCGAGAGAACGGTGTATTATGGGCATATCGTGGAGCCTTTGTCTGCCGAGAGGGTGGACGAGGCTCTTGTTTTTTTTATGAAGGGGCCGCGGTCCTATACGGGCGAGGACGTGTGCGAGATTCAATGCCATGGGGGCGGCGTGCCTTTGCGGCGGGTCTTGGACATCGTATGCGGGCTTGGGGCGGTTCCGGCGCAGCCGGGGGAGTTCACGAAGCGCGCGTTTTTGAACGGGCGGCTGGATCTGGCGCAGGCGGGGGCTGTGATAGACCTTATACGGAGCAAGACGGCACGGGGGTACCATGCGGCGCGTGAGCAGGCGGAGGGGCGGCTGTCGGAGCGGGTGCGGGCGGTTCGCGAGGTGTTGCTTGGTGCGTTGGCGGAGATAGCGGCGCGGATTGATTACCCAGAGGGGTTTGAGGGGGACGGGGGCGTAGGGATAGGGGCTTTGCGAAGTGCTGCCGAGGGGGTGGCGGCGCTGCTTGACGGGGCGGAGGCGGGACGTATCGTGAGGGATGGGGTGCGGGTCGTAATCGTCGGCAGGCCTAATGTGGGCAAATCTTCGCTGTTCAATGCGCTTGTGCGGGAGGATGCGGCTATCGTCGCGCCGACGCCGGGCACGACGCGTGACGCGCTTGAGATATGGCTCGATATGGGCGGCGTGCCCGTATTGCTGACGGATACAGCTGGGATGCGCGAGGGGGCGGAGGAGATAGAGGCGCTTGGCATCGAGCGGGCGAAAGAGCAGTACGAGCGGGCGGACTTGGCGGTGTTTCTGCTTGACGGGAGCGAGCCGCTTTCGGAAGCGGACAGGGCTATCGCGGGCGGGCTTGACCCTGAGAAAAAGCATGTCGTGGCGATAGGCAAAGGGGATTTGCCGCAGGCATTCGGGGCGGCGGAAGCGGCGGCGATCCTGCCGCCTGAGATTGAGGCCGGGGAGATTGTTCGCCTATCGCTGATAGACGATGGGCAGCGTACGGACAAGGAAAAGGCGGGGGAGATAGAGAGGCGTCTTGAGGGGCTTGTAATGGGCGGAATAGCCGCCGGCTCGTCTTTGCTTGTGACAAAGGCGCGGCACAAGGCGTTGCTCGAGCGTGCGGCGGCAGAGATAGCGGAGGGGATGGCGGCGCTCGGCGGCGGGGGCGCGTCCGGCGGTGCCGACGGGAATTTTGCGGGGGCGCCTGAGTTTGCGGAGGTGAACATCCGGGCGGCGTGGGAAGCCCTTGGCGAGATAATAGGCGAGACGGCGACGGACGATATCATCGACCGCGTTTTTGAAGAATTTTGCGTGGGCAAGTGACGGAATCCCATCAATGAAAAACAATTACGAAATCATTGTTGTTGGGGCGGGTCATGCGGGCTGCGAGGCGGCGCTGGCTTCGGCTCGGCTCGGCAAACGAACGCTGCTGCTGACCATGGGGTTCGAGCAGATAGCGCATATGCCGTGCAACCCGTCGATAGGGGGGACGGGCAAGGGGCAGCTCGTGAAAGAGGTGGACGCGCTCGGCGGGGAGATGGGCGCGCTGATCGACAAGGCGTTCATCCAGAGCCGTATGCTGAACAGGTCGAAAGGGCCGGCGGTGTGGTCACCGCGGGCGCAGGCCGACAAGGAGAAGTACCATGCGGAGATGCGGAAGGCGCTTGAGGGGCAGGAGCGCCTGGATCTTTGCGAGGGGGAAGTAATCCGGCTATTGTATGACGGCAGGCCTGACGGCCGGCGGGTGGCGGGGGTGCTGCTCCGCTCCGGCGAGGAGTGCAGGGCGGCCGTCACCATACTTGCGACGGGGACATACCTTGGGAGCAAGGTGTTTGTGAGCGACAGGGTATATGAGTCGGGGCCGGCGGGGTTTGCTGCGTCGACGGCGCTTGCGAAAAGCCTGAAAGAGGATGGCTTTGAGCTGCGCCGCTTCAAAACCGGCACGCCGGCCCGCGTTTTTGCCGGTAGCCTTGATTATGAAAAGATGACCGAGCAGAGGGGCGACGAAAACCCCGTCCCTTTTTCGTACATTAACGATGAAGTGAACAATTGCAATGTTAGTTGTTGGCTTACCTATACAAGTCCCGATGTCCACAAGCTGGTTTTCGACAATCTTGGCAAGACTGCGCCGTACGGCGGGCACACAACGGGGGTCGGGACGCGTTATTGCCTGTCCATCGAGGACAAGGTGAGCCGTTTTCCTGACCGGGAGCGGCATCAGCTGTTCCTCGAGCCAGAGGGATTGCACACGGACGAGGTCTATGTCCAGGGCATGAGCACGTCCCTGCCCGAGGAATTGCAGGAGCGGGCGTACCGCCTGGTGCCGGGGATGGAGCGGGCGGAGTTTTCGCGTTATGCGTACTCCATCGAGTACGACTGCCTCGACCCGCTGACGCTTACGCCTGCGCTCGCGTACAAAGGGGTCGGTGGGCTTTTCTGCGCCGGCCAGATAAACGGAACCTCCGGCTACGAGGAAGCCGCCGCGCAGGGCCTGATGGCGGGCATCAACGCGGCACGGGAGCTTGACGGCCTGCCGCCCTTCCTGCTCGACCGCTCCGAGGCGTATATCGGCGTGTTGATAGACGATCTCGTGACCAAGGGCACGGAGGAGCCGTACAGGATAATGACCTCGCGGGCGGAGTTTCGGCTTGTACTGCGTCAGGACAACGCAGACCTGAGACTGACGGAAAAGGGTTACGAGATAGGGCTTGCGTCACGCGGGCGTTATGAACGCTGCCTTGCGAAGAAACAGGCGGCCGAGGCTGAAATTGCAAGGCTGCGTGAAACTAAAGTCACGGCGGAAGCGGCGAACAAACTGCTTTTGGCGGTTGGGAGCGCGCCCGTGAAAGAAAGCGTGAGCCTTTCATATTTGCTTACGAGGCCTGAAATAGACTACGCTGCCTTGGCCGAAATCGACGAAAACCGCCCAGACACGGGAAAAGCCCCCATTCTTCGGTCGGCCGCGGAGCAGGCGGAAATCGAGATAAAATACGCGGGCTACATCGAAAAACAGCGTCAGCAGATAGCGAAATTCGGCAAACTCGAACACCAAACCCTGCCGGAAGACCTGGATTATGCAGCCTTGGAAGGGTTAAGGCTCGAAGCGCGCCAAAAACTCGCGCAGATACGGCCGGTATCCCTCGGCCAGGCCGCCCGCATTTCCGGCGTCTCGCCGGCGGACATATCCGTGCTGATGGTGCATTTGGGGCGGGTGAAAAACCATTGACACGAACGTAAGTTCTCGATATAATTGTTGATATGGAAGGAAATATTTCGATGGACGGCAACAAGATTGTGCTGTTTGAAGACAAGCGCATACGCAGGGCGTGGAACGAGGAAGCGGAACAATGGCTGTTTTCCGTCGTTGATGTGGTCGGGGTGCTGACGGATACGGACAATCCGCGGCGTTACTGGAGCGACCTAAAACGCAAAATCAATGCCGAAGGAAGTCAACTGTACGAAAAAATCGTACAGTTGAAAATGACCGCGCCCGACGGGAAAAGGCGCCTGACGGACGTTGCCGACACCGAGCAGCTTCTACGGCTTATCCAGTCTATCCCCTCGCCGAAAGCGGAGCCGTTCAAGCTGTGGCTCGCCCGTGTGGGGCGAGAACGCATCGAAGAAACCTTCGACCCCGAACTGACGATTGACCGCGCCCTCGAAACCTACTTGAAAAAGGGCTATTCACGTGAGTGGATAAATCAGCGTTTGCAGGCGATACAGGTGCGCAAGGAATTGACGGACGAATGGGACGCCCGAGGGGTGAGCCAAGGGGCAGAATACGCCATCTTGACAGACGAGGTATCCAAGGCGTGGTCGGGCATGACAACTCGGCAGTACAAAAATCTCAAAGGTTTGACCAAGGAAAACCTACGCGACAATATGACAACGCTTGAATTGGTGCTGAATATGCTTGCCGAAGCCACGACCACGGAGATTTCAAAGACCGCCGAGCCTGAAACTTTGGCGGAAAATCAGGAGGTGGCGAGGCGCGGGGGCCGTATTGCAGGAAACGCCCGACGGGAAATCGAAGATGACACCGGCAAGCCCGTTATCACTTCCAAAAACGCAGCGCAGCTAAACACATTTGCCGCAGATATGATAGAGAGCCTGGCTGAAGATTTGGGCGGATGAAGGGCTTTTTGTGTTGCAAGGCTCGCACAGAGGAAGTATAATAAGCGAATTGCAAACAGGAAATAGTGCAAGCATTACAAAAAGGGAGGAAAACAATGAAAAAATCAAAACTTATCACAATTATTCTGGCGCTTTGCCTTGCGCTGGCTTTGGCAGCCTGCTCAGGCGGTTCAGGCGGCTCGGGGAGCGGCACGGGCGGCGGCTCGGCGCCCGCCATCACGGACGCGGAAGTCGAGGCTTTGTACGAAGAGGCTGTCAAGGCGTATAACTGGTTCAACCTTGCGGCAATGCCGATTGACGGAAGCGTCTCTGCGGAGCTGGACGGCATGACGTACAACAAGGTGGATTACCCTGGCATAAGCACCCACGCAGACCTGGAAGCCTACCTAGGCACTCTCTTCACCGCAGACATAGTGGGGGATCTTCTTGGCGAAAACGAAACGTACGTCGACATAGGCGGGGAGCTTTACGCCATTGACGGGGCCCGCGGCGCCAACATCATGATGGGCGACGAGACCCACGAAGTCATCAGGGAAGGCGATGACGAAATACTGTTCCGTGTGTTCGTGAACGTGTTCGACGGCCCCTTTATGGACGAAGAAAGCAAGATCGAAGGCGTTGAAGTGTATGACTTCACCCTTGTGCCCGTGGGCGGAAACTGGCTGTTCAGCGTCTTTCACCAGATAAGGTAGGCGGGTTTGGGAATGGCCAAGGCGATACTTTATTATTCGCTTTCCGGCAAGGTGAAGGCGGCGGCGGAGAGGATGGCGGCGGAGAGCGGCGCGGACTTGTTTGAGGTGCGCGAGACGAGGAAGCGCAATGCGTTCACGGCGTTTTTGCCTGGTTGTCCGCAGGCGGCAGGCCGTAAGCGCTCTGCCATAATGCCGCTTCCCGAGGGGGCGGATCTTGAGAGGTACGACGAGGTAGTCATAATGGGGCCGATCTGGGCGGGGAAGCCAGCGCCGGCGGTCAACAGCGCCATAGCGCTCCTGCCTGTAGGCAAGGCTGTGTCGCTCGTGTGCCTGGCGGGCGGAAAGGCCGGCTACAGCCTGGACAAGACCGCCGAGCTCGTGACGGCGCGGGGCTGCACGGTGAAGGAAGCCCGCTGCGTATGGGCGGGAGAGGCGTAAGGGCGGCGGCGCGACTCCGCGTGGCGGGCGCAACGCAAACGGACGGGGCTGTGTGATTGCCGCATAGAGCCGAGGCTATGTTTTGGCGATGGGTGGGGGGCGCCACGTCAGGTCTAGGGCGTCTGTGCGAGGCTGGTATATGCGCAAGGTCAGCTGAAAGACGTCTTTTGGGACGGGCAGCCAGTTGTTTTGCAGATGCGCGGGAGGGGGGTCGGCTTGCAGGTAGATGGTCACTGAGCCGTCCTCGCCGGCCGCGAAATTGGGCACGTCCCGGGTGTTGAAGAGGTATCTGTCGATGGGGTTGTCGAACAAAAACCCTTCTTCGTCGTAGGCGGTTATGGACCAAAAGGCGTCGCATGGCGGAAACAGGCCTTTCTCGAAGCGGATTGTGTAGCTGTTCTTGCCATTCAGCGTCTGGCCTTCGCCGTCGACGTATGCGGTGGGGTAGATGGCCATGTCCACGGGGTTTGCGCCAAGGCCGGTGAGGGCTACGAGGGCGCGATATTCGTAATTGGCGCCGAAGCGGGCGATGTCCTCGTCGAGGTATCGCCAATTGTTCACCAGAGTTGCGAATTTTATGCCCTCGTGAACGAGTTTGGCCGATGCCAGCGATGGGACTTTCTCGAAAAGGTCCCTCATTTTGATGGGGGTGTCGTGCGGATTGCCCAGCCTGTCGAGGATGTCTTTGTTTTTCAGGAAGTCGGGCGGCAGAAGGGCTTTGAACCCATCGACTGTGAGGTCGGGCGGCAGCCCCAGTTCCTCGCGGACGGCCTGCCATATCATTTCCGCCAAGGTTTCGTCGAATTTGCCCAGGCTGAACGTCTCGCCGGGCCCTACGCCTATGGTCTTGAACTGCTCTATGGCGTCGGTGTCGGCGGGCGCCGGGGGGTTGGCGATGGAAAGCCTGTTGAATGCGTTGAAAAACGTCTCGATGTCCATGCCTAGGAGCCTGTCGAGGGGTACGTAGTCGTATTCGGGCTCGGAAACAGGCGGCTTGGGGGCGAAATCGCCGCCATATTGCGAAAGCGGCACTAGGGTGAGGTCTTTTTGGATTGTGCCTATTTCCTCAAGGCATCCCTCATCGAAGTAGGCTGTCCGGGCGATGACCCAGGCCATGTTCGTCGGCAGGTCCAGCCTCGTGGCGCCGATGGGGAGGGGGGTGTCGTGGGAGCTTGGGGTGTCGGGGGCGTCATCATGCTCAGGGCCAGCCAGCACGTAGACGGCCTCCGCGCCGCCGTCCCTGCCGCCTGTCCCCAATATCTCCACGCAATTCGTGTATGCGTCGAAAACCGCGACGGAGCAATACCTTTCGGTCGCGGGCTTCGAGAAAACGATAGGCCCCGCCGACAGATCCAGGAATGCTGTGGAGTACATGGTGTCCACGTTCGACCTGACCACCACCCTGTCGGCGGCGTTGACGAGCGCCGTCTTGTGCAGAAACTGGTTGATGGGCGCGCTGATGGGGCCCTTCGTCATATTGCCCTGCGTCAAATCCATGACCACCAGCGGCAGGGCGTATGCGTACGCCCGCATCGCGACCCTCAGGGTCTCGTCGATCTTCTTGTTCAGCCTTAGCAAAACGCTCATTTTCCGGCCCTCGCCTCCCTATTATGCGAAATTATGCGAATTTAGGACAATATGCGAATTTGGAACAATACACGAAAACAAGAATATCACAACATTGTTGTGTGTGCAAAATCGGCTTGGTTGTGAAGCGCCGCTTTGGGCAATCTGGCTTTTTGGGGGAGTTTTGTGATAGATTGTGTATGCAAAATCGGAAACGTGCGGACGGCAGGCGAGGGAGGCGAAGACCATGAGAAGGAGCGACCGCGAGATAAGGGACCGGCAGGAGATTTTTGACGTGCTGGAAAGGTGCGATGTGATTCGGCTGGGGATCAACACGGCGGACTATCCGTATGTGGTGCCGATGAACTTTGGGATGGAGGCCGACGGCGATTCCCTGACGATATGGCTCCATTGCGCACGGGAGGGGCTGAAGCTCGACAATATCAAGAGCGACCATCGTGTCGGGTTTGAGGCTGATTGTTCGCACAGGCTGGTTGTGCATGAAGAAGCCAGTCGGTTCACGATGGAATACGAGAGCGTGATGGGGCGCGGGGACGTGCATGTCTGCCACGACGCGGACGAAAAGCGGCGTGGGTTGGCGGCCCTTATGCGGCATTATGCGCCGGGCAGGGAGTTTGCGATACCAGGGCCGGCGGTGGACGGGGTCTGCGTTCTTAGGCTGGATGTAGTGGAAATCACGGGGAAACGGAATAAGGGGTAATGAAGGTGGAAAGAAGCGATTGTAAAATATGGCGTTTTTAGTTAATATTGACACAGAGCAGGCGGCGAGGGGAATCCTTGCCGAGGGGCTGGCGGCGCTTGCGCGGCACATCGGGGGCTTGCCAAGGGGTGATGCTTCGCGGGCGGAAAGCATTGCTCAGCTCGATGACCCCGCCTTCGCTGACGCTTTGATGGAGCTGATGCGGCTTGTGCTGGAGCGGGGCGCGGTCGTGAACTTGACCTCCATCAGGGAGCCGGAGGAATTTGTGCGGCTCCATCTGTTCGACAGCCTTGCGTGCGCAGGGCTGCCGGAGCTTGAATCGGCACAGTCGGTCGCAGACGTAGGGAGCGGGGCTGGGTTTCCGGGGCTTCCGCTCGCCGCCCTGTTTCCGGAGAAGCGGTTTACGCTGATAGACTCCGTGCAAAAGAAAACCGAGTTCGTGGAGCATGCGGCACGTGTCTTGGGGCTTGGGAATGTTCGTGCGATCCATGCGCGTGCAGAAAGCGCTGGGCGGGCGCCCGCCCTGCGTGAGCATTTCGACCTAGCGCTTTGCCGTGCGGTGGGCAAGCTGTCTCTTATACTGGAGTATGCCCTGCCCCTTGTGCGTGTGGGAGGCTCGGCGGTCTTTTACAAGACGGCTTCAGCGGCAGTCGAAATCGAGGAGAGCCGACATGCCATAGAGCTGCTGGGCGGCAGCGCCGAAGTCCGCATAGAAACAGAGGCTTGCATCGACATGCTGCCAGACCGCAATCATGCCCTGTACATTGTTCGGAAGGAGCGCCCCACGCCCGATGCCTACCCTCGCCGCGCCGGCACACCCGCCAAAACCCCTCTCTGAATCCATGAAATAGCGATGACGTTTACCGCCAAGCCTTGCAAGTGTTCCACGTGAAACAGTCGCACCCACTCCCCCTGCCGATGTTCCACGTGAAACAATTATTCATACAGACCATAAACGTTCCACGTGAAACATTCCCTCCTTGCACGTCCTACGTTCCACGTGCAACATCCCCTCCCTCAACTATCCCCCCCCCCCCTTTTTCGAACCCCGCCTTTCCCCCCTCCTCTTGCGTCTGTCCAAAAAACCCCGTATAATGCGCTATATACACCATACACAAAACGAAAGGCGGAAGGAAAATTGGGAAAAGCGATAGCGATATTCAACCAAAAGGGCGGCGTGGGGAAGACGACCACCAACATAAACCTCGCGACCTGCCTGGCGCTGAAGGGGAAGCGCATCCTCATCATGGACATAGACCCGCAGGGCAACACCACGAGCGGCATCGGCCTTTCGAAAAAGCACTTGCGCTACACGCTCTACACCGTGCTTATCTCCGAGGACATGGACCCGCGGGAGGCCATCATCAGCACCGGCATACCGAACCTCTGGATACTGCCGGCCAGCGTCGACCTTGCGGGTGCCGAGATCGAGCTTGTGGAGCTTGAAGGCCGCGAACACCGCCTGAAAAAAGCCCTTGCCCGCATAAAAGACGACTACGACTACATATTCATCGACTGCCCGCCATCGCTCGGGCTGCTGACCATCAACTCGCTCACCGCCGTCGACAGCGTGCTTATCCCCATCCAGTGCGAGTTTTACGCGCTCGAGGGCGTCAGCCAGTTGATGAGTACCATAGAGCTTGTGCGCAGAAAGCTAAACCCAGCGCTCGAGATACAGGGCGTCATCCTGAGCATGTTCGACGGCCGCACAAACCTCTCGATACAAGTGGTCGAAGAGGTGAAAAAGTATTTCAAGGAGCAAGTCTACTCGACCATCATCCCTAGGAACGTAAAGCTCGCGGAAGCGCCGGGCTACGGCCTTCCGATAACGCACTACGACCCGCATTCCAAGGGCGCCGAGGCCTATCGCGAATTTGCGGAGGAATTTCTCAAAGATGAGGAGGCAAAATCGTAATGGCGGGAAGAAAAGGAGGGCTCGGACGCGGGCTGGAATCGCTTTTTGGCGAAATCGAGATAAAAGTGCCCGTGACGCCCGCAAAGCCTACAACACCCACGACAACAACGACAATGCCTGCGGCATCGTCGCCCGCAGTGTCCGCAGCGTCGTCCGAAAGCGTTGCGAAAACCGGTAAAAAGCCCAGAAAATCAAAGGGCACAGCCCGCAACGCCCCCACATCCGCCCCCGAAGCGACCCCTGTGCCGGAAAACGCGGTCCTGAACATATCCATCGACGACATCAAGCCAAACTCCATGCAACCCAGGCAGGACTTCGACGCCGAGGGCATCGAGGAGCTTGCCGCCTCCATCGAGGCGCAAGGCCTTATCCAGCCCGTCGTGCTGACGAAAGCGAAGACCGGCTACGAGCTGGTTACCGGCGAACGCCGTTGGCGGGCCATACGCAAGCTTGGCCTGAAGACCATCCCCGCCATCATCTTGGCGCGCGAAGTGACGAGCGAGGAGAAAGCCCTGCTCGCCATCATCGAAAACGTTCAGCGCAAAGACCTGAAAACGCTGGAGGAAGCCAAGGCCTACCGCAAAATCATCGACAAATACGGGATGACGCAGGAAGCGCTCGCAAGGGCTGTCGGAAAAAGCCGCCCGCACATCGCGAACACCCTCCGCATGCTCGCCCTCCCGCCGGAGATACTGGAATTGCTGCACTTGGAAAAGCTGACGCTCGGACACGCCAACGCGCTCGGCGCGGTGAAAGACACAGACCAGCAGATAGGGCTTGCCAGGAAAATCGTGAGCAAAAGCCTTTCAGTGCGCGAAGCCGAGCGCTTGGCTGCCGCCATAGCCACCGCCGCCGGCCGCCCCGCGAAGAAAAAGAGGCAGCACCCAAAAACCAACGAGATACGCATAGTGGAGCAGGAGCTGACCTCCACCACCGGCATCCGCACCGTCATCACAGGCGACGGCGAGAAAGGCAGCGTCGAGCTGAAGTACTTCGACAGGCAAGGGCTTGAAGAGATCATCGATCTGCTGCGTACGGCAGGCATGCACAAAAGATGACAAAGCGGATCGACCCACTTATAAAGGTTTTGGAAGATTTTCCCATCTCTGGCTGGCTCACAGACAGCGACGAAAACATCATTTACATGAACGATGCCATGAAAGAATTGTTCGGCGACCTCACTGGGCAAAAGACGGACATGGTCTACGACTGCGGAAGCTTCGAGATCGTGAGCCAGGCCATGCACGAGGGCGCCGGGGTGTCGGAGATAGTCATTTCGGACGTCCCCTTCCATCGCTTCAGCAGCACGGTAGACCTTGGCGAGGATGGCAGATACTTGGTGGAACACTTTGAAGACGTCTCGGAGCAAGCGCAGATGAACGCCAAGATGAAAAAGGCTCTCGCAAGGGTCAGCGCCGGCGCAAAAATGGCCAAGACTATCCAGCAAAGCATATTGCCAATAAACGATACGTATTGGGATACAATAGCGTACAACTCGTTCTACAAACCAGCGGACGACCTCGGCGGCGACTTCCACGACCTGATGAAACTGAGCGACGACGAATACCTTGTCTACATAGCGGACGTTTCAGGCCACGGGATCCGGTCTGCGCTCCTCACCGTCTTTATGCGCGAGCGCGTCAGGATGAACATGGCGGCGGCGTTCGAAGGCCCCGGCGCCCTGCTCGCGGAGCTCGTGCAAGACTTCAGCAAAGTCGACACGGAAGGCATGATGTACGTCACCATGGTCATTTGCAAATACACAAAATCCAGGCGCGAGCTCGCCATCTCGAACGCAGGCCACAATTGCTACCCGCTCATCGTGCGGAACAGCGGCAGATCGGAGGCCATCCCCACGCACGGCATGCCCATATGCAGCATCGCGGAAGGCATCGACTACGATGAAGAGGTCGTCAGCATCCACCCCGGCGACCGCCTCGTCCTGTTCACGGACGGCGTCATAGAGGAGGTCGACAAGGCCACAGGCCGTTCGTTCGGCCTTGAGGGCGTGCGCGGGCTCGCCGAAAAATACGGCGAATACAACGGCAGCTACCTGGCGCAGAAAATCATGGAGGAATCCGACCACTACTCGCTGATAAAGGCCAAGGACGACCGCACGATAGTCGTCGCCGATTTTCTGTCATGAATAGTTTTGCATTCCCGTCAAGTTATCGCGAAAGGGCGATGGAGCATTGAAACCACACGAAAAACAGACAATAAACATCTATACGGACGGTGCCTGCTCGGGCAACCAGTTCGACACGAACACCGGCGGGTGGGGCGCCATCCTCGAGTACGGCGGGCACGTGAAGGAGCTTTGCGGCGGCGAGCAAAACACCACAAACAACCGCATGGAGCTGACCGCCCTTATCGAAGCCCTGTCCGCCCTCACCAAGCAAGGCTACGACGTACGCGTTTTCAGCGACAGCGCCTACCTTATTGACTGTCTGCGCAAACGCTGGTACGAAAAATGGCGCTCAAACGGCTGGCTCACCACAGGCAAAAAACCGGTCGAAAACCGCGACCTCTGGGAGCGCCTGCTCGCCTTCCTGCCCCACTACGATTTCCGCCTCTACCTCGTCAAGGGCCACCTCGCCGCCGGCGCCCGCGAAGAAACCATGCGAAAAGGCTACGAACGCTTCGTCCGCCACAACGGCGACGGGTTTTCCTATGAGGAATTTTTGAGCATCGCGAACAACAACAACAGGGCCGATGAACTTGCAAACATTGGAATTTCAACACTGAGAGCCGGTTCGCAACCAGAAGGCGAGGCACGCTGATGGGCCTGTCGTTCTGCTCGTTCTCCAGCGGCAGCAGCGGGAACTGTTATCTGGTGAAGTCCGAAAGCGCCGCCGTGCTTGTCGACGCCGGCATCAGCGCAAGGAAAATCCTGAAGGAGCTGGACCGCACAGACACCCCGCACGAAAGCGTAAAAGCCCTTTTCCTGACGCACGAGCACCACGACCACGTGAAAGGAGCGCGCGTCCTCCTCAAAAGGCTGGCGGGCGCGGACGTATACGCGTCCGGCGGCACCATGGAAGGCGCCATAAGGCGCGACGCCGGCAAAAAGCTCTCATTCGCAAAAGAGATCGCGGAACGCAGGCGCGTCGCCATAGGCCCCGACTGCCCCGTAAAAATAGGCGACCTGACCGTCCGCGCCTTCCGCACCCTGCACGATGCCGCCGAACCCTACGGATACAGCATCGCTTCAGGCGAAAAACGCATCGCTATATTGGCGGACACCGGCATGGTGACGGAAGAGATGCTCCACGCCGTCGCGGACGCAGACGTTCTCGTCCTTGAGGCAAACCACGACACGGAGATACTGCGCCACGGCCATTACCCCCACTTCCTGAAGCAGCGCATACTCAGCGAGCACGGCCACCTTTCGAACGCCCAGGCTGCCGACGCCCTGCTCCGCCTGTTCAGCCTCACCGAAAAAAAGCGCGTCGTCCTGCTTGCCCATCTCAGCCATGAAAACAACACCCCCGTCATAGCAGAGCGGACAGTCCTGACGGCCCTCGCCCGCGAAGGCCGCTACACCGGCAGCGATCTTTACATGGGCGTCCTGCTCCGCGAAGAGGCGAGCCTGCTCTACAGACTGTGATTATCGCGAATTATCTCAAAAAGCTCGGGGTGTTATGGTAATCCCCCCCATCGTCCTCGGATTCGTCATAATAGTCTTGGTCTAGCTCCATGCTCAGGTCGGCGATGACGTTCGCGTCATCCGCGTCGTAGACGCCGGCGCGCAGAAACTCCGGGATATCGCTCGTATCCGCAGGCAGCTCGAACCTTTTCAGCACCTCCATGAACATCGAAAGACGCCCGATGCGGGCAAAATAGCAGGAGCTCGTCCCCCGCTTCCGCATTTCCAGCAGCCCGCCGACCAAAAGCTTCGACACATGCTGCGAAATCGTCGCCTGCGCGTAGTCAAAGATCGCCACAAGGTCCTTGTTCGTCACCGTCCGCCGCGCCAGGTTCTCCGTCAAGATATATCGCAGCATCCGTATCCGCGCCGGGTGTGCCAGAGCGTCCGCCACCTTCGCCGCGTTCAGGACATCTTCATCTTTCATCGCCTCATCAGGCGGCCCTTCTTTTCTGATTCGCATTTTGCCCCTCTGTCAGTCCGCTGTGCATCGTAAATTGACAATAGGCAATATACCCCGCCCCCACGAAAAAGTCAACCCCCTAGCTATCGCTCTTGTCCCACCCCCATATCAGCGTGACGATGAACAACACAGCTATAAGAAACAGCCCGATGGCCTCAAGATAAAATGCGCGCGAGAACACGATAGCCGCTATCCCCATCACGCCGCTGATGCCGTAAAGCATGAGCGTGGCGCGTCTTTGGCCTATCCCTATGCGCGCGAGCTGATGGTGCAGATGCCCCTTGTCGGCCTCCAGCACGGACTTGCCGCGCAGGCGGCGGCGGATCATGGCGAAAGCCACGTCGAAGGCCGGGACGCCCAGCACCAGCACGGGCGCGATGATAGACACGATGGTGGCCCCCTTCGCAGGGCTTATTATCGAGACGGAAGCGATGGCGAAGCCGAGGAACATCGCGCCGCAATCGCCCATAAACACCTTCGCAGGGTAGAAATTGAAAGGCAGGAAGCCCAATGCGGACCCGCCCAGTATAGCCATCGCGAAGGCGGCCGTGGGGTATTCATGGATATAAGCGGTGTAGGCGATGGCCAGGGCGGAAATGCCGCCCACGCCCGCGGCGAGCCCATCGAGCCCGTCGATCAGGTTTATCATGTTCGTGATGGCGACCAGCCATACTATGGTGACGAGGTAGCTTACAAAGAGGTCGCCGGCAGACCCGTCCGTGAATTGCCAGCCAAAAAGCGCCACAGCCGGTATGCGCACCCCCAGCGCGAACGCAAGCGACGCGCACCCTATCTGGCCCGCCAGCTTCAGCGGCGCCGGGATGGCCTTGAAATCGTCTACAAGCCCCAGCACGAATATCAAGCTCCCCGCGATAAGGATGGCCGTGAGCTTCGCAAGCATCTCCTCCACATCCGCCACCGTCTGCCCCGGCATATAGGCGCCGAACAGATGCCCGCCGGATATGAGCGCGCGCAAAACCAGCGCGCCCACCGTAAACGAGACAAATATGGCGATGCCTCCTAGCCTGGGTATGGGCTGCGTGTGCATTCGCCGCCCGTCCGTCGGCACGTCGAGCGCGCCCGTGCGCCTCGCTACGAAAATGGATATGGGCGTCATGCCCAGCGAGATGAAAAAAGCCAAGGCTATGCACGCGAATGCAGAAAGCACGATAAGCGACGAGGCCGTCATTGCGATGCCCTCCGCCCCGCCTTAGCCTTCCAAGGCCTCGATCGCCACTATTTTGAGGCCGGCCTCGCCCAGTATCTCCGTGGCGAATGTGTCGGGATAGTGCTCCGCGACAATAATTTTGCGAATCCCCGCATTGATGATCATTTTGGAGCAGATGACGCAAGGCGAGTGCGTGACGTATATAGTGGCTTCCTCGATGGAATGGCCGAACGCCGCCGCCTGGATAATCGCGTTCTGTTCGGCATGCAGCGCGCGGCAGAGCTCGTGGCGCTCGCCGGACGGGATCCCCATCTCCTCCCTCAGGCAGCCCCCGCGCTGAGCGCAATGGTCGATGCCGCGCGGCGCGCCGTTGTAGCCCGATGCTATGATATGCCGGTCGCGCACGATGACAGCGCCCACGTTGCGCCGCAGGCAAGTGGAGCGCCGCGCAGTCAGCTGGGCTATGCCCATGAAGTATTCGTCCCAGGATGGTCTTTCAGTCATAGTCTTGGTTCCTTTCGTTCCGTCTGTCCAGAGTCTATTATAGCACGAACTTCGGCAATCATCTCGGGCGTCGTCCCGCAACATCCGCCGACGGCGGAAACGCCCAGCCCGAGCAGGGTTTCGATGCCAGGCAGGAAGGCGTCGGGGGAATCGGCGTTGTTCGGCTGCGCAATAATTCGCAATGCCCCCCTTGCATTTTCCGTCAGCGCGTCGATGATGGGCGGCATTTCGTCGGGAGTGAGGGCGCAGTTCGCCCCGATGGCGAAAAACAGCGGCTCAGCCCCGCAAGACACGGCGTTCTCCGCCATGACGGCTTGGGCAAAGTCGGCGGGCGTCACGCCCATATACGTGTGCCCGCCGGCATCGAAGGTCATCGTGGCGATGATGGGGAGATCGCAGACCGCACGGGCCGCACGGGCCGCGCACATAAGCTCGTCCAGGTCGGCAAATGTTTCGAAAAGCATGAAGTCGGCGCCCTCGCGGGCCCCCGCCCCCGCCTGCAAGGCATACGCCTTCGTAGCTGACTCATAACTTATGTCGCCAAGCGGCCCCACTATGGAGCCCGCAGGCCCGATGCCGAGGGCTACGAGCACGCGCCCCCCGTCGGTTCCGCCCCCCGCCCCCACATTTATGCGCTGCCCTGCAGCCGCCGCCTCGCGAGCAAGCCGCACACCGGCTTCCAGCGCCAGAGCCGCCCCCTCGTCGCCCCCACGCAGCAATATCCCCGTCACCCCGAAAGTGTTGGTAGTGATGACATCGCACCCCGCCCTTATATTATCCAGATGGACCCCCCGCACCACATCCGGCGCCAAGGCGTTCATCTCGGCCGAATCCGTGCCAGGCGGCAACCCCGCCGAGATCAAAGCGGTGCCCATAGCGGAATCGAACAAAACCACCCCGCAGGAGTCGAAAAACCCCGCAAGCGCGCCATTGCCCAAAGTTTCGCCCATTGCGCTATTGCCCAAAGCTGCACCTATGGAACTTGTGGATGTTTTCGCTCAGCTCGCCCTCGGCAAGAGGCACCGAGAACAGATAGCCTTGCAAATAGTCCGCGCCGTTCTCCAGCAGCGCCGCCATCTGGCCAGGCGTCTCCACCCCTTCGGCTATAAGCCGCATATCGGCCGCGTGCGCAAGGTCCACAAGCACCTTCGAAAGAAACTTCTGGTAATCGTCCTTTTCTATGTCGTCGATAAACTGCTTCTCGGTCTTGAGGATGCTGACAGGCAGCGTGCGCAGGCTGTTAAAGTTGGAATAGCCAGTGCCGAAATCGTCCAAAGCTATCTTCACGTCGAGGGACTTAAGCCGCTCGATGGTGGTGCTGGAAAGCCTGAAAGATTCCAGGTCCTGGCTTTCCGTGACCTCCAGCGACAGGCAATGCGCCGGAAAACCATGCTTCTGCAAAGACATCAAAACCTTGTGTATCAACGTTTCATCGCTTATCTGCGAAGGACTCAGGTTCACATCTAGGAAAAAGTCGTCTATCTGCGGAAGCCCGAGCCGCGAGCATATCTCTATGGCCGTGTCCAGCACCCAATATCCTATTTTGTTGATGACCCCTATCTGCTCCGCCATATGTATGAAGACCAGCGGCGGGATGCGCCCGAACTCCGGGCTGTCCCAGCGGCATAGCGCCTCCACCCCCACCCACCTCTCGCGCCGCGGATCCACGATGGGCTGGAAATAGACCTCAAAGCCCCTCATATCGTCCTGCGTGCAATTCTTCAGGCTTATTTCTAGCGCGAGGTCGTGCTTTATCGCGGCATCGAGATCCTTGTCGTACACCGAAACCATCCGCGCGTTCTTCGCGATTTCCAGAGTGCGGTCCGATATCGCGAGCAAATCCTCCGCGCCCTCAAAACCGAGCCTGCCGTCGATCACGCACACAGCGATATTCGCCAAAATCGTGGTCCGCTCATTGCCTAGGCTTATCTCCCAGGACTCGTTGAAACGCTCCTGAAGCCGGTCAGCCAGCCCGCTCGCGCTTATCATGTCCGTATTGTCGAGCAAAATGGCGAACTGGTCGCTGCCCACGCGGTAAATCTCGCAATTCTGCAGATCGAACCCCCTTATCCACGCTATGACGGCATCGAGCAACGCATTGACGATCGCGCGCCCGTAGGCGTCGTTGAGGAAGCGGAGCGAAATGTAGTCGAACGATACAAGGCAATAATTCCCCTTAGGGCGGGCTGCGATGTCCTTTTCGAGCTTCGCGCGGTTCGGGATGCCCATGCGCATATCGTAATAAGCCAAGCGCGAAAGCTCTTGGCGCAGCAACTCCTCCTCGCTGGTGTCCACAATGGTGACGATATGGGCCGCCCGACCGTCCACCCATGCTACGCTGCGGCTGGTGAACTTCCCCCAGATCCCCAAGGTCGGATTGTAGCCCTCGGCGGTGAGAGCGCCGCCGGCCTCCTCCCCGTCCTCATTCCCCTCAAGCTCCCTGGGGCAGAAAGCGCAGCGCCCCCCGTCCTCGCCAGTCGCGAACTCCCAGCACTTCCGGCCGGCCATGGCGCCCTCCGGCACCCCAAGCAGCTTCGTATAATGCCTGTTTACCATCAGGATCTCGTCCGTGGCATAATCGACCACGTACGTGTAGACAGCAGTGGAGTCGATAAAGACGCGAAGCGCGTCTGCGGATTCTATGCGGTCCATCATCCCATCTCCCGAAAAAACACTTCTTTGAGGTACAAGCCCTGAGGCGGCGCGGTAGGCCCCGCAAAAGCGCGGTCACAGGACGCGATGACGCGATCCATCGTTTCGGCAGGGGCGCCTTCGGCCCCGCCCAGGCCGATCTCCGCCAGGGTACCCGCCATTATTCGCACCATATTGTACAAAAACCCATCTCCTGTCACCTCAAACTCGATTGCCCCGTACTCGTTCCCAGCCACGTCCACCGCCGTCCGCTCGCGGACATCCGTGCCGAAAACAGTTCGGACAGTCGTTTCGCGCGGCGTGCCGCCGGCCGCCTGAAAGCAGGCAAAATCGTGTGTGCCCACCAGCCGTTCCGCCGCCTCTGACATCATACTCGTGTTTAAAGGCCGTTTCAATATGTATGCATAGTTTCTGAGAAATAATTGCGAAGGGTGGGGAGCGCTATCGAGAGCGCGGTGCGGAGAGTGGAGAGCCTGTGGGGACAGAACGGCGAAGCGGTACACATAAGTCTTGGCAGTGGCGCTGAAGCGGGCATGAAACCCTTCCGGCATCTCCTCCGCCTCAAGCACCACCACATCCGGCGGCAGCTTTGGGTTGACCGCAAGCGGAATGCGGTCGACGGGAATACGCCCCCCGCCCCCCTCGCGCCCTGCCCGCAGCGTCGCGCGCTGGCCTAGCGCATGGACCCCAGCGTCGGTGCGGGAAGTGCCGTCCAGCTGCGCCGGCCCCCCAAGCAGGCCACCCAGCGCATCCTCAAGCACCCCCTGCACCGTGCGGTCAGCGGGCTGGCGTTGCCAGCCATGGAAAGCGCTTCCGTCATATGCGATTTTCAACAAAATATTAGCCATGTCACACCCGACATTCTAACAGATATCCCCCCAGACTTCGACTCCTCGAAAAAAACCGCAAAAAACATCCCTTCCACATATTGACAGCCCCTCCTATGCATGGTATATTATCCCATACAACGCTAATATTGCCATGCCATCGTACCGCGATGCACACGCAGGCAGGCAGGCACACAAACAAACAGGAGGGCAACATGCCAAAAACAAACAGAGAGTTCAAAGACAGTCTGTTCAAAGACTACTTCGCAGACGAAGAAAGGCTTATCGAAGCCTACAACGCCATCGCCGGCACGGACTACCCGCTCACTGCAAGAGTGGAGTTCAAGGAGCTGAAAAAAGTCCTGTTCCAGTCGGCGAGCAACGACATAGCGTTCCTTCTCGAGGACCGCTTCATCGTGCTGATAGAGCACCAAAGCACAATCAACGAGAACATGCCGCTACGTATGCTGCAATACTACAGCGAGATAAGCAAGGGGCTCGTCGCCGAGGACGCGCTGTACGGCAAGAAGGCCGCCAAGATCCCGACGCCTGAGTTCTTCGTCATATACAACGGGCTTGACGATTACCCGGACAAAAAGGTCTTGCGGCTGTCGGATGCGTTCATCGGCCCGCCCGCCAAGCGCCCACAACCCAAGCCCCCGAACCTGGAGCTCATCGTGACCGTCCACAACATAGCAACGGGTCACAGCGAGAAGATGCTACAGCGGAGCGCGGCCCTGTCGGACTACGCCAGATTCGTGTCTGTCGCCTACGAATGCCTGAAAGACGCCAAGACCGAAGAGGAGAACGAGGAAGCCATCAAAAAAACGGTACAATACTGCCTCAAACGTGGTATCATGGTCTCATATCTGAAAAAGAAAGGGTCGGAGGTCGGAAGGATGCTCAGCTTGGAATGGAATGACGAAGTATACCGCAGGGTCCTCTTGAAAGAGGGTCGCGAAGAAGGCCGCGCGCAAGGCCACGCACAGGGCCGGCTCGAGGTCGCCCGCAACATGAAAGCCGAGGGCGCCGAAGCCGCGTTCATCGCCAAGGTCACCGGCCTGTCCGAGGACGACATCGCCGCCCTTTAAGGGCGGCGGTTCGCGCCCCCTCACCCAA
>Ga0099364_10000816_pt1 | contig 52693 bp, 34 predicted proteins | sample TergutTh196P3_FD_73070 | JGI IMG/M metagenome (GOLD analysis project Ga0099364, IMG submission 73070) | Microcerotermes parvus P3 segment gut microbial communities from Pointe-Noire, Republic of the Congo - Th196 P3 | ecosystem: Host-associated > Arthropoda: Insects > Digestive system > Gut ... | reverse complement strand
GCGGCTTTTCGAGTAAACTGAATTTTGCATGGTCGGTCTTATCGTCGAGCTTGTCTATGGTTGAAAATACGATTTCAAAAGAGAAGGTGCTGCCGGCGCCGGGCGAACTATCCACCTTCAGCCTTCCGCCCATCAGTTCCACTAAATTCGCGGCTATGGTCAGCCCCAGCCCCGTACCGCCGAAATTGCGCGTCGTGCTGGAATCCGCCTGGACAAACGGCTCAAATACCTTCTTGACCTGCTCGGGGCTCAATCCTATGCCCTTGTCCTTTACTTCAAAATATACAGTGGCCTGGCTGTCGTCGGCGTCTTTTATAAAAGATGAAATTTTGACGGTTCCGGCGTGGGTGAATTTTACGGCATTGGACAGAAGGTTCATGAGCACTTGATAAAGCCTGACCGAATCTCCCACCAGCCTTTTGCCGAGGGGCGGTTCCACGTAAAAACTTAAATCAAGCCCCTTTTCTTTAACGCCCGGCATGATTGTGGATTGGCAGCGCAAAAAAACCTCATGCAGGTCGAAAGGCACGAATTCCAGTTCCATTTTGCCGGATTCTATTTTTGAAATATCCAGAATATCGTTTATAATATTTAAGAGCCATTTTGTGCTGTCCCTGATTTTCCCTAAATAATCCTTGACCTGGGGCGTAATGCCGTTATCGGGCGTATCCAGCGCCAGCTCCGCGAAGCCCATGATACTGTTCATGGGCGTTCTGATTTCGTGGCTCATGGTAGCCAGGAAGTTGCTTTTGGCCTTGCTGCTCTCCTCGGCGATTTCCGCCCGGCGCATTTCCTCGATAACCGCCATTTGCTCACGCAAATCCCTGGCATACTCCGCGATTATCTCTTCGCCCCTGTATTTTACGCGGACCAAGGTGACCTCACAGGGCAAGCTCTCGCCGCCCGGCCTTTGGTACCACCACTCGAAACGCAGGTGCCTCTCATCAAAGGCCCTGTCTGTATACTCGTCGCTGAGTTCCTTCGACCGCCTTCCGCAGGGCTGGAACTCCGGCAGGAAGTCGTAATACTTTTCCCGGTATTCCTCCTTGCCGGCCACGCCGAACACGTTAAGCGCCTCCTGGTTGCAGTCGATGATCTGGTAATCCCGGCTGATCAGGTGGCAGGTGAGGGGCATGGCGTCGAGCATTAGCTGCATCCGCTCTTCATCCTGAAGCATTTTTTCCGCGGCGGCCTGCAACTGGACGGAAGTGGCGCGGACGCTCACGACCATTTCATTGCGAAGCCAGGCGTCAACGAACAAAAGCCCGCCGGAACGCAAGATGGATTCCTCCTCTTCCGTAAATATCCGTTCACGCCGGCAATCATCGAAACCAACGAAGCCCCAAAACATGTCTTTTACAAATACCGGCACCACCAGGATGGACAAAACGCCCCGCGGAGACAACCTGGCCTGATTCTCCGGGGGCATGTCGCGCACCAATCCGCTTATGCAATTTCCCCCGGAAAGGGTTTCCTCCCAGCCGGGCGCGGCTTCATCATAGGGGATATCGACCATAGGCGCGCCGCCCCCCCGCGTCTCCCCGCCTCCGGGCCATTCGAATATCCGGGTGCAGTTGAGCCGCCCGTCAATGGCGCAGTTTTCCCAAATATGCACGCGGTCAACCTTTACGGACTCGGCCACAATCCTCATGCTCTGGGACAAGGCCTCGCCAAAGGAATCCATATCCGCATTGAGAAGTATGGCGGCCGCGCGGTTTGAGGCCTGCAAGAGATTATCGCGATACCTGATGCCCTCCATCATTTTGTTATGTTCACGCAGATCCCGGGTATATCCGGCCAGGGCATAGCCGCCTTCATATTCGACCCGGACCAGGACGACTTCCGCGGGCATGGACGTGCCGTCAAGCATCTTGTATGTCCAATCAAAGGCGCAGCCGCCCTCCTCAAAGGCTTTTTTAATATGGAGCTTGATTTTTTCTTCGGAACGCCGCCCGTCGGGCTGGAACTCGGGATACAGCCTGGAAGACCTGGCCAGGTAGTCCTGTTTGTCTATAAACCCGAAAAGCCTGACGGCCGCCTCGTTGCAGTCTATCTTTTTGTGGGCGCTGTCCCATAACTGGCAGCAAAGCGGGGTCTTGTCCAGCAGAATTTTCGCGCGGTTGTTCGCTTCGCGTATGGCCGCGCCTAGAATGCGCCGGTTAAGGGCGTTGGCCAGCATATAGCTTACGGAACGCAGGATGTTCAGTTCGTCTTCCGTAAAATTCCGGGAATGGAGGCAATCGTCAATACAGCAGAAGCCCCAGAAATGGTTTTGCATGAATATGGGTATGACCAGAACGGTCTGTATTTTAAAGGAGCTTAAAAATTTCTGATCTTCCCGCGAAAGCCCGGAAACCGGCCCTTGTATGTAGTCGCCCCGCGACAGCCTCTTTTCCCATTGGGGGGAAACCCTGTATGAAAAGCTGGAAAAGGGGGAATCTGATTTTATTCCGCGGCCGGTTTCGCTGAACCAATAATGCCTCAGGACGGCGTGAAGATCTCCGTCCCTCGTTTCGTTCTGCCAGATCTCGACACAGTCCGCACCCAGGGCCTGGCCTATAATTTCCATGCCTTCCTCAAGGGATGCCTTGAAGGTTTCGTCCTCCTCCGCCGTGAGGAGCACGCTGGCCGCGCGGTTCACCGCGCGGAGCAGGTTGTCCCGCTGTTTGAGCGCTTCCTCCGTCCGCTTCCTTTCGGTTATGTCCATCAGCGCCCCGGCCACCCTGAGCGGGACGCCCGCGCCGTCTCTCAGGGTGGTTCCGAAGGCGTGAAAATTGCGGTAAGACCCGTTTTTCAGCCTGAGGCGGAACTCCACATTATAGGGCGTTTTTCCCGTGCGGTCATCTAAGTGGGCCGCGAAAGCGGCCTGGGTCGCCTCCGCGTCCTCGGGATGAAGCCGGCTGCTCCAGCTTTCCAGCACGCCCGGAAAATCCCCCTCGCCGGAAAAGCCCAGCATCTGGCGGAACTCCCGCGACCAGGAGATCTTGTTCTTCGGGTTCACAAAGTCCGGGCCCGCAACATCCATGTCCAACAGGGCGATGTTCAGGGCATCGCTGGTGAGCTTGTATTTCATGATGTCGTATTCAACCGCGCGCAGTTGGCCGGGTATCTTTATTTGATTTTTTACGCGCAGTTTTACGATGGCGGAACGGAAAGGCTTGGCTATGTATTCCGCGGCGCCCAGGGATAATCCTTTTTCCCCGTCTTCCAGATCATTTAAGGCCGAGATGAAAATAACCGGGATATTTTGCGTTTTTTCCGAAGCTTTCAGCGCGGCCATCACCTCATATCCGTCCATTTCGGGCATGGCGGTATCAAGGAGGATTAGGTCGGGTGAATGTTTCTCCGCCGCAATAAGGGCTTCCCGCCCGCCTCCCGCCGCGTAAACGGCATATTCAGGGCTGAGGATGCGCGTGAGTTCCTCAATGTTTGAAACCTCGTCATCCACAACCAGCACTTTGTAATTTTTGGCTTCATCCATGATTTTCCCCGTTCCTTTTTCAACGCGGCCAGCGGCCCGAAGGAGGGTTATCAAGGCCCGAAACGTAAATGTTAATATTTTCCGCTAATTGAAGGGAACTCGCTTTTAAAAAACCCCTTGCGGAGAAGGAGGGTTTATGCCAAGCTGTCCGAGGTGCCAACAAGCAGTGAAGAATGGAACGCCATGGAAACGAATATTTACAATAGCCAACTGGTCGGGATGACTGGATTTGAACCAGCGGCCCCTGCGTCCCGAACGCAGTGCTCTACCAGTCTGAGCTACATCCCGACCGCCGGACCAGACCTGGCCGGAAGGCGTAAAAGTTTTTATATCCCTTCCAGCCCCAAAAGGCAAGCCTTTTTCCTGGGGCCTGGAATACAAATATCGTCGGTTCCAGGCCGGGTTACAGACCCCGGCGGCCGGGCGGAAAGCTTGGCCGGGCAGGCGTGGCCCGGCCTTACAACGCCTTGACAACAAAGATATTTCTGATATATTATAAAGTATAGTTAGGAGCCTCAAACCAGTTTCACAGCCCGCCATGCCGTTTGAGCGGGTTTTCAGCCACACACCAGAACAGGCCCGCCCGGCGGGAGCGGAGAGGAAACGTTATGGATCCTGTGATTCTTTCACGGCTTCAATTCGCGTTAGCCACCTTCTTCCATTTTATCTATGTGCCCCTGACCCTGGGCCTGGCCCCCTTCATCGCCATTATGCAAACGCGTTACGTGCGCACCGGCAATGAGATGTATAAAAGGCAGGCCAAATTCTGGGGCCGAATTTTCCTCATCAACTTCGCCCTGGGTGTGGTGACGGGCCTTACCCTGGAATTTCAATTCGGCACCAACTGGGCCAATTATTCAAAATACGTGGGCGATATCTTCGGTTCGCTCCTGGCCATTGAGGCCACCGTGGCCTTCTTCCTGGAATCCACCTTCATTGCCGTCTGGGCCTTCGGCTGGAACCGGCTGTCCAAAAAGACCCACCTGATGTCCATCTGGCTGGTCTCCGCGGCCGGCATCCTAAGCGCACTGTGGATTATCCTGGCCAACGGCTTCATGCAGAATCCGGTGGGCTACGCCCATGATGGCAGCCGGCTGGTCCTGGCCAGCTTCATGGAAGCCGTGACCAACCCTTACGGCTGGCATATGTACTTTCACACCGTTTTCGGCGCCTTTGTCCTGACCGGCTTTTTGGTCATGGGCGTCTCGTCCTGGCGCCTGTTCCGTCAGGAGCATGCCGAGTTCTTCCAGGCCTCTTTCAAGCTCGGCGCCCTCTTCGCCTTAATATTCTCCGTACTCACGCTGATCACCGGGCACCAGTTGGGCCAGGTCACGGCCAAGTACCAGCCGGCCAAGCTGGCGGCCATGGAATCCCAATGGGAAACCAGGGCCGGCGCCCCCTTTAACCTCGTGGTCATCCCCGCCATCGGGGACGATGAGGAAAACTTATATGAAGCCCTGCCCGTGCCCGGCCTGACCAGCTTTCTGGCCACGGGCGACTCCAAGGCGGTGGTAAGGGGCCTCAAAGACTTCCCGGCCCAAGACCGTCCGCCGGTCTGGCCGGTCTTTATCTCATTCCGGGCCATGGTCGGCCTGGGCTTCCTTTTCATAGGCGTCAGTTTCGTAGCCATGCTCCTCCGCAACCGCCTGACTCGTCTTAGGTGGCTTCACTTAGGTTTTGTGCTCATGATTCCTCTGCCCTATCTGGCCCTGCAGTTGGGCTGGGTGGTGACGGAAGTCGGACGCCAGCCCTGGGTCGTATATAACCTTATGCGGACCAGCCTGGCCGCGAGCCCCGGGGTGGATTGGCTTCAAGTGGCCGGTTCCCTGCTCATCATGGGCGCCATCTACACCATTCTCACCCTGGTCGGTTTCTTCTTCATGGGCAAATGCGCCTTAGGCGACCCTTTATCGGCCGCGGCCGGCCATTACGACGAATAAGGAGGATTGGCCATGGAAGCATATTTGGGAGACATTTGGTTCATCCTCTGGGGCCTCCTCTGGGCTATCTATTTCGCCTTGGACGGTTTTGACTTCGGCATCGGCATGATTTTGCCGGTCCTGGGCCTGGGCTCGGAAAAGGAGAGGGACGCCATGCACCTGGTCACGGGTCCGGTCTGGGACGGCAACCAAGTCTGGCTCATCACCGCCGGCGGCGTGACCTTCGCCGCCTTCCCCCTGGCCTATGCCGTCATGTTTTCCAGCCTCTATACCGCCCTTCTCTTGCTCCTTCTGATGCTCATCCTCCGGGGCGCGGCAACGGTGCTGCGCTATCAGAGCCAAAACCGGCTCTGGCGCCATCTCTGGGACTATATCGTGGCCGGGGCCAGCTTTCTGGCCGCCCTGCTTCTGGGTGTGGCCTTCTCCAACATCTTCCGAGGCCTGCCCCTTGACGCCGACCATCTCTTCCGGGGCTATGAGGTGCTGGGCCTGACCAGCAACACCCTGAGCCTGCTGCATCCCTACTGCCTCCTGGGCGGGCTGCTCTTCGTGGTCATGTTCGTGGTACACGGCGCCCTTTATCTCTCCTGGCGGGTCAGCGGCGATTTGTCAAACAGGGGACTCATGGTGGCCAAAGTCCTGTGGCCGGTCTTCATGGGCCTTTTCCTCCTTTACGTGGCCCTGACTTTCGCCTGGGCCGGCCTCTGGGTAAACTACGCCCTCTCCCCGCTTCTCCTGGGTCTGCCCCTGGCCTGCGCCGTGGCCTTCCTGGCCGGCGGCTGCCAGCTCTACCGGGCCGCGAACGGCAAGACCGCCTTCATCTACAACGGCGTGGGCATCATCACCCTGACCCTGACCGGGGTCGTGGGCATCTACCCCAATCTCCTGCCCTCCCGGCTGGATCCCGCCGGCGCCCTGACCATCGCCAACGCCTCATCCACCCCCAAGACCCTGGGCATCATGCTGGTGGTGGCCCTCATCTTCGTGCCCATAGTCATCCTCTATCAATGGTGGGCCCATCGCCGGGTGGCCGGCCTTATCAGAACGGGATATGAGTGATTGGGCGGGGGAGGCGGGGCGCCCCCGCCTCCTCCCAAACCACCTAAAGCGCTGATTTCCTCCAGGCGCCTTCCTCCCCAATTCCCCGGCTCATCAGGTTCTTTGCCCGCGTATGGACACGTTTCCCATATGAGATCGCCCCGGCGGCGCGCCGTCTTGATAATTGAATTTGACAGGTATATAATAAAGACTGATAAGGTTACGGCTTGATTAGTCTTGCCCGCCGCTGAAATACAGTAGCAGGCGGCCATATGGCGGGGGATGGGCGTTCCGTCGTGGCGGAAAGGGGCTGAATTGCAGATTATCTTCATTACCCCGGAAGCCTTTCCCTTTTCCCGGGTGGGCGGCTTGGCCGATGTCTCTTATTATCTGCCCCGCGCTCTGGCCAGGCTGGGCCACCAAGTGACTGTCATTTCACCTAAGCACCGGAGCGCCGCATCCAAGATGGTCATGGAGGAAATCGAACCCTGGCGTTTGGAACTCAATCTGTCGATCTCGCAGCGCGAGGCCAGGTTTTACCGGAGCGAAATAGACCAGGGCCATGAAGCGGTCCTGGTGGGCTGCGATGAACTCTTCGACCGCCCCGGGGTTTATGGCAGCGAGTTCGGCGACTATGACGACAACGCCGAGCGCTTCATCTTTTTTTCCAGGGCCGCCCTTATGGCCGCCAGCCGGCTGGCCCGCCCGGAAGAGGGGGTGGTCATACACTGCCATGATTGGTCCACCGGACTGGTGCTGATGTGCCTGAAGAGCTGGCGGGAACTCTTCCCCACCCTCAGGCGGGCCGGCACGGTCTTCACCTATCACAATCTGGCCAGCCAGGGGCTCTTTCTCCACTATGACTTCGCCCTGACCGGCCTGGACTGGAACCTTTTCACCAGCGAGGGACTGGAATTTCACGGCCGGATGAACCTGACCAAAGCCGGCCTCTTGGCCGCCGACTACCTCACCACCGTCAGCCGTAAATACGCCCAGGAGACCTTGACCCCGGCCATGGGCATGGGTTTGGAAGGCGTTCTTTTAAGCCGCCAGGATCGGCTTATCCCGGTACAGAACGGGGTGGACTACACCCAGTGGAGCCCGGCCTCCGATGATCACCTGGCGGCCGTCTATTCCTCGGACGACCTCTCCGGCAAAGACAGGTGCCGGGACCGGCTGGCCAAATTGTTCGGTTTCGCCGATCCCGGGCGGCCCGCGGTCTCCATGGTTTGCCGCCTGTTGTCCCGCAAAGGGCTGGACATCCTGGTCAAATCCATGGACCGTATGATGGATCTGCCCATAAACCTGGCCCTGATGGGGCTGGGGGAAACCCACTACCAGGATTTTCTGTCTGAAGCGGCCAAACGCTGGCCGGGCCGGCTGGGCTATAAAAGGGCCAATGACCAGGTTCTTTTGCGTCATATCCTGGCTGGTTCGGACATATTCATCATGCCTTCGCGTTTTGAACCCTGCGGCTTGGAGCAGCTTTACGCCTTGAGTTATGGCGCCATACCTGTGGTGCGCGGCACGGGCGGGCTGGATGACACCGTGGTGGACCTGGTGACCAGCCCCGAGGAAGGGACCGGCTACAAGTTCACTGAGTATTCAGCCGAAGCCTTTCTTGAGGCGCTTGGTTTGGCCGTCCGCGATTTCGGGGACCAGGACCGCTGGCTGGGCGCCGTCCGCCGGGGCATGGCCGGCAATTTTTCCTGGGAAAACTCAGCTTCGCAATATGAGGCGGTCTACGGGAAAGCCTTGGCAGCGGCCGAAAAGCGCGCCTAAAGTATGCTCCATTCCGCCAAAATGGATACGCCGGCCCTCTTGGCCAAGCTGATCAGGCTTTCAAATTCCAACACCCAGTTTGAATTCAAAGTCACCAATTTTTTGAACATAATCTCCTGGGAACTGGATCTGGAATATGCCGTTCTCCTGACCTTGGACGGCGATTACGAAGAGCTCCAACCCTTTTGGCTGGCCGATTCCACCCTCCCGCGGCTCGGTCCCGTCTCCATATCCGGCAACATAATAGGCCGATGCTTAAGCGGCCGGCAGACCCTTTTGGCCGACCAGGACGATTTATTGGGCCTGCCCCATGATTGGGCCGCCTTCACGGCCCCCTTCAATGCCGGCCTGATGGTTACCCCTTTGGTTGACGACAAGACCGGTTACGGTGTTCTCCTGCTTCTATCCAGGACCTTCAAGGCCCTGGACCATAATCAATCTCTCCTGTTGGAGGCCGTGGCCAATGAGCTGACCATCGCCATCAAGAACGGCAAACTGGTCACCGACATCCGCAAACGCCTCACTGTCCTGAACGTTTTGAGCGTTCTGGGGCGGACCTTATCCTCGACCATCGACGTGGAAAAGGTCATGGCCATGATCCCTCAGATAGCTTCCGGCATCTTCCTGGCTGATGGCTGCACGGTCAATATCCTCGACGAGGACGGCCGGCGCCTGGTCCTGTCCTCGCAGTACGGGCTTATTCCGCCGGCCTACAATTTTGAGCGTTACCACTCCGCCCGCAACCTGCCCGCATCCGTGTCCGCGCTCTTGTCCCGCCAGGCCAGCTTCAGCGGCTATCTTAAGGAAGATCCCCACGCCCTGGACCTTTCAGACTCCGAAATGACGGATACCATCATCAGCTGCCCTTTGATTTTTCAAGGCCCCCACAAAGGAAGCATCTCCCTTTTCAACAAGCTGGGCGGCCAGGGGACTCACCCGGACATACCCCCCCGGCTTTTCGACCGCGATGATCTGGAACTCTTGTTTTCCATGAACAACATGATTTCCGGGGTGCTGGAAAACGCCATCACCTTCCGGGAAGTGGAGATTCTGGCCCAGACCAACGAGAAGATCATATCCTACCTCTCCATTCTGTACGAAATCTCCAGCGCCATGATGACTACCGTCCGCTACGACGAACTGGTCTGGATCATAACCCGGGCCCTGACTGACCGTCGTGGCCTGGGCTTCGACCAGGTTTTCATACTGCTCCTGGAAGAGGGAGAGGAAGGGCGCCATCCCACCCTGGTCAGTTCATCTTTCTGGACTTGCGGACAGTCATCCGAAGAGTCCGCCCCGGAGCAGACCCTGGCCGAATTCCTGAAAACCCCTTCCAAGGAAGAAGCCGCCCTGATGCTTCAAAGCGGCGAGGACATTCGGGTCCGGATTCCGGTTTTTCCTGAAAACCCTCGCCTCTTGTCGCGGGTGCTGATGGAAAAGAAGGCCATGTTGGGCTTTAGGTCCTTCGATGCCGAACAGGACGAGCGGCTGAAAGATTTCGGCTTAAAGGCCTACGCCGCGGTGCCCATGGTGGCCAAGAACCGGGATGTGGGGGTCATTGCCGTGGACAGGTCCTCAAGCGGCGGAGCGCTGACTTTAAGCGACCTGCGCGACCTGACCATGCTGGCCAACCAGGCCGGGCTGGCCATTGAAAACACCCGGCTCTACGACGACCTGGAAAAGGCCAACCGCACACTCTCCCAAGTGCAAGGGCGGCTCATTGAGGCCGAAAAGAACGCGGCCCAGGGTGAAATGGGCGCCCAACTGGCCCACGAGGTACGCAACCCGCTGGTCTCCATAGGCGGTTTCACGCAGCGGCTCCTTAAAAAGATGGCCGCGGACGATCCTTTACGCAAATACGCCGAGGTAATTTGGGAAGAGGTCTCCCGGGTCAACAGGGTTCTGAACAATATACTGAACTATTCCCGCAATGTGGAGGGACTGATGCGGGAATTCCCCCTGGAGGTCAAGGTGGCCGAGGCCATCGGAACTCTCAAGCATGAAATGGAACGCCTTAAAATAACTATGGATATGTCGGCCGCCCCGAACCTGCCCTTGGTTTCAGCCGACGACAGCCAAGTCATGCATATAGTCCTGAACATCATCTATAACGCCTCGCAAGCCATGGGGCCGAAAGGCGGACGCATCCATATCCGCCTGTTTGAGACCCTGGCGGATGATGAGTCTTATGTGGCCTGTGAAATAACCGATACCGGGCCGGGCATCCCGGAGGCTATTCTCCCCAATATCTTCACCCCTTTCTACACTTCCAAGGCCGATGGCACGGGGTTGGGGCTCTCCATAGTCAAAAAAATAGTTGACCGCTACCACGGCCGCATCCAGGCCGCCAACCACCCTGCCCATATTCCGGATAGCGGCGCCTCCTTCATCTTCATGTTTCCATCGGTTCAGTCCGACGCCTTCAACATTTCCTCCTCCGGCCAGGAATGACCATAAGGATATCCTATGGATCATATTCGTAATTTTTCCATTGTGGCCCATATTGATCACGGCAAGTCCACCCTGGCCGACCGCCTGATTCAGGAAGCCGGCCTGGTGGACCCGCGCCAGTTCCGCGACCAGATTCTGGACAGCATGGACCTGGAACGGGAAAGGGGCATAACCATAAAGTCCAGCGCGGTAACTCTGCCCGTAACCGGCCCGGACGGCCGGAAATACGACTTCAACCTCATAGACACCCCCGGGCATGTGGATTTTTCCTATGAAGTCTCACGGGCTCTGGCTTCCTGCGAAGGAGTGCTGCTCCTGGTGGATGCGACCCAGGGCGTTGAAGCCCAGACTCTGGCCAATCTCTACGCGGCCATGGAACAGGATCTGACCATAATTCCGGTCATCAATAAAATTGATCTGGCCGCGGCCGATATAGAATCGACCCGGGAGCAGATTGAGCGGGACCTGGGGCTTGACCCCCAAGGGGCGGTTCTCTGCTCGGCCAAAACCGGCCAAGGCTTGGCGGAAGTCTTCCAGGCCGTCATAGCCAGGGTGCCGTCCCCCCCGGGCGATCCCGACGCGCCTTTGGCCGCCCGGGTTTTCGACGCCCACTACGACCCCTTCAGGGGTACGGTGGTGGCGGTCCGCCTGGTCCAAGGACGCCTCCGCGCCGGAGACCTCATTCGCTTCATGTCCGGGTCGTCCGAGCATAAGGTCGAGGAGGTGGGGCTGTTCCGGCTGAACCGTGAGCCGGCCCGCGAACTTTCGGCCGGCATGGTGGGCTACATCATAGCCGGGATCAAGACCGTCTCGGATGTGGCCATAGGCGATACCGTCACCCTGGCCGAAAGAGCGGTCCAGGCCCCTTTAAGCGGCTTCAAGGAAGTCCTGCCGGTGGTATTTTCCTCCATCTATCCCGTGTCCGCCGATGATTTTCCGGCCTTAGCCGAGGCCTTGGAGAAATACAAGCTAAACGATGCGGCCCTGGTCTTTCAGAAAGACAGTTCCGCGGCCCTGGGCCTGGGCTTCCGCTGCGGCTTTCTGGGCCTTTTGCACCTGGAAATAGTTCAGGAGCGGCTGGAGAGGGAATTCGACCAGTTCATCGTCATGACCGCCCCGTCGGTCCGCTACCAGTTCATTTTGAAGGATCAGTCGGAACTGACCATCGACAATCCCCAGGATTATCCCGAGCCAATGAGCATTGCTTCGGCCCTGGAGCCTTATATCCGGGCCTCCATAATGACTCCAGAGCGCTATATCGGGGCGATCATGAAACTGGCCCTGGAGCGGCGGGGGGAAAATTCCCGAATGAACTATACCTCGCCCGGCCGGGTGGAATTGAACTTCGAACTGCCCTTGGCCGAGGTCATCTATGATTTCTACGATCGCTTGAAGACCGTCACCCAGGGCTACGGCAGCTTCAATTACGAGATGCTGGACTACAGGATCAATGACCTGGTGAAAGTGGATATTCTCCTTAACGGGGAAAAGGTGGATGCCCTGTCGGTCATAGTCCACCGCGACCGGGCCCGGGCCCGGGCCTTGAACATGTGCGAACGCCTCAAGGAGGAACTGCCCCGCCAGCAGTTCAAGATAGCCATCCAGGGGGCCATAGGCGGACAGATCATCGCCCGCACCACCATCAGCGCCTTTCGCAAGGACGTGACCGCCAAATGCTACGGCGGCGACATCACCCGCAAGCGCAAACTTTTGGAAAAGCAAAAAAAAGGAAAAAAGCGCATGAAGATGGTCGGCCAGATCGAAGTGCCTCAGAGCGCCTTTGTGGCCGTTCTTAAAACAGACGAAGGCGGATGACTCCCAGGCCGTCCGTAACCGGCGCTAATTACGATTTAATCGCTTTGAGGATCTAAACACAAGGAGGGGGAAACCCGAGCGCTCCATGTCCGAAGAACTAATCGTCTTTTTGAATTTCAACTTTGAACTGAAACAAGTCCATATCAAGTCGGTCAGCGGCGAAGTCATGGCCGAGGTGCCGCGTCACCTTGTCAACTGGCGCGAATACCTGGCCGCCCTGGCCGCTTCCGGCCAGCCGGACGACCCCGGCCTGGAACCCCTGTCGGAAATCTATCTGAAACATCAGCCGGACGAAGTCTTGTTTCAGGATATTTTCGCCTTCCAGACCGAGCTGCGCGATAGCCTGGATATTTTGATCCGCGAAAAAATCTGGCCCGAAGAGTCCTGGCGGCGCCTACTCCGTGAAACGGAAGGGGTCCCCGTCACCCTGGAGGCGGAAGGGGCGGGGGATTTGTGCCTGGAGGACCGGGAATTTTTTAAATTCAAATTCGTGTACCTTCCGGAAACCTATCGTCTGCGCCTTCTTCTGCTCTTGCGCGAGATGATGCTGGACGACCGTATTTTCCAGTTGGGACGCGAAGCCGATGGCCGTTTCTTTTTACATCCCCCCGGTCCGGCCTTGCCGGTTCGAGGGGACGTTTCGGATTTGAGTCTGTCCGAGGCGGCCACGGTCCGGCTCCCGGCCGTCTTGGCGGCCGAGGCGGCGGAGAAATTGCCGGCATTGCTCCAGAGAATGGTTAAGGAAAGACTGCCCGAGGCTCTGGCCAGGAAACTGGCCGAAGAGTTTCCAAAGGCTTTGGGGCTGGAAGTGGCCGCCCGGCTGCCGGAAGCCTTGAATGAGGCTGTTGAAGCCGCGCTCCCGGAAGCCCTGGCCGCCAAAATTGAAGCCAAACTGCCCGTCGCTCTGGCCGTCAAGGTGGAAACGCGGCTGCCCTATGCCTTGGCGGCCATGGTGGATAAAAAATTGCCGGAAGCCCTGGCCGCGGAGGTGGCCGCTCAATTTCCGGCCGCCCTGGCCCGGGAAATCAAAGCCAAGTATCCGGAAGCCCTGGCCAAGGCGGTGGCGGCTCAACTGCCTGAAGTCCTGGCCGCCGAGGTGGGCCACCGGTTGCCGGCGGCTCTGGAGCCGGTGGTGGAGGCGGCCTTCCCTGAAGCCCTGGCCGCCAAGCTGGCCGCTGAATACCCCAAGGTTCTGGCTGGGAAACTGAACGAGGACTTGCCGGTCATTCTGGAAACACGGCTGGCCGAGGAATTGCCGCTTCTCTTGGAGGAGCGTGTGGCGGAAAAATATCCCGAAACCTTGGCCAAGGCCGTGGCTGACTGTTTGCCCGAAACCCTGGCCCGGGAGGTGGCCGAACATTTGCCCCAAGCCCTGGCGCCGCAAATTGAGGCCAAGCTGCCGGAGGCTCTGGCCCGGGCCGTGGCCGAGCGTCTGCCCGAGGCCCTGGCTCAGGAAATGGCGGACCAACTGCCGGAGCGGCTGGCGGCGGAGGTGGCCGCTCGTCTGCCCGCGACCCTCCAGGCAGCCTTGGAAGCGGAAAAACCCGAGGCCATGGCCGCCTTGGAAAATGACCGGAGCGCCGCCCTGGTTCGGGCCGTGGCGGTCGCCCTGCCCGGGGCCTTGGAACAGGCGGTGGAGGAACAACTGCCGGAGCGGCTGGCGGCGGAAGTGGACGAGCATCTGCCTAAAGCCCTGGAACAAGCTGTGGCCGAGCGGCTGCCCGAGGCCCTGGCCCAGGCGGTGGAGGAAAAATTGCCCGAGGCCCTGACTCTGGCCATGGAGGAAAAACTGCCGGAAGTGCTGGAATCAGCCAGAGAAACCTTGACCGCCATCGGATTGCCCGTCCTGGAATCGGCCAGGGCCGGCGAAGCCGGCCCGGATGGCGAGAGCCCCATTGCCGCCCCGGCATTCCCGGCATTCGAGGAGACTCGCGCCGGGCAAGATGAGGCGGATACCCCGGAAGACGGGGAATGCGACCTGCCGCTGACGGAAGAAGCGGGCCCCGGCGATTTAGAGAAAGGATTTATGCTGGAAGCCGGAGCGGACGATGGACCGCCGGCCGTATTGGAGGCCGCCGAGGCGGATGAGGAAGAGTGGGAAGACGAACCTCTCTTGTTGACTGAAATTGTGGCCGATGATATAGGCTTTGAACCGGGGGGCATGGATTCGACCCCCGGCGGGGTAAAGGGAAAGGGCGGCTGGACGCCGGCTATGGAGCTTTTAGAAGAAGAAGAAGAAGAAGAAGAAGAAGATAAAGAAGAGGACGAAGCCCCTATTCTGAATCTAGAGCCCCTTGAGGCGCCTGAGCCTGCCGCCATAGCCGCAAAATCTCAAGATGACAAGGCGACGGATCAGCCAGAGAACCTGGAAGCTCCGGGCGCGTTTGAGCCGCCCGAGGAACTGGAGTTGCGCCGCCCGGGGCCGGGTAAAAAAACTCTGGAACACCGCCTGGCCACCCTGGAACACCGGTTTCGGCGTGGACCGGCCCCGGACGATACTGAAGACGATAAGGGAAGCACTGATTAGAGCATCAAACAATTTGCCGTTTTGCGGCGGCCTAAGTTGCGGACTATTAAGAGGCTGTTTTGAACGCTTACAAAAATGAAATGGAAATACCCGGCGTGCTGCCTCTTTTGATCGTGCGCGACGTGGTTATATTTACGGATATGATTTTGCCGCTCTTCATCGGCCGGGAAGTCTCCGTGGCCGCGGTGGAGGCGGCCCAGGAAGCTGACCGCCTGATCTTCATAGCCGCCCAGAAGGATCAAATCCGGGACGACCCCGGCCCTGACGACATCTACCAGGTGGGTACGGTGGCCATGATAATGCGCCATCTTAAAATGTCGGACGGCCGTCTGAAAATTTTGGCCCAAGGTATGGCCAAGGCCCGCCGGACGGGGGTGGCGGCCCGCGATCCCTTCATAAAAGTCAGTCTGGAGATTTTGACCGAGTGGCCGGCGCCGGAACCTTCCGTGGAACTGGAGGCTCTGATGCGCAACGTGCGCGAGCAGAGCCAGAAAATATTGTCTCTGAAGGAAGTTTTGACGGATGAGGTGGTTACCATCTTAGACAGCGTGGAGGATCCCGGCCGGCTGGCCGACCTGGTGACCAGCAACTTGAGGTTGAAAGTCGAAGCGGCCCAGAAAGTGCTGGAGACGGTCGATCCCCTGGCTCGTCTCCGGCTGGTCAATGATTTTCTGGCCCAGGAACTTAAAGTGGCCACCATGCAGGCCAAGCTGGATTCCGAAGCCCGCGAAGAGATGGACAAATCCCAGCGCGAATACTATCTGAGGGAGCAGCTCAGGGCCATAAAGCGGGAATTGGGCGAAGAAAACGCCAAGGACGACGAGATCACTGAATATCAGGATAAGATCAAAAAAGCCCACCTGCCCAGGGAAGTCTCAAACGAAGCTCTCAAGCAGCTGGCTCGCCTGGAGTGGACCCATCCGGACGCGGCTGAATCCAGTCTCATACGCACCTACCTGGATTGGATTTTGGATCTGCCCTGGTCCGTCTCCACCCGCGATCATCTTGACCTGCCCGAAGCCAAGAAAGTGCTGGACACCGACCACTACAACCTGGAAAAGGTCAAAGACCGGATACTGGAGTACCTGGCCGTCCGCAAACTCCACAAAAGGCAGAAGGGGCCCATAGTCTGCTTTGTAGGCCCTCCCGGAGTGGGGAAGACTTCCCTGGGCCAATCCATAGCCCGGGCCATGGGCCGCAAGTTTGTGCGTTTTTCCCTGGGCGGCATGCGCGATGAGGCTGAAATCCGCGGGCATCGCCGCACCTACATAGGGGCTCTGCCGGGCCGCATCATCCAGGGCTTGAAAACGGCCGGCTCCAACAACCCGGTTTTCATGTTGGACGAGGTGGACAAGATCGGGGCCGATTTTCGGGGCGACCCGGCCGCGGCTCTCCTGGAAGTCCTGGATCCGGAACAGAACCACGCCTTTTCCGACCACTATCTGAACCTGCCCTTCGACCTGTCCAAGGTCATGTTCATCACCACGGCCAACATCCTGGACCCCATTCCCCAGGCATTGGAAGACCGCATGGAGGTCATTCACCTGTCCGGCTACACGGCCGAGGAGAAGGTGACCATAGCCAAACGTCACCTGGTGCCCCGCCTGGTGAATGACCACGGCTTGAACCGGAACCAACTGGTGATAACCGACACGGCTTTAAAGAAGATCATCGCCTCCTACACCCAGGAGGCGGGCCTCCGCGGGTTGGATAAGAAGCTGTCCGCGGTATGCCGCAAGGTGGCCCGCAAGGTGGCTGAAGGAAGGCCCGGCCCCTATCGCGTCACCCCGCTTTCGCTCCCCAAATACCTCGGCCCGCCGGAGATACTGCCTGAACCGGAGCGGGCGGAAGGCCAGGTGGGGGTGGCCACCGGTCTGGCCTGGACCGAATTCGGGGGGGAATTGATGTACATTGAGGCCCGCACCATGGCCGGCAAGGGCAACCTGACCCTTACCGGGCAGTTGGGCGAGGTTATGAAGGAAAGCGCCCAGGCCGCACTCTCCTATGCCCGATCCCAAGCCGAGGAACTGGGCCTGACCCAGGCTTTCTATGAGGATTTGGATGTCCACATCCATATCCCGGCCGGGGCCGTGCCCAAGGAAGGCCCCTCGGCCGGCGTGTCCCTGATGGCCGCCCTGATTTCCGTTCTGACCGACCGTCCGGTTCCGCGGGACATGGCCATGACCGGCGAGATAACCCTAAGGGGGCAGATTATGCCCGTTGGCGGCTTGAAGGAAAAATCCCTGGCCGCCTTGAGAGCCGGCATCAAAAAAATCATCATCCCCCGCCAGAATCTCAAAGATTTGGAAGATATCCCCCACCTTATCCGGGGACGGCTGGAGTTCATAGATGTTGACGACATGGATCAATTTTTGAAAACCGTCTTCGGCTCAACCCTGCCCCAGACCAGGCGGCGGGTCCGGCGGCCGCGCAACCGTCCGCTTCCAGCCTGGGGCCGCCGGCGGCCCGGCGTCAGGGTTTGAGCCATGGGGGCAAGACAATGAAGTGGAAAGGCCTGATAAGTCCGGATGATAATTGCCGGCTCTGCGGTCACGTTTGCCTGGCCCGCCGGTCTTTAGGCGAAACCGGGCGCTGCGGCGCGGGCAGGGAAGTGGGTCTAAGCAGCGCTCTTTTGCACCTGGGGGAAGAACCGCCCCTGTCCGGCGGCGGGGAAATCCCGGGCGGTTCGGGCACTATTTTTTTCACCCGCTGTGTTCTTGGCTGCGTTTTCTGCCAGAATTGGCAAATTTCCCAGCGCCCGACCGGACGGGACATATCCGAGGCCGAGCTGGCCGAAGTCATGCTTCGCCTGGAAGCCGAAGGGGCTTTTAACATCAACCTGGTCTCGCCCACTCCCTATACGGTTCAGATCGCCCTGGCCCTGGGGCTGGCCCGTAAACAGGGCCTGAGCCTGCCCGTGGTCCACAACTCGGGGGGCTATGATTCTATTTCCGCGTTGAGAGTTTTTGACGGCCTGGTGGACATCTATCTCCCCGACGCCAAAATGGCGCCGCCGGCCGGGGTCGGCCTCGACGAACCGGACGCCAGGGCGGCCTGCCTCCTGGGGGCCGGCGATTACCCCAAGGTCAACCGGGAGGCCCTTTTGGAAATGCTGCGCCAGGTGGGACATCTCCAGCTCGACGGCCGCGGCCTGGCTCGCCGCGGCCTCTTGATCCGCCACCTGGTCCTGCCGGATGACCTGGCCCGCACGAAAACCCTCTTGCCCTGGCTGGCCGAGACCTTTGGCCCTGCCGTGCATTTGAGCCTCATGGCCCAGTATCATCCCTGCCATCAGGTTCAAGCCAATCCCGAGCAGTTCCGTTCCTTTCCAGGCCTGACGCGACGCCTGAGCCTCAGGGAGTATGAGGAGGCTGTTGACTTGGCCGTGAAATGCGGCCTGATGAACGCCTATGTCCAAGACCTGGCGGCGGCCGGCCACTATCTGCCGGATTTTGACCGTCCCAAAGTTTTTATAAACTGAGCGATTGGCAGTGCAGGGGTCTCTGGGCCCAACGGCTCCGGGAGGTGGGTTTTGCACATTCTCTTGACCAATGACGATGGCCTTATGGCCCCGGGCCTCCAGGCCGCCTATGCCGGTCTCAAAGCCCGGGGATATAAGGTGACCGCCTGCGCCCCTGACAGCCAGCGCAGCGCTTCGTCCCAGGCCGTGACCTTGTACCGGCCCATCAAGGCGGCGCCCTGGCAAATGCCGGACGGAGCCTTGGGTTTCGCCGTTTACGGCACCCCGGCCGATTGCGCCCGCCTGGGCCTGACCACCCTGGCCCGGGAGCCGGTGGACCTGGTGGTCAGCGGCCTCAACGACGACACCAACTTAGGTTTTGACATAAACTATTCCGGCACCGTGGCCGCGGCCCTGGAGGCCGCCGCCGCCGGCTGCCCGGCCCTGGCCGCCTCACTTGAACGGTCCGAGATTATGGATTGGAAGCTGGCCGTCCATGTGCTGGTGGCGGTGGTCGACAGCATGAGAACCTGGAAACTGCCCCCCGGGATGGCTGTCAATCTCAATATTCCGGCCCGGCTGACCACCGGCCGCAATGACTGGTTCTGGACCCGGACCAAGGCCGAGCCCAGCCCGGATTATTACGATGGGGAGCCCCATCCGGACGGCTCGGTGCTCTATCACCGGCTTCGGCCCCAAGAGCCGGCGCCGGACCTGGAGAGGGAGCCGGAAAACGATGTCGAGCATTCCCTCCGGGGCCACATAACCTTAAGCCCCATACTGCCTCACAGTTGTCACGAAGCGGTGCTGGCCCGGCTTGCGGCCGCCGGCGGGAAGTGAAGAATCTTTTATCGCTTCCCTTCATACAGAATTTCAAACACATTTTTTTGAAACCTTATCAAACCCTCGTCTCGCATCTTGCACAATTCATTCGACATGGCGCTTCGGTCAACGCATAGATAATGCGCCATTTCTTCCCGGTTATAGGGTATGGTGAACTTTTTAGCCATACCCCTTTCCAGGTCAAAAAACAAAGACAGCCTTTCCCTGGTCGTGCGTTTCGACAATATATCCATCTTCTGATTGAGCAAGAGATTTTTTTGGGCGATCAGTCTTAGCATATTTTCTATCAGCCTTGAATGAAAGACGCAAGACGACGAACATGAGGTTATTATCTTTCTGTAGTTGATAAACAGCATTTCACATTTTTCGGAGGCTTGCACGGAAACGGGGCTGTGGTCCAGGCCGGCGCAGGCAAACACCTCGCCGAAAAGATCGGGCACGCCCAGCTTGGCTAATATGGTGATATTGCCTTCCATACTCTCCTTTATGATCTTTACGCCGCCTGACAGAATAAAGCCGATATGGTTTACCGCGTCGCCGGACAAAAATACAAAATCATCCTTGTTAAAAGATTGGGTTTGAGCTTCCACGCAGCGAATCATGCTCTCGAAATCGGTATAACCAATACCGCGCCACAGGGGATTGTCTTTTATCAGTTTGAAAATAATTTTCATTTTCATATTTTTATGCCTTTCGTTGTTTTAACAACCGAATTTTTGTTTTGATTATAGTATAAATGGGGTCATAAAAACAAGGGAGAGGATCATGATCAGGAAAGTCATTAATATAGACGAGGAAAAATGCGACGGCTGCGGCCTGTGCGTATCGGCTTGCCTTGAAGGGGCCATTGGCCTGGTTGACGGGAAGGCCAAGCTGCTCCGCGAGGACTACTGCGACGGGCTCGGAAACTGCCTGCCGGTGTGTCCCGCGGAAGCCATCTCGTTTGAGGAACGGGAAGCGGCGGAATTTGACGAAAACGCCGTAAAAGACAATATGGCCAAGAAGCGGCCGGAAACCTTGGCCTCTGGCTGTCCCGGCGCGCATTCAAAAACAATCAGCCGGGAAAGCCGGCCGGGGGGGGAAGGGGAACGCTTAAAGCCTATGGAAACCCATCTCAATCAATGGCCGGTGCAGATAAGGCTCGTGCCGGAAAACGCGCCGTACTTCGATAAGGCGGATTTGCTGGTCGCGGCCGACTGCGCCGCCTATGCTTACGGCAACTTTCACGGCGAATATATGCGGAATAAGATAACGATTATCGGGTGCCCCAAACTTGACGATGAGGATTATTCCGACAAGCTGACCGCCATCTTGAAGCTGAACGATATTAAGTCCGTGACGGTCGCCCGCATGGAGGTCCCTTGCTGCGCGGGGATCGAAAACGCGGTGAAAACCGCTCTGAAAAACTCCGGCAAACTCATTGCCTGGCAGGTCGCTACGATTTCGACCGATGGGAAGATAGTGGAAAATTAAGGAGAGTGGATCATGTCAATGTTTTGTTTTCAATGCGAAGAGACCGCTAAAGGCACGGCCTGCACGGTCGGCGGCGTATGCGGCAAAAAGGCCGAGGCCGCCAATCTGCAAGACCAGCTCGCCGGGGAGCTTATCGGGCTTGCGCGGGCCACTGACGGCAACACGCCCACCGAGAGCACTCATAAAGCCATGATCGACGGCTTATTCGCCGCCGCGACCAACGTAGGCTTCGATGAGGAAGATATCAGGCGCCGGATAGAAAGCGTCAGGGCGGAAAAGGCCAAGCTCGTGCCGCAATGCGGCGTTTGCGAATCCGTGTGCTCAAGGAACGACCCCTACGATATGGCGCGGCTTTGGGGTGATAACGAGGATCTACGCTCTTTGAAATCTCTCCTGCTTTTCGGGCTGCGCGGCATGGCGGCTTACGCTCACAATGCCCAGGCCTTGGGAAAAACTGATGAATCGGTGAACGACTTTTTCTATAAGGGGCTGTTCGCGCTGGGAGAGGATAAAACCGCCGACGAACTCTTTGCCCTGGTTATGGAACTCGGCAATGTCAATCTGAAATGCATGGAACTGCTCGACGCGGCCAATACCGGCGCGTTCGGAACCCCCAAACCTGTCAAGGTTGGCCTCAATATCGAACCCGGCCCGTTCATAGTGATTTCCGGCCATGATTTATCCGATCTGAAACTATTATTGGAACAGACGGAAGGGAAGGGCGTCAATATTTACACCCACAGCGAAATGCTGCCGGCGCACGGCTATCCCGAGCTAAAAAAATACCCGCACCTTAAGGGGAATTTCGGGACGGCCTGGCAGAATCAGCAGAGCGAGTTTGATAATATCCCCGCCCCCGTCCTGTTTACGACAAACTGCCTTATGCCCGTGAAGCCGAGCTATGCCGACAGGGTGTTCACAACTTCGGTCGTATCTTATCCGGGCGTGGCGCATATCGGTCCGGACAAGGATTTCACTCCGGTGGTCGAAAAAGCCCTGGAGCTTGGCGGCTATAAGGAAGCGCGCGGGATGACCGGCATAAACGGCGGCGATACGCTGACCACCGGCTTTGCGAAAGACGCGGTGCTGTCGGTGGCCGGCCAGGTGATTGAAGCCGTGAAAACCGGGGCTATCAAGCATTTCTTCCTTGTGGGCGGCTGTGACGGCGCGAAGCCGGGCCGGAACTATTACACGGAGTTTGTGAAAGAGGCGCCGAAAGATACCGTCATCCTCACCCTGGCCTGCGGCAAGTATCGTTTCAACGACCTTGATATGGGCGGGATAGGCGGCTTGCCCCGCATGATGGATATGGGACAATGCAACGACGCCTACAGCGCGATCAAGGTCGCGCTGGCCTTGGCCGAAGCCTTTAACTGTTCCGTCAATGAATTGCCGTTGACCTTGGTTCTTTCGTGGTATGAGCAGAAAGCGGTCTGTATCCTTCTGACCTTGCTTTCGCTCGGCATAAAAAACATACATATCGGGCCGAGCCTGCCGGCCTTTGTTTCGCCCAACATCTTAAGCGCCTTGGCGGATAAGTTCAGCCTGACCCCTATCTCCGCCCCGGAAGCCGATTTGAAAAAGATGTTGTCTTAATGAACAACGGGGCGCCGACCCTGCCGCATCAGCCCGGGACTTGACTTTTTTTTTGAAAAAATCTAGGCTGGAGCCAGAGACTGAAAGATTACGTCAATTCGGCCAGCCGACCGGCAAGGACACCTAAGTCACCGACCAAGCCAAGGAGCCGGAATCAATGACTTCCCTCAAAGCTATGTACAAGGAATATAAATGGTTATGGTTTATGTGCGCCTTGGCTGGAGTGGTAGTCGGTCTGGCGTCCTACACCGTTTATGTCTCCCGGGCTTGGTCATATATTTCCGACGATCCGGCCGCCTGCGTCAACTGCCACATCATGGGCCCCTATTACCAGTCCTGGTCCAAAAGCTCCCACGCGGTGTGGTCCACCTGCAACGACTGCCACCTTCCCCAGGAAAACATCATAAGAAAATATGCCTTCAAGGCCATGGACGGCCTTTATCATTCGGCCCTCTTCACCTTGGGGGCCGAATCCCAGGTCATCCGGCCGCGCGATGGCAGCTACGAGGTCATACTCCAGAACTGCCTGCGCTGCCACACCCCGCTGGTCACGGAATTCACCAAGATGAACATTGATTATAAACAAGTGCTGGCTGGCGAAACCAAGGCCTGTTGGGATTGCCACACCCAAGTGCCCCACACCAACATCAGTAACCTTGCTTCCGTCTCCGGGGTCGGCTCCATCCCCTTTCCAGATTCCCCGGTTCCAGAATGGCTCGGAAATTTATTGAACAATCAGGGAGATAAACCATGAGGGCTCTTTATTCGTCGAAATGCGGGCCGTGGATCCTGGCCGGCGTTATTTTCGCCGGAGTCGTGGTGGGCATTGTCATTCTGGGGCTTCTAGCCGCCACCATCACCGTCAGGCGGGCCGAAGTGGCCTCCATCTACAATAATAAGAAGGTGGAAGTTACCCAGAGCGAAGGCCGCAACGCAATATGGGGCCTGAATTTTCCTCGGGAATATGAAACTTGGAGAAAAACCGCCGAAACGGGCTTCAAAAGCAAGCACCTGGGCAACGACTTCGAGGATATATTGGCCGAACGGCCGGACATGGTGATACTATGGGCCGGCTATCTCTTCGCCAGGGACTATAATGCGCCGCGGGGGCATTGGCACGCCGTGGAGGATGTCTATAACTCCCTCCGCACCGGGGCGCCCGGCGTGGGCGAGTTGAAGGACCTTCAGTCGAGCGCCTGCTGGACCTGCAAAAGTTCCGATGTGCCCCGCATGATGCTGGAAATGGGGGTGGCCGAGTATTACAAGGCGCCCTGGAGCGCCCTGGGCACGGAGGTGGTCAACTCCATCGGCTGCGCCGACTGCCACGACCCGGTCACCATGAACCTGGTCATCACCCGCCCGGCCTTGGTGGAAGCCTTCCAGCGCCGGGGGCTTGACATAAATAAGGCCACCACGCAGGAAATGCGCAGCCTGGTCTGCGCCCAGTGTCATGTTGAATACTATTTCAAAGGCGATGATCGGTATATAACCTTCCCCTGGGACAAGGGCTATACCGTTGAGGAGCAGGAAGCCTATTACGATGAAATCGGCTTCGTAGACTGGGTCCACGCCGTGAGCAAGACCCCCATGATCAAGCCCCAGCACCCGGATTGGGAACTGTTCATTGAAGGCCCCCACGGGCAGCGGGGCCTCTCCTGCGCCGACTGCCACATGCCCTACATTTCCGAAGGCGGCCTGAAATTCTCCGATCATCACTTGGTCAGTCCTTTGAAAAACGTGGCCAATACCTGCCAGACCTGCCATCGCGACAGCGAGGCCAACCTCAAGAAATACGTCTATGAGCGACAGGACAAGGCCCTGGAGATCCGCAACCGCGTGGAGCCGGAACTGGCCAAAGCCCACCTGATGACCAAGGCGGCCATGGAGGCCGGGGCAACCGATGAGGAGCTGGCCGAGGCCAGGAAGCTCATCCGGGCCTCCGGCTGGCGCTGGGATTTCGCCGTGGCCTCCCATGGGGGCTCTTTCCACGCGCCTGTTGAAACCCAGCGCATTCTCGCCCACGCCCTGGATACGGCTCTGCGGGCCCAGTTGGTGCTGAAGGATGTCCTTTTCTCCAAAGGCATAACCGACTGGAAAATGCCCGACATTTCCACCAAGGAAAAAGCCCAGGCCTACATCGGCTTGGACATGGACGCCTATAGGGCTCAGAAAGAGGAGTTCAAGCAGACGGTTCTTCCCGAATGGCTTAAAACAGCCAAGAGCAACAACCGCCTTTAAATTGTTTGGCTCTAATTAGTCCTCACATCAGCCGTTCAGGCTTTCACCACAGGCCCCTTAGGAAATTTCCAGGGGCTTGTTTTTGGGTCAAGGTGAGATGGACAAAAAAATGTGGAGTTTCCCCTGGCGCTACCGGGAAAGCCTGGTCCTGGCCGCCGCCCTGGTCTCGGGCGGCTTCGCCCTGCAACTGATACTGGGGCCGGTTAACCTTTATTTGCTCCACTACCCGGCCAACCTGATTCTGGGCGGGTTCATCGTCCTGGCGGCTCTCATAAGCCCCAAAAATACCAGGGTCGTCAATTGGCTGTCCGGGGTACATTGGGCCGTGGCCCTGATGCTGGCCTTACTCCTCTTGAGCCTGATCATGGGCCTAACGCCCCAAGGGGGGCATATGCACGGGCTTCCCGCCCGCCTGGGCTTCAACCGGCTCACCTCCTCCTGGCCACTGGGGCTGGTATACATGGCCATCCTCTTTTCTCTGGCCCTGGTCACGGCCCGCCGCCTCTTCCCCTTCAGGCGGCGCAGCCTGGTCTTCATATTCAACCATCTCGGGCTGTGGCTGGTCCTGTTGGCGGCGGGCTTAGGCGCGGCCGACCGCATCAGCCATGTTATGTATGTCGAAGAGGGTCAAGTGGAATGGCGGGTTTACAACAAAAACCGGGAAGTGCTGGAATTGCCCCTGGCCATACGCCTCGACAAATTTGAAATGGAGGAATACCCACCAAGGCTGGCCGTCATTGACCGCCGGACCGGAGCGGCCCTGCCCGAAGGCGCCCCCGTAATTTTCCAGGTGGATTCGGATACAAACCCCCGCCTTTTGGATTGGGACCTCATGGTCTTAAATTACCTTTACAATGCCGTGCCCGGCGGCGAGGGCCAATACCGGGAGTCGGGCATGATGGCCGCCGCCCAGGCCGTGGAGGTCAAGGCCGTAAACCGCCTGACTTCGGAGACGCGGCAGGGCTGGGTGTCGGCCGGCAACCGTTTTCTCCCTCCTTCGCCCCTTATTTTAAGCGATGATCGCCTCCTGGTCATGACCCAGCCGGAACCCAGGCGTTTTACTTCCAAAGTCAAGGTCTTCACCCGGGACGGACTGGAAACGGAAAGTCTCGTGGAAGTCAACCGCCCCTTGCGGGCGGGGGGCTGGCTCATCTATCAATATGGCTACGACAACCAGGCCGGGCGCATGTCGGGCTACAGTTCCTTCCTGTTGGTTTACGATCCCTGGCTGCCGGCGGCCTATGCGGGGCTGGCCCTGTGGGCCCTGGGGTCCATCGGCCTTATTTGGGGAAAAGCGAGGAAAACATGACCTGGGCCTATTTCAACTGGCTGGGGCCTCTGGCCGCAACGGCCTGGCTCTTAGGCGGTTTTTTCGCCTGGCGCCAAAAAACGGGCCGAGCCGATTTATTCATGTCGGCGGGCCTCGTTGTTTTCGCCGTGTTCATGGCCGGGCTGTGGATCGGGCTCGAGCGCCCGCCCATGCGCACCATGGGCGAGACCAGGCTGTGGTATGCCTTCTTTCTGGCCGCCGCCGGCTGGCTGGCCTATCGGCGGTGGAAATATCCGTGGCTTTTGCCCTATTCGGCTCTGATGGCCGCCGTATTCGTGGGCATCAACCTTTTAAAGCCGGAAATCCACTCCAAGGCCCTGATGCCCGCCCTCCAGAGCGTTTTCTTCATCCCCCACGTCACGCTTTATATGCTGGCCTATTCGGTATTGGCCGTGGCCGCCATAGCCTCCGTCATCCAACTGGGCAAGTTGAAACGAGGCCCTCGCGAGCCTCGGCTCTATATTTTTCTGGACAACGTGGTCTATTTGGGCCTGGGGCTCTTGATGCTGGGCCTAATCAGCGGCGCCGTCTGGGCCAAGGAAGCCTGGGGCCACTACTGGTCCTGGGACCCCAAGGAAACATGGGCCCTAATCACCGCCGTGGCCTATCTGCTCTACATCCATCTTCGCCTTCGCGAGACCGAAGAAACCCGAGTGACCCTGGCCGTCCTGCCCCTGGCTTTCATACTTCTGCTGGTAACTTGGCTGGGCGTGTCCATGCTCCCCTCCGCTTCCGGCAGCATTCATGTTTATTCATGAGTGATTGGCTCTAAGCGGAGGCGGCGCCCTGGCCGGTCTTGATCCATTTTATCAGGCAGCGGAAAAGTTTTTCGATATTCAAGGGCTTGGTGAGATGATCGTTCATGCCCGCGTCCAGGCTTTTTTCCCGATCCTCAGCCGAGCTGTGGGCGGTCAGGGCCACTATGGGCAGGAAGGCTCCCTTTTCCAGCCGGCGTATTTCACGGGTTGCGGTCAGGCCGTCCATGACCGGCATCTGGATGTCCATCAGCACCAAGTCGTAGTCGTTGGCCATGACCATCTCCAGGGCTTCTTGTCCATTGTTGGCCAAGGATACGTTCAGGTCGACCTTGGTGAGGACTTTTTGGGCTATTATTTGATTAACTTCGTTGTCTTCGACCAGGAGAATCTGGGCCCCGGCCAGATGTTTTATTATTTTAGCGGCTTCCGGGGCTTCGGCGGGCCGGGCCGATTTTTTTTGGCTCCCGCCTTCCGGCGGGGACGTACAGCTGAAGATGGAGGTCAGGACGCTTTTTAGGGCGTCCACGGAGGGGGGCTTTTCCAAGACGGTCTTTATGCCTACTTCAGAAGCCGACTTAAGCATTTTCAACTTGGAATGGACCGTGATCATTATGATGGCCGGCCGCCCATCCGGCGGCGTGGAGTCGTTCAGGCGGCGGGTGGTTTCCAGCCCGTCCCAGCCCGGCATATTGCAATCCATGATCACCAAGTCCAGGCGTCGGCCCTGGTCCCGGGCCCGGTTCAAAAATTCCAGCGCTTCCTCGCCCGAAGCGGCCGAGCTGACTTCAAAGCCAAAGGCCATGAGGTATTCTTCCAATATGGCTCTTGATAGAGAGTTGTCGTCAACTACCAAGGCGCATAAGCCGATGAAACAAGCCTGGCGATTGATGAGACGCTCTCCCGGGTTGTGTCGGCCGAAGCTGGCGGTGAAACCGAAAGTGCTGCCCCGGCCCGGCTCGCTTTCCACCCAGATGTCGCCGCCCATCAGGTCAACCAGGCTTTTGCAGATGGCCAGGCCCAGCCCGCTGCCCGCATAGCGCCGGGTGAAGGAAGTATCGGCCTGGGTGAAGGGGTCGTATATCGTCGCCATTTGCCAATTCTCAATGCCTATACCGGTGTCACGCACCAAAAAACGCAGCGTGACCTGGTCACCGGTTTCCGTCACCGGTTCCACGCTCAAGCTTATTTCACCTCTTTCCGTGAATTTTACGGCGTTGTCGAGGAGATTGTTGAGGCACTGGTGCAGGCGGAATTCGTCGCCGACCAAGCCAACCGGAGTGTCCGGAGCTGCTCGGACCATGAATTCCAAATCTTTTCCCCTGATCTTGTCGGACACCAGGTCCGCGGTATTCGCCAGAAAGTTCCTGAGGTCGAAATCCAAAGCGACCATTTCCAGTTTGCCGGATTCAAGTTTGGAGAAATCCAAAATGTCGTTGATCAGGTGCAAGAGTGAGCCGGCGGCGGCATCCGTGTTTATTGCGAAGTCATATTGCTGGCTGCTTAGGTCTGTCTCCAGCATGAGCTTGGTGAAGCCGATGATGGCGTTCATGGGCGTGTATATTTCGTGGCTGATGTTGGCCAGAAATTCGCTTTTAGCCCGGGTGCTGGCCATGGCCAAGTCGCGGGCCGCGCTCAACTCTCTTTCATGCCGCCTAAGTTCCGTGACGTCCATCAGCCAGGCCATGATGGCCTGGCCGCCTTCGAAGCCGGCCGGATAGGCATTCAAAAGATTCTCGCTGATGGAACCATCAGGCTTACGAAGCCTTAAGGGCTGCCAGTTGACCTCCTTCCGGGATGCCATCTCACATTCCAAATCGGCCATTTCCTCGGCATCCACAGTCAGCCCGGCCAGAGAGGCGCCCACCTCCAACCCCAGGTCGGTCTTGGCAAAAGGGCTGGAAAACCGGACCGTGCCGTTGGCGAGAACGGCAAAAGGCACGGGGCAGCCGTCGAGTATGTCTTTAAGGAGGAGCCTTTCCCGCTCCAGCTTCTCCTGGGTCGCCCGGAGGGACCTTAAGTCGCGGAAATAGCCCAGAACCATATATTCGTCCCGCCATTCCACCCGGCGGAAAAACATTTCTCCGGGAATCTCGGCGCCGTCCTCGCACAGGAAGACCATTTCCGTCAAAAAGGACTGTTCTTCCTGAAAGGCCTGGTCAATGCCGGCCTGGAAGGTTTCGATGGCTGAACGCCCATTGGGGAGGAGCGGAGGAATTGTTTTCTGAAAGTTATCCAGAAAGCTTTTTTTGCTGGGAAAGCCCAATAGGGCGGCGGCAGCCAGGTTGCAATCCACCAGGCTCCCGTTCCGTTTGAAGAAGCCGCAGGCCAGGGGGGTGGCGTCCAGCATAAGGCGGGTGCGTTCCACGGCTTCCTGGGTCTGGGTTATATCGGTGAAAGTTTCAATGTAGCCGATTTCCTGACCGTGATTGTCCTCCAGAAGGGCGTTTTGGCCTGAAAAAACCCGCCTGGGATTTTGCAAATGGCGGGTAAAAGTGCGGATGCGCGGGTCATCGCTATCATCCAGTTCGCTCGAATCCTGATAATCCCGCCAGCCTTCGGCGTAATGACGCCCCAAATAGTCGGCCGTCCGGCCGCCCATGGCCCGGGCCGCCGGCTGGTTTAGATATGTCCAGCGGCGGTCGAGGTCTAAAACCGAAGTGGGGAAGGGCAGGGTATCCAGTATGGCCTTGTACCAGGCCAGTTCATTGCTGATGAATTTGAAGGCGTTGGTCAGATAACGGCTGAAGCTTTCGTCGTCCCGGCCTTTGCTGACGGCCAAAATTTCCGCCCGGCGTTTCATGTCTTCCCGAAGGTCCTTCTGCACCGCGTCCTGGCGGCTGCCGGGGCCGTCCATCAATTCTTCGATGCTCCGCCGGATATCATCCAGAAGGCGGCCTTGTTCGGCAATGCGCCTTTCCATATCCTTTTTTTCAGCCTTGAGGGCGGCTTCGCTGGCTTCGAGTTCCAATCGGGCTATCGTGACTTCATGAATGTCGATGATGCAACCGGAAAATTCGATGGGCCGGCCCTGTTCGTCCTGGGCCGTCATTTCGCCGAAGACATCCATCCAGTGCCATTCCCCCGTCAAAAGGCCGTGGCGCAGGCTGTGGCGAAGGCGGTATCGGATAGGGAGATTGGAGCCCCCGGGCTCCAGCCTCTCCTTGAATTGGCGGACGACCCGGGCCGCATCGTCGGGATTGAGACATTCTTCCAGGTATTGCTCAAACCGAAGCGGGAGGCTTTCCCGGGCGTAGCCGAGAAGAGTTAGGAAACTGTGATCGGCGACGAATTGGAGGTCGCCCAGGTTTTCACCTGTCCGCCTGAGGCGCCACATCCCCAGACCGGCCCTGGCCATGGTCTTTTGAAGGTATTCCCAAGATGGCAGTTCCGGGGAGCCGTGGATGTAGTTTAACATTTGCCTTTCGCTCCTGTCGCCGTATGGCCTGATCAGAAAACCACCCTGGGCGGAGCGGCGGCCTGCGGATCGTCGATATGCCAGAATTCCGCCAGGCCAAAGCCGAACATTTCCGAAAAAAGGACCGCGGGGAATTTTTCCCGGGCTTCATTGTAGAACATGACCGCGTCGTTATAGGCCTGACGGGCGAAGGCGATGCGGTTTTCAGTGCTGGCCAGCTCTTCCTTGGTTCCCAGGATTACGTGGTCGGCCTTGAGTTCCGGGTAGGCCTCCAGGCTGACCAGGAGACGGCCCAGGGCGGCGGTGAGCTGGCCGTCGGCTTGCACCAGATTGCCCAGGGCAGGCAGCTGGCTCGGGTCGCCGGCCAGGCTTATCTGGGCTGAAGTGGCCCTGGCCCGGGCCTGGGTGACGGCTTCCAGGGTCTGGGATTCATGACCCAGATAGGCCTTGGCCGCATTGACCAGGTTGGGTATGAGGTCATAGCGCCGCCGAAGCTGGACATCAATTTGGGCAAAGGCGTTCTTGAAACGGTTTTTAAGCGTCACCAGACGGTTGTAGATGACCGCCACCAGCCCGCCCAGGATCAGGATGACAATGAAGACGGACAGTATTATCAGCAAAAGCGTGCTTATCATTATTAAAACTCCCCTTAAGCCCGTCAGGTGTCCGGGGCCGTGACGCGCAGGACCTCTTCAATGGTGGTCAGGCCGGAGGTCATGAGGCTCAGGGCATTCTCGCGTAGGGTGGTCATGCCCTCTCGACGGGCTTGGCGCTTGAGTTCCTGGGCGCTGAGCCCCTCCCTGAGACACAATTGCTTCAAGCCTTCGCTCATGGTCATGACCTCGACCGTGGCCAGACGTCCCTGATAGCCGGTGCCCCGGCACATTTCACAGCCTCGGCCCCGGCGAAGGGCCAGGTCCCGGTCGGCGCCGAGTTCCAGATCCCGGGCCGCTTCTTTTGAAAGGATAAAGGATTCCACGCAATATTTGCAGATGCGCCTGACCAGACGCTGGGCCATGATGCCCACCACGGTCGAGGAGACCAGGAAGGGTTGAAGGCCCAGGTCAAAAAGGCGGGTGACAGCCGAAGGCGCATCGTTGGTATGGAGGGTGGACAGGACCAAGTGGCCGGTGAGGGCGGCCTGGATGGCGTTTTCGGCCGTTTCCAGGTCGCGCATTTCCCCGATCATTATGATGTCCGGGTCCTGGCGCAGGATGTTGCGGATGATGCTGCCGAAGGTGATGCCGATTTTGGGTTGCACGGCGATCTGATTGAACTCTTCGTGGACCATTTCAATGGGGTCTTCCACGGTGGTGACGTTGACTTCCGGGGTGGCCAGCCGGCGGAGGGTGGAATAGAGGGTGGTGGTCTTGCCGCTGCCGGTGGGCCCGGTCACCAGGATAATGCCGTGGGGCAGGGAGGTGAAGGCGTTCCATTTTGACAGGTCGGCCGGGTTGAAGAACATGTCGGCCAGATCCATGAAGAGGGCCTCGGGATCCAGGATGCGCATGACTATCTTTTCCCCGAAGGCCACCGGCACGGTGGAGACGCGCACTTCGGCCTCGCCGGATTTGGCGGCTATCTTTATGCGGCCGTCCTGGGGCCGCCGCTTTTCGGCTATGTCCAGGCGGGAGATGGTTTTGATGCGGCTGACCACCGCCGGGTGGATGACCTTGGGCAGGCGATGGACATCGTGGAGCACCCCGTCAAAGCGCATTCTCACCATCAAGTCGCCGCGTTTGGGTTCGATGTGTATATCTGAAGCCTTGTCGTTTAAGGCTTCGGCCAGGAGGAAATCGACCAGGTTTTTTATGTGCTGGTCGTCATGGGTGATTTCCGCGGCCGATTTCAGCTTGACGAACTGTTCCAGGTTTCCGATGTCGAAGCCCAGGCGGCTGCCCCCGGAATAGAGGTTTTCGGCCCCGGCCACTGCCCCCCGGAAGGCGTATATTTCTCCGATGACCTTCTTGATCTGGTTGCCGGGCACAATGACCGGCTGGACGGGTTTATCGATCACCCGGCGCACATCTTCCAAGGCGACTTGGCAAAAAGGATGGCGGACGGCCACCATCAGGCGGCCTTCGGCATCCAGTCCCAAGGGCAGCACCAGGTGGCTGGCGGCATAGGACCGGGGCAGGATGCTCGTCACCAGTTCGGCATCCAGTTCCCGCTGTTCGATGCGGCGGTAGGGCAGGGCGGCCGTCTGGGCCATCAGACGGGCCAGGACATCGTCGTCGATGGTCCGCCCCAGGTTGTTGTCCTGGCCGGGCAGGGGCATTTTCAGGCCCACCAGGAAGTCAAGGGGATCATCGCTTTCCGCAACGGCTGTTTTCCCGGGACGCCTGGTGACGGAGGCTTGATAGGCCCGCTTGATCTCTCCGACCTGGCTTTGTCCGGCCAGACCGTTGAAAAGCAATATATCCATCAGATAATCTATGGTCAAGGAAGTGGCGGTCAAATTTTACGGCCTCTGAACCTGATCTGTTTTTGAAACTTCAGCGCCTGTCTTTAAGGGTCACAATGCGGTTGAAGACAGGCTGTTCCGGGCGGTGAAGCTTATCATCGGTAATGAAATAGCCCAGACGTTCAAACTGGCAGCGCCAGCCCGGGGGCAAATCGGCCAGGGCCGGTTCCAGGCGGGCTTCCGGACATTCCACCAGGGAGTCCGGGTTAAGTTCGCGCTCCAGGTCGCCTTTGGGCCTTGGAGTCTTGAAGAGGCGGTCGTAGAGGCGCACCCGGGCCGGCCGGGAGCGGCCGGCCGGCACCCAGTGAATAACAGCCGGCTGACCGCCGGGGCCGCCGCCGCCGCCACGGGGCTCTTCACTGTAGGTGCAGCGCAGTTCCTTAACCCGTCCTTGGCCGTCGCAGGCCAGGTCGTGGCAGCGGATATAAAAGCCCCAGCGCAGATGAACCTCCCGGCCCGGACCAAGACGGTAGAATTTTTTCGGCGGGTCAAGCAGAAAATCTTCGGCTTCGATGAAGATTTCCCGTTCAAAGATCAGGGGACGGCTCTCCATCCGCCCGGGGTCGTCGGGAAAGAGGGGGGCTGAAAATTCCCGGCTCTCACCGGCCGGCCAATTCTCCACCACCACTTTCAGGGGCCGGAGGACGGCCATGGCCCGGGGGACCTTGGGGTTCAAATCATCGCGGATGGCTTTTTCCAGCCAGTAATATTCTATCCAACTGTCGCGCTTGGCCACGCCGATGCGGTCGCAGAAGAGGCGGACCGCTTCCGGGGTCAGGCCTCGGCGCTTTAAGGCGGCCAGGGTCGGCAGGCGCGGGTCGTCCCAGCCTTCGACATGGTTGTCCTTGACCAACTGTATGAGCTTGCGTTTGCTCATGACCGTATATTCCAGGTTCAGACGGGCGAATTCAATCTGCCGGGGTCGGGGGGGCGGCCAGTTCAGGGCCTCCAGCACCCAGTCGTAGAGCGGGCGGTGATCCTCGAATTCCAGGGTGCAGAGGGAATGGGTGATGCCTTCAATGGCATCGGAGATAGAGTGGGTGTAGTCATACATGGGATAGATGACCCACTGATCGCCGGTGCGATGGTGGCCGGCCCGGCGGATGCGATACAGAGTCGGGTCGCGCATATTGAGATTGGGCGAGGCCATGTCTATTTTGGCCCTGAGGCTTCGGGCGCCATCGGGAAATTCCCCGGCCCGCATACGCCGGAAAAGGTCGAGGTTCTCGGACATGCCGCGATCGCGCCATGGGCTGTCCCGGCCCGGCTCGGTCAGGGTGCCGCGAAAAATTCGCACTTCCTCGGCCGACAGGTCGTCAACATAAGCCAGGCCCTTCCGGATCAGCTCTTCCGCGCATTCATACAGCTTTTCAAAATAATCGGAGGCATAGCGGATTGTCCCGGCCCAGGCGAAACCCAGCCAGCGGACGTCTTTTTCGATGGATTCCACATATTCGGCGTCCTCCTTTACCGGGTTGGTGTCGTCGAAGCGCAGGTTGCAGGCCCCGCCGTAGTCCAGGGCCAGGCCGAAATTCAGGCAGATGCTCTTGGCGTGTCCGATATGCAGGTAGCCGTTCGGTTCCGGGGGGAAGCGGGTGGCCAAGGCGCCGTAACGCCCGGAAGCGGCGTCTTCGTCGATGAAAGCGCGGATGAAATTGCCTGGATCGGTTCCGGCGGTCATGTAAGCCTTATCTCCAGGGAGCGGGCGTGGGCGGTCAGCCCTTCAGCCCGGGCCAGGGCGGCGGCGGCGGGGAGGATATCCCGGGCGGCTTCCGGGGTCAGGTGCTGAAAGGTTATTTTTTTCAGAAAGGAATCGACCGACAGGCCCGAAAACATCCGGGCCGCGCCGCCGGTGGGCAGAACGTGGTTGGGGCCGGTGGCGTAGTCTCCCCCGGCAATGGGGGCGTGGGCGCCGAGGAAGACCGAGCCGGCGTGACGGACCTTGCCCAGGTGGCTCATGGGTTCGGCCAGAGACAATTGCAGGTGCTCCGGGGCGTAGAGGTTGGCGAAGTCGAAGGCCTCATTGAGGTTTTCAGCCACTAAAATGGCCGCTCCGCCGACGAGGGCTTCGGAGACTATGTCCCGACGGTCCAGGCCGGGCAGGAGGCGGCTGATTTCCGCGGCCACCAGCCTGGCCAGGTTTTCGTCAACGGAAACCAGGACGGCCGCGGACATAGGGTCGTGTTCCAACTGGGCCAGGAGGTCCCAGGCCAGCCACTCGGCCGGCGCCTGGCCATCGGCTATGATAAAGCCCTCGCTGGGCCCGGCCGGAAGGTCGATATCCACCTGGCCGAAGACGGCCAGCTTGGCCGAGGTGACCCAGGCGCTGCCCGGCCCCACTATTTTATCCACCCGCGGCAAGCCCGCCAGGCCGTGGGCCAGGCAGCCCACGGCCCAGGCCCCCCCCAGCTTGTAGATGGCGTCGGCCCCGGCCAGGTGGGCGGCCGCCAATATTTCCGGACGGATGGTGAAATTCGGTCCCGGCGGAGAGGCCGCCGCGATTTCTCCCACCCCGGCGGCCTTGGCCGGGATTATGTTCATCAGGGCGCTGGAAGGGTAGGGCGCCAAGCCCCCGGGAATATAGACTCCCACCCGCTCCAGGGGCCGGGTCAGCCGGCCGGCCAGGAGGCCGGGGGCGAATTCATCGAACCAGGACGAGCGCTCCAATTGGGCGGCATGGAATTTATGGATGGAGGCGGCGGCCTTTTTCAGGGCCGCCAAAAAGTCCGGCGAAAGCGCCCTGTAGGCGGCCTCGACCTCTTCCGCCGAAACCTTGAAATCGGCCGGGGTCAGCCGGGGTCTGAGCGGGCCGTATTCGCGCCGCAGCTCCCCTTCGGGGTCATCGGTCAAACGGGTCAGGATTTCGACCGCAGCCTCTCTGAGTCCGGCCGATGCCGCGGCGGAGCGGGCCAATATCGCCGCCCGGCGGGCGGGGGGCAATCGGCGGAGAAATTCAACCTCAATCATCGCTTATCCTTAATCAAAGTAAACTATCCCCCATATTAGCAAAAAACGACAGGTTCGTAAATATAATATCCCTTGCCGTTCTGCCCCGCCCCGAGCGCGGGGGTGGGGGGGAAGGGAAAAATTCAGGCGCGAAAAAACTTGACAGAATTTTTTTTTAGTATATATTTGGGTGTGCCGTATTCCATTCTCCGTCTCTTCGGCGCGGTTTGAACCATACTTGAAATCGGAAGAATCTCTTTAACCAACCCGCCTCAGGTTCAGCTCCAAGCTCAACCGGCATCGGCAGTCAAAACCTACCGGCCCTCCCGATCCCACAACGACGGGGCCGCATTTCAAGAAGCAGCAGGATGAAGCATGACCGAAAAGATGGATCTGTCGGACTTGAAGAAAATGAAGATTGGCGATCTGACCGCCTTGGCCAAGGAATTCAAAATTGAAGGCGCCACCAATCTGCGCAAGCAGGAGCTGATTTTCGCCCTGCTTCAGGCCCAGACCGAGCACAACGGCATGATTTTCGGCGGCGGCGTACTGGAAACCCTGCCCGATGGCTTCGGTTTTCTCCGGGCGCCGGAATCCAACTATCTTCCAGGTCCTGACGATATCTACGTATCCCCCAGCCAGGTGCGGCGCTTCAACCTGCGCACCGGCGATACGGTCACCGGCCAGATCCGTCCCCCCAAGGAGAGTGAGCGCTATTACGCCCTTTTAAAAGTGGAGCAGTGCAATTTCGAAGACCCCGAGGATACCAACCGCGACAAGATCCTCTTCGACAATCTCACCCCCCTCTATCCCCAGGAACGCATTCAACTGGAGACCGACGGCAAGAATTATTCCATGCGCATCATGGACATGATGACCCCCATCGGCAAGGGGCAGCGCGGCCTCATAGTTTCCCCGCCCCGCACCGGCAAAACCATCCTTTTGCAGAATATCGCCAATTCCATCACCAAGAACCATCCGGAAACCATACTCATCATGCTCCTCATCGACGAGCGGCCCGAGGAGGTGACCGACATGCAGCGTTCGGTCAAGGGCGAGGTCATCAGCTCCACCTTCGACGAGCCGGCCACCCGCCATGTCCAGGTGGCCGACATGGTCATTGAAAAAGCCAAGCGCCTGGTTGAGCATAAGCACGATGTGGTCATCCTCCTGGATTCCATTACCCGCCTCTCCCGGGCTTACAACACCGTGGTGCCGCCCTCGGGCAAGATTCTCTCCGGCGGCGTGGATTCCAACGCTCTTCACCGCCCCAAACGTTTTTTCGGCGCGGCCCGCAACGTGGAAGAGGGCGGCTCCCTGACCATCATCGCCACCGCCCTCATTGATACCGGCAGCCGCATGGATGAAGTCATATTCGAGGAATTCAAAGGCACCGGCAACATGGAAATCCACCTCGACCGCAAGCTCAGCGACAAGCGGGTCTTCCCGGCCATGGACATAAACCGCAGCGGCACCCGCAAGGAAGATCTACTTTTGTCGGAGACTGAGCTGAACCGCGTCTGGATTCTGCGCAAGCTCCTGAGCCCCATGAGTCCGGTGGAGAGCATGGAATTTCTCCTCGATAAAATCCGGGGCACCAAGGGCAACCAGGCTTTTCTGGATTCCATGAGCCACTGACGGCGGGACCCGAAGGTTGCTTTTTGGTCGCGGGTGGGTTACTTTTATGGGGCCGGCCGTTTTTGGAGACTTGTTTATTTTTTGACCGCCTGGTCAAACCAGGCGAGATGGGGCGACCTACCCATGAGCCAGAACAAGGCCAAGCCTATCCGCGATCTTTTAAAGGAAAAAGACGCCTTCTTTACCACCAGCGAAAGGATTTTCGAGTTCGCCTTGCGCCATACCCGCCCCTTGATCTTTGGCGCGGCGGCGGCGGTCCTGGCGGTCCTGGGCGTGGTCGCCTATGTCCATAGCCAGCGAAAGGCGGAAGAGGCGGCCTTGGCCGCTTACGAAGAGGCCCTGACCATGGCGGCGCCCGCAGCGGCGCTGGAGAAGCTCCTGGCAGAGCATCCCGGCAGAAAGGCTGGCCGGCTGGCCGCCCTGGCCCTCATTCGCCTCCACTCGGAAGCCGGCGCCCCGGAAAAAGCCCTGCCGCTGGCTGAGAACCTTCTACAGACCCTCAAGCCGGCGGAAATGTCCCTAAGGCCCCTTTTGCTGGAAAATCTCGGCGGCCTCTATGAAGTGGTCCGGGACTACCCCCGAGCGGCCCAGAGTTACCAGGCCCTTCTGGATTGGCCCCCCCTGGCGGACAGTTACAAACCCACCTTATTGCTGGCCCTGGGCCGGGTCCAGGGCGCGGCCGGGCAGCCGGAGACGGCCGCCTTGACTTACGAAAACCTTATGCGCTCCTTCCCGGACTCCTACCCGGCCCTTTTGGCCAGGGCTCGGCTGTCGGTCTTGAAAGGGGAGGCCGTGGCCCCGCCGCAGGAACCAACCCTGGCCTGGACCGAAGCCTCCCCGGCCGAGGGAGCGCCAAGCGATTGAAAGGCCGGCCTTGGGGCCGGAAATTGAAGGAGGCAGCAGGTATGGCAGACGCCCCCGAACGCCCTAAGCAAGCCGACGAGAACAGACCGGCGGCCGCCAAATTTTCCGAGCGTCCTCTCGATGTGGATGTCCGTTCCTCCGCCGGCCCCTATCCCCGCCCCCGCCTCCCCCGGCGCGGCGCCAGGACCATCTGGCTGGCGGCGGCGGGCGCGGCGGTGATTTTGGGGCTGACCTGGCTTCTTTTCAAGTCCGGGGATGAACCGGCCCCGCCTCCCCCGCCTCCCCCGCCTGTTTCTTTTACCGAACATGACCCTGTTCCGGCCGCTCCGGGGGTTATCGACTTCGCGCCGGTCCCGGACCAACTCCTGGACCAACCACCGGAGCAACCCCAGGACAGACCAACGGCCGGCCAACCGGCCCGGCCGGCGCCCCCGGCCAAGCCGGCGGATAAGCCGGCCCAGGCGGCGCCCCCCCCAGCCAAACCGGCGGATGAGCCTGACAAGCCGGCCCCCCCCGCCAAGCCGGCGGATGAGCCTGACAAACCGGCGGATGAGCCGGCCAAGCCGGCTGATGAAACAACCAGGGGAGAGCCGGCTGCCGCCTCTGAAAAATCCGAAATTTCCGACAAATGGGTGGTCAACATCTACTCCACCCCGGACGCCACGGAATCCCTGCGTTTTCTGTCCACTCTTTTGGGGCAGGATTTGGGCGGCCGGATTTACGCTTCCGAAGTCATCCTGGAAGGCCGGCTCCAGCACCGCATCCGGGTGGGTTTTTTCGACACCAGGGAAGAGGCCGAAGCGGTGGGCCTCATGATCAAGGAACGCTATCAGCTCCACTCCACGCCTTGGGCGGTGCAGCCGAACAAGGAAGAGGAGAGCAAGTTCGGCGGCCCATAAGATAGCCTGCCAGGTATCCTGAATTTCCGTAAAAATTGCGGTTCACGCATCAACTTGCGGAGGGTTGAGACTCCCTCTAAATCGTAAAATGCTCTAAAATTGCGGCATTTTTTAAGCGGTTTAGAGGGGCAAGCACCCGAAGGCCTAAGACTCCGCCCTGGTCCGGCTTGTTGCGAGCTCTTATATAAAAAAAACTAATTGATTTATTATATAAAATATGTAAAATGAATTAGGTATATAGTCGAGACGCCGGCCCGGCCCGGGAGCCCGGCCTTGCCGTTTCAAAAGGGTGCTAAGGAGAGTCTACCATGAAGCTGGGTTCCAAGATTATTCTGGGCTTTATCCTGGCCAACGCCGTCTATCTCATACTCATGGCGTTCATATTTGTGTTCATTCAACCGGTGAAGACAAAGTCGAACCATCTCATCAGGTATGTCATAACGGCCTATGAACAGGCCAACAATGTCCGCTACCTGGTGGCGGAGCAGACTTCAATCCTAAGGGCCTACACGGCCAGCCCGTCCAACGATCGGGCGATTTTCGAACGATTCGCCCAGATCAACAGGGAAACCTTCGACGAGATTGCGAGTCTAGACCGGGTATTATCCTCGCCCGAGGCGGCCTTCCTGCGGACTCCGGCCATCGCCAGCGCCAATCAGCGCATAGCAGACTCTTTCAAGGCTTACACCGAAATGGCCATGACCACGCCCGACCGGCAGGATAAAATATTCAGGCTCCGCGACGAATTCATGGACGCCTACGATGTGGCCGACAAGGCCCTGACAGAGGCGCTGAAGGTGGAAAACAGCACCATTGGGGAGGCCATCAATGCCGGCTATGACATAGGGCAGCTGACCAGGCGGATTGAGGCGCTCAACATGGCGATGAACAACCTCAATGAAAGCTGCGTATTTTTCATCCGGGGCCTTTTACGGCACAGCCAGGAACTCTTCGACCGTAGCCAGGCCCTGGCGGTCCAAGCCGAGCGGTCGCTGGCCGAACTTGCGGCCGAATCCAAAAGCCAGGTGGTCAGGGCCTCCCTGGAAAAAACCCGCCAAACCTTAAGGGAGGAATACCAGTCCCATATGAAGGGGACCCTGGCCCTGATTTACGAAGACAGAGAGGCCACAGAGAGGCGCCTGGCCTCGGCCGATACCGTCCTGAGCGAGGCCGAGAACCTGACCAGCGCCGTCAAGGCCATCACCCTCGACTTTGCCGAAGACATGCTTAGGGCCATTGTGAAAATCGTGACGGTCATGACCATAGGAGCCGTGCTGGCTATAGCCGTCAGCCTTATCTTTGCGGTGCTGATTACCCGGAGCATCGTGGGAGCCATCAACAACCTCATCGAAAGCCTGTCGGAATGCGCCCAGGAAGTTGACGGGGCTTCCGGACAGCTCTCCGGCTCTTCCAATTCCCTGGCCCAGGGGGCCACGGAAAGCGCGGCCAGCCTGGAAGAGACCAGCGCGGCCCTGGAGGAGCTAAGCTCCATGACCAGGCGCAACGCCGACAACGCCGTGGAGGCCAGCGGCCTCACGGCTAAAGCCGCCGAGGCCATAATTCAGGCCGAAAAGTCCATGACCGATGTCATCCGGGCCATGGAGGAGATTTCCCGTTCGGGCAACGAGATAGGCAAGATAATCAAGACCATAGACGAGATAGCCTTCCAGACCAACCTTTTGGCTTTGAACGCGGCCGTGGAGGCGGCCCGGGCCGGGGAGGCCGGGGCGGGGTTCGCGGTGGTGGCCGACGAGGTGCGCAACCTGGCCATTCGTTCGGCCGAGGCGGCCAAGAACACGGCTGACCTGATCGCGGACACCATTGCCAATATCAATTCCGGTTCGGACATGGTCAACGCCACGGCTGAGAATTTCAGGACAGTGGACGCCAACGCGGGCAAGGTGGCGGAGCTGGTCTCGGAAGTGGCGGAAGCCTCCAAGGAGCAGAGCCAGGGCATAGCCCAGATAACCCAGGCCATGAGCGAGATGGACAAGGTGACCCAGGCCAACGCCGCTTCGTCCGAACAGGCGGCCAGCGCGGCCAGCCAGTTGTCGCTCCAGGCCGGCAGCCTCCTCAGTGCGGTTGAGGAGATGAAAGCCCTGACCTATGGGCGCGAGACCCATGGCCTACAGGGCGGCGACCGCTTCGCGGCCCCGCCGGCCTCGCCCGCTCCCCCGGCCCCGCGGGATAGGGAAAAGAGCCCGGCTGCGGGCCGCAAGGCCCTGGCCGTGCCGGATGACAATTTTTCGGATTTCTGATTTTACGGCATCAAGCGATTTAAAAGCCGGCGGAGCTGGCTTTTAAATCGCTTGGCTCCAACCGGGTACCACCTCAAAGGCGCCCTTTTTCAACTCCGCCGCCAATTCCGCGTCAGACGCCGCTGATCTCGCCAGTTTCACCGCACTGTAGCCGACATCCCTCGCTTGGTGGGCATCGGAGACGCCGACGACCTGGCAGCCCAATTTTTCCGCCAACAGTTTTATCTGGGGGATCAAGGCGGCCCGTATATGAGGCGAATACAATTCCACCGCGTCTGGCGGGTTGTCCATTATGGCCCGGGGCATCGTATTACTGTACCTGAACGGATGGGCCAGGGCTATCCAACCGCCCTTTGTTCTGACCCATTGTAAAAGCCTGTCGTAAGACCAGTCGGATTCCAGAATGCGATCGTCCAAGCCGACCACTATGAAATCCTGGTAGTCGTAGAATTGCCGCGTGTCCATCAAAATAGTGATCTCTATGCCCGTGAAAACCCTGAAGGGGTGGTATTTGTCATTCAGTTTCACCAGACGCCCTTTCGGCGGCAGGCGGCCGTGATCCGTAAAAACTATTCCATCCAAGCCTGATTTAATGGAAAGCTCAATCAAAAGTTCCTCTTCAAGGTAGCTGCAGGAAGAACGTTGCATTGTATGGCAGTGTAAATCGATTTTCATTGAAATATTCTTTGATTGCGGCTTTTCGCGGAAGGCGGGGAAAAGTTCGCACGGGCCGGCGGAAAAAAATCCGGAAGGATGCCCTAGTGGTTGATGGTGACTCCGGCGGGCACGGCGCCGCTGAGAATATGAGGGTTCATGCCGCGAAAAGTTTTGTAATCCCGCCCATATTTGTCGGCCAGGGCCCTCATCGTGGTCGGGGCGGCCACTGCGGTTCGATGGCCGGGCCAGGGCGGCCACGCCCTGGCGGGTTCCTGGGCATAGCCGAAGGCAGCCGGGTTGCGGAAGAGAATTTTTCCGGCCAGGACGGAGGTGGGCAGTTGGTCCAGGCCGTCCTGGAAATAGAGTTTATAAAAATTCGTCTCTCCGCCGGCTTCGTCCACGGCTCGCTGGAAGACCGCCTCGCCCAGGAGGTGGGCGGCCATGGCCGAGGTCCAGGAGCCATACCTGTTTTTCAGCTCGGTCAGGCGCCGGGCCGCGGCGGCGGTGGAGGCGGCTGGATCAAGGCGTTCGTCCACGGCGGCATCCACCCGTAGCCCCAGGGCCTTGGCCTCGGCTTCCCGGAGGCGCCAGAGCCCTCGGCCGATATTGTTGAAGGCCGGGGAGAGGTGGGTGACGGTCAGGGGCAGATATTTGAGATCGGCCGGGACTTTGGCTTGGGCCAGGCCCTTTTCAACCAAGGGCAGAAAGCGGGGGGAACGCCTTAGGGTAAGCCAGACCCGGCTCCGGGCTTCGGTCAGGAGAAGAAGGTTCTGATCCACCGCTTTGAATACCTCGGCCTGGCTAAGAGGCACGGGCTCGCCGCAGAAATCCAGGGTCAGCCCCTTGGGGGAAACGGCCGAGGCCGGGGGCCCGGCCAGGAGAAAGGGCAGGAGGCAGACCGCGAGGGCGAGGCGGGAAATGGTCATATTTTTTTAAGCCGCCTTTTATGGGCCGCCGATTGGGCTATGAAGTTTCAAGCCCGGCGAACAATGTCATGTCCGGCCGGACGGCATTGAAAAGGTATCATTTTTTTTGTCCGGCCTGATATTAATTATAACCCATTCTGCCCGATAAATCCACCTTTTACGACTGTTGAGCCGCATGGTCGGGGGTGATCTGATTTGTCTTGACAAAACATGGTTTTACAGGCAATATTACAAGCATCATTTTAAAGCGTCCTACTCGGGCTTAAATTCGGACACCCCGTGCGGTCGCCGATGCCGCTTTCGGCGTGGCGGCGGCCCGGGCTCCTTAAAAGAAATTCGGTCGCCTCAGGCCGTCCGGTTTGGGTATGGAAGGGAGATAATTATGGCAAAAGTGGTTGGCGCGGTTATGGTGGCCGGCGGAGGCGTGGCCGGGATGCAGGCCGCCCTGGATCTGGCCAATGCCGGTTATTATGTTTATATGGTCGAAAAGTCTTTGGCCATCGGCGGACGCATGGCCCAGCTGGACAAGACCTTTCCCACCAATGACTGTTCCATGTGCATTCTTTCACCCAAGCTGGTGGAGTTGGGCCGCCATATCAACATTGAGCTCCTGACCCTCACGGATATCTTGTCCATTGACGGCAAGGAAGGCGATTTCAAGATCCGGGTGAGGAAGAACCCTCGCTATATCGACATGAAGAAATGCATCGCCTGCGGCGAGTGCACCAAGAAGTGCCCGGTGAAGGTCGACGACGAATACAATGAGCTTCTGGATAAGCGCAAGGCCGTCTATGTCCAGTATGCCCAGGCCGTGCCGCTGAAATACGGCATTGAAGCCTCCAAGTGCCTGAAGCTGACCAAAAACCGTTGCGGCGCCTGCGTGAAGCTTTGCCCGGCCGATGCCATAGACTACGATCAAAAGCCCGAGGAAGTGGTCCTGAATGTCGGCTCGGTCATCCTGGCCCCCGGCTTTAAGCCTTTCAGCCCCCGCGAACTGGAAAGCTACCGCTACGCCGATTGGCCGGGCGTCATGACCGCCCTGGAATTTGAGCGCATTTTGGGCGCCACCGGCCCCACCATGGGGCATGTGGTCCGGAGGGGCGATGACAAAGAGCCTCAATCCATAGCCTTCCTCCAGTGCGTCGGCTCCCGTGACGTGAACCGGTCCGACCACGGCTACTGCAGTTCCGTCTGCTGCATGTACGCCATCAAGGAAGCCATCATCGCCAAGGAACACGCCCACTATGACCTTAAGGTGACCATATTCTATATGGACATCCGGAGTTTCGGCAAGGATTTCGAGCGCTATTACGAAAAGGCCAAGGCCCAGGGCATCCGTTTTGTCCGCAGCCGCATCCATACGGTCCAGCCCCTGAAAAACGGCGGGATACGGTTCCATTATGTGACCGACCACGGCCAGAGCGCCACCGAGGACTTCGACATGGCCGTTCTCTCCCACGGCCTGACCATCACCGCCGACACCATTGAGCTTGCCCGCCAGTTCGGCCTGGAGACCGACCGCTATAACTTCGCCAAGACTTCCAGCTTCAACCCGGTGGCCCTGTCCCGGCCCGGCATCTATGCCTGCGGCGTCTTCACCGGCCCCAAGGACATCCCCGCCTCGGTCATGGAGGCCTCGGCGGCGGCCGCGGCCGCGGCTTCCAAGCTGGCCCCGGCCCGGGGCACCTTGACCAAGACCTTCACCGTGCCGCCCGAGATGGACATCAACGGCGAGCCGCCGCGGGTCGGAGTCTTCATATGCCACTGCGGTATAAACATAGCATCGGTAGTCGATATCGACAAGGTGGTGGAATTCTCCAAGACCCTGCCCTTCGTGGAATATGCCTCCAACATGCTTTTCGCCTGCTCCCAGGACAGCCAGGAGCAGCTGGCCAAGCTCATCAAGGACCACCAGCTGAACCGCATCGTGGTTTCGGCCTGCTCGCCCCGCACCCACGAACCGTTGTTCATGGAAACCCTGGCCGAGGCCGGCCTCAACAAATACCTTTTCGAGATGGCCAATATCCGCAACCATGATTCCTGGGTCCACGGTGACACTCCCGAAGAGGCCACCCGCAAGGCTATGGACATGACGGAAATGGCCGTGGCCAAGGCGGTACTCTTGGCGCCCTTGACGGAAAACGTCATTGACGTTGACCCCAATACCCTGATCATCGGCGGCGGCGTGGCCGGCCTGAACGTGGCCCTCTCCCTCTCCAGCCAGGGTTTCAAAAGCGTGGTGGTTGAAAAGGACGGCCGCACCGGCGGCAACGCCAATCGGCTCTTGTCCACCGCCAAGGACGAGAACATCGGCCAATACCTGGCCGGTCTCCAGGCCAAGGTGGAAGCCGACCCCAACATCAGCGTGGTCCTGAACGCCGAAGTTGACCAAGTGAACGGCTTTGTCGGAAATTTTGAAACCACCCTGACCAACGGCGACTTAGTAAAGCACGGGGTGACCATCATTGCCACGGGCGCCAAGGAACACAAGCCCGAGGAATATCTCCACGGCCAGCACCCCCGGGTCCTGACTCACCTGGAGATGGATGAAAAGCTCAAGGCCGGGGATCCGGAGGTGAACGAGGCCGGAACCTTCGTCTTCATCCAGTGCGTGGGTTCCCGCGAGCCGGGCCGGCTTTACTGCTCCAAGATTTGCTGCACCCACACCGTCCATTCGGCCGTGACCCTGAAAAAGAAGAACCCGGAAGCCCGTATCTTCGTCATCTACCGCGACATCCGCACCTACGGCCAGAGGGAGGATATCTACAAGGAAGCCCGCGACCTGGGGGTGATCTTCGTCCGTTATGAAGTGGAAGCCAAACCTCGGGTCAGCCAGGCCGGAACGGGCTTAAACGTCGAGGTCCACGACCCGGTTTCCGGCCGCGACCTGGTCATCAATCCCGATTTCCTGGTTCTGGCTTCGGCCATAGTCTCAGGCCGGGAGAACGAACTGGGGATGAAATACAAGGTGCCCTTGGATGAGGACGGCTGGTTCTTCGAGGCCCACCAGAAGCTGCGCCCGGTTGATTTCGCCACCGACGGCATGTTCATGGCCGGCCTTTGCCACTACCCCAAACCTATGGACGAGGCGGTGGCCCAGGCCCAGGCGGCCGCGGCCAGGGCCGTGACCATCCTGACCCAGCCCAAGATGACCGTGGGCGGCATAGTGGCCGAAATTAACCACGAAAAATGCAGCGGCTGCGGGGTCTGCGAGGCCGTATGCCCCTATTCGGCCATCACTCTGGACCCGGAGAAGGGCGGCAAGGCCGTGGTCAATGAGGCCATGTGCAAGGGCTGCGGCACCTGCTCCGCCTCCTGCCGCTCCGATGCTCCCGTTTTGCGCGGCTTCACCAACGCCGGGCTCTTCGCCCAGATCGCGGCGGCCCTTTAATATGGAAAGAGGTCAGAAATCATGAGCGACTTTGAACCCAGGATCGTGGCGTTCTTCTGCAACTGGTGCACTTATGGGGCGGCCGACCTGGCCGGCGTCAGCCGCCTGAACTACCCCCCGAATTTTCGGGTGGTGCGTCTGCCTTGCTCCGGCCGCATGAATCCCAAGTACATCCTTGAAGCCTTCAAGCTCGGGGCCGACGGGGTGTGGGTCAGCGGTTGCCACCCCGGCGACTGCCATTACATTGCCGGCAATTACCATGCCCGCCGCAAATTCGTTCTGCTCCATCATATGATAGAGGCTGTGGGTGTTGAGCCGGGCCGGTTGCATTTTTCCTGGATTTCCTCGGCCGAGGCCACCAAGCTTCAGGAAGTGGCCCGGGATGTGGTGGAAAAGGTCCGGGCCGTAGGGCCCAACCGGAGCTTCCGAAAAGCGGAACTTGATTTGGGCCTGGCGGAGGTGGCCTGATTATGACGTCAATGGCTGAAATGAACCAGAACATCCAGGCCGCGGCCAAGCGGGCTCTGGCCGAGGGCCGGGCCGAAGTGGTCCTCGGTTATCGCCAGGGCTCGGCGCCGCTCACCGCCGCCCCTCATTTTGCCGAGACCCCGGAGGACTGCGCCCACTTCGTCAACACCAGTTTCGCCCGGGTCAACCTGGCCGTCTTTCTGCCGAAATACCCCAGAAAGGTAGCCCTCATAGCCCGGGGCTGCGAGGCCAGAAGCGCGGTGGGGCAGGTGATTGAAAGCCAGTTCCCGCGTGAAAACCTCTATGTCATTGGCGTGGGCTGCCAGGGCATGGTTGACCCGGAAGCCGTCCTGGCCCGGGAAAAGAGGCTCATCCGGGAAGTTTCCGAGGATTTGGCCGCCATCAACCTCTCCGGCGATGGCTGGAACGCCAGTCTGCCCAAGGCCGAGGTTTTGCGGCGCAACTGCCAAACCTGCATCTGCCGCACCCCTAAGGATCTCGCGGACGAAATAATTGGTCCCGACGAGGCCCCTTTCCCGGCCGATGATTTCGCGGACCTCAAGGCCTTGGCCGCCAAGCCCCCCCAGGAGAAGCTGGCCCATTACAAGAACCTAATCAAAGACTGCCTGCGTTGCTACGCCTGCCGGCAGGCCTGCCCCTTATGCTACTGCCCGATCTGTTTCGTGGACGAGACCCGGCCCCAGTGGCTCGGCAAATCCAACGATGAGATGGATACCTTCATCTTCCACATATTACGGGGCTTCCACTGTGCCGGCCGTTGCACTTCCTGCGGCGCTTGCGAGGCGGCCTGTCCCCTGGACATCAAACTTCGGGAATTCAACCGAATCCTGGAAGAGGAGGTCCAGAAGGAGTGGCAATTCGTACCGGGCCTTAGTTGGGACCAGAAGCCGCCTCTAACCACCTACCGGCCCGATGATGAAGCCGAATTTATCAGATAGAAAGGGCTCGGAGCATGGCTGAATATATCGTCAAGGATAAGCTGAGTTTTCTGAAAGCCGTTGCCGGCGGTGGACGCCGTTTCCTGGCCCCGTTTTTAGCGGACGGCCGGGTGAGTATGGGCGAAGTGGCGGCGGAACAGGTCACTTTCGACTATCTCAACACCCACCTTTCTCCCAAGGACATCTTTTTTCCCCAGAATGAGAAAATGATGGCCTTCCACAAGGACCGGGAAAAGAGCGGGCCATTCATCTATCAACCCTTGGGCCTCGACAAAGTCCAGCCCTCGCTCATCTTCGGTCTGAGGCCCTGCGACGCCAGGGGCCTGCTCATCTGCGACAAGGTCTTTCAGAATGACCGCTTCACGGATCCCTATTGGAAGACCAAGTATGAATCCTCGGTCAAGATCGGCCTGGCTTGTCAGGCCCCGGGGCCCAACTGCTTCTGCACCTCCGTGGGAGGCTCGCCCTTCGCTGAGGTGGGCCTGGATGTCCTGGCCTACGTCAAAGGCGAGGGCTTGGGTTTTAAAACCCTGACAGCGGCCGGGGAGGAATTTTTAAAGAGTCTCCAGGGCCTGGAAGCGGGCGATGTGGCTGGTGAAATGGACGACCTCAAGAAGTCGGTGGAGGCGAAAATGCCCGGCCCCTTGGATTTGGACAAGGCCCAGGCCGCGCCGGTTATGGAGGTTTACAATCAGCCTCACTGGGAGGATACGGCCGAGCGTTGCTTAGGTTGCGGCACCTGCACCTTTTTCTGTCCAACCTGTCACTGCTTCGACATTCAGGACGAGGAAAACGAAAAGGGCGGGGTGCGGATGCGCAACTGGGATACCTGCATGAGCTGGCTTTACTCCATGCACGGCAGCGGCCACAACCCCCGGCCCACCAAGGTCGAGCGGGTGCGTCAGCGCTTTATGCACAAGTTGAAGTATATTCCTTTCAAGATGTGCGGCGTCTGCGGTTGCACCGGTTGCGGTCGTTGCGTCCAGTATTGCCCGGTAAACATTGATATCCGCGCCGTGGCCCTTGACATGTCAAAGTAGGAGACAGTGAGATGCACAACCCGTATTTGCCTTATCCCGTGCGTATCACCATGATTCGGGTGGAAACCGAAGACAAAAATCTGCGCACTTTCAAGTTTGAATTCTTGGACCCCGGCGACGAGGAAAAATTCGCCTACCTGCCGGGGCAGTTCGCGGAATTGTCCGTGCCCGGCCAAGGTGAAATACCAATAGGCATCGCCTCCTCGCCCACGGAAAAGGGGTCCGTCCTCTTCACCGTAAACCGAGTCGGGCAGGTCTCCACCTTCATGCACTACATGAAGGAAGGCGATATCATGGGCATTCGCGGCCCCTTGGGCTATCCATATCCTTTGGATAAGCTGGAGGGCAAGGATATCCTCATCATCGCCGGCGGTTTTGCGGTCACCACCCTCCGCTCCACCATTGTCTGGATGCTTCAGCCGGAAAACCGGCCCAAGTACGGCAAGATAACCTTTGTCTATGGGGCCCGGACCCCGGGGCTCCTTTTGTATAAAGAGGAATGGGAATCCTGGCAGAAGCGCGACGACATTGATGTCTACGTCACCATAGACCGGGAGGCGCCCGGCTGGACGGGCAAAGTGGGCTTTGTGCCGACCGTCACCAAGGAGGTCTGTCCGCCGCCCCAAACCACGGCGGCCATCGTCTGCGGCCCTCCCCTCATGATCAAATACACCCAACCCGTTCTGGAAGAGGCCGGTTATTCCACCGACGACATCATCATGAGCCTGGAAAACCGCATGAAGTGCGGCCTGGGCATGTGCGGTCGCTGCAATGTGGGGCCGGAATACGTCTGCAAGGACGGCCCGGTCTTCACCCTGACCCAGCTTAACGCGTTGCCCAACGAATATTAAGCCCCAAGCCGTTTGCAAGGCCGGATTAAGCCCGGACCTTGTAAACGGCTTGCCTTACTTAATGCGAGCCGGCCAATTGACTTCGGGGCCTGGGGCCTTGTTTGGTAATTTTCCAAACAAGTCCGTAGGCTCCTTCATTCTTTTGAAAGCCATTAAAATGAGCCTCAATGAAACGCCCTCCGCGGACCGCCTCCACATCGGCTTCTTCGGCCGGCGCAACGCCGGCAAGTCCAGCCTGGTCAACGCCGTGACCGGGCAGGACCTGGCCGTGGTCTCCGAGGTCAAAGGCACCACCACCGACCCGGTCCAGAAAGCCATGGAACTCCTGCCACTGGGCCCGGTCCTGATCATAGACACTCCGGGCTTTGATGACGATTCCGGCCCCTTGGGGGAAAAGAGGGTGGAGCGGACCCGGCGGATTCTGCGAAAGACCGATGTGGCCGTCATGGTGGTGGATGCCGCCCAAGGTCTGACCGCATCGGACCAGGAACTTCTCGGCCTCATCAAGGACCGTGGCCTGAAACACCTGGTGGTCTATAACAAGAGCGATCTTCTGCCCCAACTTCCGCCCGAAGCCCCCGGCGCCGTCTTCGTCAGCGCCGCCACCGGGGACGGGGTTTTGGAGCTTAAAGAGAGATTGGCCGCCCTGGCCGCCACCGGGGAGCCGGAACCTATGCTGGTCGGCGACCTCATCGACCCTGATGATTTCGCGGTACTGGTCGTGCCCATAGACAAGGCCGCGCCCAAGGGCCGCCTGATACTGCCCCAACAGCAGGTCATTCGAGGTATTTTGGAAGCCGGGGGAGTCTCCATAGTGGTCAGGGAGACGGAACTTGAGGCCGCCCTGGCCGGCCTTGGCCGCCCGCCCCGCCTGGTCATCACCGACAGCCAGGTCTTTGACCAGGCCGCGGCCGCAACCCCCCCCCAAATTCCCCTAACCTCATTTTCCATTCTCTTTGCCCGTTATAAGGGTTTTTTGGATCAAGCCGTGCGGGGAGTCCGGGCCCTGGACCGGTTGGTCGAGGGGGATCGGATACTCATCGCCGAAGGCTGCACCCACCACCGCCAATGCGAAGACATCGGCACGGTCAAGCTGCCGCGCCTGATTGCGGCCCGCCTTGGCGGAAACCTTGATTTCCATTTCACCTCCGGCGGCGATTTTCCCGAAGATTTGACGCCTTATCGCTTGGTGCTGCACTGCGGGGCCTGTATGCTCAATGAGAGGGAGATGCAGTATCGCCAGGCCCTGGCCCTGGACCAGGGCGTGCCCTTCACTAATTACGGCTTGGCCCTGGCCCATTTAAAGGGGGTTTTGGCGCGCAGTCTGACCCTTTGGCCCCGCCTCGCCGCGGAACTCGGTTCTTGATTAAATGAGGAAATGGTGGTCTTTTCCTCACCATGTTTCCCCCATACTTTCCAGCATCTTTTGAGCTTCTTCATGGCCCCGCAGGGCGGCTTCTTTTAACCATTGAATAGCCGTTAGGCTATCCTTTTTCATCCCTCCTAGATCGGTTCTCATACATGACCCCTAAATTGAATTGCGCATCTGCCCACCCTTGCTCCGCGGCCTCCCTATACCAGGCATGCGCCAAGTCATAGTCTTTAGGCACCCCTAGACCTTTCTCCTCATACATGCGCCCTAAATTGTTTTGCGCTACGGCTAGCCTGCGTAAAAATTGGCCAAGTATGCTTCAGCCGGGTGAACCATAATTTTCTATGTCAAGCAAAATGATGCCTTTATTTATTTGTAAATTTGCTTCACAAATGCTCGTATAGAAAAATTTGCGCTGTATATTAGTCTTGACTTTAGTATACTGGTGTGGTAGGTTCCGTGCTAGTAGTTCTGTGAGAGTGTCAGCAAAATAAACACTAGTTTGAGCATAAATGACCATCTTACTTACCAAAACAACCCTGCTTTTCTTCGCGCCCGCACGTAAAATTTTTCAGCCAAGCCCAACCTATTTTCCCCTTTTTTGCGGAGGAGTGCTGTCTGAAGCTTCCGCTTTGAGGGCGGCTTCATGACCGGCCATCCGCCTCAAGTAGCCATCATGATGGCCACCTGCAACGGGGCTGAATTCCTGCCAGAGCAACTGGATTCCCTGGCTGGCCAGACCTATGATAATTGGCGCCACTTGGGCTGGCATGTAAATTCCTCTTTCAAGTGTTCCACCGGTCGTTCATTCGTGGAATCTCTTTTACGGTTTGATCGCGGTCAAGGAATGTGACTGGATTAATCGGTTTTATTCATAAAGCGACCTTCCCTGGCCGTCTCATTTTTTTTGGCCTGATTCAATTATGGAAAAACGGCTTTTACGAGTTCGTCATCTCTTTCCGACATGCACTGACCCTTGCCAAGCGGAACGGCCTTAAATATGTCCTTAAAAAAATGAATGCTCGTCTCATATTTTGCGCGTGACCTAAAGGGGCACAGGAGTGATTTATGGAACTCTATGAAAGAGTGGATGTGGTCATAAAAAAATTGGCCAGTTCGAGAGCCAGTTTTGCCAAGCAGCTTAATATCAAGCAGACGACTTTCAATGGTTGGTTTTCCCGGGACCGCCAGGATCATTTATTGCCTATCTTGTTCAAAATACAGAAACTTTATCCTCATATATCCAGAGAATGGCTGTTCTTCGGAGAAGGGGAGATGGTGAAGGCCGAGATGGAGGGTCTGCCGGTAAGTTCAAGGCGAGAAAAAGAATTACTGCTAAAAATTGAACAGTTGAGTGGCCTCTTGATCAACCGGGAGAACCAGGGGACGGCTCAATAATGAATATGTCGATTACCGAGCGCGTTGTGCGCAGGCAGTATCAACAGTATGTGATGGAAAGAGACCGGGTGCTTCTTGATCTTGTTTTCAACTCCGCTTTGACGCAAAAGGAGCTGGATGAGGCCATGGAAGTGTGTGATATTGACGTGTTGGGCGCCGCCAAATCGTTGATGCTCTCATATATTATGCGCGATTTTCCAGAATTTAAATTTCCCGATTATGCCGCGCCGCGCCTTCGGGGGCTGATTGATTATTTCCGGTTCGCCAATATACGGGTTCTTTCCCATTTTTCCAAAATAGGCAAAGCTTTGAACGCGGCAGGTATCCCCGTGTTGATTTTCAAGGGCGGAGCCATGAAAATTCTGCGGCCGGAGCTTTGCCGGCCCATGGGCGATGTGGATGTTCTCGTGCCGCC
>Ga0099364_10000815_pt1 | contig 52734 bp, 50 predicted proteins | sample TergutTh196P3_FD_73070 | JGI IMG/M metagenome (GOLD analysis project Ga0099364, IMG submission 73070) | Microcerotermes parvus P3 segment gut microbial communities from Pointe-Noire, Republic of the Congo - Th196 P3 | ecosystem: Host-associated > Arthropoda: Insects > Digestive system > Gut ... | reverse complement strand
TAGAAGAATTATTAACTGTAATTAAATTGGTAGTTTTGCAGGAAGATATAAATTACCCTATAGCAAGCGGATACGAAGGAAGGAGAATGCCTTTTGCGAGATATTTAGAAACAATCTTTATTACACAAAATTCAAGTCATACATTAGAAGAAGTAATCAATCGAACATTGTCACATATTCGACCGCAACAATGGACTGATATGGACTACTCATTCAGAAATAAAATAACATAAAAGGCTGATATTTATGTTGTTGAAAAACCGTTTTCGGCAATCACCAAACAACGCTGATAAGCCTTCTTTGACCGGTATGTTTGCACGCCAGTCGATTAACCCGCGGTCGTTGGTCGTTGGGGCTACGCATACATGATATCCTGTTCCCTACTTCACTTGTTTTGTTAAAGACCATCAAATCTGTTTTGCCCATCTGTTAAGGGAACTGGCTTACCTCTTTTTTTACGAATCTATAAAAAATGTTAAATTATCTATGTGGTATCACGGAAAAATTATCTGACAAGGATATTATTATTTAACGGGGTAATGTCTTATTTACTACTTTTTGAGAGATTAGAGGAATTACGATATGCACAAAAGTGAACCATTGGATAGAGTATTGGTCGAGGGAATAGTTGCCGGTAATTATGAGGCGTTTACGCTCCTATATCATCGGCACAAGCATGTTGTTTACTCTTTTATTATGAAACTTTCTCATGGGAACTGTTATATGGCTGAAGAGATTGTTCAGGAAACCTTTATTAAGTTGTGGGAAGTACGAAAAAAAGTGTTACCGGATTATTCCATTCGAAAGTATTTACAAGTGATTTCCAAGAACCTTTTTTTAAAAGCTGTTTCCCGGCAAATTAGCGAAGAGCTGATTGAGTCTAAAATTGCAGAAAAAAATATGCATGCGGAGAACTATGTGGATGACACAGTCGAACTTGATTTTTTATTAGAGGAAATCGAACGGATTATTGGTTTATTATCACCTGCAAAACAACTTGTGTACCGATTAAAACATATAGAAAATTTATCTCAAAAAGAAATAGCTAAAAAGTTGAATATTTCGGAAAATACAGTAGAGACCCATTTGAAACAGTCTACTAAGATTATGCAAATGAAACTCCGGCATTATTTCAGCCGTGCAGGTCCACCATTATCAGTCTTTCTTTCCTTTCTTTTATTAAATATTAAATGATTATGAGCAAGCAATTAGATTTACTGAATAAATACAACGATGACAGAACGACTGACGAAGAAAAAAGCCAGTTACTCAGGATGTTGAGCCGCAGTGAACTATGGGATGAGGAATTTGACACAGTGTGGAACCAATCGTTTATGGCAATGAACAAATCGATGGATCGCAGAATTCTCAACATGATACATAAAGCTGCAAAACCGAGGCATTCTTTTCCCTGGAAGTTTTGTATGCAGGTTGCATCTTGCATAATAATACTGATTTCTACGGTTGTATCGATTTATTTTTGGAATGAAAATGTACAGCTAACTCAGTATGCAGATATGAGTGTAGAGGTGAGCAAAGGGCAAAAAACGGATGTGATTCTTCCTGACGGCACAAAAGTGTTTATTAATTCAGATTCCCAATTATGCTATGGGAAAGATTTTAATGGCAAGATACGGAAAGTCAGTTTAAAAGGAGAAGCCTATTTCCAGGTAGCAAAAGATACTAACGCACCGTTTATGGTTATGGTTGGGAATTTGGAAGTCAAGGCTCTTGGTACATCTTTTAATATCAAAGCATACCCGAATGACGATATGGTTAATGCTTATCTACAGGAGGGAATAATCGAAATAAAATCCGCACAAGAGAAAATGATACTTAATCCAGGAGAATCAATTAGTTATGTGCCATCTACCGGAGAAATATATCGGAAAGAAATAGAAGAAAGACAATCCAGCCTTGCATGGTTGAAAAATGAGATGTATTTTGATGATGAACCACTAACAGAAATCATCAAACAATTAGAGCGGCAATATAATGTTAACCTACTGATTAAAGACGAAAATCTAAAATCGTTAACTTATAGTGGAACGTTAAAAACCAGTAGTCTGCAATCTGCCTTAGAAGCGTTAATCACTACATCTCCCCGGTATTTGGGATATAGAAATATCCCTAATGGAATAGAATTATATAGTAAATAATCTTTAATAAACTTTTCATTGTTAAATCGATTAATAATTAATAACAAAAATTATGAATAATAACAACAAATTTTTTTTATGTGCAAAGAGAACAGGGAAACAATATTGGGTTTTGTTTCTGATCATGTGTTTTTCGTTGCAATCATTTCAGCTTTCATCACAAGTAACAGTCTCGATAAGCAATCAAACTATCAGGCAAGCTTTGAGTACAATTGAGAGCCAGACAGCGTATCGTTTTTTCTACAATAATCAGTTGCCTGATCTCAACCGAACTGTTTCTCTTGAGATTAATAATCAAACCATTGATGCTTTAATGAATCAATTACTCGCAGGAACTCAACTGACGTATGAAAAGCGTGATAATAATCAAATTTATCTCCTTCAGGCGCAATCCCAACCATCCACAGGCACGACTCCTAAGAGAATTAATGGAACGGTCGTCGATGAAAGAGGAGAGTCGATCATTGGGGCAAATGTTTCAATCAAAGGAACGACTTCCGGAACGATTACAGATATTGATGGAAACTTCAGCCTTGAAGTTGGGGCAGGTCAAATATTAGTCATTACTTATATTGGCTTTATATCCAGAGAAGTGCTTGTCAATGAACAATCTTTTTATAGAATATCAATAATAGAAGACACCCAGGCGCTTGACGAAGTTGTCGTTGTCGGATATGGAGTGATGCAAAAGAGGTTAGTTACCGGCGCTACTGTCCAAATAAGAGGAGACGATATTATCAAGAAAAATACCTCCTCCGTTTTAGGTGCATTACAAGCACAAACGCCGGGTGTTAATATTCAAACAATCTCTGCACAGCCGGGATCTGGCTTTAATGTGAGTATTCGTGGATTAGGAACAACCGGAAATGCTGATCCGTTGTATGTTGTAAATGGGGTGATTGTTCCCGATATCAATAATTTGAACCCTTCCGATATTGAGACTGTCGACGTGCTTAAAGATGCATCTTCGGCTGCCATCTATGGAGCGAGAGCATCGAATGGCGTTATCCTTATCGGGACTAAACAAGGGAAAGTCGGAAAGCCCACAATCAGTCTTGACAGCTATTATGGCATACAAAATATAGCTAAAAAACTCAATTATTTAAATGCCCAGGATTACCTGATGCTAATGACTGAATTTTACACAAACAATAATGCTGCCGTTCCGAATTATGCTGCGCTAATTTCAGGCTATGAAGATATCGTTAGTGGAAAATGGACCGGTTCAAACTGGCTACATGAAACAACGAACAAAAATGCCCCTATTCAAAATCACAGTTTGAATGTCTCAGGAGGTACCGAACAATCGGTCTACTCCATTGGTCTTTCATTAGCCTATCAGGAAGGTATTGTCGGCAAGCCTGCAACACCCATAACCAATCGATATACTTTTTTGGTGAATATGGAGACAACCCTGATAAAAGGCAAAGGCTTCGATATATTGAAAATTGGAGAAAATCTTAATTACAGCAATACCGCTTCACAGGGAGGTGTCTCTTTGACCGCAGGCAATCAAAATACGTTTGCCAGTATCATGAGTGGCGTTCCTGTTATTCGGGTGTATAATCCGGATCCAACAAGTCCAGGTCTGTATCCTGCTTATTTCCCTTACGATAAATATGGCGGACCTACCGGTGTTGCACCTACAGCTCCTAATCCTTTAGCATACTTGGAGTATGCACGTTCCGGGAATCTAACCAAAGGTAATAGACTTAATGGGAATGTCTATTTAACTTTACAACCCATTAAAGATTTGATTTTCAGATCATCTTTTGGGGTTTACTATAATGCAACATCAGCACGCTCGTTTACACCGGCTTATTTTTTATCAGCTACAACCACCTCCAGCTATTACATCAACAGCTATGACCGAACGTCGCAGGAAATGAATAACACCTTAAGATGGCTATTTGAGAATACATTGACCTATAAGTTTGGTATCAGGAACCATCATTTTGATTTGTTAGTAGGGACATCGGCTGATAAATCCGGTATGGGCGAAAACATTTCAGGAAGTAACGGATACTCCTTATTCGATAGTTTTGATTATGCTTATTTGGTTAACAACAGAACCATCGATTCTTCTTACACGTCATTAACCGGTAGACCACAAACTCCAAGAAGATTGTTATCCTTCTTTGGTCGTGTAAGTTATGACTATAATCAAACCTACATGGCAACATTGACTTTACGTGCCGACGGTTCATCAAATTTTGCCAAGGGAAAACAGTGGGGATATTTTCCTTCTGTCTCTGCAGGTTGGACAGTGACAAATGAGGGTTTCATGGAGTCAACCAGAGAGTGGCTCAATCAGTTAAAACTAAGAGCAAGCTGGGGGCAGAATGGAAATGAAAACATTTCCGCATTCCAGTACTTATCTACAATCGCTTTCTCCGGATCGAACAATAATTTTTACAATAACGCGGATAAATCAAGATATGCTACAGGAGGATATCCGAATATCATTGCAAACACGAATGTAACATGGGAAACATCTGAGCAGATAGACCTGGGTTTTGACGCCTATTTCCTCAATAGTCGGTTAAGCCTAACGTTCGATTGGTACAAAAAAATGACGAAAGATTGGCTTATTCGCGCTCCGCAGTTAGCTACCGATGGAACCGGCGCTCCATACATCAATGGAGGAAACGTACAAAATACAGGGTACGAAATCGCATTGAGATGGAGAGACAATGTGAATGCGTTTACCTATACAATCACACCCAATTTTACATTCCAGACAAATGAAGTGACCCGCATCAATAATTCCGAAGGAATTATTCATGGTTCCGGACCACTTCATGCGGATCAAACAGAGGCTTATCGTGCACAAGTAGGATTCCCCATTGGATATTTCTGGGGCTTACAATCAAATGGCTTATTCCAAAATCAAAGTGAGATTGATAATCACAAAAACTCCCAAGGGCAAGTGATCCAACCGAATGCGAGACCTGGAGATATGCGGTTTGTCGATCAAAACGATGATGGTGTTATTGACCAAGCCGATAATGTTAATTTGGGAGATCCCAATCCTGATTTTATTTTCGGTCTTTCTATTGATCTATCATATAATGGATTTGATTTCAATGCTATCCTCAATGGGGTAGCCGGAAACCAGGTTATGTGGAACTATTTCAATAATAACGGGCACGGTGTTTATAACTGGATGGATATTGCTTTAAACAGATGGCATGGAGAAGGCACATCTAATTCGTATCCCAGAATTAGCACCGGGTCCACCCAGGATATTCAAATGTCTGATCGGTTTGTCTCGAATGCAGATTATTTACGATTAACCAACATTACGTTGGGCTATGATTTTTGCAAATTGTGGAAAAACTCACCGCTGAGACAAGCCCGTCTTTATGCTTCCTGTCAAAATCTGTTTACCCTAACTCCGTATAAAGGATTTAATCCCGAGGTTGGTACCAGGGGAGGTGCCACAGGAAACTGGGCAGGCGGTGTAGATACTTCGCCATATCCGTTGGCGCGTACGGTAATGTTTGGCGTTTCTATTAAGTATTAATTATTCATTATTAAAATATTAGATTATGAAAATAAGTAAATTTATAGTAGTAAGCATCATACTTGTTGTTTACTCTTCTTGTTCTGATTTTCTGCAGGTAGATAATGTGACAGAAAAAACAAATTCTACATTTCCTCTAACAGCAGGTGATTATGAGCAAGCAATAGCAGCCGTCTATGGAGCACAAAGAAGATGTTACTATGATCAGATAAACAGTGTTACCGGGCTGTCTAATTACATGGATGATGACCATATTGCAGGAGGAAGAGCCTTATTTGATGATCCCGCAATTCGGGCAACCGAACGGTATCAGGTACGTAATTTAGACGCATATATTGATAATTGGAATTTCTCCTATGTCGCTATATTCAGAGCAAATTTTGTGCTTGAGAGTTTAGAAAAAAACGGAGACATACTATCCGAATCTGTTAGAAATAACATTGAAGGGCAGGCGCGTTATTTACGGGCTTCTATATACTATGATCTTACCCGATTATTTGGTGAAGTACCTCTTAAGACGTCAACCGAAGCGAGTAATCCCGAGCGTGAACCGATTGATAACTGCTATTCACTCATAGCCAGTGATCTAAAAAGAGCTATTGATATCCTGCCTGCTACTCCGTTTCAAAGCATAAATAAAGCCACAAATTTATTTAATGCGAATAAATGGGCTGCCGAAGCAATGATGGGTCGTGTGTTTTTATTCTATACCGGTTATTATGGGAAATCGGATTTACCGCTTTTGGAAGGTGGATCAATTAGTAAAGATCAGGTTTTAGGATATCTTCATGATGTCATTAATAATAGTGGCTATGGTTTAATAAACGATTTCAGAAATTTGTGGCTGTATTCTATTAATGCAGGTGATTACAAATTTGCAAGAGATAATAACCTGAGTTGGATTGGGGAAAAAGGAGATAATTCGGAGTCTATCTATTCTATTTCCTTTTCCGCTTTAGGCAATGCTCAAGACTTCAATCGCTTTGCACATAGTGTTAGTTGTACGGTTGCGGGAATCTATCCATTTGGCAATGGAGGAGGAATGAGCGCTGTCAATCCGAAAGTTTACAGCGAGTGGGATAATGACGATTTAAGAAAAGCCGGTTCCATCTGGAACGTATGGGATTATGAAACGGAAGGAATCGAATTTAGCGAAACATCGGCTCCTAATTCGGGCAAATTCTACTTTAACGGGCAGAGTAATGTGGAAGAAACAGGCTATCACCAGAAAAAATACAACCATATTTACGTGAATCAAGGAGGTACGAGGACGGCTGCTAATACCATTATCAATGGAGTCACCACTAGAAATGGTCAGCAGGATTCTTTTATCGGAATTTATATTATGCGTTTTTCGGATGTTCTCTTAATGGCTGCTGAATTGGGGAGTCCCAATGCGCAACTTTATTATAACAGAGTGAGGTCGCGTGCTTATTTTGCCAACTCCGGAGAAACACCGATTGAAGGTACGCCTTATTATAAAGATGTGAGTGTGGAAAATATCCAGGAAGAAAGAAGACATGAATTTGCATTTGAAGGGATTCGACTTTGGGATATCAGAAGATGGAAAATCGAAGAACAGCAGATAGCTAAATATAAAACGGATGTTCCTGTATATCGTATGGGCGTTCCTGAAGTGATCACGATAAGATATAGACCGGAAACGAAAGGTCTTCTTCCTGTTCCATTGAGAGAAATCAATTTGAGTAATGGCGTATTAACGCAGAATCCGGGGTGGGATACAAATGATGCAATCTATTCGGAGATTTAATCATTTTGTATGAAGGAGCTTGTATGTCATGGGTATAAACTTAACGAATGAATGATGCAAAACAAGAAAACCATAAAAGCCGGTATTGTCGGCTCAGGATTTGCTGCTTCCTTTCATTATGCTGCATTGCTGCATGTATTTAGTGCCAAGGTTGAGGTGGCGGGTGTATATTCCATTGACATGGATGAAGCGCAGAAATTTGCCCAATGTCGTGAAATAGAGTGTTTCACGACTTTGGGTGAATTGATTGATAATGTTGATGTGATTCATGCCTGTGTACCGCCTGCTTACCATGAAGAGATCGTATTATCTGCACTGAAAGCACATAAAGATGTGATTGTTGAAAAACCTTTTACCGGATATTTTGGAGGTGATAATGAGAACTTTCATGGAGATACATTTTCGCGGGAGGATGGATTGGTTTATGCCATTGAAAGTGTAAAGCGCATGTTATCAGCAGAAAATCGAAGTGAAGGTCGCATCATGTATGCCGAAAATTGGATATATGCTCCTCCAGTTCAGAAAGAACGTGAAATTATTGAAAAAAGTAAAGCGCAGGTGCTCTGGATGAGTGGAGAGCAATCTCATTCCGGCTCACATTCGTTATCTTACGGAAAATGGAAATTGTCCGGAGGAGGTTCTTTAATCGGAAAGGGATGTCATCCATTGTCGGCTGCACTTTATTTAAAGGCTGTCGAAGGGTATACGCGGTTAGGCAAACCGATTCGACCCCGGACAGTATCTGCACGTGTTCATGCGTTGACCCGCATGCCTGCGTATCAAAATAAAGGCTATCTCAAAACGCATTATAGCGATATTGAAGATTTTGCATCCATACATATTGTGTTTGAAGATGGAACGATTGCTGACATAATAGCCAATGAATTGAGTCTGGGAGGTACGAATAACTACTTAAAGGTATATGCCAACAATCATCGTACGGAATGTAATATGAGTCATAATAATACGATGCAGACTTATACGCCGGAAGAAAAAAACTTTGAAGATGTATATATCGTCGAAAAAATTGAAACAAAACAAGGTTGGAGTCAGGTTTCTCCGGATGAAGGCTGGTTTTTGGGATACCAGCACGAGATGAATGCGTTTTATAAAGCGGCGATTGAAAACAGCAAGATAGAGAGCGATAGCCAATTGGCTGCCGATACAATTGTGACTATCTACACGGCATATGTATCTGCTGAAAGAAAAGGTGTTGAACTGGAAGTGTGTTTATTATGATTACTGCATAATTGCTTACAATGGATAATAAAGCGATGATAGAAAAAGAACGGAATGAGTTGGCAGCGCTCAAAGAAAAAGGACTGCTTACTCGTTTAAAATGGTATTTCTCCAAATCGGGACCCGGTTGGATGCAAAGCGCCATGACGCTGGGTGGCGGGAGCGCAATGGCTTCTTTATTTGCGGGAGCTTTCTTGAAATATCAGCTACTGTGGGTGCAACCAGTGTCTATGCTTATGGGAATCATCATGTTGTCGGCTCTTTCCTATCAGACTCTGACGAGAGGAGAGAGACCTTTTTATGCAATGAAAAAATATTTAAGTCCGACTATCGCATGGATGTGGGCTATTTTTACACTTGTGACAACCATGATCTGGCATTTTCCTCAATATGCGCTTGTTTCCGGTATGTCATTGGATTTGCTGCAACTCTTCTTTTCGTTTGAACTTAAAGAATCCTCAACACAACAGACGGTTGTCTTACTCATCATCGCTTTGGCGGTATTTGCTTTAGCTGCCACGATTGTTTGGAACTATGGCAAGGACAGGAAAGGCGTAAAACTATTAGAAAATATCATCAAAGGTATGGTGTGGTTTATCATTTTCTGTTTTGCAGGGGTCGTAATTACAAGGAGTTTTACGAGTGATGGCATACGTTGGAATGAAGTGTTATCCGGTTTTATGCCATTTTCATTTACCAATGGATTTCACTGGAATATACCTTCCGATACAACGGGAATCACTATTTTTATTGCTTCATTAAGCCTTGCTGTTGGATTAAACATGACATTCCTGTTTGGTTATAGCTTTCTAAAAAAAGGCTGGACGAAAGAGTACACCGGATTGGCTAATTTCGATTTAATCACCGGAATGTTATTCCCTTATACTCTTGCCACATCCCTTATGATTATTGCAGCAGGCTCAACGTTACATACACAGGAGTTTCTGGATTCAAATGTGACCAATATTTCTCCCATTGCAGCATCAGGCATGTTAGAGGCTGCCGGATTACCTTCTGTTGTGGCTCGCTTAATCTTCGGTTTGGCGATTATCGGTATGGCACTGAATGCCATTATTATACACATGGTGGTATCCGGTTTTGCCGTTTGTGAGATATTTAGTATTGAGCCTACCGGAAGGAAGTATCGTTTGGCTACCCTGATTCCCTTTCCCGGAATTTTAGGTGCAGTGCTCTGGAGTAAATTGGGTACGTGGATTGCCATTCCGACATCTGCTGTTGCGCTAATTATGTTGCCCGTAGGCTATATCGGTTTCTTTTTGCTCAATAATAGCCATGCTTATTTACAAGAAGATATGCCACGAGGGAAAAAACGGTTTATATGGAATGCAGCTATGATCGTTACCATCACAATAACTTTGATGGGTGTTGCGTTTTATATAGTAAAAGTCTTACCTACTTATTTTTGATATTAGGATATGGTTACAATCAGTGCGTTTGCCGACGAAGTATCAATGAACATGGAAGAACAATTCATGTTCCTGTCCTCCAATGGGATTTCATCTGTTGAACTTCGCTTTATGGAAGGGAAGAATATAGTAAACTTGACCAGGAAGGAATGGATAACTATAAAAAACAGGATGGATAGCTACCGGATTCAAGTGAGCGCTATCGCTTCTCCAATCGGTAAAAGTTGCATCACAGATAACTTTGAAGAGGAATACCCCCGGTTCAAGAAAACGGTTGAACTGGCAGACTTGTTTGAAACGTCGTTGATCAGGGTTTTTAGTTATTATCCTCCTGCAGATCAGAAAATAGAGGATTACAGAGATGAAGTGATGAACCGGTTTAGGATGAAAGTATCTTATCTCAACGGCACAGACATTCGCATGGTGCATGAAAATGAAGCTAACATATATGGTCATTCAGCCATTAATTGTTTGGACCTGGTGGAAACGATCAATTCTCCTCACTTACGCATAGTATATGATCCTGCTAATTTTGTTTGGGGAGAATCCATACCGAATAATGTTGAACAATGCTTTCCCGTACTTAAGGACTATGTTGTGCATGTTCATATCAAAGATTGGCGTATGGGAAGCAAAGATATTGGCACTCTGCCCGGAGAAGGCGATGCGCAGATAGAACGATTAATTAAAGAATTGAAACAAATGAATTATAATGGATTTCTGACATTGGAACCCCATTTAAATACAGGAGGGCAGTTTGGAGGAACTACTACGGCAGGTCAGTTTCAAAAAGCGCTATTGGTCTTAAGGAACTTGTGCAATAAATATGGGCTTATTGAAGAATAAACAAATAATGATAACGATTTGGCATTTATTAACTTTTAAAAAAAAATAAATATGAGAACGAGTATTTTGACAGTAATTTTAGTTGTGCTGTTTACAGCAGTAAGTTTCTCTCAACCGGCTAACCGGGGTAGTATCGGAGAGAAAAGCAGAGTGAAAATCGGATTAAACTTTTTTTCGTTTGATACCCCGATCAGAAGCGGAGAAATGGATATCTTCGATGTTATTAAATATGTAGCATCCATTGATATGGAGAGTGTTGACATTACCGGCTACTATTTCCCTGGTTACCCTGAGGTACCTTCTGACGATTATATCTATGAAGTGAAGCGTTGTGCGTTCCGGAATGCAATTGATATTATTGGGACAGGTGTGCGCAATGATTTTACGAAACCGGACAAAGACGAAAGACAAAAGGAAATCCAATTGGTTAAAGACTGGATTGTCGTAGGGGCAAAGTTGGGAGCAAGTACGATTCGCATCTTTTCAGGACCGCGTCTCCCCAACGGATATACATGGGACGAAGCTGCTCAATGGATTGCGGAAGCGACAGACGAATGTGCTGAATTTGGCAAACAGTACGGCGTAATGGTAGCCATGCAGAATCACGATGACTTTTTGAAAACAGCGGATGATGTAAATAAATTTCTGGCTATGTGTAAATCGGATAATGTTGGATTGATGCTTGATATTGGTTGCTTCCGAACAGACGATCCATACGGAGATATTGAAAAAGTAATCCATCATGCTATCACCTGGCAAATTAAAGAGAGTGTATATTTCAATAGAGTCGAAACGAAAACAGACGTAAAAAGACTGATGGAACTTATACAACGAAAAAATTATTGTGGTTATCTTCCGATTGAAACACTTGGCAGAGGAAATGAAAAAGAACGTGTGAAAGCATTGTTCGATGAAATAAAGCGTGAAGTTAAAGAGTAGCTATCATAATATTAGAGCCGATCAGGCAGACAAGAAGAAATTTTATAAAAAACAAAGACATGCGGGATCCGTTCTTAGGCATTGCTGAATCAATCGGCTATTTTAAGGTAAAATCTTCATCCACATTGATGGCATCTAAAAAGTATTCAGAATTTCTCGGCAGACCCTAATTACCAAGCAACGCTGATAAGCCTTCTTTGACCGGTATGCTTGCATTCCAATCTATTAACCCGCGGTTTTTGGTCGTTGGGGCTACGGCATACATGATATCCTGTTCCCTGTATGGTTTATTACCCCACAGGATGTTACATTTTTTTTTCGAAATTTCTTCAATAAGAGATGCCAAATCCTTGATGGATGTACCTTTGCCTGTACCTAAATGAAATTCTTCTCCATGATTCAGCGAATTAAAAAGCGTAAGATTATTGAGTAGATACATGAAAAAGGAAGTCACATCATAGATATGAATAAAATCGAGTATCTGCTCGCCATCTGTCATCGAAACAGGATGTTCGGCATGGATCGATTCGATCAGATAGTCCATCAATCGTTTGACGGTTGGTTTGCCTCCGTAAACCGAATAAGGGATGGCTGTGATAGATTTGAATCCTCTTAATCGGGAATAATAGTCAACCATTATACGAAACGCTGATTTGGTGGCAGAATATAAATAAGCGTCATTAATCTTTTCAGCGCCTGTACTGTATTCGGAAAAAGAGCCGACATTGACAAATAATTTAAAATCAGCACAATCACCGAGTATGCTCAAAAGTTCTGTGCCAAAGGTGATATTGGTCTCAATCATCGGGCGGATGCAATCAAAACTGTTTTCGGCAGTAGTAAACGTAGCCAGATGAAAAGCGACTTCCGGGCGAAAGCATTGAATCGTTTCAACCGGTAAACCTTCTGCATGTTCGCATTGTTTGAAAGGAAACATTTCTATCGCCTTGTCTTTGTGTCTATTCAACGTCAATATCTTTATTTCGGGAAATGTATCGATAATTTCCGGCAAAAGATTTTGTCCGATAAAACCGGTCGCCCCTGTAATCAGCAGTCTTTCCATGTGAAATCGTATGTAATCTCACCCAACTCCTTATTATCCACTTCGGTGGGATCGTGCAGTTCGGGTATGATATTCATTAACATCGAAACGCCTTTTTCCATTCCCTGAAAAGCCATCCACAAGCCGGCAGATACTGTCAGCCGTTGATAATTCGTTGCAGGAGAAAGCATAAACTCGCTGAACTGTCCATACGTTTTGCTTTCTCTGCGGTCATCATAGATGACGAATTTTATCTCTCCGGAAACTACTACCAGATTCAATACCATACGATTATGACGTTTCCATCCTTTCACTTCGCCCCCCTTTATCTGCGAAAAATAAACTTCACCAAAGCCGGCATACCCATTATCGGTTGATTTTAAGGCATGAAAAACATCGCCTTTGGGTACCACAAACTGTTTTAACAGATGTAAAGAAATGCCTTCCATGATTATACCAATTTTTGCGTTCGATTGATTGATTCCGACAAATATTTATTGATTTGCCTCACAGTCAGTTTATACATATCCATATTTCTGTCTCCGTAATACGCCCGGTACCAGTCTGCTACCATTTTTACGCATTGCTTGTAACTTAATGTAGGTTGCCAATGAAGCAACGAACATGCTTTATCACAATTCAGTTGCAGTAAAGTGGCTTCATGGAAAGGCTTTTCATCTTTGATTTCTATCTCTTTATCGGTATAGCCCCTCCACCACATAATCAGGTCGCGTGTTAATTCCAATACAGTCTTTGTTTGTCCGGCATGAGGACCAAAGTTAAACGCTTCTCCGTTTCCCACAAGCCTTTGACAAAGGTATTGTCCCAGCGTTAAATAACCGCTTAACGGCTCCAGGACATGTTGCCAGGGGCGTGTCGCATCAGGGCAACGTATTTCGACGGCTTTTCCGACGGAAAGCGCCCGGAAACAATCGGCAACAATCCGGTCTTGCGCCCAGTCGCCTCCACCGATTACATTTCCCGCGCGTGCAATTCCCATTTTCAGGTGCGGCATGTTTTTGAGAAACGAATGCCAATAACTATGGATGATTAATTCGGCTGCGCCTTTCGAGCCGGAATACACATCTTTTCCTCCCAAGCGGTCGTGTTCCCTGTATCCCCACATCCATTCCTGATTATCATACACTTTGTCGCTGGTAATCAACACACAAGTGCAATTCCATGTGATGTTGCGCATGGATTCCAACAAAGAGGTCGTTCCGATAACATTGGTCGTGACGGTTTCAAACGGCTCTTCGAACGAGACAGAAACAAGAGACTGTGCCGCCAAATGAAAGATAAAATCAGGTTGGATTTGTTGGATATAATTGTTCAGTTCCTGCTTATTGCGGATGTCTCCCCATTGATGCCGGATTTTCTTTTCCAAATCAAGAATTTCAAACATCGATGGATTCGTAGGGATATCCAGGGAATATCCATAGACCTTCGCTCCCAACTTCTTTAACCACACGGATAACCACGAACCTTTGAAGCCGGTATTTCCCGTAATCAATACTTTTTTCCTGTTATAGATATCATTGAAATCCATATTTAACGTTTTTTTTTAGCATTGTTAATCTGATATAGTTTATGTGTGTTTCCTGGATTGCTTCGTTCCTCGCAATGACGGTCGGCAGGCATCGTCATTGCGAGTCCCCACTCCGCCATAAATGCCGCCGAAAAAAGGATAATGACGGGTATAAGTAAATCTTAGTTTTCCTGGTTTGCTTCGCAAGCTCGCAATGACGGTGGCGCGTGCCGTCATTGCGAGGAACGAAGCAAACCAGAAAACGCAGAACATCAATGTGTTGCAAAACTCGTCATTATAAGGAACGAAGCAATCCAGAGAAAACACTCTATTATATTGCATCACTCCATTACCGGTAATAAACCCTTTTTTTACCATATTTTCCAAGGCGCTTTCCCTGTGTTCCACATTTCGTTGAGTTCTTTGTTGTCGCTCAGCGTATCCATGGGTTTCCAAAACCCGGTATGCCTGAAGGCATGGAGTTGTTTTTCCCGGATGATTCGTTGCATGGGTTCTTTTTCAAACATTTCGTGGTCGCCTTGCAAATAGTTGAATATTTCCGGCTCGCACACAAAAAAACCTGCATTAATCCAATTTCCTGTGTCCGAAGGCTTTTCTTCAAACGATTGTACCGTACCGTCTACTGATATATTCAATACGCCTAATTTCCCTCTGGGTTGATGAACGCTCATTGTCAGATATTTACCTGATTTTTTGTGGGCTTCAATCGTTTGTTGAATATCAATATCAGCCACCCCGTCTCCGTATGTCAACAGAAACGGTTCATTCCCAATATATTGCTTGATGCGTTTGATACGTCCGCCTGTTAGGGTGTTTAATCCGGTGTCTATCATGGTCACTTTCCAGTTTTCGGAATGGTTATCCAAAATACGGACGCTGTTATCGGAAAGGTCAACCGTCATGTCGCAATTGTGCTTGAAATAATTAGCGAAATATTCCTTGATAACATATTGTTTATATCCACAGCAAATCACAAAATCATTATAACCAAAATTGCTGTAAATCTTCATAATATGCCACAAAATCGGTCTTCCACCTATCTCAACCATCGGCTTTGGAATTAAGTTTGTCGCTTCACTTAACCGGCTTCCGATTCCTCCTGCCAAAATTACTGTTTTCATCTTTTATCTATTCATTTAATCTCAAAATCAGCACAATAACATAAATATCCCAATTTATACAAATCATACGCCAGCATACTCGGATTTTTACTCACTAAATTCCTGTACATCACATTTTTAGTCAGGATAAAAAGAAACTTGAAGCATTTCGCCAAACGCCATTTTTTCAGTCTGCGTTCAACTCTTAAAATCTTACAGGATTCGATAAAGACGGGGTCGTTATTGTATAAATAATTAATCTTATGGTAGTTCCTGAGTCCTTCTTCGATTTTGGACAGGAATACTTCCGCTTTTTCCAAACCGATATGGTAGAGTGGGTTATCAATATGCGCAATCGTGATTCCTTTTTTCTTCAGTTCGATTCCGAATAACGTATCTTCGTTGCAGTATCCTTTCAGCCGTTCATCGAATTGCACGATATTGAAAATGTGTTTATCAATCAGGAAGTTGCACGACATAAAACTGTTGTTTGGGTTCCTTGCACGCACCTGGGCAGGACGACTTTCGCGCTGACACCCCACTTTCCAATGAAATATCTGTTTTGCATCCTGCGGTTTTTCCGAAAAATAGATTCTGCCTCCCGAACAGATGCTTCCCGGCTTACAATAAGGCAGAAAATCCCTGAGGTAATCATTTTTAGATACTTGCGAATCACAGTCCATAAAAAGGATATAAGGAAATTTAGCCGTTTTGAACAAAAAATTACGGTTTCCCGCCCTTTCAAGGTTTATTTCGGATTGAAAATACCGGACATTGGGAAGGGTTGATAATACGCTGTTTTCTTTCCGGAAATTTTCATTAGACGCATTGTCGGATAGCAGAATTTCATATTCGACAGGCAACGTTTCGGCTTCGTCGTGCAAGGACTTCACAAGCGCGGTAACGTCAAAATTATAAATCGGAATACAAATGGAAAGCATAACAATACAGTCTATTTTTCGATTAATGCTTCAAAGATACGAATAAATTGCTTTGCCTGTTCTTTTCTGGAAAATTGTGCGACCTTTTGCCTGTCTACTTTTTGATGCGTATAGCCGTTTTGTTGCCATTCGGCATATTTTTCCAAAAGAAAACGTTCGACCTGTTCGACGGTGCCTGCGGCAATGCCGGATTGGGTTTCCCGAATAGTCTCCTCCAAGCAACCCTCATCGTTTCGGACGCATAAAACAGGCTTTTCAACTGCCAGATATTCAAAAACTTTGGTCGTCATAATTCCCTTGGGCGTCTTTGTGTCGGCGGATTTGTTCGTCAATAGCAATAATACGGAACTTTCGTTCAGTATAGCAGGGATTGCCTGATTGGAAACATAGCCGGAATAATCCATAAAGCCGGAAACATTGTATTTTTTCGCCATAGCCGTCAACGTTTTTATGGATTCATTGTCTGTATAAAATTGAATCCTGAATGTCTCCGGTTCGATATTCCCTCCGTCACGCAAATTGGATACCGCCTCGAACAATAAAGAAGGGTCACGCAATTCTTCACTCATCAAACGACCTGTATACGTTACTTTAAATGCTTGGCTCTGAATTATTTTGGGAACAAACAGCGCAGGGTCAAATCCGTTATAAATCAGTTGGACATTGGCTGCATATTGTTTCAAAACTTCTACATGCCAGGGAGAAATGGTCGTTACGGCGTCGGCATCTTTTAACACGTTATTTCGCAGTTTGAACATTTTTCGGGTCAATACATGGGCAATTGAGCGGTTAAGATATTCGGAGTTTGTGAATTTTTTACTGATATGTTCATTGCCGGGAAATTGTTCGATAATATCCCTCAAATCTACTACGAAAGGGATTTTGTGCTTTTTGCTTAATTTATGGGCTGTACAGAGTGGAAAAGTCCGGTACGAACTTGTGAGAATCAGTGAAATAGCATGTTTTTCTATTTGCTTTTGAGCCACTTTTGCCAACTTCCAATCCTTGTAACCGAAAAGGAAATCGGCAACAAACACGAAAGCGTATTTTATTTTTTGGATGAATTGGTTATTCGAATGATAGTAATTGATATAGGTCACATTTTGACAGTTTTCCGCCAATTCCTCATACATTCGTTGCGGAATATACTCTGTTACCACCACCGGTTCCCAACCGTATGCTGCGAGATATTTACACAGATACCCCATTCTGGGAGCAAAAGCCGGCGGAAATATATCACAGATTATTAATACTTTTCTCATAAATCACAGCAGTCCCTGTTGTTTTTACACATATATCGTGAAAAATAACATGTTTATTTAATATAACGTAATAAGGCGTACTATTATTTTGTCTTGTCTTTTTTTAGGAGGAGTTCATTTTTAAATTCGTTTTTTTTGCTAATTTTGCTTGCTGAAAGAGAATGCTTTATCGTAAATGTACAGATACTTTATTTACTTGTCATACAATGGGACGCGTTATTGCGGGTGGCAAAGGCAACCGAATGGATTGAGCATTCAGCAGTGTGTTGAAGAGGCGTTAAGTACACTGCAAAGGCAATCTGTTAACATTGTTGGCGCCGGAAGGACGGATGCTGGTGTGCATGCAAGGCTGATGGCAGCTCATTTCGATCTGGAAAAACCAATTGACGATTTAGATCGAATGGCAGAGAGACTGAATTGTATGCTTTCTTATGATATTGTTGTTGAGTGTATTGTCCGTGTCAGAGAGGATGCGCATGCCCGGTTTGATGCGTTATCCCGTACGTACCGGTATTCCATTTCGGAGCGAAAAAACCCGTTTAGTCATGAACAAGTTAGTAGGATGTCGTTGAAAGGAATTGATTTTTCGCTGATGAATGACGCCTGTAAAATACTCCGCGAATATGTGGATTTTACCAGTTTCAGCAAGTTGCATACAGACACGAAGACAAATAATTGCCGGATTGACTATGCCCGATGGAAAGAAGAAGCTGATTTGTGGGAGTTTACGATTTCGGCTGACCGCTTCCTGAGAGGTATGGTACGCGCTATTGTTGGTACATTATTCGAAGTCGGGCGCAAAAAACTTTCCCTTTCAGAATTCCGGCAAGTAATAGAAGGTAAAAACCGTTGTCTTGCAGGCGACTCCGTTCCGGCGAAAGGATTGATGTTAATCGAAATTGTCTATTCGAGAGAATTGTTTATCGAATAAAACAAAGTTCCCTTCCCGGATTGTCTCAAAAGCACGCAGATGACATGGATTAACGCAGATAATGTTTTTTCAAGTCAAATTATAGGCCTATAAAACGGCGTTTATCTTATTCAATCAGCGTCATCTGCGTGCTAATGACTTTTGAGAAAGCTCCGGTAAGAAAGCCCCTGATATTATAATGTTGAAAAAATTGCAGGATAGGGAGATTGGAACATTTTGTCGGGAATTTGGATTTGATTTGAATAAAAGGCGTATATTTGCATGAAGAATCGAATTATTTACGCATCGCTTGTATGAAACATTTTTTTACCATTCTGATTTTGGCGTGCTCAATATCTATTGCGACAGCGCAGGATATGGCGGCTTTTTTTATTGATATGCCGGACAACTGCCTGCCTCAGTTAGAAGATGCCTGGCGAAAAGATTTGGTGGATTTGTATCAATCAGGCAAACCTGCTGTTTTGGAAAACGCGATGGGCGGCAGTTCCACGTTACAAAAACTTACTTCAGATTATCTGTTGTTACAGACGACTGAACGAAGCACAATGGAAATCCGATTCCTTCCACTAATAAATAACACATTCATAGCTTGCGTGATAACCACAGTTTTTGCCCCGATAGCAGATAGCCGGGTAGCGTTTTATTCAACCGAATGGCAACCGCTACCAGCTTCTGATCTGTGGATGCCTGTCAATGCGGAATGGTTTATGAAAGTGGATATTGACCGGAATGATGAAGATTTTCAGGAGGCCATGTCGTATATAGATATGGAGTTGATACATTATCATTTAGACCCGGATGAACTGATATTGGAAGCCGTATTTATGACCCCAGCTTATTTGTCATCCGGAGAACGTGAGAAGGTAAAATCTTTTTTGAAAAATAGCGCCAAAGTATATCATTGGAGAACCGGACGGTTTGAGTAATAACGGATAACAATAACAATTATGAACTCGAAGAATCGACGGAGTCAATTAATCTTAATAATTGACTTTCAATTCTCTTACAGTCTTACCATCTTACGATCTTTCTGTTAGAGGAAATCTTCCATAAACCCGTCCATCTCAACTGAGTGGGCTTCGAGGCTTTGCAATAGTTTAAACTGGGCTTTTGTTCGAATCAGATTGTGTTGGGGGTGGTGTATCTTATAATACGTATCGCCATTGATATAGTCGGTCAGGAAACGTACGGTTTGCATATAGGTCAGCAATCTTCCTCCATAAGGAAGCAACCTGATTTCCAAAGGAGTAAGAAATGATTGAGCTGTTTCCATATAGCCGCGCGTATAGGCTTTGAATATATCCAAATTGACATTCACACGGTCTAAATTTTCATCATCTTCGGCGCCTGTATTGGCGCCCGTGCGGATAAAATCGCCGATATCTGATAATACGAAACCAGGCATCACGGTGTCTAAATCTATCACACATAGCACCTTTCCTTCTTCGTCGAAAAGGATATTATTTACTTTGGTATCGCAGTGATTGGTGCGTTTTATCAATTTACCTTCGCGGTACAATACTTCCTGGATACACATCCCCTCTGCACGCGACTCCAATTCATCAACCAATGCTTTCACTTCTTCCAAACGTCCAACAGGATTGGTTCTTATGGCTTCGCGAAATTGCAGTAGCCGAAATTCCATGTTATGAAAATCCGGAATGGTTTCCCCTAATATCCAATCTGGCAGGTCGGACAACATCGCCTGAAAATCACCAAACGCCCTGCCTGCCTCAAACGAATAGGCTTCGTTTACTTCGTCGAAGTTTTGGCTGCGTGGAATCATCAGGCAGACACGCCAATAGTTTTCGCCGTCGAAATAATACGATTTTTTATCTTTTGTCGACAGGAATGTTAATACTTTCCGGTCGATATCCTGTTCGCCGTATGCTTCTAATTTTTTGCGGATATGGTTTGTTACGATTGAAATATTGTTTTGTAGCATATCCACATTTTTAAATATCAGGTGATTGATACGTTGAAGCACATATTCGGTTTTACTATCTGTTGTTGTTACTTTATACGTATCGTTGATATGTCCGTTTCCGAAAGATTCGACATAAACCGGACTTTTTTTCAAGGTAAAATTACTGAGGACTTGCAGGAATGCATCGTTTGTTAGTTGCATAATCGTTGTTATATATAATATTAATGTATAGGTTGTCTTCTATATTTACACAAATATATGTAAAAAAGACCACCTTTGCAAAAAAGATGGTCATTAATTTTTCCCAAAGAAATATTTATTTTCTATTTCTGTTTCCGTAGCGGCTCATAAACTTATCCACACGTCCGGCAGTATCTACCAATTTGGCTTTGCCTGTGTAGAAAGGATGAGAAGTATTAGAAATTTCCAGTTTTACCAATGGATAAGTAACGCCTTCAATTTCAATTGTTTCTCTTGTTTTGATGGTTGAACGGGTGATAAACGTGTCTTCGTTTGACATGTCTTTGAATACAACTTGCCGATAACTATCCGGATGAAGTCCTTTTTTCATTGCTTTATCTTATTTTAATGATTTTACTATATGCTACCAATTATATGGGGTGCAAAGGTAATCAGAAACGTTTAAAAAACCATAAAAAAATGCTTTTTTTTTGTGATTATCGTATCTTTCGATCTTTTGTTGGAGAATTTAAAGTAATTATTGCTATCTTTGTACAAAAATTTTATTTTTATAAACGTAACAGATATGATAAATTACAAAGACTTAGGTCTGGTGAACTCACGAAAAATGTTTGCCAAGGCCATGGAAGGCGGGTATGCAATTCCTGCTTTCAATTTCAACAACATGGAACAGTTGCAGGCTATTATTCAGGCTGTAGCAGAAACAAATTCGCCGGTGATTCTGCAGGTTTCCAGCGGCGCACGCAAGTATGCAAACCAGACGCTTCTTCGTTATATGGCTGAAGGCGCGGTGGAATATGCAAAAGAGTTGGGCTGTCCCAATCCGCAAATCGTGCTTCATCTGGATCATGGCGATACATTTGAACTTTGCAAGAGTTGTATTGATATGGGCTTCTCGTCGATCATGATTGACGGTTCACACCTTCCGTATGACGAGAATGTAGCATTGACAAAGAAGGTGGTCGAATATGCGCATCAATTTGATGTGACGGTAGAAGGTGAATTGGGTATATTGGCCGGAGTGGAAGACGATGTGTTTGCCGAACATCATACATATACAAAACCAGAGGAAGTGGTTGATTTCGTCACAAAGACCGGATGCGATTCATTGGCAATTTCGATCGGCACTTCGCATGGCGCTAATAAATTCAAACCGGAACAGTGCACACGTAATGAGGACGGCGTATTGATTCCACCGCCATTAAGATTTGATGTGCTGGAAGGATGCGAGAAGGAACTTCCCGGATTCCCGATTGTATTGCATGGCGCATCGTCCGTGCCTCAGGAAGAAGTGGAGACGATCAACAAGTACGGAGGCGCATTGAAGGATGCGATTGGTATTCCTGAAGATCAATTGCGTAGAGCAGCCAAATCGGCAGTATGCAAAATCAATATTGACTCGGATAGCCGTTTAGCTATGACTGCTGCCATTCGCAAGACGTTTGCAGAGAAACCGGCAGAATTTGATCCGCGCAAATATTTAGGTCCAGCCCGCGAAAATGCGAAAAATCTTTACAAACATAAAATTGAGAATGTGCTTGGCTCAGCAAATAAATTGTAATACTGATTTTAAATCAAATAAACTTAGTGAATATATAATCTCACAAGTTAAAAAAAAGCCGGCTTCACAGCCGGCTTTTTCGATTAATTTTTATGTTATAAATTTAATATTATGAAAAAATCAAACTTTATTTATCATCCGTATTCATGATAACCACGCGGTTCCATTCATTTACACCATAGGGTTGTATTTCATCGCCTCTCCAGTCAATAGAGATTCTGTTGGAAGGAACGCCATATTTTTCAGTGAGTTGCTTGGCAACTGCTCTTGCACGTCTTTCTGACAAACCTTTATTATAGTCGGGATTACCTGTTTTTCTATCTGCATAACCAACTAACTTAATCGGCAAGTTGTGTTTGTTGGCATATTCAGCCGTATTGTGGATATTGATTTCCTGATGGGCGTCAATTCTGGCGCTGTTCAGACGGAAGTAAACCACATTAAACGAATTTTCCCTACTCTCAGGAATAACAGGCGGAGGAGGACATTCCGGACAACGTTCGGGACGTTTTTCCAACTCAGCATTGCGGGCACGCAGATTGTTGATCTCGGAATTCAGGTCATTCAACAGTGCATAATCCATTGGTTCAAGGACTTCAAATTCTTTTCTACCCAGATTGAAGTTTAAACCTAACATGGCTTGTGCCAAACGTTTATAATGATGACGAGGCTGATAATCGCGATTCCAGTGCGTAGCAAGCAAAGTGTATTGTCCTTCCAAAACCAGGTCTACCCTTTTACTCAAGCGGAACAACATTTGAGCGCCGCCATTAATAGAGGCTGATTCTGATTTTGAAAATACGTTCCATTCACCTGCTGAAACATTATTATCCGTATAGGTTGGCCGATAAGCATATCCAAGACCTACAAACGGAATGAAACGGAATACCTTCGCTTCATTATAGGGAGCCCAGAAATTGGTTACATCCCACATAATATCCACATGAGGGTTAATCCAGGTAAAATCCTGGATGCTGCCGCGCGAGTAATTTTTCATCAAACCTCCATTTACCTGCAAACGAAATGCCATGTACGGATTATACCATTTACCGATGGAGATAGCGCCTTGAGGAGCAATTCGCTTGCTAAAATCCAACTCTCCATTTCTGTCACCAATTAAAATATTCGCTCCACCGGCAACCGTGATAAACATGTTGTCCGAAGCGGCGTTCTTTTTAAAATTGGTCTTTGAGCCATTCTCTGTACTGAATCCTACCTGTGGTTGATACTGCTGGGCGGATAAGGACAGGGCTGCTCCAAATAAAATAGCCAAAAGTAATACCTTAGTCTTCATAACTTATTCATTTTATTTATTAAACAATATTCATATTTTTTTAAACTCTCTTTTTACCTTAAGGAATCCTATTATAGTATTCGCAACAAAGGTAATTCTTTTTTTTAAAAAAAAAAATAAAAATGTATTTTTTTTTAAAAAAAAATAAATATTTTTATTCTGTCCTGTTATTTACTAATTTTAATAAATATTGACCGTATTGATTTTTTATCATCGAAATGGCATTTTTCTTTAGTTGAGCCGCTTCAATCCAGCCTTTTTGATAGGCGATCTCTTCCAGGCAGGCAATTTTCAAACCCTGTCGCTGCTCAATCACTTCAACAAAAGTCGACGCTTCCGAAAGTGAAGCATGTGTTCCCGTATCTAACCACGCAAATCCTCTGCCTAACAATTGCACTTTTAAACCGCCTTCGCCCAGAAAAACCTGGTTAACTGTCGTGATTTCCAGTTCTCCACGTCCGGAAGGCTGAATATTACGGGCAATATCGACTACCTTATTCGGATAAAAATAAAGCCCAACGACTGCATAGTTCGATTGAGGATGAACCGGTTTTTCCTCAACACCCAATACATTCCCCTGTTTGTCAAACGAGACTACGCCATAACGTTCAGGGTCATTGACATAATAACCGAATATAGTAGCTGTTTGTCTTTGTTCTGCTTCCATGACCGCACTTTTCAACATATTCGTAAAATTCTGTCCGTAAAAGATATTATCTCCCAAAACTAAACAGACGGTATCGTTTCCAATAAAATCTGCTCCTATGATAAAAGCCTGAGCTAATCCATCGGGGGAAGGTTGTTCGGCATACTCAAAACGAACGCCAAATTCCGATCCATCACCTAATAACCGCCGAAAACCGGGTAAGTCCTGCGGGGTCGAGATAATTAATATGTCACGGATTTCTGCCAGCATCAATACCGAAATCGGATAATAGATCATCGGTTTATCATAAACCGGTATCAATTGCTTGGAGATGCCTTTTGTAATAGGATATAAACGGGTACCGGAACCTCCGGCCAAAACAATTCCTTTCATACATTAAATATATTATCTTCTGATTCGTATTTGTATTGCATTGGCAACAGGATTTTCATTGACAAAAATAAGGTATCCGCCTCCTCCTGCGCCGCTGACTTTCCATCCGAGAACACCGGATCTGTATTCATCCAATACGTTTAATATCTCCGGTGATACCATATTGGGAAACATGGTAATCTGTGCGTCAAAACTTGCAGCAAATGATCGCCCCCAGGCTTTGGCGTCTTTCGAAAGAATGGACTGCCAGCATTGGTCAGCCGCATCACTCAAACGTTTTGCTTCGCCTGCTGTTATTTGCGTATTAGCCAGGACATCATATTCGGCGCATCTCGGGAAGAGAGGAACTAACCAGAGCCGTTCCTCAATCCATTGCAGCATCTCCGGATCACAAACGGATTCTATCGTTTCCGGCCAGTAATCACCACGGTAATACAACCGGTTCAAACCAGGTAATACAATTCCAAGTGAATCCTGCGAGCCGCTGACATACTTGGAGCCGGGAGGATTCTCAAAACAGAATAATGTCTTCGCAAGTATTTCCTTATTACCTTCCGGAATATCTGTTTGCCACATTTCCACAGCCTTTTTGCGCGAACTGGTCGACATGCCGCTCCGGTCGTTAAATTCGTAATCGGGTTCGATACTGATTGTTAATACGGCGCCCGGATAATATTGACTGACAAAAGGCTGGTCCAACCAACCTCCGGCCAAATCAATCCGGTAAGGGATTCTGCATTCCTGACGTAAAGCCGTCGTCGAACGAGCGGGCAAATTCCCGTGCGGAATACGTTTACTTACAATATATTCGATGCCAAGATTCTGACAAAGTTGTTCTTTAATAGGACTATGACCGTCGTTATTCACAAAAAATATATCCGGTTTGAGCGATTGTATCTCATCCAGGAAATCAAGAACTCCACTGCCTTTGTTGATCCAGGCATCTTGCACGACACGAAGCGCTTTAATCATATACAGACGTTCTTCGTCCGTAGTGATTGTCTTTCGGGCTTTTAAATCAAAAATAGTTTTATCGGAACCGATACCTACATATAAGTCTCCATACCCGGCCGCTTCCTCGAAAAAGGCGACATGACCGCTGTGTAACATATCATAACATCCGCTTACAAAGACTTTTTTCATGTTTTTTTTAATTATTTAATTCTCAATTCATTTAATATATCGCGTGCTGCCGCGAAGTTATCATACAGGTCGCTCAACGCTGCGCCTGAAGTGAGGGAGGCGTCACCCAGCGTGAGGAAACCTTCGGGCATGGCTACGGCAAAGAAAAATCGGTCATCGTTGAATGAGAGCATGATGTCACGATTGTATTTTTGTTTAAGTGTTGTCATGCGCATCATCATGGCGGGCGTAAGAACGTATCGCGCTGTGATTTCGTCGCTCGCATAGACGGCAAAATGGCGTTCAAATTCCACATCTTCGAGTATGACCAGTTTGTTACCGCTTACGTTCTTCAAGGCCTGAATGTTTTTCGCCAGATAATCCAAATGACGCTCCAGGCGGTCGGGCAAAACAACGACCGAACCATTGATTTTCTTTTCCAGCTGCGCATCGGCAAACATTCCCCTGAAATCGCCGGTTATGTTTTCTATACGCTTGACAAACAAACCCTTGAAAATCAAAACAAACAGCATCAGGAAGGCACCGATCCAGGTTTCCGAAAACCAGTTCACACGCTTGCTTGTATTGATCAATACATCCCGAAAAATAATTTTCCGGTTATTGTTTTCAAACGTAATCGAACCGAAAGAGCGCCCGCTGAGTAGCCGTTTGTCTGTACCGCCGAAAAAATTGCTTTGCATGACTAAAGCTGGGGGCAAGAAACTGTGAACAAGTTTGAATGTTGTACCCGGAAACATGGTTCCGATAATGCGCTTGATAGATGTAACTTCTGTTTCACTGTATTTTCTTTGAAAATAACTCAATACATACCCGCCAACAAAAATCAATGTAAAGAGTGGAAGTATGACTGTCAGCATTTTATATTGCTCTCCAAAAGTCGGTTCCGGATCGAGTGTATAGAATAACGACATATCGCCACCCGAGTATATAAAAACCTGCACCCCAATCAGTCCCAGAAAATAAATGACTCCACCGCCATAACATAAGATGCGTCCAAAGTTTATTATTTTACGCGCCTTCTCTGCTTTTTTCAGTTTTACATACAGTTCTTGCTGCAGTTCCGTTATTTTTTCTTCCAAATCTGTTAGCTTGATAATGAATGAATACTGGCATTAACAGTTGCTGTTTCGGGAATGGTAATCAACGCATAAGGTTGATATTTTTTTGCAGAAGCAATCATATTCGAAGGAAACATCTGTACATAATTGTTGAAAGCGACTGCAGCGGCGTTGAACGTGCGGCGGGCAGCCTGCAACTGTAATTCCATCTCTTCGATGCTGTCTTGCAGGCGATTGAATTGTTTATCGGCTTTCAGTTCAGGATAGTTTTCGACAGAAAGATTGACATCGGCAAGTTTCCCGGATAGTTCGAAACCAAACCGGATTTGATCCTGTTCACTATTGGTTTGCAGAATCCGCGAACGTAACTCGCTGATTCTTATAAGCATTTCGTTTTCATATCCCATATAGGCTTGTACCGTTGCCACCAAATTCGGAATCAAATCATTCCGTTGTTTAAGCATCACACAAATTGTGCTTTCGGTCTGTTTAACCCGGTTGTTTTTGGCTATAAACTTGTTATAGGTAATAATAAGCCAAAAGACAATCAACAGTACCAGAAAGATGGCCCCGAAAATAAGATAAGTTGTCATGATGCTTTTTATGTTTCTTTGAATAAAAATTTACTGTCAAATTGATGCAAACCTACATAAAAACGCAAAACATTCCAATTTTATTTCACAAATTTTTTTTTTTCGGAGAAAAAAACTGTTTTCTATAAAAAATCATTATTTTTGTCAGGGATAATTGTGGACTATTAAATTATTTTAAAAACAAATATTAACTAATTAATTATCAAAGAAATGAAAAAGATAATCATGTTTTTTGCATTATTTGCCGGAGTGGCAATCGTTTTTGCGCAACAGCAACAACAACCTCAACAGCAGGGTCAACAACAGCAAGCTCAACAACAGCGACCACCGAGCTGGAATCCTGCCAGTACAGAATGGTATTATCCGGTGCCTCCCAAAGTACAGCCCGGTAAAACTGCCGGCCAACCGCCCTCAGACGCCATTATTTTATTTGACGGCACGAATTTAGACAAATGGGAATCATCAAGACCTGCTACGGAACGGGGACAGAGACCTGACCCTGCTCCATGGAAAATTGTAAACGGTGAGATGCGTGTTGTTCCGCGTACAGGCGGAATACAGACTAAAGAGTATTTTGGTGACTGTCAGTTGCATATCGAGTTCAAATCGCCTCCGGCAGAAAATTATCATGGGCAAAACCGTGGAAACAGCGGAGTTTTCCTGCAAAACACGTACGAAGTGCAAGTGCTTGACGGAGACAATAATTTGACTTATGTAAACGGTATGGTGGGAAGTATCTATAAACAAAGCGCCCCATCAGTTGATCCCTACACGAAAAACGGCGAATGGCAGGTATATGACATATTTTGGAAGGCGCCTGTATTTAATGGCGCTGGAGAATTGGTGTCTCCAGCCATGATTACCGTTGTGATGAACGGGGTTCTAATCCAAAACAATTATATCCTGAAGGGAGATACGCCTTATACTGGTTTGCCCAAATATACGCCTCATGGTCGTTTACCATTGTCATTGCAGGACCATGGCACCGAAGTCGCTTTCCGGAATATCTGGATTCGAAATTTGTAATAAAGTACTGATATGCCATTAAACACAATTGAAGCAGTCCAGACCCGTTACTCCTGCCGTGATTTTGCTGATCAAATGCCATCCGACGAAGATTTGCAGATAATATCGGAGGCCGCCATTGCTGCTCCCAGTGGGATGAATCGTCAACCCTGGCGGATAATCGTTGTGAAAAACAAGGAGTTGTTAGCTGATTTGGAAGCCGAAGGAATGAAAAATTTGGCGGCATTACCTGACAAAAGCGTGTATGAGCGCATCATGTCGCGAGGTGGTAAGTTATATTACAACGCACCCTGCCAGATCATTATTCTGATAGCCAAAGCCGAACCTTCAGGCTACGAACTTATTGATTGCGGCATTTTGGCGGAAAATATGGCGCTTGCAGCGACTTCATTGGGTATTAACAGTTTGATTTGCGGGCTTGCCGTTCTGTCTTTTTCCGGAGAAAAGGGTGAGGCGTTCAAACAACGCCTCGCCTTTACCGAAGGATATGACATCGCGCTTTCCGTATTACTTGGATATGCGAAAGCGCCTGATGGCAAACCCCACTTGCCGGATCAAAGTAAAATTACTGTGATTGATTAATAAACCTGTCCATGAACATTGTAATTTTCATCCTTTGTAAAATGATGAATTGGCTATTTAAAACACTTATAATCATCTTCTTATTTTCTGCGCTTAAAGTTTCCGGCGCAGATATGGATGGTGTAGCTTCCCTGCGTATCTCAAAACAGATGAAAAATCCTTCTACTTTAGATGAGGGCGCCTGGGATCTGGTAAGCCGTATTGAGGAATGGAAAACAACCGAGACAGCCATTATCATTTGCGATATGTGGGACAGGCATTGGTGCAACGACGCTACAGCCCGTGTGGCCGAAATGGCGCCGGAAATGAACAGGGTGATCTCTATTGCCCGCGAAAAAGGCGTATTAATTGTGCACGCACCAAGCGATTGCATGGATTATTACGCCAACCATCCGGGCAGGAAAGAGGCTCGGAGATATTCGGATCAAAGAATCTCCGCCTTGGCTGATGGCAGTAAACTCCCATCCGAAGCCAACGCGCCGTGGCCGGTCGATCAATCGGACGAAGGCTGTGAAAATGCTGACTGTCAACCTCATCGGGCATGGACAAAACAGATTGATGCGCTGACCATTACCGATAAGGATCTGATCAGTGATTCAGGTGCTGAAATCGGCGCTTTCTTCCGGAGAAAAGGGGTCAAAAACGTGATATTGATGGGTGTACATACCAATATGTGCGTCATTGGCCGTTCTTTTGGTCTGCGCGCTATGAAAAGAATGGGGATGAATGTAGTGTTGATGCGCGACATGACCGACCTGATGTATAACAGCCAAATGCCTCCCTATGTCAATCATTTCACCGGACTTGACCTGATTGTAGATTATATCGAAACGTATGTTTGCCCGACCATCGTATCGACCGACTTTACCGGCACAAAGCAATTCCGGTTCAAAGGAGACACACGTCCCCGGATTGCTTTCCTGACAGCCGAAAGCGAATACCGTGCCAACCAGCGATTGCCCGAATTTGCGTACGAGCTTGCACTGAAGCATAATATCCACAGCGATTTTGCTTTGGGAATACCCATCATGACCGATGGCGGTAAGGATGCCACCCCCGAAGTGAAAGCCGAATATGCCGCTTATGGCATGCCTATTGATCTTACAGGAAAAATAACGCTGCCACCAACGCGCCATAACATCGAAAACCTCCAGATACTTGAAGATGCCGACCTGGCTGTCTTTTTTATCCGCCGCAGGGCGCTTGAACCTGAAAAGATGGCTATGATCAAGAACTATGTGACCGAAGGACGCCCTGTTCTTGGTATCCGGACCGCTTCACATTCATTTGACGCCAACCGCAATGTGCCCCGCGAAGGTGGAGGGATTGAAGCAGCTACAGAAAATGCTTCCGGATTTTTGGCTCAATGGATCGAATTTGACCAAGAAGTGTTGGGTGGCAACTACCAGGGGCATTACGGACATCTGAACACGGGCACTGACGTTTCGATTGTTCCCGGTATGGAAGGGCATCCGCTGTTGAAGGGCGTCGAACCGGCGTTTAATAGCCTCAACTGGCTTTACAAAAACCGTCCTCTGCGTTCCGACAAGATTCAGGTTTTGCTGTTGGGAAGTAATCCGGGTGTACCCGATGAACCTGTGATGTGGATCAATCATCATAATGTGATATATACCTCGCTCGGACATTGGGACGATTGGAAAATTGAAAGCTTCCGGAACCTGATGTTCAATGCGGTAGATTATCTGTTGAATCAAAACATTAAAAAATAAAACGATGATCAGACGTGAATTTCTCAAAAAAAGTATTGTAGGGTCAATAGGTCTTACCATAGGCGCCGATTCATTGCTGAATGCTGCTGTGTTCAAGGGCGCTAACGACAAAATCGTATTGGCTGTTATCGGTACTGGAAGTCGTGGGATGGAATGTGTTATTAATTGTTGCAAACTCAATGAAAATGTGGCGATTAAAACCGTATGCGACGTCAATGCATCCAAATTAACCAAAGCGGCGGCTACCATTGAAAAAGAATTTGGCTACCGTCCAGCTATGACTGTCAATATGAAAGAGATTTTGGACGATAAGGATGTGGATGCCGTATGGATTTCGACGCCGGAGCACTGGCATGCTCTGGCCACCGTGTGGGCATGTCAGGCAGGCAAAGACGTATATGTTGAAAAGAACCCCACAATCAACATCCGGGAAGGTCGTAAGATGGTTGAAGCTGCCCAAAAATACAACCGGATCGTGCAGGTTGGTTTCCAGAACCGTAGCGCATCATATGGATTTTCAGCGCGCGAATACATCAAAAGCGGTAAACTCGGCAAGATTGTCACCGTCAAATGTTACAACATGCTGGGGGGAGGTAAATGGTCGGAAAAGCCCGTAGCGCCTGTCCCCTCCTGGCTTGATTGGGATAAATGGTTAGGCCCGGCTCCACAACGGCAGTTCAGTCCAAGCATTGTCGACGAAAACGGGCGTGGTGATTGGGGTTGTTATTGGGCATACAGCGGAGGAGGGCTTGCCGATGATGCTTCGCATGTGATGGACCTTGCCCGTTTGGTCATTGGCGACCCGCCACATCCGAAATCCGTATACGGATGGGGAGGTAACCATGTATTTGGCGGAACACGCGAAACACCGGAATATCAGTCGATCGTATATGATTTTGGCGATTTCACCCTCTCGTGCGACAATGCGTATGCAACCAACTATATGATTAAAACGCCCAACAACATACGCTTTGATAAAACGCTTTTTCCGAATTGGCGCAACAATTCCACACGTACCGAAATATATGGTACCGAAGGGTTAATGTACCTGGGAAGGCATGGCGGCGGATGGCAGGTGTTAGGACCCAACAACGAGATCGTTGCTCAAGAGGGTGGTGAGTTCCCCGACAAAGAGCATCTGATCGACTTCATCCAATCTCTTCGTACCCGTAAGAATCCGAATGGCGATGTGGAGGAATGTCATCGTAGCGCAACGCTTGTCCACCTTGGAAATATCGCTTACCGTGTGGGAAACAAACAACTCCAGTTCGATGGTAATACTGAGAAATTCCTGAACGACGACTATGCAAACGCCCTTGCCAGAGGCGCTTATCGTGAAGGCTACGTAATTCCGGAAAGTGTTTAGAGAGGAGTAAGACCGTAAGATACTGCAGGGGAGTGACCCGTGTGCCGCCCCAAGACCGTAAAACCGAAAGATTTGCCAGCCTGATCATTCGCCAAGGAATCATCAGTTTGTGAGATCTGTTTTTTAGAAGCGACCATTATCACCTGCATTTATTTTATAAACAGTTGGTTTGAGTCGTGCAGACTGAATACACTTTTATATTTTTTTTCCCACATTGAACCTGAGATTCAAAAAAAAGTTGTATCTTTACTGAAAATTGTAGGGCTACGATCTTTTAAGATTAAATCAAAAATGAATGTTTGAATTAAAAAATGGGGAATATATGGACAAATCAATCTACTCAAAACGCAAAATAATATCATGAAAGCGCTTGTATTAGAAAAATATAACAAATTAGTCTACCAGGAGGTGGACGAACCGCAACCTGTTCATGGCGAAGTATTGATTCAGGTGAAAGCCTGCGGTATCTGTGGCAGCGATGTGCATGGCATGGATGGCAGTACCGGACGACGGCAACCGCCCATCATCATGGGCCATGAGGCTTCCGGCGTCATCGTACAAACCGGCGCAGGTGTGACCCGCTGGAAAGAAGGAGACCGCGTGACATTCGATTCCACCGTGTATCTCCTGAACGACTGGTATACGCTCAAAGGACGTTACAACCTTAGCGAAGGGCGAGAAGTAGTTGGCGTCTCACCCAAAGAATACAAACGGCACGGGGCTTTTGCCGAATATTTGGCTATACCGCAACATATCCTGCACAGGATACCGGATAATGTGAGTTTCGAACAGGCTGCCATGGTCGAACCTGCGGCAGTGGCTGCACATGCCGTGCGAATTTCGGGTATCAACGTGGGTGACAGCGCCGTAGTACTTGGCTGTGGGATGATTGGCACGTTTGTTGTCAGCATGCTTAAAGCCGCCGGCGCTACTCCTGTAATCGCTGTTGACATGGATGACGAAAAACTTAAAATGGCTGCAAAATATGGCGCCGACATCGTCATCAATTCTATAAACCAACCTGTTGCTGAAACCGTTCGAAACTATACGAAAGATCGCGGCGCCGACTTTGGCTTCGAAGCAGTAGGCATTTCGGCGACAGTCAACATGCTCATAGACTCAATCCGTAAGGGTGCGATAACTGTGTTGGTCGGTAATCTGACGCCGGTCATTGAGTTTCCTCTGCAGAAGGTAGTCACCTCCGAAATCAAAATACTGGGTAGTTGTGCCATCTGTGGCGAATATGAAATCGTGCTTGATATGTTTGCCAGCGGAACGCTCTGTGTCGACGACATGATATCAGCCATTGCCCCATTGAGTGAAGGCGCCGAATGGTTCCGCAAACTCTATCACAAAGAAGGTAATTTCAATAAAATAATTCTTGTACCCTGATGAATAGTTTTCAGTTATCAGTTTTCAGGGGGAGGGATTTATTCAATTAATCATAACTCATAATTGTTTCTTTGTATGAAATCTTATAAACTCGCCATCATCGGATGCGGAAAAGTAGCCCATCTTCATGCCAAAGCCATAAACAATCTTCCCAATGCAACACTTACAGCCGTATGGAGCCGCACACCCGAATCGGCAGAAAAATTTGCTGCAGTGTATGGAGCTAAACCTTACAATGATATCCAAGCCATGGTTCGTGAAAACAGCATCGAACTTGTTGTCGTCTGCAATCCCCACCCTTTCCATAAGGATGTTTCTGTCGAAGCGGCGCGTGCAGGCGCTCATGTATTGGTTGAAAAGCCGCTTGCTTCCACCCTCGAAGATTGTGACCTTATCCTCAACGCATGTCGGCTTGCCGGCGTTCGCCTCGGCGTGATTAGCCAACGCCGCTGGTATGCTCCCGTGCAAAGGGTACGCAAAGCCATCGAAGACGGTAAGATAGGAATACCAGCACTTGGAACGGTCAATATGCTTGGCTGGCGCGACAAGGCTTATTACGACTCCGACCCCTGGCGCGGAACATGGGATATGGAAGGAGGTGGCGTTTTAGTGAATCAGGCGCCCCACCAATTGGATATTTTTCTCTGGTTAATGGGTGAAGCAGATGAAGTATACGGTGTCTGGCGTAACATGAACCATCCGTATATCGAAGTGGAGGATACGGCATTGGCGATTGTGAAGTTCAAAAACGGCGGAATAGGCAACATCATCGTAAGCAATTCACAAAAACCGGGAATTTATGGCAAAGTACAGATACATGGCAGTAATGGCGCTTCGGTAGGCGTACAGACCGACGGCGGCGCCATGTTCATTGCCGGAACGTCGTCTGTGCTTGAGCCGCCAGTGAACGACTTGTGGTCAGTACCTGGTGAAGAACAACTGCTCAAAGACTGGGTGCGCGAGGACAGTGAGTTGTTTGAAAGCATCGACCCCACAGTCTATTACATGGAGCGGCAAATTGAAGACTTCCTGCAAGCCCTGGATGAAAATCGCGAACCATTAGTCGATGGCGATGCCGGTCGCCGTACGGTTGAACTCTTTACTGCCATTTACCGTTCCGCACGCGACAACAAGCCGGTAAAATTTCCACTCGAACCCGAAAACGGAAACGATATGGATGGGAGGATGTAAATCAATAACTGAATAAATAATTTATTAATACATATATAGGATGAAAAAAATAGTAACATTTGGTGAAATCATGTTGCGTTTGGCAACTCCGGGGTTTCAACGATTTATTCAATCCGCCAACCTCAATGCCACGTTTGGGGGAGGAGAAGCTAACGTGGCTATTTCACTGGCTAACTTTGGGATACCTGTAGATTACGTAACCCGTCTTCCGCAAAATGACATTGCAGAATGGTGTATCTCCGAACTGAGGAAATACAATGTGGGAACCGGAAAGATTATCCGGGGAGGCAGTCGGGTAGGCATTTATTTTCTTGAAACAGGCGCTGTGGCACGTCCTTCGAAAGTCGTTTACGACCGTGCCAACGCTTCGATTGCTGAGATTCAGCCCGACATGGTGGACTGGGACGACGTGTTCGACAATGTACAATGGTTTCACTGGACAGGAATCACGCCGGCGCTTTCGCAAGGAGCAGCCAATGTCTGCCTGGAAGCCATCAATGCAGCCAACCGGTTGGGTATTACCGTTTCGACGGATTTGAATTATCGTAAAAACCTGTGGAAATATGGTAAAAAGGCTTCCGAAATCATGCCTTCATTGGTTGAAAAATGTGATATAATCCTTGGAAATGAGGAAGATGCTGAAAAAGTATTCGGAATCAAACCGAAGGGTTTTGATGTGGCTCATACAGCCGGCGAGATCCATGCTGCTGATTTTGAATCTGTCTGCATCCAACTCAAACAGCGTTTCCCGAAAGCCCAAAAGGTGATTATTACACTTCGTGGATCTATCAATGCGAACCATAATACATGGGGAGGAGTACTTTACACGGATCGACTTTATCAATCTGCAAGTTATGATATCACCCATATTGTCGATCGGGTAGGGGGGGGCGACTCGTTTATGGGTGGTTTGATTTACGGGTTGCTCACTTATCCGTCCGACCCTCAACGGGCGTTGGATTTTGCTGTGGCTGCATCTGCCTTGAAACATACCATTTATGGCGATTTTAATTTAGTCACTGTAAGTGAAGTTGAGAATTTACTGAAAGGAGATGGTTCCGGACGGGTACAGAGATAATTGCGCTTCTGAAAACCCCTTGCGTTATCCTGAACTTGTTGCGTAATCTTACTTGTTTACAGGAGATTGTGGGACATAACCGTAATGGCGGAAGGGCAAAAATATAAGTTTTTAGAAGCGCCCATAATTGCATGTTTTAAAAATTTCAGATATACACATAATATTAATAACAACCAGAATAGGAAATTAACACTTTTAAACAGATTATGAATAAATTAAATGAAATCAATGAAAAGATAGGGAAGTATCGCTGGACAATCTGCGCGTTACTCTTTGTCGGTACAACCATGAACTACATGGACAGGCAGGTGCTTGCCTTGTTAAAAGATGTATTGGAAGTGGAATTTAACTGGACAGATTCCGATTATGCCAACATCACGTCTGCCTTTCAAATCTCGTATGCCATTTCCATGTTGTTTGCCGGTCGATTTATAGACTGGCTCGGAACGAAATGGGGATATGCATGGGCGTTAACTTTATGGACGATTGCCTCTACATTGCATGGTTTTGCAAGAGGAACGGGCGCTTTCATGTTTTTGCGCACGCTTTTGGGTGTTGGCGAAGCCGGTAACTTTCCTGCCTCCATTAAAACAACTGCCGAATATTTTCCCAAAAAGGAAAGAGCGCTGGCTACAGGCATATTCAATTCCGGCACCAACATTGGCGCGATTCTGACGCCGATATGTGTGCCGTGGTTAGTATCCCTGTGGGGATGGCAGGGTACATTTTTTGTCGTTGGGGCGAGCAGTTTTGTATGGTTACTTTTTTGGTTCTGGCTCTATGATCCCCCTTCCAGACAAAAAAGACTGGGCAAGAAAGAATATGCCTACATCATGAGCGATAATGAACAGGATACGGATACTGCACCGGCAGACCCTGCAATTCCTGCAGGTCCGAAAACGAAATGGTACAGGGAGTGGAGCAAATTGCTGACTTACAGACAAACATGGTCTTTCGCTTTTGGTAAATTCATGACCGACGGCGTCTGGTGGTTCTTTCTTTTCTGGTTGCCGGCTTACCTTAAAGCCGTGTATGGAATGACAGGATTGACCATTGCCTTTCCCATAGGCGTACTTTATACCATGACCTGTTTCGGCAGTATTGGCGGAGGCGCTTTCCCCATGTATTTCATCAATAAGGGATACGAACCCTATGCCGGTCGGATGCGAGCCATGCTGATCATAGCCTTCTTTCCCCTCGTGGTATTGCTGGCTCAACCGCTTGGAGGTATTTCCTACTGGTTTCCTGTTATACTGATCGGTATTGGAGCTTCTGCACATCAGGCATGGTCAGCAAACATTTTTACGACTGTTTCCGACATGTTTCCTAAAAAAACGGTGGCTTCGGTTACAGGCATTGGTGGCATGGCAGGTGGAATTGGCGGAATCGTTATAAACAAAGTGGGTGGATGGCTTTTCGATGCGTACCGGGCAACGGGTATTGCCGATTTTTGGGGAAAGGTATCCGACACCAATCTGGCGGCATTTGCCGAAAAAATCAAAAACACCCAACTTGTAAATCGTAACGGCAATATTATTGATTTGAATATTAAAGAACTGGGAGATTTACCTAAAGAAGCCGTTTTGCAAATTCAGTCGAACGTTTCCCTGTCCATAGAACAGATACAAGAGTTCGGATTGATGAGCCGGGATGCCTTTGCCGAGGCAACAGGGACATTGACAGATCCTGTTTTGGTCGAACAGTTCGGACAATTGGTGGAATTACAAAAACCGATTGTTCAAAGCCAGATGATGACATCCTATTCATTGATGTTTGGTTTTTGCGCTGTGGCTTATCTGATAGCATGGATAGTCGTTAAAGTACTTGTGCCCAAATATAAACCGATTAAAGACCTGTAAATTAATTATGAATAAGGCATTCTGAATCAGGAATTGTCAGTGATTCAGTTACAGGATGCCGGATGGTTTTCAATTTTCAATTATTCAATGAATGTAAGGTGGGGAATTATTGGATGCGGTGATGTGTGCGAAGTGAAAAGCGGACCGGCTTTTTATAAATGCAATCATTCGGAATTGACAGCTGTGATGCGTCGGGATGCTGAAAAAGTAGCCGACTTTGCCAAAAGGCATCAGGTAGCCCGCTGGTACACCAATGCGGACGAATTGATAAACGACCCGAACGTAGATATGGTGTATGTTGCCACACCGCCCTCTACGCATGCTTACTATACCATTCGGGCATTGAATGCCGGAAAGTCGGTTTACGTCGAAAAGCCAATGGCTGTCAATTACGAAGAATGTCTGTTGATGAATCGGGCGGCAGAAGCGAATCATCGAAAATTATGGGTCGCTTATTACAGACGTGCTTTGCCTTATTTTCTGAAAATAAAGGAGTTGATGCATTTTCGACGTATCGGCAATATTCAAACAGTCCATACCGTTTTTTCTCAAACACCTGAAAAAGAAGATTGGGTTCCGGAGCAACATGCCTGGAGAGTAAAAAAAGAAATTGCCGGAGGAGGTTATTTTTACGACAAGGCCCCTCATACCATTGATGTTTTGATGTTTTTGTTGGGTGATGTGGTTGAGGCAAAAGGTATTGTAAGTAATGTGAGGAAATTATACCAGGTAGAAGATACCGTTTCGGCTTCATTGTTGTTTGAATCGGGTGTGATCGGTTCCGGATTGTGGAATTATGTTTCGTCGCCGCTTGCCCAAAAAGATATGACAGTGATTTGTGGAGAAAAAGGAATGATCCGTTTTGCTACATTCGCATTTACTCCCATTGAATTGGAAACGGAATCGGGAATCGAATTTTTTGATTTGCCCAAGCCGCAACATATTCAACTGCCAATGATTCAAAGTATTATTAATGAAATTAGAGGCAAAGGCAAAGCGCCCTCCGACGGTCAGTCGGGTATGCGAACAAATTGGGTGATTGATGAAGTGGTTGGCGCCTGTGGTTTATAGTTTGCGGTTTATCGTTCCGGATAACGTCGGTCGAGGCAAGTATCATGTCGCTCCGGAGGGCATTTTCGAGATCGCCTACGTTGCCCAGCCATTCGTATGCCACGATTATTTCCATTATCGGATGTATACAATGAGTGCAAAAACATAAGAATTTGCGATTATAATCGCAAATTCTTATGTTTTTTGATAAAGACAGTAGGATACTTTTTGATTTTTCACAAAAAATTAGTTTATATTTGCAGTCACTTTTAAAAATTTATGCTGATGAAATCGTTGCTCCTGACTACTGCTATTTATTTTTTTTGCTCTTTATCCCTGCTCTTTGCCCAAAAGCGCGAATATGCCATGGCAATCCATGGAGGCGCCGGTACGATGGATGCCCTTGTGAAGGATTCGGCGCTGGCAGCTCCCTATTATGCTGCGCTGGAATCGGCGTTGCAGATTGGTGAACAACTGCTTGGCGAAGGTACACCGGCTGAAGAGGTTGTAATCGCCGTGATCCGTTATCTGGAAGACAATCCCCTTTTTAATGCGGGTAAGGGCGCTACCGTAACCTTCGAAGGGACCTTTGAGCTGGATGCCGGCATCATGCTGGGGAAAGACCTGCGTGCAGGCGCTGTGGCTGGTGTAAAAACAGTGCGACATCCCATCGAAGCGGCTTATGCCGTTATGACTGAATCGCCTCATGTGATGCTAAGCAGAGAGGGCGCCGATCGCTTTGCTGCTGAACAGGGGCTGGAAATCGTGGAAAACACCTACTTCGCAACTCCGCAGACACTTCGTTTGATGGAGCGGTTTAAAGCAGAAAACGAAAAGAACGGAACGGTGGGCTGTGTCGTTCTCGACAAACAAGGAAACCTGGCTGCCGGAACCAGCACAGGAGGTATGCTCGGAAAACGCTGGGGGCGAATCGGTGATGCGCCGGTAATAGGCGCGGGCACCTACGCCGACAACAACAGTTGCGCCGTATCGTGCACCGGGCATGGAGAATATTATATCCGTCATGCCGTCGCCTTTAATCTCTGTGCCCGTTACAGGTATCTGGGAGAAACCGTCCTGCAGGCTGCCGAACATATCATCCATCGCGAACTCAGTGCCGAAGCCGGTATCGGCGGTCTGATAGCGGTCGATCGAAACGGCCAGATTGCCATGCCCTTCAACAGCTCCGGCATGTTTCGGGGCAGCCTCTATAAGGAAACCGGCTCTCCGGCGCCGGTCAGATCTGTCGCCATCGGGTCTGAAACGAAAGGGCTGGAATAACAGGGTGAACGAAACTGTTACGACAGGAAGCCTTAGGGGCGGTACAGATCTCTCCACTGCACACAATTTCATCATAATAATTCGATAAAAGATGAAATAAACAGGAATATCTCATTTTTTTTATTACATTTGCACTGGATTTTATTTAAAATGATTAAAAACCAATGCCTTTTTATAAAAAAACAAGGCATATACATTTCAAACAGGCATATGAATCTATTACGAGAAAAATTAGTGAAATACGATGCTCCTCAGAAAGTGAAAGATGCAGGGGTGTATCCTTATTTCCGTGAAATAGAAAGCGATCAGGATACGGAAGTTACTATCAACGGAAAAAAAGTATTGATGTTTGGCTCTAATGCCTATCTGGGACTGACTACCCATCCCAAAGTAAAAGAAGCAGCCATTGAAGCCATTCAAAAATATGGTACGGGATGTGCCGGTTCACGTTTTCTGAATGGGACACTGGACATTCATGTCAAACTGGAACAGCGTCTGGCCGAATTTGTAGGCAAGGAAGATGTCATCTCTTTTTCGACCGGTTTTCAGGTAAACCAGGGTGTATTGTCTTGTATAACAGGCCGCAATGATTATATCATCTGGGATGAACTCAATCACGCGTCCATCATCGAGGGAATCAGGCTTTCATTTTCCAAGAAGTTGAAATACAAACACAACGATATGGATTCGCTGGAGAAACAACTGAAAAAATGTGCAGCCGGCAAAGTAAAACTGATTGTGATCGACGGCGTTTTCAGTATGGAAGGCGATGTGGCCAATCTTCCCGAGATTGTACGCCTTGCCAGGAAATACAAAGCCAATGTGATGGTTGACGAGGCTCACAGTCTGGGCGTTTTTGGCAAAAACGGACGCGGCACATGCCACCATTTCGGGGTAGCAGACGACGTTGACCTGATCATGGGAACATTCAGCAAATCGTTTGCATCGCTGGGCGGGTTTATCGCTTCCGATAAAGATACGATCAACTTTCTGCGTCATCAGGCACGAACGTATATGTTTAGTGCAAGCTGTTCGCCTGCTTCTGTGGCTGCGGCCAGCGCCGCTTTGGATATCATGTTAAATGAGCCTGAACGGATCGAGCATCTTTGGGAGTTGACTCATTACGCTTTAGACGGTTTCCGTCAGATGGGATGCGAAATAGGGCATACCTCTACCCCGATTATTCCGCTGTTCATTCGCAACAATGACCTCACATTCCTTATAGTCAAGGAATTGTTTGAAGCAGGCATCTTCGTCAATCCGGTTGTTGCTCCTGCTGTTGCATCGCAAGATACACTGATCCGTTTTTCCATCATAGCTACCCATAGAAAAGAACAGATTGATTATGTACTGGAAGCTATCCAAAGGCTGTTCAAAAAACATCATTTGATTCAATGACAAAATGTTAATCGATATGGATCCTGCGCAAAATACAGACAGTTGCTTTGCAGGTACGTGTTGCTGTAAAGTAAACACCAATAAACTAAGTACCTACGACTGGTTGCACGATATTCCTGGACAGGGAAGTACCACCGATTATGTGGAAGTTCTGTTCAAAAACACCCGAAAAGGATATTATGCCAACGACTCCGGACTCCTTTTGAAAAAAGGAGATATCGTAGCGGTCGAATCGTCTCCCGGACATGATATTGGAACGGTTTCGTTAACAGGCAAACTGGTGCTTTTTCAGATGCGTAAAAACAATATTCGTGAAGATACGGAAATCAAACGTGTGTATCGTATTGCCCGACAGCCCGATATGGATAAATACAACGAGGCGAAAGCAAGGGAGCATGAGACGATGATCCGTTCGCGTCAGATTGCCGAAGATTTGAATCTGGTCATGAAAATCGGAGATGTAGAATACCAGGGCGATGGCAATAAGGCTATTTTTTATTACATTGCAGATGAACGGGTTGATTTTCGTCAACTCATTAAGGTATTAGCCGAAACGTTCAAGGTACGTATCGAAATGAAACAAATCGGCGCACGGCAGGAAGCAGGTCGGATTGGCGGGATTGGTCCCTGTGGGCGGGAACTCTGTTGCGCTTCGTGGATGAGCCATTTTGTATCTGTTGCCACCGATGCAGCCCGTTTTCAGGATATTTCAATGAATCCGCAAAAGTTAGCCGGACAGTGCGCTAAACTCAAATGTTGTTTTAATTACGAAGTGGATGCGTACGTTGAAGCAAATAAACAATTACCTTCCCGTAAAATTTCTTTGGAAACAAAAACAAACACTTACTATCATTTTAAAACTGATATTTTCAAAGAAAAAATTACTTATTCAACAGATAAATCTTTGGCTGTTAATTTAGTCACCATTTCTGCCAACCAGGCTTTTGAAGTGATCAATCTGAATAAGAGAGGGATCAAACCGGAATCCTTAGAGCCTGATAATAAAACTCAAAATGCAAAAAGACAAGAATCTCATGATATTCTGGGAGATAGCGTAAACCGGTTTGATTCAATGAAAAAGAAAAAGAAAAAACGTCATCATCATAGTTGATGGTTTTATAGTTAATAATTGAACGTTATAAGAATTTAGGTGACAGTTATATTTTTCAAACCAGATAAAGATGAGAGTTCGCATTTTTTTTCAACAGATGATAGTATACGGTATATGTGGTATATGTATTTCATGTACGCGTACTGCTTATTATGAAAAATACCAGACAATTGAACCTCAGTGGGATAAAAACAAAGAATACTTTTTTATCTATGAAATAACAGACAATTCGGTATCCTACAATCTTTCATTGGAAATTCGGAACAATAATTTATATCCTTATCAAAACTTATGGTTGTTTTGTGCCGAAGAACACCCTGAAGGACTTGTGTTACGTGACACAATCGAATGTATGCTGGCTGATAACTTTGGGAAATGGATTGGTCCGGGTATATCCATTTATCATTTAAGTATACCTGTACGAACCAATTACAATTTCCCTCATACAGGACAGTATACATTCTATATTCGTCATGGAATGCGCGACGACCGGCTTAAAGGCATTGAACAAATCGGTCTGCGTATTAAGAAAAACCTATAAACTTTCCTTCCGCCCGGCATCTATCCGTAAAAAAATAAATAACAGAATCGTAAATCCCCAAATCGACGACCCGCCATAACTGAAAAAAGGTAATGGAATTCCGATTACAGGGGTAAGACCTAACACCATACCTATATTAACCATCATATGAAAAAGGAAAATCGAAGCCACACTATACCCATATACCCGTCCAAAAGACGTAGGCTGTTTTTCGGCAAGTGTTATTAACCGAATGATAAGCGTACCAAAAAGCCCCAATACCACCAATGAACCCCAAAATCCAAACTCCTCGCCAACAGCACAAAAAATAAAATCGGTATCCTGCTCCGGTACATATTTCAGTTTGGTTTGAGTGCCATTTAAAAAACCTTTCCCCCAAAACCCTCCTGAACCGATTGCAATTTTCGATTGATTGACATTATAGCCTACCCCACTTGGGTCGTCCATCATCCCCAGCGAAACTTTGATACGCATCTGTTGATGATATTCCAGTACATCATCAAATAGATAATTCACTGAAAAAAGAAAAACCAGAGACAGGATGGCAAAAGAAGCAATCAGGATATAATGTAAAACCAGGTTTTTTACCGTAAAAAAGACAAGAAGCAACGTAATCAGTATGATAACGCCTACAATCACCCATACAAAATTAACAGGAATGTAAAGAGATACGATAACCCCGGTTAATAAGGCAAGAACCACCATATAAATCATTATCTGGATGGCCGTTTTATCCCTGCGCAGGTAAAATACCAAAAAGATTGTAAGTAAAAGAATTAAGATGGATACGACTAATTCTCCCACAGGAGTAATCCCAATCATATCTTCTCCGAATTTTATGATAATCACAAAAAATACGATTGCACAAACACCTGCTAATAAAATAAAACCCGACATTCCTTCACGGTATAATACCAATGCAAAAACCAGGAAAACCAAAGCCGAACCTGCTTCCTTTTGCAGTACAATACATGCCATTGGAGCTAAAATCAGCAAACAGGATATGGTAAAATATTTGAGTGTAAGCAAGTTGAAATTATAACTGTTCATGAGTTTAGCTAATGCCAGCGCAGTGGCAAATTTTGCAAATTCGGCAGGTTGAATTTGCAGCGGACCAAATACTAACCAGGAACGGGAACCTTTAATATCCGGTGCAAAGAAAATCGTCGCAATCAGTAATACAAAAAACAGGCCAAAAATCACATAAGAAAATGTTTCGAAAAAATCTTTATCGAGCATTAAAATGATGAAAATCAAAATAAAAGAAGTTCCTATCCATATCAATTGTAAACCAGGGCGTCCAGCCGGGTCGAATAGTCCGGTCGAATCAAATTCATAACTTGCTCCGCAAACACAAAACCAACCGGCGACGATCATAAGAAAATAGACACCGATCGTGAACCAGTCTACAGACTTCCAAACGTTCGAATTTCTATTGTACATTATAGGGTAGTATAACCGTATTCAACACCTTTTCTTCCGTCCATTTGCTTTCGGGCCGCACTGCGCCGTAGAAAAATTTTTCCAACATCAAACGTGCCAAAGGAATTGCATTCGACGCTCCCCATCCTCCGTTTTCGATAAATACGGCGATGGCAACCTCCGGCTTGTCAAGCGGCGCAAAACCGATACAGGCAGAATGATCTTTTCCCTGTGGATTTTCGACGGTTCCCGTCTTCCCGCAAACTTCAATACCGGGTATGTTGAGTCCCCAGCATGTACCGTAAATTACGGCACTCCGCATTCCTTGTATGATGGCGTCGAAATGTTCGGGGTCGATTGTTGTCCATTGTTTAGTAACATACATAGAATCCAGTGCGCTTCCTTCTATTTCCCTGACAATGTGAGGTGCAATATAATATCCCCGATTCGCAATAATGGCAGACAAATTACACATTTGAAGTGGCGTAGACAGGATTTCGCCCTGACCGATCGCAATTGATATAATGGTATTTGAATTCCATCGCCTATGCATATTGTCATAGACTTGGCTGGTAGGAACATAGCCTCTGTTTTCGCTCGGAAGGTCAATCCCTAACCGAACCCCGAATCCCATTGAATTCATGTGTATATACCATTGATTATAAGCGTCTTGAATAGTAGAATAAAGTCTTCTGGTATCCAACATGTCATGCAATCCCCAACAAAAATAAGCATTACAGGAAGTAGCGATTGCTCCAATTAAACCTAATGGCGAAGCATGGGGATGACACGCCGGCCGTCCTCCATTGTATGGATATCCGTGCGCACAGGTATATATTTTTTGAGGCGTAATAATTTCTTCCTGTAAAAAGACAAGACCCTGAGCCGGTTTATAAGTTGAACCCGGAGGATATCTGCCCATGATCGAACGATCCAGCAAAGGTTTTAACGGATCACTGTCTAATACTGTGAAATTTCTTCCTCGTTGTCTGCCAACCAATAACGCAGGATCATATGTAGGTGATGAGACCAAACAAAGGATTTCGCCTGTTTCCGGTTCAATCATCACCACACTTCCTAATTTGTTTTGCATTAATCTTTCCGCATAGGCCTGCAGTTCGATATCAATGGCTAATTTCAGGTTTTTTCCGGCGACCGGAGCTTTATCGTGGATTCCGTTTTCATAACTTCCCTGGATACGTCCGTGCGCATCGCGTAACAAAATTTCGATTCCCTTTTCTCCACGCAATATTGACTCATACGAATTTTCTACGCCTGAACGTCCGGATAAATCGCGAGGAACATAATAATTATCATTTTCTATGTCTTTCCTGTTCACCTCGCCTACATTGCCCAATACCAACGCTGCATTCTGGTATATATAATTCCGGATGGTGCGCTGCTGAATATAAAAACCGGGGAATTTATATAATTTTTCCTGTAGCACCATACATTCATTGGTTGACAGCTGACTTATAAATTCCTGGGGAACATAAGAAGAATATCCCGGATTCAAACTTCTGTTTTTTATATCTGCAATCCGCTTGTCAAAATAATCCTGCGTGATTCCAAGTGTAAGACAAAAATCCAGTGTGTCAAAAGGTTGAATATCCCGCATGATTAACATCACGTCGTATGAAGGTTCATTGTACACCAAAAGATTATCATTCCGGTCATAAATCACTCCACGCGCCGGATAAAGAATTTTCCTCAACAGTGCAATATTGTCTGCCGTTGCTTTATACTCCTTATTAATCAGTTGCAAATCAAATAAACGAACAACAAACAGTATAAAGACGAATAGTACGGCCCCGATAATGATAAAACGTCTTCCTTCATATATGTATTTTGATCTATATTTCTCCACTTTTACGTTTGATATTAAATGTTTCCACAATAAAAATAAGTAACGCAGTCAAAATAATACATGCCATAATACGCAACAGCAGGAACACAGGATCAAAAAGCGAAATGGATTCGATCGAAAACAAAGCCATATGATGGATGGCGACTAATGCTAACACATACTTCATAAAAGATGTCACCCCCAAAGTACGGTATGAAGGAGAGTCCTCATCAAGTAAATCCTTGCCTGAAAATGAATACATGATCGGATTGCGAAACATACCGGCAAGTGCACATGCCGCAGCGTGCATACCTAATGTATTGGAAAAAATATCCATGACAATCCCCAAAATAAATGAAATGAAAATCGCTTGCATACGGGAAATATTAGTCGGCATTTTAACAATGACATAGAGATACAAAAGCGGGGTTGCTATCCTGAATAAATGGATGTTATTGAAAATCAATACCTGTAAGGCGCCATAAAACAAAAAATAAACCCCTATTTTATAGATGTTCTTAATCATTTTTCCTTGCCTCCTGTTCTACGTCCCATTGTTCCTTTTGTAAATTATTCTTAACAACCCAGACAGTTGTTAAGTTCCGGAAGTCTGTTGCTAATGTGACTTTTAATGAATAAAAACCTGAACTCGCAGAGATATCGGAGTTTGCGACCGTACCCACCATAATACCCGGAGGAAAAATGGCTGAGAAACCACTTGTTACTACAGTATCACCTTCGTGAAATTCTGCGTGTGTAGGTAACTCTTCCAAATTGGCATACCGTGCATCCCGACCATCCCACATCAATGTGCCGTAATAATTGCTGTTGAATAATTTGCAACTCAACCCCCATTTGGGATTCAACAACGGAATGATCACAGAAAACCGATAATTCACCATACTCACGATACCGACCACTCCATGAGTCGAAATCACACCCATATCAGGTTCGATTCCATCCTTGGATCCTTTATTTATAGTGATATAATTCAATAAACGTGTTACACTGTTATTGACAACTACGGCTGAAATATATTCGTAATTACTAAAAAGAGAATCTGTCATTATGTCATCAGGCGGCAATATAGTTGCTTTCATTGTCTCCAACTGATGATTCAACTGTAAGATTTCCAATTCCAATTGCTTGTTACGGTCAAATAACTGCCTGTTTTCTGCACGCAAACTTAAAAAAGAGGAAACAGAACTTGATACGGACATCATATATCCGCTAACGACATTGGCTGAACTAAGCATTACATTCCGCTGATACGCATTATATCGGTACAGAAGCGTAAAAGATATAATCTCACATATGATAAACAAAAGCCAATGCCTTCTTCCGATGAGGAATTCAAGCAGTTTTTGCATAAGGCAACCTGTTTCTTAGGATTTAATAAGAAACTTAAATTTATCTATATTTTTTAAAGCAATTCCTGTACCTTTAACGACTGCATGCAACGGATCATCTGCGACCTGAAAACGAATATTGATCTTATCGGTAAAACGTTTAGCAAGTCCCCGGATCAAAGCTCCCCCTCCTGCCAAATAGATGCCATTCCGTACAATATCAGCGTATAATTCCGGTGGAGTCTGTTCCAAAGCGCTCAAAATGGCGGCTTCCATCTTTGTGATGGATTTATCTAAGCAATGTGCAATTTCCTGATAGGATATGGGAATCTCCATCGGGAGAGCTGTCATTTTATTCGGCCCGTGAACAATGTAATCGTCCGGGGGATTCTCTAATGAAGTTAATGCAGAACCTACACTTATCTTTATCCTTTCGGCCGTACTGTCCCCGATTCTCATATTGTGCTGACGACTCATATATTCAACAATATCAGCAGTTAAATCATCGCCGGCAATCCGAATCGATTTGTTGGTTACGAGTCCTCCTAACGATATGACGGCTATTTCGGTTGTACCGCCACCAATATCCACGACCATATTTCCTTCCGGAATATCAACATCAATGCCAATACCAATAGCGGCTGCCATGGGTTCATAAATCATATACACCTCCCTGCCTCCTGCATGTTCAGCCGAGTCGCGTACAGCGCGAATTTCAACCTCCGTACTTCCGGAAGGTATGCAGATGACGATTCGAAGCGGCGGGGAAAACCAGCTGTGTTTAAATTTAATCATTTTTATCATCCCCCGTATCATCTGCTCGGCAGCGAAAAAATCTGCAATGACTCCATCCCGCAAGGGTCGGATCGTACGAATATTTTCATGCGTTTTGCCGTGCATCTGTCGCGCCTCCTCTCCGACAGCAATTACTTTCTCTGTCCTCCTGTCCAAAGCCACTACAGAAGGAGAATCAACCACAATTTTTCCGTCAGAGACGATAATCGTATTTGCTGTTCCCAAATCAATTGCGATTTCTTGTGTAAAAGAGAAAAATCCCATAAATGTTTTCATTATATTTTTTAATGCTTAAAATGACGAATGCCCGTCTTTACCATACTTAACCCATGCGCATTGCAATAATCAACTGACAAGTCGTCTCTGACTGACCCCCCAGGTTGGATAATCGCCTTTATACCAGACTCGTGGGCGATTTCAACGCAATCGGGGAATGGGAAAAAGGCATCCGAAGCCATGACGGCGCCATGCAAATCAAACCCGAAAGCAGTTGCTTTTTCAATCGCCTGCTTTAATGCATCTACGCGCGACGTCTGACCAATACCGCTTCCACAGAGCTGTTTGCTTTTAACCAGTGTAATGGCATTCGACTTACTGTGTTTAACCATTTTATTGGCAAACAATAAATCTTCGGTTTCCCCGGTGGTTGGCTGTCTTTCCGTCATCGGCGTCAAATCGTTGGCTTTCTGAATACTGATATCCCTGTCTTGAACCAATACGCCGTTTAACAACGAACGGAATTGCTTCGCCGGCTCGGCAGTTTTTTTTCGTAACAAAATGATACGATTCTTTTTTTGCTTTAAAATATCCAATGCGTCTGTCATATAATCAGGTGCAATGATAATTTCAAAGAATATTTTATCTATTTCCTGTGCCGCTATTTTATCTATTATGTCATTGGTTACCAATACTCCTCCAAATGCAGAGACAGGATCTCCTTCCAATGCGGCATTCCATGCTTCCAACACCGTTGGACGTGAAGCAGCGCCACAGGCATTATTGTGTTTGATGACGGCAAACGTTATGTCATCAAATTCATCAATCAATGTAATAGCAGAATCAACGTCCAACAAATTATTATACGACAATTCTTTTCCATGCAACTGATCAAACAATTCTTCAAATTTCCCGTAAAAGAATCCTTGTTGATGCGGATTTTCTCCGTATCTCATCATTTTGGCGTCGTTAACGGCTGTCCGGAATGCAGTATGATCATCCTGGTCAAAATAATTGAATATCGCCGTATCATAAGCCGATGTGATTGAAAACGCTTCTTTTGCAAACCATCTTCTTTCTTCTATGCTTGATTCTGCTCCCTTTTCGTCTAACAAATCCATAAAAGCTCTGTACTGTTCTTTGGAGGCTACAATCAAGACGTCTTTATAATTTTTGGCGGCGGCACGTATCAAAGAGACGCCGCCGATATCAATTTTTTCAATCACGGCAGCTTCATTTGCTCCGGATGCAACAGTTTCTTCAAAGGGATAAAGGTCTACGATGACGAGGTCAATCTCCGGAATCCCGTATTCGGCAGTTTGTGACAGGTCTTCTTCATGATCCCGACGCGCCAGAATACCACCGAATATCTTGGAATGCAATGTTTTGACACGACCTCCAAGGATAGAGGGATATCCCGTCAGGTCTTCAACGGCTTCGCATAATATACCCAATGATTCAATATAAGATCGTGTTCCTCCCGTTGAAACAAAACGTACGTCCTCTTTATCCAGTTTGCGTATGATTTCTTCTAATCCATCCTTGTGATAAACAGAGACAAGCGCCCGTTTGATCTGTTTTTTTAACTTCATTGTATCAATTGCTTTTTATTTCCCGCACAAAAATATTGATTTATTTTGACATACACCTTATAATGACTACAGAAAATGTATCATTAATCCAACAAATCCCGGAATTTATCAAACATTTTCTCTTTCATCGATTGAGTGGGTTGAAAATTGTCAGATTTTGCTAAATCTTTTATTTTTTCTTTTTCTGCGGAAGAAAGTTTTTCGGGTATATAAACACTGAGGTTTACGAGCAAATCTCCTGTGCCATATCTGTTTATCGAAGGTAATCCTTTGTTCCGCAGCCGGAGCACCTTGCCGGGTTGCGTTCCCGGATCAATTTTCACCTTCGCCTTGCCGTCTATGATAGGCACTTCGACCGAATCGCCTAACATGGCTTGCGGAACCGTCAACAACAGGTTATAAATCAAATCATTTTCGTCCCGGATTAACTCCGGATGTTTTTCTTCTTCGATCACAATCAATAAATCGCCGTTGATTCCGCCTCGCCGGGCTGCATTTCCTTTACCCCCTATGGAAAGTTGCATTCCTTCCGCTACTCCTGCAGGAATATTAAACGTGATTACATCTTCTGCGCTGATGATCCCGTCACCAAAGCAAGAGGTGCATTTCTTTGTAATAGTTTGTCCGGAACCTCCGCATGACGGACAGGTAGACCGTGTCTGCATTTGTCCGAGGATCGTATTGGCCGTTCGAATGACATTACCGGAACCTTTGCAGGTCGTACATGAGGCAATTGACTTCTCACCGCCTTCGGCGCCGCTTCCCTGACATTTGGTGCAGGGTACGTACTTTTTGACTTTGATCTTTTTCTCTACACCGGTAGAGATTTCCTTTAAACTCAGTTTCACCTTTACGCGCAAATCTGAGCCGCGTTGCACAGGACGACCCCGTGAAGAACTAAAACCGCCGCCAAAATCGCTAAATCCTCCAAAACTGCCGAAACTACCGAAATGCCCGCCAATAAGATCGCCGAATTGGGAGAAGATGTCTTCCATCGTCATCCCTCCGCCATATCCGCCTTGAGACGCGCCGCTAAGCCCCGCATGTCCGAACCGGTCGTATGTACTGCGTTTTTGTTCATCACTCAAAACGCCGTAAGCCTCGGCAGCTTCTTTAAATTTTTCTTCAGCCTTTTTATCTCCCGGATTTTTATCCGGATGATATTGGATTGCTTTTTGACGATAAGCTTTTTTTATTTCGTCAAGAGTGGCCGTTTTGCTAACTTCCAGTACCTCGTAATAATCTCGTTTTGCCATTTATTGTTTTTATAATTGCTTCATTCCCCCACCACTACCTTCGCATGCCGTATCACTTTATCATACAGCGTATATCCGGTCTGGATACAATCCAGAATTTTCCCCTTCAGAGCTTCTTCAGGTGCAGGAATAGTAGCGACGGCTTCATACAATTCCGTATTGAAAAGCTGGTCGTTCGTTTCAATCACCTTGACGCCTTGCTGTAACAAATAAGCAACGAATTTCGTGTAAATCAATTCCAACCCCTGGATAACAGCAGAAATCTCTTCCGTGTTCTTGACATTGTTCAGCGCTCTTTCAAAATCGTCTATTACCGGAAGCATGTCTGTCAGGACAGCCTCCCCTCCACATTTAATTAATTCGGCTTTTTCGCGTAAGGTGCGTTTGCGGTAATTATCAAATTCGGCCATCAACCGCAAATACACATCATTCTGCTGGTTGTATTTTGCTTCCCAATCAATAAATTCTGCCCTCACTTTTTCTTCAGCCGGTTCCTCTGCCATATTGTCGGTCTTTACAGCCTCTTCTGACGTATTTTCAGCGGTTGCCTGATTTTTTGTCTTATCATCTTCTTTCTTACATTGCCCTTCTTCTGAATTATACTTCCTTTTATTCGTGTTCATATTCTTTGTTTTTTTATTCTATCAATCTTGTTATCAACTAAATAAAATATGCGCCACTGACTTCTTCCCTTATTTGTGAAGAAGTTTCCCACTCTATATATATCAAATATATTGCCAAAAAATTATGGTTCAAAAAGATAATCCTATACTTAACTTCATTAATATTTCAATCAATCATTCCGATTCAAAAAAATATCTTTACCTTTGTACTTTAAATTTGTTAGTTATTGTCTTTATTAAAACAAACATGACGATGAAAAAAATAAGTTTTTTGCTGTTTATTCTCTGTTTTACTCATTGGGTAGTGGCGCAGGATGAGGTAGATTGTCGTTTAGGTTTCAGTTATGAAATCAGCAACAATAGTAACTGGGGTAAAAATAAACCGGTCATTATGAAGGTCTATCCCAATTCGCCTGCCGAAAAAGCCGGAATCAGGCAATATGATATTATCGAAGAAATACATGGTTTCAAAATTGATGAAA
>Ga0099364_10000814_pt1 | contig 52814 bp, 50 predicted proteins | sample TergutTh196P3_FD_73070 | JGI IMG/M metagenome (GOLD analysis project Ga0099364, IMG submission 73070) | Microcerotermes parvus P3 segment gut microbial communities from Pointe-Noire, Republic of the Congo - Th196 P3 | ecosystem: Host-associated > Arthropoda: Insects > Digestive system > Gut ... | reverse complement strand
ATAAAATGGCTGCTTGATGAACAATACCCGGAAGCGGAAAAAGTGGTATTGGTAATGGATAATCTAAACACGCATACAATATCATCTCTCTATGAAGCCTTTCCGCCTGAGGAAGCGTTCCGTCTAGCACAGAGCCTGGAAATACATTTTACTCCAAAACATGGGAGCTGGCTTAATATTGCTGAAGTAGAGTTAGCTGCAATGGCTTCGCAATGCCTGGGGCAAAGGCGCATACCTGATATAGAAACAATGAATCGCGAACTTGCCGCTTGGCATACCCGGCGCAATCAATCCCAGAAAGGAGTTGACTGGCAGTTTACAACCGATACCGCTCGTATCAAACTTAAAAGACTTTACCCTTTAGTCGTGTAAACTTTTAGTTGTTACATTCTACTAGCCATAAACCGCCAATTTAATCAAATATATGGGCTATATTTCCAAAAATCAATGGGTCACACTTCATACTCATAGTAGATACGTTGCCGGTTATGGGGAGCCGTCTTGTTAAATTTAGCACAAAAAAATATAATTTTATGTTATACTTGAATAGTGTAAAAAATATAAAGAAGGTACTAATGCAAAAAATTCCCGGTGTAAGAATTAAAAGAAATTTGGCTTTGGAATTCACTTTAATCTGCGTTATTGTGTGTACGATTTTCTTGCTTTCAATGTGTTCGACGGAAACACATAGAGAACCTGAACAAAATGATCCTTTTCCAATAGAATTGGAAATCATAGAACCGGAAATCATAGAGCCTGAAAAAGGCTGGGTGACCCTTGCCGGTACAAACGAAGGACTTTTCGCAATTGATGCGGCAGGAGTGGTAACGGCGCTGTGGTCGGGCGGTTCTGTAAAAAAGATCCTTCCACCGCAGTATGATAATGACTGGGTAATATTAAGTAACGAAGGAATATTTTTTTCCAACGATCTATTAAATTGGGAACAGCGAAATCAGGGGCTTCCTATAAAAACGATAAAGGTTATTGATGACGGCGAAAAAGATTTTTTGTATATTGTACAGGATTTAAAAGATGTAAAAATCAATCTGTCCGATCCGCAGATAATGGTAACTACCACGCGGGAAAGAACATACCTAACCCGAGACGGAGGAATGTCATGGACGGCTTTGATCAGTATGCCGTATAGAAACAACGGTTTTAAGGCGGTAGCTTCGGCATTTATGCCGGAACCCGACGGCAGCGATGTTTTGACTGTATTTGTTTCCAACAGTTTATACGGTGTTTTTTATATTCAGCCGGATATACCAAATGCTAGGTGGACGGAATTGTCCGGCGGCCTTGAAAGACTGGAGACAACAATTTACCCCGATGAAATTTCCGACATTGCCGTTGTGCTTTCACAGGAACATTCTGCCGCACCGGAAATATTTGTTTCGCAAACCTTCCGCCGCCGGATTTATAAACTGGATTGGGAGCAAAAACGTTTTAACCTTATCTGGTCTGACGACAGCATTTTTGGCACAGTAGATTCCCTAAGCCCTGCAGAAACCGGGTTTTATTTTTTACAAGAAGGAAATGCCGCATTCATCAATTTTGCTGATCATGCAAAACAAGATCGAAACGATATAGCCGATTCTATCCGTAGTATTCAAATGAATACACGACTGAATTCAATGAATTCAGTCGTGATGCGTGAAAACCATGAAAGCAGGGTTTCCGATTCTATAACATTGCATGAACTGTGGCTGCTTGACACGCCTGAGCCGGGACAACCTATACAGCCGTCTTCATCAATAGCAGCTAACAAGGAAGGAATTTTTATTCCGATAGAAAATTTACTGGACAACGCAAGTTTTGCCCTAAGTATGCGTGAAATGGAAAGGGCTGGTCTTAACATGATTGTTATTGACATGAAAGACGAAAGCGGCAGGCTGCGCTTTACTCCGAATAACCCCGATATTGCTGCGATGGGCACTGTCTTTCGTCCACTGGACATTGATCAATTTCTCCCTGACATGAAAGAACGCGGTATTTTTACCGTAGCTCGTATAGTAGTTTTCAAAGACCGGGAACTTTTCCAAAAGGAAAACGGCAGGTTTGCAGTGTGGGACGCAAGAAATTCAAGACCGTGGATTGGCTATGCTGATCAGAGGCGAAGCTCATCAGATATAACCGAAGCCGAACGCACCAGCGGCCGGCAATTCTTTCCTGCCGCTGATGAAGGATTTGAAATTGTCCGTTCTTTTTACAACGAACATTGGCTGGATCCTTATTCGGAAGAAGTCTGGGAATACATTGCTTTGATTTGCGAGGAACTTCAAGAGCGGGGTATTGACGAAATTCAATTTGATTATATCCGTTTCCCAACAGATGGCGATAATCTTGGTAATGTCAGCTACCGCTGGCAGGATGAAGGTATGGATATGGAAAGCGCCATCTTATCATTTTTGCGTCATGTTCGGCCAAGAATAGACATTCCTATTTCAATTGATATTTACGGCGCAAACGGCTGGTACCGCACAGGTGCGCGTACAGGGCAGGAAGTGGAAATCCTTGTTCCATGGGTAGATATAATTTGCCCAATGTATTACCCAAGTCATTTTGAACAGGGCTTCCTTGCCCATAACCCGCCGGAATTGCGGCCATGGCGAATTTATTATCACGGGACTCTGCGTACAGACCGCATTGCCAGAGGACAGGCAATTATCCGGTCCTGGGCGCAGGCTTTCTACCTCAACGTCTCTTATGACCGCCAGTATTATAATCGTGATTATGTACGCCGCCAGATTGAAGGCGTCCGGCAGGCAGGAAGCGGCGGTTATACCTACTGGAACCACGGAGGAAGATACACGGATATACCGGATAGATAATGACAAAAATTGAATTTTTGTGTTATACTGGGATAGTTGCAAAAAATACGCAGGAGAACGTTGATGCAGGAAATACTCAGTATCGAAACGAAAAAAAAGCTGATAGAAGCTAACTGGCGAATGGAAGACCGCCATCCATTGGGCGGTCTTGAAGAAGTGCCCTTTATAATAGAAGTTGGGCCTATGCACATGGCTACCAAAAAGTTTTACGATAATCCCGATGCAGAAATTGAATGGGCGGAGGATAATGTAAAAAAACGTGAGGGCGTTTATGATTATGGGTTTCCGAACATAAAACCCAATCAGGGGATTAACATCATAGCCGGGGCGTTTGGCTGCACGTGCAAACCTAATGACGAAGCTGATCCCTGGGTTGACAGCCTTATCAGCGAAGATAATGTTGATGATGTCTATAAATTAACAGTGCCGGATCCTGTTACCAATCCATATTTTGAAAAAGCCTGGAAACATGTCGAAACGCTGCAGGCTAAATCGAAAATTCCGCTGAGGGTTGTTAACGTTCCTTCGCCGCTTGTTACAGCTTCCCTTATTTGGGAGTATACTTCTTTTATAGAAGCCACTTTGGTCTATCCTGACGAAGTACATGTGTTGCTGGAAAAAATCACAGAAGGTACAATCGGCTACATAAAGGAAATGTTAAAACGAATTACAAACCTTTACGGGATAAGCCATGAATTTTGGTATGTGCCGAAGGAAGCAGGAATCCGCATAAGCGACGATACAGCGGCGCTTCTTTCGCCAAATCTTTACCGCGAATTTGGCGTTAAATACAATGCAATGATAGCCAAAGAATTTGGCGGCGTTGTTGTACATTCCTGCGGGGATGTGTCGAATGTTGTCGAAGCGATGATGGAAATACCCGGTCTTTCCGGTCTTGATTTTACCATTCCGCAGGTACAGAACTGGGAAAAAGTCCGCGATGCTGTGTCAGGAAAAACTCCGCTCTGGCTGCGTCATTTTTACTGGGATCACATCGAAGACAGCGGAACTGACCTTGCAGAATATTCAAAAAAGCTTATTGATTTTTTCGGGCGCAAGGGTGTATTCATTCAAACATCAACGCCTACGCAGGAAGAAGCCATTGTGTTAGGTGAAAAATTACATCAATTACTTTCATAACACGGAGGTAAAAATGTATACAAAAAAAAGACACGATGGAACTTATATTCCGGATCTTCATTTTTTTACGCAGGTAATGCCCTATCTCCTGCCCAAAAGGGTGGATTCTGTTATTTACTTTGAACAGGAGATTGATGTTACAGAAACGTTTGAATATGTCCGAAAAAGAAAGCATGAACCAGACAAACCCAGAATTACATTGTTTTATGTTATTCTTTATGCCGCCCTTAGAACAGTTGTGTTAAGGCCAAAATTGAACAGGTTTGTATCAGGATATAAATATTATCAACGTAATAGAATTTCTTTTAATTTTGTAGCAAAAAAAGAACTGTCAGATGACGGCGAAGAGATAAATGTTACGGTGTCTTTTTCGCCGCTTTTATCGCTTGAAGCGTTTTGTAAAAAGATTGACTCCTGCGTTTCGTCGTTAAAGAAAGGCAAAACAACAGGTACAGAAAAATTAAATTCCATTGTCGCAAAATTGCCCCGCTTTTTGATAAAACTGTTTGTCTGGGGAATTAAATATCTTGATTATCATAATGGATTGCCAAAATCTGTAATTGATTCGCTGCCATTTTTCAGTACAGTTTTTTTTACCAATGTCGGCAGTGTTGGTATTGACGCTCCATTCCATCATAATTATGATATCGGTACCTGCGGAATTTTTTGCGCTATCGGCAAAGTAAGAAAAGTAAATGTTCTTAAATCAGATGGAACCATAGAAACACGGGATAAAATAAAATTAACTTTTACCTATGATGACAGAATAATTGATGGTATCTACTGCGCCCGCGGCATTGACATAATGCGGGACTTAATCGAAAACCCCAATAAACTTGAAGAGATGGATATAACGAAGGAACAGTTGGATAAACTAATGTTATCAGAAAAAGAACTAAATAGTGTCTGAAAACTAACAGAGGGTTCAAACATTATTATATCTTTCACGCCTTTTACCAAATAAGAAAATATGGTAGTATATAATATGTCCGCTGCATTGGTTTTGGCAGTTATAATTTTTGTTGCCGCATTTCCGCTGATAGCTGTATATTTTTGGTTTCGTTTTGCAAAATATATCTATCCGCTTATACGGTATTTAATCACGGTTCTTGTGGGATTGGCGGCATTTTTTCCGGCTCTGTTACTACAAAACCTTTTAGCATTTCCAATCTATTCCGGCAGAATCGCTCTGTTTTATCAATATTTTGTCCGTATAGCTCTTACCGAGGAATTAAGCCGCCTGTTGATGTTGTTAATTTTCTTTTGGTTCTATAACCTTTTTAAATCCCGATCAAATGCAAATTTTAGCCAGAATGGGAAACAGCCTCCTTCGTTGGAAGTAATAAAAATGGGAACTGCTGCCGGTCTCGTTTCTGGTCTTGGTTTCGCTATGCTCGAAAACGCAGTTTATGCAGCATCAGACATCAATATACTTCTATTTCGTCTTATTACTGCGGCGCTTCACGGCGCATGCGGCTCCAGAGTCGGAACAGCCGCAGTTATGCTCCGCAGCAGCCCTGTAAGGGCAGTTACACATATCCTTATCGCTGTAGCCATTCACGGCATCTACAATTTGATGGTTACTCTGCCGGGAATTTCATCAGTTACCGCAGTCCTTATAGCTTTATCAGCATTTACTATGGCTATGATTTCAATCACAAACCGTTCGCCGCCCTCAGAAATTTCCCAAACCTATTGACAAAACTCCAAAAGATTTGTAAAGTATTACTCACGACGCAGGATAGAGCAGTTGGCAGCTCGTCGGGCTCATAACCCGGAGGTCGTAGGTTCGAGTCCTACTCCTGCTAATAAATGATAAATGGGCATCCGAAGGGATGCCCATTATTTTTGGACTCGAAGGGTTCATCCTGCTATGAAAGTACCAGTTTGTTATTGGATCGCAGGCGATCGGATAGGCCAAGGATAACATTTCGATCTGTGTCCGGATCGATTTGCAGAATACTGCGGAAAAGATCGCGGGGAAGGAGGATAACCGAAAGATCCGTTTCTGCTTTTATGGAAGCGGTTCTGCCTTCTGATACGGAGAATTCCATTTCACCAAAAAAATTTGTTTCATCAATGAGGGCTATCCTGTTTAGACATTCATTGTCCAGATATACCCCGGCTTTTCCGTGGAGCAGATAGTACACTTCATCTTCAAGGCTTCCTTTGCAAAAAATTAAGTCCCCCGCTTTGTATTCTTTGATGTATTTTTCAAGCGGCCAGGGGAGAGAAGAAAAAAGCTTATCCAGAAGTATCCCCGGTTTAACAGCAGGACGGCCATGAAGCTGCCTGAACCGGATAAAGAGCAGAGCTTCGGAACTGGCATGTACCATGATCAACTGTGCGCCGAAAAGAAAAAAAGTAAAAAAGAAATACACGTTCACAAGGAACAAAAAGAGCATTCCCAAAGCTCCGTATACAAGATTGTAACGATCAGGATTTAAGATAAGAGAAAAGACTACAGAAAAAATAAAGTAGAAAACCATGCAAACTAGAACGCCGGGAATAATATCTTTCCATTTTGGAGGATTAGCCGGTCCAATGCGGTAAAGTAAAAGAGCCCCAATGCTAAGACAGGAAAGAAACACTATCTCGGCGATAACCGGATGTGAACCAATAAGCATTATAAAGATGAAAAGGATGGTTATAAGCCCCATGCCAAGAGTAAGAGCCGTAGACTTGATAGGGCCGATTTTTTCGCCGGAAAAAATTACCCCAAGACCCCGCCGGATAGAAAGGGCGCAAAGCCTTGCCGTCCAAAAGAGAGGAATTACCGAAATAATTCCTCCAAAACCGGGATTGGCGGTATTCAAAAAATCACCGACAAAATCCTGTACATTGAAAAGCTCTGGTAGAAAAGCAATTTGTTCAAGCATAGCCGCCGCCAATTCCGGAGACCCTGCCAAAACATTGGAAACAAAGAACGAAATGATAAGCAATGCCGGCGCCGCTGAAAGGAGAAACCCATAGGCTCCGGCGGCAGCATGATTTGCAAGACCGTTTTTGCCGAAGAGTTCAAAAGTGATCCAAAGGCGCTGTAACGCAAATAAAAAATGCTTTTTAATTTTTTCCATATTATACAATTAAATGATACCATGACTTCCTTAAATAATAAAGTCGTTATTACATAATATATAATTGGATTGACCGTTGACATAAATATGGTGACATATAAATATGGTGACATATAAATATGGTTACATATAAATATCATATATTTGACATTTAATATGGTTTATCATAAAATAAGGGGTTGTCGCCGCCTTGCGTGGGTTCGATTTAATTAGCGGCAAGTTCGTCGCTTAATCAGGAGTTAATGTGAAAAAAATAATCCGGCAATTAAGAATATACAGTTTTATAGCAATAATTGGACTGACTTTTACAGGGTGTGCAAGTTTTTGGTTGGCTTTTACAGCAGTCCGTATCAGAACAAACAACAATTTATCATCGGTAAGGCCAGGCGGAAGTCTTCAATTAAGGGCATCGGGGCGGAGTATAAGATGGTCAATCAGTTCAACAAGTAATGGCGCAGGACCTGTTGATGTAGGAACATACATCACTCAGGATGGGATGCTGACGGTAGCAGCTAACGAACCTGCACTTTATATATATGTTTTTGCGGTATCAATGGAGACAGACCAGTCAGATATTAGGCAGATAAGGATTGTCACAGTAAATTCTGTAAATGTCAGCCCGGCAAATCAAACTGTAGCGATTGGCAGATCCTTTCAATTCAGGGCATCGGTTACAGGTACGAATAACCCGGACAGTGTCGTAACATGGAGAGTCGGTTCAAATCCTGCAGGTACAGGATTTGTTGCACCGGGGACAACCATTAACAGCAGAGGGGAACTTTCAATATCTCCAAATGAAGCTAATAGAACTCTTTACATTACAGCAACTTCAGTAGTGGATCCTCAGGTGTCCGGCAGTGTCTTTGTCAATGTTGTTGTTCCAACTGTGACCCATGTAACTGTAAGCCCTGCAAATCAAACAGTAAGAGCCGGGAACACCCTCCGGTTCAGGGCTGCCGTAACGGGAACATACGAACCTGATGATACCGTTACATGGAGAGTCAGTTCAAATCCTGCTGGTACAGGAGCGGTTACACCGGGAACAACCATTAACAATACCGGAATGCTTACTGTAGCCCCAAACGAATCCCTTTCGATCCTTTATGTTATAGCAACTTCTACAGTCGATCCTTCCAAATTTGGGAGTGTTCATGTCTATGTTATTAGACCGACAATAACAGGTATTTCTATTGCTCCTTCCAATATATCAATACCCGCCGGCATTGCAGTACAATTTACAGCTAATGTTACAGGGACAAATAATCCTGATACTGCCGTAACGTGGAGAGTTAGTTCGAATGCTGCAGGAACCGGAGCCGTTGCGCCTGGAACAAGATTTGATAACAATGGACTGCTTACGATAGCTGCAAACGAAACTGCAACAACACTATTTGTATTTGCAACTTCTGCGTTTGATCCAACAAAATTCAGCAGCATCATTGTAACTGTTACAACCCCTGTTGCGCCGCTGCCTGCCCCAACACCGGTTCCGCCGCCCACACCGACACCTACTCCAACGCCGCCGCCACCACCAATACCACCACCAACACCGCCGCCGCCTACTGTAACCAATGTAGTTGTTGGTCCTATAAATTTGCAATTGGCAAGAGGTCAGGTTTTTCAATTTGTTGCTGCAGTCAGCGGAACCAATAATCCAAGCGCGGCTGTGATATGGAGTGTCAGCTCGAACGCCGAAGGAACCGGAGCTGTTATGCCGGGAACAATTATAAATGTAAACGGTCTGCTCACTGTTGCAGCTAACGAAACTGCGGAATTACTTTATGTATTTGCAACTTCTGTAGTAGATCCATCAAAATTGGGCTCTGTAGTTGTTACCGTCACTGAACCGACTGCCGTTTTTACAGGCGTAACTGTAATTCCGTCAAGCCAGACATTAAGAAGGGGAAGCTCCCTGCAACTAAGAGCCACGGTTGAGGGTTATACAAATCCGAATCCTCCTATGAGCTGGAGAGTCAGTTCGACTCCCGACGGTACTGGAGCAGTATCATCAGGAACCAGAATTACCGGCAATGGATCGCTTACAGTAGGAGCAAATGAATCTGCACAAATCCTTTATGTTATCGCGATATTTAATCCTGACTCGTCAAGGTTCGGCATGGCGGTAATAACAGTTCAGTAGTAACAAAACAAAGTGCAGCTGTTAGTTATCATTGCCCCACAATTTGCCTATCTCCGTCCCTGCTGCAACCAACACATCCGCTGTTTCCTGTTCAGTCAACCCGGAAATATTACCCCGGGTTTTAAATTCGTCAATCCCTTTTAATACAGCATCAAAGCGTTGTTTAGTGATTTTGTTTTTAATTGCAAAGAACAGACAAATCGAAAGTAACACGAGGGGAATTATAACAAACATCCATTTAATACCCGACACAATTCCGCTTTGCGCATATTCGGCAAAGTTAAAGTTTTCAAGGCTGGTTTTGGCTTTTTCGATTGTGTATTCATTTTGATCAAAACCCATAACCTGAAGCCCAAAACCCATAAGAAGGACGGCAATGCCGCTTGCAAATTTGCGAAGGAATGTTGTTACTCCGCTGTAGATGCCTTCGCGGCGTTTGCCTGTGCGAATCTCGTCAATATCGAAAACGTCAGTAAGCATTGACCACGTGGAAAGATTTCCGGCAGATGAACCAATGGCAATCAGTGCGGCAAGTATGCACAGCACTATGACAGAAACGCTTGAATCCAGCCAGATGAATACAATAGTCGAAAGCATCCAAACAGGCATGCCGATATACAGCGGGAATGTCTTGCCTTTCCTCCTGGCAATTGCACCTAACAAAGGCATAAGCAGAACTGTACAGACAAGAAGAGTGCCAACGACCAGTTCATAATTTTGGTATTGCAAAACAACGATATCGATATAAAAAATAAACAAAGCAAGCACAAGGTCTACCGCTATCTGGAACGAAAGGAAAATCCCCAAAAAGTTTCTGTACGCCTTGTTGGAAAAAACCGAAAGCCAGAATTTGATAGTGGATTTTTCCGGTTTGGGAAGATCTTCCCGTTCTTTTGTCCCAAGAAAAGCAATAAACCAGCCTATGCCGAAAATAGCGCCGAAGATAAGAGCCATAACAAGATAGCCGGGGATTTGCTGAGGTCCGTTATATTCGCTGCCAACCGATTTGATTATTATGCTGGGTATAACAGCCGCAAGCAGCGATGCAGCTCCGGAGAATATCATCCTTATCATTGTAAAACTTGTGCGCTGATTATAATCAGATGTAATATCGGACAAGATTGCGTTATACGGAACCATAACAATTGTGAAAGCCGTTCCAAAAAACATGTAAGCAAATGTATAATAAATAACTTTAGCCGTTACACTTTCAAGACCGAAAGAATAAAACAGCATGACAAAGGAAAGATAAACAGGAACAATTCCAATCAGGAAGTATAACCTGCGCCTCCCGAATCTTGAACGGGTTTTATCGGATATTCTCCCCATTAGCGGGTCGGTAACAGCATCCCATAATTTTCCGATGAAGATGATTAAAGAAGTTGCCACAATAGGCAAGCCTTCAACCAACACTAAAAAGTTCATGAATAAAAGGCTGAAAATCATGAACGCACCGCCGCCGTAGATATCTCCGCAGGCATAACAAATTTTACTTTTTAGTAAACTTATTTTCTGATTATTTTCCATGATAAAATTATAACATGAAATTGAAGCATTTTAAAGAATCTGCATAACCCATCTGACGCCGGTAGAAAAGCGAAAAATTGACGAAAAATCCGCCATAAGGTTAAAATTTGAATTATCACTGAAATACGATTGATACGCAATTTCAAGATAGGGGGCAAATTTGCCAACCGGAGTATTTATAAAACCGGAAGTTGCTGTAACGCCAATTGTCCCGAGCCAGCTTGTTCCGCCGGAATAATACCGTTCTTCTCCATCTATGTTAAGAGAAGCTTCACCAAAACTTATAACAGGTCCTGCAAAGATTCGTATAAAATCATTTAATCCCCATGAAACTGTAATTGGCAAACGGAATACGCCAAGCGCTCCGTCATATTCCGGTCTGATTTCAAATCCTAAAGAAATTGGCAAATTTGAATTATCATTTTCGTAAACTAAAATTAATTGGGAGGCGAACCCTCTAAGTACATCGGCATCCGGCAGAAAACCATTCCAACTTGGAGCAAAAGCAGCGCCAACAAAAAGATTGCCATAATCACTGCGCGGTAATATAAACGGAGGTGCAGGTGTAGTTTGATTGCCGACAATGGTTCTTTCTCCTGTTCCTGAACCGCCGTCGCTTGCAACAGATGTCCTGTCACTTAAGCTGAAACCGGGCGCGACAGCAGGAAAAACACGCCCCGCTCCGGCAAAGGAATTTGCATAATAACTTTCGTTCAAGTTTGAATAAATAACACCCGTCTGCTGCCCGGAGGAAGCTGAATGAATAAAACGCCTGTCTCCAAGATAAAGACCAACATGAGTTACGTTTCCTGTATTATCGGTTCTAAAAAATAAAAAGTCTCCGGGCTGCGCATTTTCAAAAGGAATTCTTTCAACCCATGAATAAAGACCGGAAACAGATCGCGGCAGTCTTACCCCTAAAGCTTCATGAAAACTAAGGTACAGTAAACCCGAACAATCAAGCCCTCTTGCCGTCAAGCCTCCATAAGCATAAGGAGTCCCCAAATATTTTTCGGCTGTATCAATAACCCTGAGCCGCGCTTCTGTGTAGATTCTGCTTTTTTCTTCCTGCGAAGCCGAAGCCCTTGGCGCCATGGCAAAACCGCTCTCAAGCGGCGCGGCAAAAATTCCAAAAGAGGAAAAAAACAACATCAAGCAAAAAAGAATTCTCACTGATGTAATTTTCGGCAAAAATCCCACAAAACCTGCAATCAAAATACCCTGCCACAAAGGAACAAATAACAACTGTCTTCTTAATTTTTTCCTTCTTCTTTTTTCTCCGCTCCGTAGGAGCGATTTCTCTCGTACTGCGTCCTATTGCACCAGCTATCTGCATTTGATAAACTATTCGCATGGGTTTAATCTGTGTCTTTGTAAACCAAAAAGGCGGCGTTGGTAAAACCACCTCGGCAATCAACATTGGCGCATTTATGGCCGAAGCCGGAAAGAAGGTGCTTTTGATCGACTTTGATTCTCAGGGAAATCTCTCAAGCGGTGTCGGCGCAAAACCGCCCAAGCCGGGAATCTACGAGCTGCTTCAGGATGATGCCGCTGCGGCTCAGGCAATCAGAAAAACCGCGGCAAAAAACCTTGATGTAATTCCCGCCGACAAAGACCTTTCAGGCGCGGCTGTGGAAATGATAAACCAACAGGAGCGGGATTTTTATCTAAAGCAGGCGCTTGCTCCAATTAAAAGCAAGTACGATTATATTCTGGTTGATTGTCCTCCAAGCCTTGGGCAGCTTACAACAAACGGTCTTGCTGCAGCGGATCATGTTCTTATCCCGATGCAGTGTGAATACTTTGCAATGGAAGGTCTTACGCAGCTTTTAGATACGGCAAAAATTGTAAAGAAAAACCTTAACCCTGCATTAAAGATAGGAGGGATTTTTTTCACGATGTATGATCCCAGAACACGGCTTGCAAATGATGTAATAAAACAAGTAAGCGCTCACTATAAAGATACAGTCTTAAATACAATTATTCCGCGTAATATCAGGCTTTCAGAAGCGCCGTCTTATGAAATGCCAATTTCACTTTTTGATCCGCAGTGTCCCGGCGCAAGAGCGTATAACGCACTGGCAAAAGAACTGATTCGCCGGACAAGCGTGACGGGAGGATCACATGGCGCGTAGGGCAGGTCTTGGAAAAGGTTTAGATGCATTATTAAGCAATGACGATAACGAAGCGGCGCCGCCCGTTGCAGCGCCGGTCGTCCCATCCGTAAAAAAGCCAGCCGATGTTTCCCAGATGCCGGTGGAAAAACTCATTCCAAATCCGGGGCAACCAAGAAAAAATTTTGATGAAGCCGAACTGCAGGAACTTGCTGCGTCAATCAAAAACTACGGCATCATTCAGCCAATCATTGCGGCGAATACAGGCGACGGCACTTACATCATCATCGCGGGTGAACGCAGAACACGCGCCGCAAAACTTGCAGGTCTTGATGCTGTTCCTGTAATAATCCGCGACTACACAGATCAAAAGCGGCTTGAAGTTTCCTTAATCGAAAATATCCAGCGTACAGATTTAAACCCAATCGAAGAAGCCGCCGCCTACAAAAACCTGATGGATTTTTCGAATCTGTCCCAGGACGAACTTGCAATGCGTGTTGGAAAAAATCGATCCACTGTTGCAAATGCACTGCGGCTTCTGCGGCTTCCTATCGAAATGCAAAAAAGTATTGAAGAAGGAAAAATAAGTTCGGGGCATGCAAGGGCGATTCTTTCTGTAACAGAAACAAGGGCAAGAGAATCCCTTTACAGGGAAATTATCGCAAAAGAAATTTCTGTCCGCGAAGCTGAAAAACGCGCAGCATCATTAAGCTCAGTTGATAACAAGAGAAAAACCGGAGCAAAAAAAACAAAGGGCAGACCGCCGGAAATTGACGCAATGGTGGAAAAATTTATCCGCACCCTTGGAACAAAAGTTGTAATAGAAGGGGACTTAAACAAAGGCCGAATTCACATCGACTATTATTCGATGGAAGATCTTGAACGCCTCTACGAAATCCTTGGCGGATAATCGTAAAAAAACCCCGGCTGTTAACCGGGGCTGCAAAGTTAATCACAAAATGTTTAGAACCAGACGCGGAAACCTAATCCACCGTCCCAACCGCCTATAAAACCAACTTTTGGAGAAACTGAAACACCTAAACTTGGTGCAAGCTGCAGGAATACTTCAATTGCATTAATGGGTCCGCCTATACCCAACTGCCAGCTTAAACCGATGGGAACTCTTGCACCAAGAGATATGTGCACGTTTGAATTCCCAAATCCAAGAGTTGCAAAACCGCCAACACCGAGGTACCAGTGTAAACCGATATCGGAAACCAACACACTGTCAATGACATAGTAGTCGCCTGTAACGCCAAGATATGTAAAACCAGATTCGAATCTGGGATTAATACCCCAGTAAATCGGCATACTTGGGGCTTTAAGCGACAAGCCGTAAGAAGCGCCTGCACCGCTGCCAAAATCTCCGGCGCCTCCGCCTACAAAACCAATGCCCCACCCATCAGGATGATCCGCGAATACCGCACCTGTTGCAATAACTGCCGCAAGAACAAAAACTAAAAAAATCTTCTTCATAAAGAATCTCCTTTGGCAGCCCACTAATTTTGTTGCAAGAACCGCCTGTCATAAAATCCTATATAAAAACCTAATAAACGTCAAGCACCCTGTATGCAGCATATCTGTATGCAGCATATTCATGCAGCATATTCATGCAGCATACTTATGCAGCATCATATACATCAACGCCTTCTTTGCGTTTTAAGAACCGGCAGGTCCAATAGGTAAACGGCGTCATTAAAACTTCAATTAAGCATTTTAAAACATAATTTGTTAACACAAGAGACCAGAAAATCTCCCAGCCAAAAACCCCTGTTACGCTTGCAATCAATACAAAAATAAATGTATCAAGGAATTCACCGACTAGTGTGGAACCAATTGTCCTGACCCAAAGAAGACGGCCTTTCATTTTTACTTTCAATTTGGAAAGAATCATAGCATTGGAAAATTCCCCCACTAAATACGCGGAAAGACTTGCAAGCACAATACCGCCGTAGCTCATTCCGCCAAGGATTGCGCCGTACGCGGCAGAACCGGCTTCTTCCTCCCAGTAAGCTTCACCCGGCAGCACACCAAGCACAAAGAACACAAGGGCAGTAAGTGCAAGTATGGCAAACCCCGTCCATATAACACGCCGCGTCGTTTTAAAACCATAAACTTCGGTTAACACATCGCCAAGAACATAAACAAGCGGAAACAAAATCGTTCCGCCGTCAAAAACAAGAGGAATTGTAAAAAGCGAAAACCCAAGACTGACAATCTTCGCCGAAGAAGCAACATTACTGATAACCAGAATACTGACAAAAAACGACGCAACTACATCCAAATACTTAAACGAGGACACTTGATTTTTTACTAACATCTTACCACTCACTATAAATTATTTTTTCTCTATTCTCTATTCACTTTTCTCTTTATTACGCCCACTTAATAAAACCGGTTCTGTAAGGATGAATAAGCGCATCATGCTTAGGCATTAAACGCACTGTGTGTCCCTGTAAACCTGTATCGACACATTCAACGTTAATCTGGTACAGATTAAGATCGCCTTCACATTTGAGCCACTTCATTTCGGTCTTTCTTGCATTTGCAATCTCATTGTTCTGGTTCAACACAGTGCCGTGGTATAATTCAACCTGCAATTCTTCGGGTTTAATGCTGCCAAGATCAAGGTAGGCAGTTACTTTCAGCATATCGCTGCGCTGCATTACCGGTTTTGCGTTGGATTCAACTTTAACAATTCTTATGTTACCCCATGCCTGATGCAGCCTGTCAAAGTATGCCGCAAGGGATTTTGCTTCGGCATAATTGTCTTTGCTGAAACGCCTGTAATTTTCAAGAGCCGGAAAGTAAAACTGATTTGAATAATCCATCAATGTTCTGTGGAAAGACATCGACTGGCCAATCTGCATCATGCTGTTCTTCATCATTTTGATCCATTCGCGGGGAAGACCGTCGTTTCCTCTCTGGTAAAACAGCGGGATAATTTCCCGTTCAAGCAGATCGTACAATGCCTTGCTTTCAACATCGTCCTGCAGTGTTTCATCCTGATACTGCTCGCCGTGGCCGATAGACCAGCCGACTTCGGGATTGTAGGCTTCGTCCCACCAGCCGTCCATGATTGAACAGTTAAGCACGCCGTTCATTGCGGCTTTCATTCCGCTGGTTCCCGACGCTTCCATTGGACGGCGCGGGGTGTTGAGCCACACATCGCCGCCTGAGGTAAGATATTTTGCAACATTCATATCGTAGTTTTCGACAAACACAATCCGGCTTGTAACGTCGTACTTGTTTGCAAAGTTTAGTATATCGCGGATCAATTCCTTGCCCGGCATATCATGCGGATGAGCCTTCCCTGCAAAAATTAATTGAATAGGCCGGTCATTATCTTTTATAAGCCTAAGCAGACGTTCGGGATCGCGAAGAAGAAGATTGCCGCGCTTGTAGGTTGCAAACCTTCGGGCGAAGCATAACGTGAGCGCGTAGGGGGAAAGTGCATCTTCCGCCTGGCGCATTCGTTTTTCTACAACGCCTGTACGCGCATACTGCTCGCGGATTCTTTCGCGGACAAATGCAACAAGTCTTTCGCGGCGGCGTTCGTGTGTACGCCAAAGTTCTTCGTCGGAAATACGATCCATGCGCTCCCAGAAGGAAAGCTCTGTGGGCTTGTCTTCAAAGTGGGGACCCAAATATCTGTCAAGAAGATCGAGCATACCGGAGGAAATCCACGTGCGCGGATGAACGCCGTTTGTTACATGCCCAATGGGAATTTCGTTTAACGGAAGATTCGGCCACATTCCCTGCCACATGTCGCGTGATACAACACCGTGAAGTTTTGCAACGCCGTTTGCATAGGCGGCAAATTTTAAGGCAAGAACAGTCATGCAGAAAGTTTCCTGCTCGTCGTTTACATCGACCCTTCCAAGCGCGAGGAAATCCTTCCATGAAATGCCAAGCACATGCGTCCAGCCGTGGAAGTATTTTTCCATCAGTGTAAGATCGAACCTTTCGTTTCCTGCGGGAACCGGAGTGTGTGTTGTAAAAATATTTGTAGGCCAAATCGCCTCGCGGGCTTCGTCAAAAGAAAAATTCTTTTCGGTCATTAATTCGCGGGCGCGTTCAAGGCTTAAGAATGCAGCGTGCCCTTCGTTCATGTGAGTAGCCGCAGGATTGATTCCAAGCGCACGCAGGGCGCGAATACCGCCGATGCCAAGGAGAATTTCCTGCTGCATCCGGGTTTCTTTATCGCCGCCGTAAAGCGCCGCGGTAACATTGCGGATATCATGCGCATTTTCTTCGATATTTGTATCAAGCAAATAAAGCGAAGAACGGCCGACTTTTACTTCCCATATTTGAGCGACAGCCTGCCTGCCCGCAAGATCAACGGAAATTTTTATCGGCTGACCGTCTTTTCCGGTTTTCTTTTCGACGGGCATATTGTACCAGTCATTTTCGGGATAACTTTCCTGTTGGAAGCCGTCGGCATTCAGCATCTGTTTAAAATATCCCTGCCTGTATAAAAGCCCTATGCCAACAAGAGGCAGGCCTAAATCCGAAGAAGTCTTCATGTGGTCGCCGGAAAGAATTCCAAGACCGCCGGAATAAATTGGAAGGGACGCATCCATTCCATATTCCATCGAAAAATAAGCAACCACATCTTTATGGCCGCCTTTATACCATGTATCGCCTTTTTTATAGCGCTGGAATTTGTCATTAACTTCCTTTAGCGCGGCAAGATAAGAATCGTCGCTTGCAGCCTGCGCAAGTCGTTCCTGGCTAACCTTGCCCAAAGTTCGGACAGGGCTCTGCTTTGATTGCAGCCAGGCGTCATAATCCAGCCTGATAAAAAGCTGAACCGCGTCATAATTCCATGATAACCAAAGATTATTGGCAATTTCCTCCAAGGGTTGTAATTCCGGGGGAAGTTTCGGTTTAACCGTATATGTGGATATATTCATATTTTAAGTCTATGGGGTGAACTGTTTTATGTCAACTGCGCGCAATAGCTCACGTTAAATCTAACCAAGAGGGGGCAAAAATGTCTATTTGCACACTTTATTTCGAGCGTAATCAGTGGTTTTCAGTCTTGTTCGTATAATAATACGCTTATTTTATTGATAATTTCATCAACTGTTTCGGGAGTTTCCTTAAAGATAAATTCAATTCTTCTTGTTTTCCAGTCAAGGCTTTTTATCTGGTCTGATAATATAACACCTTAAAACCATTGATATATTTATTTTGATGTAATAAACTATAGTAAGGAAAGTAAGGAGATTTTGCTATGGAACTAGCCAAAATGACAACAAAGGGTCAAATAACTATACCCAGAGATATTCGGAAAAAAATGAATTTAAAGACAGGTGATAAAATATTGTTTTTTGAAGAAAATGACAGATTTTTCCTGCAGAATTCAAATTCTGTGGTACTATCGGATTTTCAGAAAGCAATGGAAGGAGCTGCAGAAGATGCCGGATTCGGTAATCCTGATGATGTAATGGACTATATAAAACAATTACGAAAACCAAAAAAATAATTGATATGCGTGTAATGGTTGATGCAAACATAATAATTTCTAAAGTTCATTTATTAATAACCGGAGATAAAGACTTTGATGAAATAATGCTCGACACTCCAAAGATTATTAAACCAAGAGAATATGCGGATAAATATTTTGATATACCTACCTCATCCTGAGTTACCTGCGAATCTATATGAAAATAAATATTGATAAATGATTAAAAAACAAGAAGTTTGAATATATGTACAAAGATACATTGTAAAAAGTATGTTATAATAACAACAGGAGAAAAAGATGGCAGAGCAAATTAATGAATCCTGCAAATGTCCGTACTCATGCGGCAGGCATGGTAATTGCAAGGCATGTGTGGAGTATCACAGCAAGTCCGGTTCTAAAACAAATTGCGGAAAAGACGGGAAGTCGAAAGAGTCAAGGTAAACACTTACAAGCTGCCGTCAAGCCAGCGGTTGATAAGCAGCCGGGAAAGCGATCCTTCTCCGGGTAGATCGGGCAGGCTGTCTTTTGTGAACCACTTTGCGTCTAAAATCTCATCGCCGTCGGGGCGGATTTCGCCGGAAAGATGGCGGGCTTTGAAGCCGAGCATCAGTGAATTTGGAAACGGCCATGGTTGCGATTTAACATAGCTTATATCTTTTAATTCGATGTTTACTTCTTCGCGGACTTCGCGCACTACGGTTTCTTCCAGAGCTTCTCCCGCTTCGTTAAACCCGGAAATGTGGCTGTATATTTTTGTTTTAAAATTTTTGTTGTGGGCAAGTAGGATGCGGTTTTCATCATCTGTAATTATCACAATAATTGCCGGGCATATACGCGGGAATTCACTGCGGCCGCATCTTGGGCAAATTCGCTGTACTTCTGTTGCACTGTCGGTGTTCTCTGCGCCGCATGTTCCGCAAAAACGGGAGTTGCTCCGCCACTGTATGACATGGTGAGCGCGCATTATGGAGCCGGGGTCTCCGTCGGCGGCGCTGAACATTGTAAGAATCTGCCGGACGGGAATGTTTTGCCAGCCTTGCGGAAGTACAATGTCCGGCGGGACAGATACTGCATTTATTGGAAAGGCGCAGTTGTTTATTGCGGGGATTTTAATAAGACTTGCGTTTTCAAAATTTCCGGCAAGTTCAAGAGGGAGCCCTGCTTCAATTTGGTTTTCGGGAAAACTGGCAGGCAAGAGCAGAGTATCACCCTGAAAGAAAAAAGCAGGATTGTCCAAAAATCACTCCCATTACATCGTATTAAATATTAAGTTGTTATTCAATCACAAACGAGTTACAATTATTGTAGAGGAGAGAGACTGTTATGAATAGTATTAATTATCTTGAAATGCTGCCTTTAAACAGTATTGCAAAATATGCTAAAGGCCAGTCGCAGGACGGCGTTCCTTTTACAGGATATCCAAGGGTTCACCCTACGGACAAAAATAAACTCATCCTTGTATACGATCCAATCGGGAATGAACCGACCATTCTGGAATTCAGACTTGAAGATATTCGTTTTGTAGAAGAAGTTCTTTCTGTAGTAACCGAAGCGGGAGAAGGTGTGCCGCTTGTAAAACTTTGGGTTCAGCGCGATGCGGTTGGTATGATTCTTGAGCCATTTGAAGTAAGCGATGCTGTGCAGGCTGACGGCAAATTATCCCCGGCGGCAACTTCCAAAGTGCGGGCAGTAAAGGAACGTATTTTGCAAAACCGCCCTCCGGCAAATGCTTAACGCCCGATGATTGATACATCGGGGTTTTCTCAATTTAGCCGCCGCCCTTTGTTCATGACCGGAGGCGCGGACGGGAATGTAAACTGCGGACTTTGTCCCTGCAGTTGTGTGATTTCTTCGGGCAGTTTTGGCGCGTGCGGCGTACGGGGCAACAAAGGCGGGAAAGGGATTGTTCCATTTTATGGGTTCATTTCTGCGCTTGCAATTGATCCAATCGAAAAAAAACCACTTTATCAATTCAAGCCGGGTTCAAAGATTCTCTCGATTGGTTTTGCCGGCTGCAATTTTCGCTGCCCTTTCTGCCAGAACTGGCATATTTCGCAGAATACGGATATTTCCGGGAAGTGGATGCAGCCGGGCGAAATTATTTCCGCCGCTTTAAAGTACGATTCACCGTCAATTGCTTATACATATTCAGAGCCTCTTGTTCATGTTGAATTCATTCTGGACTGCATGGCGCTTGCCCGCAAACACGGCATTGCAAACGTGCTTGTAACAAACGGCTGCATTAAACCAGATGCCGCTTCGGCAATTCTTAAACTGATGGACGCCGCAAATGTTGACCTTAAAAGTTTTTCCGCAGAAACTTATAAAGATTTATTATACGGCGATTTGCAGACAGTGAAGAATTTTATAGAGCTTGCCCATAATATGGGTGTGCATTTGGAAATTACCACTTTAGTAGTTCCGGGTCTTAACGATTCTGATGAAGAACTTTCCGACGTTTTATCTTTTATCGCATCTATAGATAAGAAAATTCCCTGGCATCTTACAGCCTACCACCCTGACTACAGATGGAATGCTCCGCCAACAGATCCTGCGTTTCTCCGGCAGACTGCAGAAAATGCGAGGGGCAAATTATCCTACGTTTATACCGGTAACATTTAGTTTTCTGTGCGCATAATTTCTACAATACGCCAATTCCTTCTGTTGTCGCGTCTTAACGTGATTATATCGCTGCGTCTTATTGAATAATCCAGATCGGGCGCCCATAACAGGTATTCGGCACGATACATCATCATGCCGTCGCCTTCATTACCGGATAAATATGTTATCGTTAAATCTGTTACACCGAAAACATTGGGGGCAGGTAATTCTCCGCCGTTGCGCCGCCAGACTTCTGCAGGAATTAACAACGAAGCTTCTGACATATCATAAGCTTGTCTTGTTTTAACAATTGCAAAATAACTCGCCGCTGCATTTATATCGGCTTTGTTTGCCCCCTGAACGATTGCTTCCATAAACGTGTGATCCAGAGAGCTGAATGCATCAAAATAGGCCATGATAACAGTATCAGATGCCATTCCCTCTGTTGTTGGACGCTGAGATATGTTTTGCACTGTGCTGAATATCAGGAAAGCCAAAACGAAAAATCCGCCAATAGAACACAACAAGGCTATTTTATGGCGTGTAACAAAACGTCTTGTTTTTACAATTGAATTTTGTTTAAAAAGATACTTTTCCTTTTCTTTATCTTTTTTTTCTTTTTCTTCTTCCGGCAATGTTTCGATAAGAGAAGAAATTGAAACAACATTCTTTGAATCATCCAGCAATAGTTCCAGAAGCTCTGTTAGAATATTTATGCTGTTTCTTGGGGTTCGATTTTTTTCGCGGTTTCCTCCGGCTAAGCTTGATGAAATTGATGGTAGGCGCCGCGCAGGTGCGGTTTGTGCATCAGGGAGTAAAAGTGCAGCTTGTATAAGCTCTGCAAGTTTTATGTTCAAACCCGAAACTGCAATATTTATGGGCAAAAAGACACACTCCCTCATGTCCTGAAATATTTCATTGGATGGATAAGGATGCTTTTTACATAATATCTGGTAAAGCATTACGCCTGCGCAGAATGTAACGGCATCCATTCCAAATAAATCCGGGCAGTTAAAACGGTCGAATTCTTCTCCTTCTGCAACAAGACATCGGTTTGATAAAAATTCCGGGGCAAAGAAAACCTGACCTGTTTCGGTTGAATTGCCGTCAAGAATAAAAGCCGCCCCCGGGTTAAGAGCCGATCGTGTTTCACCAAGAAACATCTTAGCCCTTATCCAGGAGACCACTGCTTTAAGCGCCGCCTCAGGTGATGTGTCGCTTTCTTTCAATATTAGATCCAGTCTTTTTCCCTTCAGCAATGGACCATGTACCCTCATGGTGCCGTTTACTTCGTCCACTCCCGCCGCTTTCCATTGTTCATGTGAGCCATCAGAATGAACCATGTAGCCTGCCTCTATTAAGCTTTGGGACATTTTTGTTCTTGCAAAAGAACGCGGGTCAAGCCCTGTATCAAAACAGACGGCAGGTTTACCGTTTACGTCTGAAATGTGTATGCGCTGCATAAACTACCTTGGTGAATACAGAAACCTGAAATATTCCATATCCGTTGTAAGAACTTTATCAAATTCAGGTATGGTTTGACGGTACGATTCTATTGCCCTCCAGAAATCATAGAAATTTCTTGTAGCAGCATCACGGTTGTAGGATTCGGAATAAATTCTCGTGGCTTCGGCATCTGCCCGTCCGCGGATGATTTCTGACTGTTCGTAAGCCGCAGAAAGTATTGAGCGTCTTTCGTTGTCCATTCTTCCAAGCCATTCTGCTTTGCGGCCTTCGCCTTCGGAACGGTAGGCCTGCGCTATCTGGTTACGTTCTCTTATCATACGCGCATAAACGCTTGGTGTAAGCTCATCTGAATAACTGATCCGCCGTGTGACAACATCGATAAGTTCAATTCCATATTCGGGAACCATGCGCCGTGATCTTGCAAGGACTTCTTCAGCTAACTGGCGGCGTCCCCTGTTAATGGGTTCATAACCTGAACCGGATTGCATTGTAGAAACAATAATTTCAGCTTCGATATTGTCGCCCAAACTTATCTCGTCGCTTGCTATGGTGCGTTCCATGATGATGTTGGAATTTCGAACCGATTCACGCAGGGGATTTTCCGCAACTACAGTGCGTACTTCGGAATCGATAATTTCTGCAAGTTTTGAAAAGGCTAAATCAACGGTATTAATAGATTCGTAAAATATTTTTGGATCGGCAATGCGCCATCGGGCTACAACATCAACAAAGATGAATTGTCTTTCCGCTGTGGGTACTATCCTTGCTTCGCCGTCCCATGCAATGATCTTTTTTGGGTATCGGACAACTTCATCTATAAAGGGAGTTTTAAAATGCAAACCGGCATTTGTAACAACATTTACAATTCGTCCAAACTGTACAACAACAGCCTGTTCTCCTTCGTTTATTACATAAAAAGGACCTGCCACAAGAACGCCAATAAATATCACTAAAATTACAACAAGAGTTGTTACTAATTTTTTCATTATCTTCCTCCCATGTTCATAAGAGGCAGGAAATTCTGTAAATTGCGATCGACGATCGTTGTACCTGCATCATTGCTGAATACTTCTTCAATCATTTCGTAGTATAAACGCTGCCTTGTTACATCCGGGGCAAGGCGGAATTCGTCGTAAACTGAATTGAAACGTGCAACATCGCCCCTTGCCCTGTTAACGCGTTCTGTTGCATAACCCTGAGCTTCCTGAATCATCCTTTCGGCATCACCCCTCGTTCTTGGAATCTGCTCGTTATATGCCTGCTGTCCTTCGTTGATCAGCCGCTCCAGATCCTGCATCGCCCTGTTTACATCTTCAAAAGCTTCCTGTACGCCCGACGGCGGGGTTACATTTTGAAGTTTTACCGCAATTACATCGATGCCTAAGCCATAGCCGCGGAAGGTTTCGTTCATAAAAGTTAGTGCGGCATCTTCGATGGCGCTGCGTTCAATACCCATGATGTCCATGATCGCCCTGTCGCCGACAAGCATATTAATCGCCGAGCGTGATACATCTCTAATCGTTTTTGAACGTTCTTCAACATTAAATGCCCAAGCTCTTGGATCAACAACACGATATTGGATGATCCATTCGATATCGACAATGTTTAAATCGCCCGTAAGCATGATGGACTCCGTTGGTACGCTGATGTATGTCGGAGAACTTCCGCCCCTTAAGGTACGAAAGCCAAACTCTTCTGTCTGAACTGTTCTTACGTTCACTGTGTAGTTACGGTCAATACCAAAGGGCAGTTTAAAATGAAGCCCGGGCTCTCTTATTCCGGTAAATCTTCCAAAACGGGTCATTACCGCCTGTTCTGTCTGATCAACAATAAAAACGCTTGTTCCCAAAAAGATAAGCGAAATTATAACTATAATGATTATGACTAGAATATTCGGGGTAAGTTTAGTTATTTTTGGCGGGGTAAATTTCATCTATATTTCCTCTCTTCGTTAAGTTAACTAAAATATACTATGAATCCAATATAAAATAAAGGGCAGTAAATGTCATTTTACCAAATGATTACTATATGATTACTATTGGTTTTGTGTTCAATTTGCCTTGAATATTGGGAATTTTATTCATATAATTAAAACAACTAGTTTTAGTGTTCTTAATTCAGTCAATTAGGTTTATAAAGGAGATTTTATCATGGCAGCAAGCATAGATTTTTCAATTGAACAGCTTGGCAAAGCGACAATTCCATCGCCTATTAAAATGTCAAAAACATTAGGCGATAAAATTGCAAATTATGTTACAGATGACCAGTTCATCCGTCTTAGTCCGACTGTTGTGCCGGGTACTCAGTCTACAATCAAAAAAAATCAGATACTGGAATGTGCAGGTCCCAGAGAATTTATTTATTTTAATCCGGCTCATGTTCATGCGGGTATTGTAAGCTGCGGCGGTCTGTGTCCCGGGATTAATGACGTTATCCGCGCTATCGTCCGCTGTCTGTATCATCGTTACGGAGTTACAAGGATTTCCGGTATACGTTATGGTTTTAGGGGTTTTTTGCCGGATTCACAGTTCGGGCTAAGACAGCTTGATCCTGATGCTGTTGATGATATTCACAAATTGGGCGGAACGTATCTTGGCAGCGCACGCGGCGGCGGCAAGGAAGTGGAAAAAATTGTTGACGCAATGCAAAGGCTTAATCTGAACATGCTTTTTACAATCGGCGGGGACGGCACTCAGCGCGGTAATATGGACATTGCAGATGAAATCGACAAAAGAAAGCTTAAGATAGCCACGATTGGAATTCCCAAAACTGTTGACAATGATTTTGCTCTGATAGATCGTTCGTTTGGGTTTAATACTGCGGTGGCCAGAGCGGTGGAAGTTGTAGCAGCGGCTCACATGGAAGCGGCATCGGCGATTAACGGCATTGGTCTTGTAAAAGTTATGGGCAGGGATTCCGGTTTTATCGCGGCGCATACTGCGCTTGCAAGCCACGAGGTGAATTTTGTTTTAATCCCCGAGGTGCCTTTTAATCTTGAAGGGTACAATGGCTTCCTTGCGCATCTGGAAGAAAGGCTTCTAAAGCGAAGGCATGCTGTAATTGTTGTCGCCGAAGGAGCCATGCAGGATCAACTTATGAAAGAAAAGAAAACCGATGCAGGCGGCAACTTAAAAATGGCAGATGTCGGAATTTACATTCGTGACAGGATTCTTAAACACTTTGAAGAAAAGAACATCGAAATTAACCTTAAATATATTGACCCAAGTTATGCGATACGTTCGGCTCCCGCAGATCCTGATGATTCAATCTATTGCGAACGCCTTGGCAACGCGGCGGTTCACGCTGCAATGGCAGGAAGAACCAAACTGATCATAGGGCTTGTAAACAATGAATTTGTGCATCTGCCAATCAAGTCGGTAATTTCCCACCGCAACAAGGTTAACCCGGAAAGCAGCCTTTGGCGCGACACCCTTGATGCTACGTATCAGCCGGCATTGATGGTTAACAGGTTCGGGCAGTAGTTGAGGAGCAGGAAACAAAAAGCAGGCGTTACCTGAATAAACTAAATTTCCCGTACTTGTACAGCTTGCCTTTTGATTTTTGAGTGAGTTCATCAATGGATTTGAAGATGAATGCCGCGAAAGCTGCTTCGTTTCCGGCATCTGATGTGGAAAACCCTGCGGTGATGTACGGCTCGTTATGCGCCGCCGAAAGCAGTCCGCGTGTAAGTGCGCGGAATGACGCAAGAGCAGATGGACCAAGAACATCGGCGGAATCGTCCCGCCCGGAGCTTGATATATCAGGATAAACCAGAGCCAGTGTTCCCTGTTTGTGGGCGGTAAAAATTGCAGCTAACTCTTTTACAAGAAAGAACCATCCTTTTATATGGTCGTTAATCATTATTTCAATATCAGCTAAAGGAATTTCCTCTGCGCTGCTTCGAATGGACGGAGGCGAACAGATAAGGATCGCTTCGTCAATTTTATCCAATCTGTTTTCTGCGGCGAGAACCAGAGTACGGGCGGAAATTGGGCTTGACGGATTCCATTTTAGAGTGATACGGTTTTTATTATCCGGTTCAGCGTTTTTAGGAGCCCCTGTCAGCCTGTTTGGAATAAGTACGGAGGCAAATTGCTCCACTCGTGCGAGAGCCTCGGTTTCGACAGCCCGGCTTAGAGCGGAGTCATTTCCTATAATTAATATTCCTCTTGTCATTTTTACAGTTTACAACGTGCCGGCTTTTGTGGCAATATTAGTAAATGGATATTGCACGGGCTGCGATGATTGGTGATGTTGTCGGTCAGACAGGGCTTGAAATTCTGGAAGCCAAACTGCCTGTATTAATCAAAGAACATGGCATTGATTTTGTTACCGTCAACGGAGAAAATGCAGCCGGGGGCTTTGGCATGACAGAAAAGGATTATTTGCGCATCATTGCCGCAGGCGCTGATGTTGTAACTTCCGGAAATCATGTCTGGGAAAAGCGCGAATTTTGGACTGTTCTTGAAAACGAAGAAAAAATGCTGCGTCCTGCGAATTATCCTTCGGGTGAGCCTTATGCACCGGGAGTTTCCGGCACAGGCTGCGCTCACATATATAAAAATGGTATAAACTGGTTTGTTATAAATCTTCAGGGCCGCGAAATGATGAATGTTGTGGACTGCCCGTTTAAATGTTTCGATTATCTTGAAACTGTTTATACAAGCAAGGTAAGCGAAAATCATTCGCTTGTTTCTAATGACGGTACTACAGTCCCTTGCGCTTGTCCTTTAGTACTTGTTGATTTTCACGCCGAATCAAGTCGCGAGAAAGAAGCGTTCAGTTATTATACCGACGGCCGCGCTTCATTGGTTGCATGCACTCACACCCATGTGCAAACAGCCGATGAAAAAATTTTGCCAAAAGGCACTGCATACATAACCGACCTTGGCATGACAGGCATTACCGACAGCGTCATCGGCATGGATCCTGACATCTGCCTGAACCGTTTTCGCAAACAGGTAATGTACCAGATGGAAGTCGCTCCTGCGAACAGCCCCGGGCAGATGCAGGGCGTCATCGTTGATTTTAATGTAAGAACAGGGCGGGCGGCTTCAATTCGGCGGATTTGAAGATCTATTAATACTATGAATAATTTTTCTGAAAAAATAAAGCAATTTATTGATTTTTCTCAAAATAATATTTCTTCTGATGAAATAAGAAACGAATATTTAAAACTGGTTAAAGAATATCATCCTGATGCAAATAGAGATATAGATTTTAATTTGGCAAATGAATACATGATGAATATAAATTATGTATATGAACATCTGTTAAATAAAAAATCTATACCAAGCCAGACAGAAGACGAATATGAAAGTAATATGGAAAACGGAAAGTACTGGTTTATTAATGATTATGGGGTAAAGGAATATGTTAATGAAAAACCGCTGTTTATATATAAATTAGGATTATTGGAGTACCAAAAATGTTATAAGATAATGTTTCATAATTCTGTATTCGACGGAAAAAAAGATGAAAGCGGATATGAAGTTATTAAGCATTTATATTCATGTTATTTATTGGCGCATAAAGTTATAAAGATGGATAAAAACGGAATGTACGGAAACATGGCAAGGGTATTGCTGAAAAAGGCGTTTAAAATGAACAAAAATATTACCAACGGATTAAGAAAAAGCAGCGAAAAAGGACTTGTGAAAAAATAACAGCATTTATGAGGATGCCGAGTCTGTTGTAATATTTTAATATTCTGCTATATTTTGGGAAAAGCTGTAAAGTGTTTTTTGGGTTTTTAGAAGAAAATGCCGGAAGATATTCCTGCCAACATTTTGAGCAGTAAACGCAACGAAATAATCCAAAGGAAGAAGGTATATCCATGGTGCATGAAGTATTATCAACTATCAGTAGAAGCGAAGTAGAGCGAATGCGTCTATATTAATGTTTTAACCACAAACTTCACGAACCAACACGAACAGAACCCAATGACAGGCGCTTGCCAGATGCTTTCTAAAAAAACAACGGCAGGTACTTGCGTAACCTGCCGTGTCTCATAATGATTTTGGCAAAAAAGCTGTCCAAATTAGAATTTCAAGACAGCCCTTTAAGTAAAAAGTTAATTGGTCCTTCTCCAAGTTCCACTAATGAATGGTAAAGTTGTAGTTTGGTTAATAGTTCGATTTAAAACAATTCCAGGTACCGCTATACTATCAGCAACTGTAGGGTTATTATACCAAGCTGTACGATGTGGGTTAGTACTTGTCGGGCTACTCGGATTTAACCCTGTTATGCCAGAAGCAAAGGTAATTACATACCTATGTCTGACTGTAGTAATTTGACGACTAGCGTTAAACACCACTTCCATTTCTATGTAGAAAAGCATAGAAGCAGGGCTGCCTGATGTAGCTTCAAAACCTCGTACCCCGGAAGAACCTGAGCCTGGCGGCGAACTGGTATAGCTTAAAGTATTGCTTGAAGCAGTCCAAGTAAAGTTACCTACTGGAAAAACACTGGAGTAAGAAGACCCGCCTGCTAGTAAAAATGCAGAGTGTGCCTCTTGTAAACCAAAAGCTGCTTGAGAAGTTGTCGCAGTAACTATTGATGAAGCTGAACTCGTCCCGGCAGTGTTGATAGCAAATACCCTGTACCACCGTTGCGTATTAGCCGAAAGACCGGTATGGGTATATGAAGTTCCAAATACTGTCTGTAAGGTACTCCATGTGCCGGTCGATGTAGTGCGGACTTCTACACGGTAGCTTGTTGCGCCTGTTACAGCCGACCAGCTAACAGTAATACTGCTTGAGGAAGCAGCCGTTGCAGTTACCCCAGTTGGCGCACTTGGTATTGTTGGAGCGGGAGCCTGAGTTGCCGCAGAAGTTGTACTTGACCAAGAGCTATTTCCAGCACTGTTTGTTGCCGCTACTCTGTACCAATATGTTGTACTTGCTGATAACCCCGTATTTGTAAAAGAGTTTGTTGTCGGAGTTCCCACTTGAGTGTATGTACCGGAAGCGCTCGTACTTCTTTGTACAATATAACCTGTAGCACCTGATACAGCCTGCCAGCTAACGTTAATACTGCTTGATGAAGCAGCAAAGGCATCTACCCACGACGGAGCGCTGGGTACGGTCACACTGGGGGCCTGTGTTGTTGCCGAAGCAGACGTTGATGGCTGGCTTTGCCCGGCGCTGTTTTGTGCAATTACTCTGTACCAGTATGAAGTACTCGCTGTTAATCCTGTATCTGTAAACGAAGCAGATGTCGGAGATCCAACTTGAGTAAATGTACCGGAAGCGCTCGTACTTCTTTGTACGATATAACCCGTAGCACCTGATACAGCCGTCCAGCTGACAGTGATGCTGCTTGACGAAGCTGCTGTTGCGCTTACTCCCGTTGGTACACTTGGTACGGTTGTTCCACCGCCGCCGGATTGCGTTGTTGCCGAAGCAGACATTGACGGCTGGCTTTGCCCGGCGCTGTTTTGTGCAATTACTCTGTACCAGTATGAAGTACTCGCTGTTAATTCTGTATCTGTAAACGAAGCAGATGTCGGAGATCCAATTTGAGTAAATGTACCGGAAGCACTCGTACTTCTTTGTACGATATAACCCGTAGCGTCCGATACTGCTGTCCAGCTGACAGTGATGCTGCTTGACGAAGCTGCTGTTGCGCTTACTCCCGTTGGTATACTTGGTACGGTTGTTCCGCCCCCGGGATTGTCGCCGCTGCCTTGTTTTGTAAAGATTAACTCCCAATCACCCAACATTAGTGTCAATGTGTTTCCGGAAACAGTTCCGGTCCATTCCTCGTCATACTCATCGACAAAAGCAATAGTATTACCGGTACGAGTGTATGGGTTAACCCCGAAAAGATTAATTGTGGTGGCAGTGATGGTTATTTCCCCGTAATCACTAAACCAAGCGCCAATAAATGGATTAGTACCACCGTCATTACCGCCAGTTGTCCACTGCGCATACAGAGTCGTATCAGCATTCACTGTTAAAGAAGAACCGGCAGCATAAGCAGTTCCTGAACCATTGGTACTGGTATTCCAGCCGTTAAAATTCATTCCCGAATAGCTTAACCCGCCTTGTCCTGCAACGGTAATAATAGTTCCAGTTTCAACTGTCTGGCTGCCAGGAACCGTCCCGCTTCCGCCATTAGCATTGTAGGTTACGGTGTAAGAACTTACTGTACCGCCATCGTCACCACACCCTGCCAAAATGAGCCCGAATACCAGTATAAAACCAAGCATTCCCGTGAAAAACCACTTGTTTTTCATTTTTTCCTCCTTGTCTTACTTATAAATCAACTAAAAATAAGCAACAAATACCTACTAACAATACAACTAATATAGTTAAGTTGTCAACACCTAATGTTATTGTAGTATTTTGTTAAGGAGCCGATCATAGACACTATTCAATTAAGAAAAATATTGTCCGCTAATATAAAGGAAAGAAGGAAAAAACTGGGAATTTCTCAGGAAAAACTTGCCGAAATGGCTAATATTTCTATTCAAATGGTCAATAGTATCGAAGGACACAGGGCTTGGGTAAGCGATAAAACACTCATTGCCCTGTCCAACGCACTTGGAATTGAAGTGTTCCGGCTATTTATTCCTGTCAATGAAAACCCACAACAGGATCAGCGTCCTTTACCAGCCCACTGGCTGTTAAAATTGCGGCAGGATATAAAAGCGGACATTAATGCTGACGTAGACATACACTTTGAACGGTTTTTTGGTATGAATTTGCAAAATGGAATAGAAACATAAAGTAATAGACAAACAATTAGTGTTACTGTAATGTGCATGTTATGGAAAAAGATTCTTCCGACAACGAAAAATCTCAACACATCTCCTGGCATCCGGCTTTTATCGAAGCCCTGCAAATGGAACTTGATGCATATAAAGACTCTTTGGAGTTTTACCCGGAATACCAATTAACAGCAGAACCGTTAAAAATTGACTGTGTTGTTATAAAGAAGACCAAAGACATTGTAATTAAAAAGAACATAGCGGCAATATTCAGGGAGTGGAATATACTTGAATACAAAAGCCCTGACGACTATGTATCTGTCGAAGATTTTTACAAAGTTTACGGCTATGCCTGTTTGTACACATCTTTCAATAAAGTCCCAATAACGGACGTAACCGTATCGTTCGTAGAAAGCCGTTATCCTAAAAGCCTGATAAACCATTTGGAAAAAGTACGCGGGTTTACAGTTGCGGAAGAAAGCAGCGGGATATATAATGTAAGCGGGGATGTAATACCGATCCAGATAATCGACAACAGCCGGCTTACATCGGATGAAAATCTTTGGCTTGGAAGCCTTAGCAACCGTCTTGACGAGAAGTCGATAGACCGGGTATTGAAAGAGGCATATAGAAAAGACAAAGCGGTGAGGATACATGCGTATTTGGAAGCCATAGCGCACGCGAATCCCCTTGCCCTCAAGGAGGCTATAGAGATGAGCAGTACACTAACTCTTGATAAAGTATTTGAAGAAACCGGTTTAGCAGCAAGGTGGGAAGCCAGAGGAGAAGCCAAGGGTGAAACAAGAGGAAAAGTTGCAGTAGCGCAAAATATGTTGAACCTTGGCTTTTCTGTTGAAGTTGTCGCTTCTGCAACTCAGCTTTCTCCTGAAAAAATAAATGAGTTATGCCTTATTACTAATATCTATTGAAATTAGAAAACCAATGTCTTTTAAATACATTATTGTTTCTAATTTTTCTTCAATTGTTGCACGGCTCCAATATTCAGCATCGTTTTCGTCCAGCACATTCTGTTTTGCGATTGTTACTTTGGTTCTGTCCATTTTTGCTGTCAGTTGAAACTCCCCCGGCTAAAACGACTGGCGGCTGATTGGGCTTCCGATGTAAATTCCTTCACCAAGATAATTGTGCACTCTGCCTTCAATTAAAAATTGCACATCCTGAACATTGGAAAACTCCGTTACAGTCCAGACTATCTGCCTTAGCTGCGCGACATATCCTTCAACACCAAATGTGTTAAAAAGAAAATCTTCGCTGAAGTTGATGTACGCGGTGCTTCCGTGGATTGCTGCAGAAAGAATGCGCGTATTCTGCGGAATGAAGTTGAGTATACCTCTGTTTATTTCATCGGCAGTTGGACCTGTTAGCATTGCGTTCAGCGAATCCTGCATTGGTGAATCCGAAACCGGAAGTCTTCGCGTTACCCGTGATTGCAGAATCTGTCCGTCCCTTTCAACCTGTGTAAAGTAAACTACCCTTTCTCTTGTTTCAACAGGTTGAGGCTGCGGCTGTGGTTGAACCGGAGCAGGTGTTTCTACCGGTGTTGGCGTTTGAGGTGTTTCAGCCGGTCTTTCCGGTGTTGTGCCGCCCGATGCTTCCGGTTCTGTGGATGTTGATGTTATCGGCTCGGCTGCGGATGGCGGTTCTGATGTAACCGGCTGTTCTACAGGTCTTTGGTCGATTACAACAGGAACAACGGGTTCTTCTTCCAACGGCGGCAAATCTTCTTCAGTGCCCGGCTCGCTTGTAATACGCTCTCTGAAAAGGTTAAAATTTGTTCTGATAACTTCCATATTAATAAGGAAGATACCAATTATTATAATGATAAAAGCGAACCAGAAAATGACTATCGCCTGAGAACCTGTGCTTTTTTTCGAATTATTTGTTTTTCGCACTGCCACAAAAACATGATACCAAGTATCTGTTATGTTGTATACTGTTTTCTATGCGTAATAAATTAACCAATGAACTTGCTGTCTGCGGCATGAATGCAGTCCTTGCTGTTTGTGAATATCATCCGCAAACAATCAACCGTCTCTTTCTGCGTGAGGATAATCTCAAGCTGTTTACAGGGATTTGCAAACAGCTTGCCGAACGCAAGCGTCCCTACAAAATCTGCGAAGACGAAGAACTTGAGCGAATTTGCAAAAGCGTCCACCATCAGGGTGTTGTTGCAATGATCGAAGAACCTGTCGTTGATCCGCTTGAGAGGGAAGACCTCGACCTTTGGGCGGATGAATCGAAGACAGGCATCATTCTTCATTCAGTGGGAAATGATCATAACTTTGGAGCCATTGCAAGAGCCGCCGCTTTCTTCGATGTCAGCTACATTATATTGAACGAAAAAGATTCAGCCTTTGACGGCGATTTGCGTCTTACCACAAGCGCCTACCGTGTTGCCGAAGGCGGCATGGAACACCTAACAGTGCGAAGTATCAAAAACACTGCTGCTTTTTTAAGAGACGCATCAAAGCGGCTTATTACAATCGGGACGGACACAAGGGCGAGACAGCGTATCGGCGATTTGGGAAACATTGTAAAAAATTCTAAAAGCAAGGGTGGATCAGGCAAGCGTCCGGGTATTGCCCTTGTGTTGGGTAATGAAGAAATTGGTCTGCCAAGAGAAGTGAAGGAGCAATGCTCCTGTCTTTTGCGTATTCCCGGCACGGGTAACATTGAAAGCTTAAATGTGTCTCAGGCGGCGGCTTTGTTTTTGCATACAATTTTTGAGCTGTAGGTATTGCAACAGTTTTACCTTTCAAAAATTGATTTTTTTATTCTTCGAAGCAGGCTGATCTTTGCCAATGGTATGCGTATCGGTTCCTGTTCGTTTGCCTGAACAATAACCAGAATTTGTTCGCTTCCGTCTTTTTCCAGTGATTGCGGAATGCCGAAAATGCTTTCTCCTTTTCCGTTACGCGAACCCTGCCAGACAATTTCTACAGGGGATTTTTGCGTAATTGCCTGTTTTGCGATGTTTTGTTTTCCCGTGTAGTCCATTGTGCGAGCTTCGAGTTTTTCGTAGCGGATGTTTGCTTCCTTTAGTTGTGTTTCGCATAACACAAGGCGTCTTTCGATTCTTGCGGAAAGTTCATCTTTTTCCGGTTTGCCCAAAGGAATTGTCTCAAGCATTGTCTGGAATTTTGCCGTAAGGGCGGAGGCGTTTTCCGGTTTTATGAATTTTTCTGCGGCATTGGGTGTTACATGAAGCGGACGCGCTGTTGGTTTTTGGAAATAGCCGCCCGCAGATGCGCCGATTTCCCTCTTTTCTTTTTTTCTTGCGATTATATCAATGCCTGCGTTATGCAAAACGGCTACCGCTTCATTAAGCGTATTTTTACCAAGCAGGTATATGCCCGGGGCAAGTGTTTCGCTGATCAATTCTGCAAGCGGTTTTGTTTGTGTCAGATAACGGTGTTCTTCCGCAAGAGTCAGAACAACGCCTTGCTTTAGTGATATTTCCTTGTGGCGTTTTTCCCAGTCGTTTAAGTTCCAGATTAAGGTTTCGTCCGCCTTCCCGCCGGAAAGCTGGTTTAACAAATTGATAATATCTGCGGAAGTAATGCCTCTGTCAAAGGCGCGGACAGCGGAATCTTTATCAAGCTCAAAGCGAATGACTTTGTTTGAAGCGAAGCCGTCTGTACCAGCCTCACGAATATTCAGGAAAGCTACAAGATTGATCGCATCTGTAAAGGTAATTTCCGGGTAAACAAGTATAGAGTTACCTGAATCTATCGCTATCACAGGGTTTTCCACGTTATGTGTAATCGTACCGTCATTTGCGGAGCCCTGTTTTTCGCGGCATAATTGATATGCTTTTGGTCTTACCTGCACAATTAAACCTGTATTTTCAAGCGCTTCAAGAAGTAAATCATTGTTTACAGATATATCTGTTTGTGTTTTTAGAATTTCCATTAACCGTTTTATTGTTTTTTCCGGGTATATGGAGCCGACGTTAAGTGAACTTATAAAATTGTGAATAAAATTTACCGTTATGCGTATAATATTTCTGAATAGCGGAGGAAGAATTTCCGCATTTGGTTTTGTTTCATTGTAAACAAGCATTGCCGCCGCATAATATTCACTTCGTACCTGCGGTGAAAGCGTACAAAAATCATCAAGGCGTTTTTTGTCTGTTAGGAGACGATCCGCTTCAATGTAAAACAAGCCAAGAACCTGCATACTGCCAATTGCAGTTTGCAGATTCATTCCCGGAAAGCAAGATTTTCCCGCTTCATTCACTTTTCTTCGAAGTACGCCTTCTGATCTGTAAAACGAATCCCATTGTGATGTAAATGAAAGAAGAGCGGCAAGTATCAGGTCATTGAAGATAATCGATCCTGTTGATGGAAGTGCAGGAAGTTTCACCGGCAGGGCGGCGGATTTATCTTCCGGTTCTGCGGGGAACAATACGGAAGTGTCTGCCGTGAAGGGCTGCAATAAATTTTCCAGAACAGGATTTAATGCAAGGCGTGTGGTTTTTTCTTCGGTAAAGCGGTAAAGGATGAAGCGTTCTTCCAAGTTGACGATTATATCCTGCAATTTTGCGCTGCTGTATTCATCTGCAAAGAAATTTTCAAGATCGACGGGCGCAGGTTCGCCAAAGAGAGCGATCGCAGCGATGATTTTTACATCGGTTTCATCTATATACGCGGCGATTGTTTTTTGAATATCTTCACGTAACAGGAATGTTTCAAGGTCGTTCAGAAGCGCTTGTTTCTTAAAAGGGGTTTTGATTTTCCCGAATACGCTTCGAAGTAATTCAAAAAAAGAGTTATCAGGCATTGTAAGTAAAGCCGATTTCCAGAATTCTTTTTCACGAAATTGATTTTTCATTTGCCAATGACCCCACGTACAGAGTTCCCTGTCCATTTTTGAATTGTATACTTGTAGCCCTGCTCGGTCAGGAATTTCTGTCTGTTAGCCGCAAATTCTTCCTCTACAGTGTAGCCGGAAACCAGCGAAAAAAACCATGCGTTTTTAAATGACGAGCCCCGCTCTTTTGGCCGCAAAATCCGCCCAAGACGCTGTGCTTCTTCCTGCCTTGATCCAAAGCTGCCCGAGACCTGCACCGCCATGCTTGCATCCGGCAGATCAATTGCAAAGTTTGCGACTTTTGACACAACAATTACGCGCACTTCCCCGCGTTTGAAGCTGCCGTAAATGCGCTCCCTTTCCGCGTTAGGTGTTTTTCCTGTGATGAGCGGCGCATTCAGTAATTTTGCAAGCGAATTTAACTGCGCAAGGTATTGTCCTATAACAAGAATTTGATCTTCCGGGTGGTTTTCGATTAACTGGAGTACAACATTTTCTTTTAACGAGTTTTCTGCTGCGATGCGGTATTTTTCTCTCGGCACTGCCGTTGCGTAGGGAATTTTCAGGTTCTGCGGAAGATCCAGCCGTATCTCTGTGCAGATCGCTTCTGCAATCCAGCCTTTGTTTTCAAGGTCTTTCCATGGAACATCGTAACGTTTGGGTCCGACAAGGCTAAAAACCGCATCTTCCTCTCTGTCCTCGCGGATGAGTGTTGCTGTAAGCCCAAGCCGCCTGATTGCCTGTAACTCTGCCGTTACGCGAAATACAGGCGCGGGCAGCAGGTGAACTTCGTCGTATATTACAAGCCCCCATTTGCGTTCGCGGAACAAGCGGAAGTGGGGGAAATCTCCGGTTTTTTCCGGCCTCCATGAAATTATCTGGTAGGTGGCAACTGTAACAGGAGCGATCGATTTTGTGTCTCCCGAATATTCTGCGATGTCTTCGCGCGTTAATTCTGTTTTATCAAGCAATTCGTCTATCCATTGATGCACTGCCGCAACATTGGTTGTTAAAATTAAAGTGTTTGTTTTTAACATCGACATGATCTGCATCCCGACAATTGTTTTCCCCGAGCCGCATGGAAGAACAACAACTCCATAACCGGAACCCGGTCCGCCTGAGCCGACCACGGAATTTGCCGCTGTTGTCTGGTAGTCGCGCGGCGTAAAAGGTCTTCCCGAAAGACAGGTTTCCCTCAATTTAATTTCAAGATATTCACCGTCAGAAAGCGGAGCTTCGTCCTGCACAGGCCAGCCGATTCGTATCAATTCACGTTTAACAGTTCCCCTGTTAATTAAAGCAAGCGTGAGTTTGTCCGCTTTATGCGTCAGATATTTTTTTAAAACTTTTATTTCGGCGATTTCGATGCGGATTGATTCATCGTTAATGATAAGCGCAAGACTTTCGTCCGGGGCTTCATCATCTGCAATCATTTTGATTTTTCCAAAACGCGACATAAGCAGCGAGAACCCTTCTGTAATTCCGGCGGGGATTTCGTACCTGCTGAATTTTTTCAAGGTGCTTACAACATCATCCGGGGAAAAGCCTGCGCTTGCGGCGTTCCAAAGGGACAGAGGAGTTATCCGGTACGTGTGAATATGCTCTGGCGATTTTTCCAGCTCTGCGAACGGTATTATCGCCTGCCTTGCGTCTTCGGCGGTTTCGCTGTGTACGTCAAGGAGCAGAGTTCTGTCGCTTTGAACAATTAATGCTTTGGGGGTTAAAGGCAGATTTGAATTATTTACCATAAAGTCCGTTAAGTTTAGAATAGTCTATATATTGAATTTTTTTCAAGTAATGAATAGACTGCATATATGCTCAACCCCGGTAATTTTTCAGGAATTTCCTTTAGTTCTAAAAACATAAAACAAAATGATATATTCGCGGCTGTGAGGGGAGCTGCCTCCGATGGCATCAATTTTGCAGAAGAAGCAATTGCAAATGGGGCAAAAGCCATTATTTGCAGCAGAACTTCCTGCATTTCTGAAAATCTAAAAAGGCTTCTAAAACAAAATAAAATAACTTTGATTAAGGTAAAAAACCCCGAAGCTGAAGCCGCGAAAATCGCAAGACAGTTTTTCCCAAAGCAGCCGGAATTTGTGTTTGCGATTACAGGCACAAACGGAAAGACAACAATTGCCAATTTAACAGAACAATTGTTAAATTTAACAGGCCGTAAAGAAACTGCAACGCTTGGCACGATGGGGTTTCAGACAAGCAACAAAAAATTCAAAAAGCTGGAAGAAAAAGTAAATGAAATTGTCGGTATAAACCCGCTGACAACTCCCGACACAATTACTTTGCATAAAATTCTGGATATGTCGTACCATGCAGGAGTTAAATACATGGTAATTGAAGCGTCATCGGACGGAATTGTACGCAATAGAATTAACGAAATTGATTTTACAGCCTGCGGTCTTTCCAATATTTCAGAAGATCATTTGATAACCCACGGTTCAATGAAAAATTATATTGATGCAAAGTTTTCTCTCTTTACACATTTACCGCCGAAAAAAACCGCCGTTTTTAACAACGACAATGTTTATACCCAAAAACTTCCCATGTTTTTTGAAAAAAAAATATCCGGCAAAAATATTAAATTGATCAGATACGGGAAAGACTACAAAGATAATGAAATATTTATAAAAGACGTTAAGCCAAATAAAAACGGCTATGATGTTAAATTCAACATATTTAAAAAAGAATACTCGGCACGAATAAATCTTGTGGGAGAGTTTCAGATATACGGCGTAATGAACGCTCTTGGCTTTGCGCTTGCGGTAATCCCCAAAAAAGAAATCGCATCCGCAGTTGAAAAGTTAAATAAACTAAAAACAGTTAACGGAAGGATGGAGCTTGCAGGAAGAACAAAAAAAGGCGCAGATGTATTTGTTGACTATGCGCACAACCCCGCCTCTCTTGAAATTGCTTTACAAGATTTAAGAAAAATAACAAAAGGTAAAATAATTTCTGTTACAGGGATCAGTTCTGGAAAATCGGAATCAAGGAATGAAACCGCAGGAATCGCAGGAAAGTTTGCCGATGTTGTAATCTTCACTTACATTTCGCCAAGGTCGGAAACTGCCGATGAAATTATCGCAAAACAGCAGGCAATTTTCCCCGCAGGCTTACACGGCGGAAAGACAAGGTTCGACGCAATAAAAAAAGCGATAGAAATGGCGGAAGGCGGCGACAGCATTTTAATTAACGGCCAGGGGCACGAAAGATTCATTGTAGAATGGGGAATGCCAGTCCCATTTTATGACTTTGACGCCGTGAAAGAAATTATTTCCGCGTCTGAAGATAACATTTAATGCGATCTATTGATATTACATTGTTTTTTATATAAAATGATTACAGGGCAATTATGGAACCGCGAGTTAAAACAAGACCGGGCGCGAAAAATGATGAAAAATTAAAGGAACCGGAACAATTCAAAGTAATCCTTCTTAACGACCATTTTACCACAATGGAATTTGTTGTCGATGTACTTGTGGTTATCTTCCATAAAAGCGAAGAAGACGCAAACCGCATAATGCTTGATGTTCACAAGAAGGGCAGGGGTGTCGTGGGTATTTATACATGGGATATTGCAGCGACCAAAACCGATCAGGTACACACTGCCGCCAAAGCTTACGAGTTCCCGCTCCGTTGCATTGTTGAACCTGTTTGATTGCGCTACTCGCCGATTATTTTAATCAACACGCGCTTGCGGCGCTGTCCGTCGAATTCGCCGTAGAAGATTTGCTCCCACGGGCCAAGGTGCAGTTTTCCGCCGGTTACAGCAACCACAACTTCACGCCCCATGATAGAGCGTTTTAGGTGCGCGTCTGCGTTTATTTCGCCCGTGTTGTGGCGGTAAGATGAGACCGGCTCATGCGGTGCAAGCTTTTCCAGCCAGACATCAAAGTCGTGGTGCAGGCCGGATTCATCATCGTTGATAAAAACGCTTGCCGTTATGTGCATTGCATTTACAAGGCACAGCCCTTCCTGAATTCCCGATTCCCGCAGCAGGGCTTCCGCTTCGCCTGTAATATTAATAAACTCGCGGGGTTTTCTTGTGTTGAACCACAGTTCCTTTGTAATGGATTTCATGATTAGATTTCACTCCTGATTGGCTTTCTTTTTATCTTTTGCCATTTCCAAACTTTTTTTTGCCGCCATTTTAATTATGGCCATTTTTCCGCCTTTGGCGATTTTTGCCGAAATATCTGTTACTTTATTTACTTTGCCTGCCGTTTTTTCGTCAAAGAGTTCGTTTGTTGTTTTTGTTATAACTTCCGCTCCTGCGTCTATTATTTTATTTTTGATTAGCTTTTTTATGAATAAAACTAAAAAGATTAAAAAAACCGCGATAGAAACAACGACAATTAAAGCAATTAACCAACCATTCATAAAAATTTCACCATGAAAATAACAATTTATGTCATTTTCTCTCCTTGATTTACTAAAGTATATACATCATGTAAATACGAATCAAGAGCCTGTTCATGGTATAGCCGGTTTTGGATTTTTCCTGTATAATCAAAAAGAGGGTTAGAAATGAGAATTTCCGGTCATGTACAGGCCATTATTGATGCGGCTTATAATGAGGCAAAAACCAGAAGCCATGAATATCTTACGCCGGAGCATATTCTGTATGCGGCGCTGGCTTTTGATGAAGTGCAGGGGGTGCTGTTTTCCTGCGGTGCGGATTTGGAACAGATCAAAACCGGAATGGAAAATTTCTTTGATCAGAAGATGCCGGTTGCAACAGGAGAGCCGATAAAGACAGTCGGCTTTCACAATATAATAGAAAGATCTTTAATACTCTGCAGGTCGGCGCAAAAAAACATGATCGACGTTGCCGATATCCTTGTCTCGCTTTATGATGAAGATCGATGCTACTCCGGTTATTATCTTCGCAAGGCGGGAATTAAACGGCTTGATCTTCTAAAAGTGCTTTCCCACAGTTACGGCGGAAAAGACACCGGAAAATATTCAGGGATTGATGACGATCTGCACGATGGTCACAAATCAAGGGACAGGAAAAAAACCGCGCTTGAGCGTTATGCGATAGAACTTACGGCGCTTGCCCGTGAACAAAAGCTGGAGCCCGTGATAGGAAGGGAAGAAGAGCTTGATCGCACGGTGCAGGTACTCTGCCGCCGCTTAAAAAACAATCCAATCCACGTTGGGGATTCGGGTGTTGGAAAAACTGCAATCACAGAAGGGCTTGCCCAAAGAATAATTGCGGGTAACGTACCGCCGACGCTGAAGGACTTCAGTATATTTTCGCTTGATATGGGCGCTCTTGTTGCGGGAACCAAATACCGCGGCGATTTTGAAGATAGAATAAAACGCGTTATAGAAGAAATGTTAAAAAAAGAAAAAGTAATTCTTTTTATTGACGAGATACACACAGTTGTCGGCGCCGGTTCTGTTTCTGGCAGTGCGCTGGATGCTTCAAACCTGCTTAAACCGGCTCTCACTTCAGGCAAGCTTCGCTGTATTGGTTCTACAACGCACGAGGAGTACAATAAATTCTTTGAAAAAGACCGCGCACTTTCGCGCCGGTTCCAGAAGATTGACATTAACGAGCCTTCCGAAGATGTTGCAATAGATATTCTGAAGGGGCTTAAATCAAGATACGAAGATTATCACAACGTGCATTACAGCGATGAAGTTGTGGAAACAGCAGTGCGCCTTTCCGCGCAGTTCATCACCGAACGCCGCCTTCCCGACAAAGCAATTGATGTGATTGACGAAGCCGGTGCTTTTGCAAGAATCGAAGCTTACAGGCAGGGCGAAGGCAGCAAGGAAGAATCCGCCACCGTGCAGGATGCTAAAACAGAAATTATTGATATCAGCCTGCCTGTGATTGAAACTGTAATTTCAAAAATTGCACGTATTCCGCAAAGATCGGTTGGCGAAAGCGAAAAAGAAAAATTAATGTATCTGGAAAGAAGGCTTAAAGAGCGCATCTTCGGACAGGACGAAGCGGTTACCGCTGTTGTTAAGGCCGTTAAAAGGTCGCGTGCAGGTTTTAGAATGGAAGGAAAACCCGTTGCGAATTTTCTGTTTGCAGGTCCCACCGGCGTTGGAAAGACCGAGCTTGCGAGGCAGCTTGCAGAAATTCTCGGCGTTACAATGCTTCGCTTCGACATGAGCGAGTATCAGGAAAAGTACACAATTTCGCGGCTTATTGGTTCTTCGCCGGGTTATGTCGGTTACGAAGAAGGCGGGCAGCTTACTGACGCGATCCGAAAACAACCACACGCCGTTGTTCTGTTAGACGAAATTGAAAAAGCGCACCCCGATGTTTTTAACATTCTTCTGCAGATTATGGATTATGCAACATTAACTGACAATCAGGGGCGCAAAGCGGATTTCCGCAATGTAATAATGATAATGACAAGTAACGCCGGAGCAAGAGAAATTGGCAAGGGGCTTATTGGCTTTGGAGAACGCGTTCAGGATGAAAGCGCGGTGGACAGCGCAGTGGAAAAAATATTTACGCCGGAGTTCCGCAACAGGCTTGACGCAGTTGTACGCTTTGGGCATCTTTCGCAGGAAATCATGGTTTCCATCGTGCAAAAAGAACTTGATACATTCTCCGCACAGCTTGCCGAAAAGAATGTAACGCTTACCGTTACGGGAACATGCGTGGACAAACTTGCAGAGGAAGGTTACAGTCGCGAATTTGGAGCGCGTAACGCAGGCAGGCTTATTGAAGATAAAATTAAAAGTTTTTTTGTTGATGAAGTGTTGTTTGGAAGCCTTAGCGAAGGCGGAAGCGCAGTCGTTGACTGGCGTGACGGATATTGCATGAACGTGGCGGAAGAACACGCCGAAGCGGAAGGTTAGTGCGGCATTTGAAGGCGGGACCCGACCCGAATTTTCCATACCTTGGCATTGACGATTACATTTCCTTTCCCGATCCCGAAGAATGGAAAGAAGATATCATCGCAGTAGGCGGAAATCTTTCGCCCGGGATGCTGCTTTCAGCCTACGAGCAGGGAATCTTCCCGTGGTACGGTCCAAGTGATCCTGTTATCTGGCAGTCGCCTGACCCGCGCTGTTTGATTTTCCCTGACAGCCTGCATATTTCATCTTCTATGCAAAAGATAATAAAAAAGCGCGTATATGATATTACATTTAACAAAGATTTCGCAGGAGTAATCAATGGCTGTGCGGAAGTTTTCCGCCCCGATCAGGTTGGAACATGGATATCGAATGATATTATACAGGCATATATCGAACTGCACCGCCTTGGGTTTGCCCATTCTGTAGAAGCATGGAAGGACGGCGTCCTTGCAGGCGGTTGTTACGGTGTTCTTATGGGCATTGTTTTTATCGGCGAATCGATGTTTTCAAAGGAAAGCAATGCATCAAAAGCCGCCCTTATCGGTCTGGCAAAAAAACTTTTTGAGAATGGCGTTGCGTTTATTGACTGCCAGGTGCCTACAGATCACCTGGCAAGCCTTGGCGGCGAAGCAATACCGCGCAGCGATTTTTTGGAACTGCTGCAGCTTTGTGAAATTTCGCGTACTCAGGAAACGATTTCGCTTAACGTTTAAGATATTCCCTGCATTTTTTACCGATGTTTAAGTTAAAATCTTCAAGTGGCATCAAAAAGAATTTATTCCTTGCGGGTGATTAAAACCGCCGAACTGGGCGGACTCTTGCCATGCCACGAGAAAAATAATCAGCTTCATGTCTGTTGTCAGCAAAATTGATCCGCCAAATATCCTGTACATCAGCATTTCTGCGGTCTACTGATGAAGTCCAATACCAGTCATTGCTAAAGCTGCCCAAATCCCTAAGATGTAAATTGCCGTACATAAAGTTGAGTTCGTCACGGCTTGGCAGAAACCAGTCATCGAAACCGTTAAGTTCAAAATCATAGCACCTTCTGAGCGCCCAGCCAAAACCGCCTCCTTCCATTAGCAGAACTTCCATCAATAATTCTGTGTTTTCTTTTCCTCGTCCGACTCTAAATACCTGCCCCGAATCTATGCCAAGTATGATAAAAAAATCACGGCTAAAGTGATCTATGGTGCCGGCGTTCCACCTTACCATGCCGCTAATATCAGCCGGAGCGGCTTCCATATACTGCCAACCGCCTGTGGTATTGCCTTTATCGTAAAAAATTAAGCCGCCCGCAGGACCGACATCGCCAATTCTGTATGTAACAGCGGCGGCTGGTTGTGCCGACATTGGCGTTGTTTGACTGTTTGTGCCGTCTGGCAGTGTGTTACTGCCTGCACTTACCTGTCCGCTGTAAGCCAATGGCTGTGACGCTCCGCCCGCGGATGCTCTGGCATCCGATGCGAGTAACGCCTGTACACGACGGTCGCTGGTAATGTCGGCGTTGTGTTGGACTACTACGGCGGCGGTTTCGGTGATAATTGTTTTGAACATTACCCGGTGTAATACATCGCTGCGTAAATCGCCTATGCTGGTTAACGATCCTGTTACTATTGCCTGTGCACCTAACATATGTCCGATTGCCTGTGCGGATTCATCACTGACTTCGCCTGACATATTGAAATTTAATTCCTGCCGTACCCGGTCGAGGCTGGCTCGGTCTACCACTGTCAGGTGTCCGTTGTTTACCAGCACTGATGATAATTCGTCTAACACGTATTCTGAAAATACTTGTGATGGGGAAGTAAAATTGATTAACGCAATTTTAGTCCCCCTGTCGAGGCGGCTTTCCATTCGTGCGGCCGCTTCACGAATCGCCGTGTTAAGCGAAACTTCATCGGGATTGGCGGCAGGCTTGGTTGCACAAGTCGCAAATAGCAGCAGGCAGCAAATAATAATTAACGGTGTTAAGCTTATTTTTAGTAATTTGTTTTTCTTCATATTGATTTCTCCTTTTCACTTGCAGTCAATAAATCCATAATTTTCCATTCTTCTTCTTTCGTTAACCCGGCAAGGAAAATTAACACACAATTTAGGATACGCATTTTTTCCCCTGCCTGGTCATTTGACTAATCCCAGTAAGATAAAGTTGTTGTCAAGTCAACTCTGTTAACTACAGCAGATAATAATTCGTAGTTTTCTGCAGTTTTCCATATTTGCATACTTATATCTGCCTCTCGTGCGGTTATGAGAATCGTTCCGTTGTTCTGATCCCTTGCTCTATAAATGCTGTTATCAACAGCAACCAATGGTCTGAAAAAATAATTATTTGGCAACAAATCAACGACAGATTGAATCTGGGCGGAGTTTGGTTCAAGTCCTGTGTAGAAAAAATCATTAAACCCAACAAATGTGCCGTTTAAAAGCTCATATATACCGGAACAAAATCCATCCAACACTGCAAAACAAAATTGTTTTAAGCAAATCTTTATAAACCTTGTTCAAAGATTCCTCATACCTGTTACCTGCATTAATGTCACTCATAAATACTCCTTTTAATAAATTAGCACTGGTTTACTCAACCACGAATAAACCAATGCTGTTTTTAAGTGGGTGTTTTAGTTTCCCAGTCCCATTAGTCGCATAAGTTCTTCATTGTACTCTTTCATCTGTTCTTCAGATAATTTTTCTAACTTAGCGTTGATTTCCTCAATCTTCTTCTTGGCGGCTTCATCGCCGTCCCTTGCTTTTGGGAACCATTCATTAACTTGCTTTGCTAATGCTTTTGGGCTGTCTCCTCCACCACAGCCTACCAGACTGAATACCAGTGCTACCGTAATTACGGCAACCAGTATTCCTTTCAATGTTTTTTTCATCTTTTCCTTCCTTAACTTTAAATTTATCTTCAGCTCAACGAGCTTACTTTGCTTTTTACTGCGTAACATTAAAAATAGACCCTATAAAACTTTCCAGTTTGGGGGTGATAAAATCATACACTGCGGGTAGTATGGGGTTTTCCGCAAGCATTTCCATGTTGAGCAACCCGATAACGCTAAATAATGTCAGCAATATTGCAATGGGAAAATAATAAATATTTTTCCACCTAATCATGATGAATGAGATAACAAGGCTGACAGCAAACGCTATACCAATGGAAGTAAATTCAGACGATGAAGGCGCTCTGCCTAAAACATTTCTTACTATTTGCAATACATAAACCGCTATAAACACATGGAAAATAGAATCTATGATAATTGTGTTTTTGACCCCTATGGTTTTCTTGATTTGATAAAAACCAAGAACTTTTTTTATAATGGCAAAAGCTTTGTAAAACGGTTGCTGTATTCGCTCAAACAAGGTGAAATATCTTTTGTGCGCTTTTTTGTAGCATTTTTTTGCTTCTGCTTTATTTTTTGTAAATCCGCCTTTTCCATTCAAATGATAATGTCCAAGACTTTTCCATCCATCACCGCTTATTCGTCGCCACTTATAATCAGTAAGGGCGGCGGCTTTTTCATACCAAATACGAGCGGCATTTTCATCCTTGCCGGTTCCTGTTCCTTCATCATAACAACGCGCAACATTTAAATAAACTTCCGGCATATCTTTTTCACTTAATGCCTTCATGTATTTGTCAAAGAATTTAGGGTCAAATGGCAACTCATTATAAAAAACCGCCGCTTCGCCGTAATCTCCGTTATCATAATAGGCATCTGCAACAAACTTAACTCTTTCTTTCAATGCTTCTTTTAAAGTAAAGTTATGCCGGTTATCACCTTCTATGTTTTCGCCACTTTGTAATTTTATACCTTTTACCAAAGTGTACATTGCTTCTTCAAACTTACCTTGTGCTAACAAAGTTTTTCCTGCTTCAAACATTTTATCTGTCTTTATTATTAAATTCTTATGAGCTATAGCTTCGCGTTCAGCTTCTCTTTTTTGACTCTCTCTTGCAAGCTGTTTGCTTCTTCTCTCAGAGTCTTGGACTGCATTCACCATATCAATCGCAACTTGGCGTGATTCATGAGCTTTATATGTTTGCTCATCCATTCTTTGATGGCCAGACCAGTATTGACCACTGCTATCTCTTGATATATTTTGACCGTATTCGTCTTTAACTGCCATAAAATCCTCCTTAAATTATTGAATTGTTAAAGTATTGGCAGGAACAAAGCCCATTCCATAACCCCGCCTTTCTTGTTCATGATCCCATGCATACACACGAAACCATCCGTTTACTTCTTCTCCCAATACCACAATGTTATAATCATTGTTGTTAATTGTTCTAAATACAAAACTTTTTTCATTTTTGTACATATGAAGATCGACAGTCCCTGAAACCACGGTTGCTGTCCGCACAGTTGTCATTGGTTTTTTGTCGTTGTAATCAAGATAATCTGCGTTTACCCAACCTCTTGTAACAACACCGTTGTCATCTCTTGTAATAACCATCCACCCCGATTCTGAAACACCAACTGTATATACCCTGTCATTTTGATTAAGAGTCTTGATAGCCCTTGAGTTAGATGAAGGGGAAGCATGCATGCTTGCATTTGACACATTGATTTCTGCTCGCCGCATATCCCTGAAATTTTTATTGAAGTGATTATCAAAGTACGCATTATATAGAGGATCGCCTCCGCCTAACAGCATTAATAATCCGGGTATCAACATAGCCACATTGATAAACATTGCAATAATGTGAGGTGCAGTAAACCCTGTTTCGCGATGCGGAGCAAATGTCTGCCTGTAAGCCATAGTTATTCCCCAAGGTGATATTAATATAAATAATATTACAAATAAAACAAAAGATGAAACTTCAATACCATAGTTATTAAGTAATTTCACAAAAAAAGATGACACATAAAGGTAAGTTGGTAAAAAAATCACCAGTTGGAAAACAAGCCAACGAGCTAAAGAACCTTTAATTGCTTTCTTGCAATACTGCATGTGAACAAATTCATCTTTTGCTTCAAAATACTCTCTTGCATACACCTTTTTACCGTCGATAAAGCATCCTTTTTCACCTTGTGTAAACACTGTAGCCAACTGTGGCCGCAAGCTACTTTTGAAAGATGTTATAAAATTATAGTCCGTCATAATTTTTTCTCCTTTTATAGTTTTAGTTCTTTACGGAACATTTATCTAAAAGCTCAACGAGCTTAATTCACTACCTGCTACCTGTTAAACGCAATCCATGCACCTATTGCTATCTGTTATTTGCAATCAGCGCATCTATCGCCTTCATCATGATCAAAGCAATCATTGCATACGACATTTTTGCAAACAGGGCAGCGGCTAAAATGGAAGTGGGCTTCTATGTTGGCATTTTCAAAAGCCGCCCTATGTTCTTGCGCCCAAAGCATCTGCCGTGCTTCCTCATGCTCAACGGCAGAAAACCCGCTGTGCAAAAATGGCACGAACGGGCTAATCCATTCCTTTTTGCAACGGTCGCAAAAAAAGCCGAAACAAAACCCTGCGTTAGTGGAGTAATTGGTTGTGCTTTTTGTAAGCGATACACCTAATTTTTGTGTGTCCATAAAGCCAAAGTAACTCCAAAAAATCCGCTTGTAACCTACCCTCCGGGGGTAGTTTGAGGGTAGTTTGGGGTAGTCTGAACCGTGACACAAAAGCAGTCATTACAGACCCAGTTACCGCACTTGGAACAGCGATTAAACTTCATGCGGGCGTCGATATTAGCTTCTTCAAAAGCGATACGGTGTTCATTACTCCACAAAAGAATCAATGCATCGTTATTTTTCACCCTTTCGCAAGCGCCGCCGGAAAAAGTTTTTTCAAGGCTTACCCATTCCTTGCCGCAGGAATCACAGAAAAAACTAAAGGAAAAATGCCCCGTGTCTGAGAGGTCTGTTGATTTTTTTGTCAGCGATAAGCTCATAGACAGAATTATTGATTGAAAAAAATTGATTCGCATATCACAAAAAAGGGGTATTTTCTTGGTATTTTGGGGGTAGATGAGGGGAATTTACGCCTGAAATGATTAGGTTGGTGGTTTTTTTGTGAATTTTCTAATAAGATCTTCCGCTAGGGCTTGACTATTTTTGGGTTTTATGCGATGTTATGGGTAGGCGGTAGCCGAAACCGTATTCATTGAGGCGTGCCAGCCCGAAAGGGTGAGCATAAGTTTCCCGATGAATTCGGTTTTTTTATGTCTGTTTTGTTGCTGCATAGTAATATACAAATCTGCGGTCTTTGTCGAGCATTTTCTTAACAGCAATATTGATATTGTAGAGTTTACCGCTAATCCTACATCTATTTTTAAAATAACTAACACTTTCAATACCGGGGGTCTTCTTATTATCTTCGACTGTTTGAATAAATCTCGCTTCTTCTATCATAACATCAAGCAGTTTAATGGCAAGAATACGCTCTCTAGTCCTTGATTTTCCCCACCATTCATTAATAACTCTGTTTGAAATTTCTATATCCCAGCCTGTATCTTTATTCAAAACAGATTTAGAAGGTAAAAAAATAAATTGAGAACGGGCATAAGCTACATATTTTTTCTTTAATGCAATGACAGATAGTTTCTTTTCTTCTCCAGTTTCCCAAACTTCAAATATAAGGTTTTTTGCCAATTTATTTTCCATGAGTATAATTATACACAAAAAGAGTAAAAAAGGGTATATTTGCGATTTCTACCTGTGTATTCTAATATCCCAGACCTTTAACTCATAGGGGCCGGGTCTTACAGCATTAAACTGGAAAAAGATGATATTTTCTTTGATAAATTCTATATATTGTCCGCTAAAGCCCCGGCGGATTAAGTCTTGCGGTACGTTAACTGTAATCAAAACGGGTTCGTCTTCAGGGGCTGTAAATATATGCATCCACCGGTCGCTCATTCTTGTTTCATGGGTGGTCAACTTGAAAGAGTATGTACCTCCGTCGCCAAGAGCCATAAAAGATACAGACTTCATTTTAGGAAGAGCTTTATTTGCAGCAGTGCCAAGACTGCAAAAAATACCGGAAAAAATATCGCCCGTATTGTACCCATATTCGGTCATTTCATAATTTGGATTATCGTATAACAAACCGCTAATCGTTATGGCGCCGCCATCGCTTGACATTGATACCGTTGAATTTTCATCACTGGTAAGATTAATATGACTAAAGACAACCTCGACATCTTTTTTCTGAAGAACCAAAATAAACATAAACAGTAAAACAATAAGAACTGCGGATGCAGGGACAATAACTTTTAACCGGGGAAGTTTCCGTGTTGCCTTTGACACCGCTTTTGGCAAAGCTACTTTTGGCAAAGTTGCCTGATTTTTGAACTTAGCGAATAGTTCCCTGATACTGTTAACTTCCAGTTTACGGTAAATGTTTTTCTGATGGGTTATAACCGTATCATAACTGATACTTAAAGAATAACCAATTTCCTTGGGCGATTTGCCTTCAAGCAAAAGAGTAAAAATTTCCAGTTCTTTGGGCGTTAAATCTTTCAGCACAGACCGCCTAAAAATGTATTTTTATATCCCAAAATTTTAAATTATATGGACCCGCTCTTACAGGCTGAAACTGAAAAGTTGTTATCCGGCTTAAAATATGCTCCGCTTCAACTCCGCTCCAGCCATGCCGGACAAGATCTTCCGGAATATTAACTGTAACGGAAACAACCTCGCCATTTACAGTAGAAAAAATATGCAGCCAATGATCTTCGTTGAATGTATCATAAGTTGGCAGCCTGAAAAAATAGTCGCCGCCGTCCCCTAAAACCTTAAAAGAAATTGCCTTTATTTTATGCAAAATCTGATTTGTCGCATCATCCGGATCTCCATAAGTTCCGGCTAATGGAGCCGGCCCCCAATAACCTCGTTCAGTCATCAGAGTATTTGGATCGTCATATAAAACCCCAAAGATGGTAATACACTCTACTTTTTTTCCGTCAATAATTTCGGTAGTAAAAACCTGCGTAACTGTTGAATTTTCATCATTAAAAGGAACCCAAATATCAAAACCGGGAATATAATATGTTTTCCACGGAGCAAAATACAAAAGCAAAGCGGCGGCGGCAAGGATAACACTTCCGGCTCCTATCGCAATTAATTTAACAGGCGGTTTTTTTACAGGTTTATTAACCGAAACAGCGTTATTGGTACATTTTGCATAGAGCTGTTTAAAACTATTTACCCCCAGTTTCCGGTACAAATTTTTCCTGTGAGTTTTGACCGTATCATAGCTGACGTTCAAAGTTAGAGCAATTTCTTTAGGACTCCTCCCTGCAATCAGCAAATCGCAAACTTCCTGCTCTTTTGGGGTTAATTGTTCCTGCATGTGCACATCTTTCTTCATTATAAGTACTCGACTTCTATATAATTGCAATATAATTGCAGTACGCTTACGCTTCGCGCAAAAATGCAAGATACCCCTTGTAAGTTGTATAAAGATCGACCTTGCTGATTATCTCGAAAGGCGAGTGCATCGAAAGAACAGGAATACCGCAATCAAGAACATCTATCCCAAGATTTGCGGCATAAAGCGCGATTGTTCCGCCGCCGCCCTTATCCACCTTGCCGGATTCGCCAAACTGCCATTGAACATTGTTGCGGTCGAGGATTGCCTGTACCTTTGCGCAGAACTCCGCGTTGGCATCGCTTGCGCCGTACTTTCCGCCGGAACCCGTGTACTTGCAAAGTGCAATTCCCTTGCTCATATACGATGCGTTCCTTTTGTCGAATACTCCGGCGTATGCGGGATCGTAAGCTGCATTGACATCGGCGGAAAGCATTGCAGAACGGGGGAAGCAGGCTTTTAAGACAGAATCACTTTCTCCGCAGAGAAGTGAAATAAAATTTTCAAGGATCGAAGATCGCGCTCCTGTGTTTCCTGCAGAGCCTGTTTCTTCCTTGTCGGAAAGATAACACACCACAGTTTTTTGCGGCGCGGTTTTTTCAGCGGCAATTGCGGTGATTGCTTTTAACGCAGGCCATGAGCAGCAGCGGTCGTCGTGCCCGTACGCGCCGATCATGCTCCGGTCAAGACCGACATCGCTTGCCTTGAAGGCGGGAACAAATTCGATCTCCGCGCTTGCAAAATCTCTTTCGGTAATGCCGTACTTTTCGTTTAACATCACAAGCAGTGCAAGTTTTACTTTTTCTTTTGCATCTTTATCATTATACGGACGTGAACCAACAAGGATGTCGAGGTCTTCGCCTTCCACTACTACAGAAGCTTTTTTGTCCATCTGTTCTTTTGCAAGATGCGGCAGAAGGTCTGTTACTGTAAAAACGGGATCGCCAGGGTCTTCGCCGATTTTAACATTAAACTTTTTACCTGCCGAATTTACAAAAACGCCGTGCATTGCAAGCGGAATTGTCGTCCACTGATATTTTTTAATTCCGCCGTAGTAGTGAGTGTCGAATAACGCAAGCTCGTTGTCTTCGTAGAGGGGGTTTTGCTTCAGGTCGATACGCGGGGCGTCAATATGTGCGCCAAGGATATTACACCCTTGAGTCAATGACTTTTTCCCGATGATTGCCGCAATTACGGATTTTTCCCGGATGTTTCTGTATATCTTCATTCCGGCTTTTAGTTTGCTCTCACCCTTAGTCAGTTTATCAATATTTACAAAGCCATTTTTTTCAAGAAGAGCGCAGGCGGTTTCTGTACATTCACGTTCGGTTTTTCCCGCATCCAGAAATTGCTTATATGATGAGGCGAGCTCCTCAATTTCTTTTTCTGTTTTTTTGTCAATCCCTTCCCAGCCGTTTTTTAGTTTGTAAAAGAGCTTGTCTTCCAATTTGTCCTTTTTTTCTGTCTTATCTGTTTCTTTCGCCTTTGCCATAATCCGCCTCCGTTTGAAATTTAGGTGCATGACACCATATGCGTTTACTTTATTTTTAGGGTCCGCAGATTAACGCAGATTTTCGATATAAAAACTATATTAATCCGCGTAAATCCTATGTATTTTGTCAAGGGGAGTTTTGAATTTTAAAAAAATTCTTTTCCCACTGACAGCTCCCGGCCCAATTATGCACTTAATTTTAATTGGGCTTTTTCAGCCTCCTTCTTTTTTTCAGGGG